>Ga0210410_10003362_pt1 | contig 14190 bp, 13 predicted proteins | sample IncBWC4MmetaG_FD_161058 | JGI IMG/M metagenome (GOLD analysis project Ga0210410, IMG submission 161058) | Forest soil microbial communities from Barre Woods Harvard Forest LTER site, Petersham, Massachusetts, United States - Inc-BW-C-4-M | ecosystem: Environmental > Terrestrial > Soil >... | reverse complement strand
ATGCCGGCGCTCATGTCGCTCATCATCGTGGCTCGTCTATCCGACGGGACCCGGCCCGTTCGCCTGAAGCTTGACTCCGGCACGAACGTCTCTTTACTGTTCAACACCGCTCAATATTTGCCGCTGGAATTTTCACGAAGCCCCTCATTGCTTGGGGGCGGTTTAGAGAGAGCACTACATCCGTATGCGACCATGCCGCTGCAGGACTTGCAGATCGGCCCACTAGAAATCCCCAGGGTCGCCTTCTATACACTCGCAGGCGCCAAGCCCAGCCTAACGGGCGATGGGATGCTACCCACTGGGCTCTTCCGGCGCGTCTTCATCTGCCACACTCATCACTTTGCTGTCTTTGAGCCGTGGTAAGAGGAAGTACTCGATCTTCGATTCTGGTCAATGAGTCACTCGCTGTGATTTCACCAAGCAGCCGGAAGCGATTTGGTAGGTCTGATCTCAAATGATGACAACAGGGCCATTGCACTCATCGAGACGTAACTGTGGTTTTATTTCCCCGAGTCCCGGGTCTGTAGTCGGCAATCCGGAAACTGACCCGCACCCGAAGTTGGGAACCTGCAGGCAATCTCGTTCGTAGTGTTATACTTCAGGTTACGATGCAGACTCTTCTGCGACTTGCATCTAACCCTAAACAATGCATAGCGAGTGAGAAAACCCGCTGTGGAGGCGACTTATTCCACCAATTGACAAACGTTCCGCAAAGTCTTTTATCCGCACCAACGAACGTATTCGCGCCCGCGAGATTCGCGTCATCGACGAAAACGGCGAACAACTCGGCGTCATGGCCCCCTTTGAAGCCCTCAAGATGGCCCGCGAACGCTCGCTCGACCTCGTAGAGATCTCCCCCAACGCGGTCCCCCCTGTCTGCAAAATCCAGGACTACGGCAAGTTCCTGTATGAGAAGGACAAGAGCGATCGTGCCGCGCGCAAGAAGCAGAAGGTCATCACCAACAAAGAGGTCAAGTTCTCGGTCACCGTCGATGAGCACGACTACCAGACCAAGAAAAATCAGGCTGTCCGCTTTCTCGGCGACGGCGACAAGGTGAAGGCTTCGCTCCGCTTCAAGGGCCGCCAGATGGCCCATCGTGATCTCGGCTATAAGATCATCAACCGCCTCATTCTCGATATCGGCGACGCCGGCCTGGTCGAGTTCATGCCACGCATGGAAGGCACTACCCTGCACGCCATCCTGGCGCCCTCGAAGAAGTCCGAGCAGGCTCCAAGGAAGGCTGATCCGAGTCCTGCGGCCTCTGGTTCCAAACCCGCAGACCCCGCCACTCCGGCAGCCGTCTAACGCACACAATTAACTGCAAAAAACACTCATTTTGCCTCGAATTTGAGGCCAAAATGAGTGCGCAGGAATTTTCATATTCCGGTTAATCGTGCTGTTACTATCGAAAAAGTACAATAGATTGCCCAAATCCCGGGCTGCGACGGGCTAAGATGCGCGCGGCGTCTTATCGAGATGCCTTCATATTTTTCCACAGCCGCCTCTAAGTCGGCATCAGTGCTCAGTTGAGCACTATTTCCAGTTTTTAAAGCGACGCCGACTCGACCTCGGCCGGCCCTCCCTACCTACTCTTCAATTATCTCCAAAGACTGGAGTTAGACCCCAAGCACCAGGGGTTATGACGATGCAGGTTTTTGCGCAAAGGGAGGATTTTGGGTACTTTAGTAATCAAGAGTGTTTTATACTTCAGTATATAACTGATTCTATTAGACTTATTCCATTATGTATCCTATTGTTACCTCATCTGGTTTGTCCAGAGAAATCTTTTTTTGAGAATACAACTTTAGGGGTATCCCACTATGAAACATCTCGTTCGCGCCTTCGTCGTCGTTCTCGTCCTCACCGGTGCAGTTGCTTCCACCCAGACCTCCTCCGCCTCCACCAAGAACAAAGTCACCGTCGCGAAAGTCAGCATGCTTCCCATCCCCAGCTGCGCTCCCGATGATCCCAACGCTTGCGGCATGTCCCAGGGACGATAGCGCGGCAAACAGTTGTTCGAAGCTAAGTTATTTACCGTCTTACATTTACAGGTATAAAACCTGCCAAGGGGCCCACTCATGAAACTCATCGTCCGCGCTTTCGTCGCCGTCCTCGTCCTCACCGGTGCAGCCGCCACCACCCAGACCTCCTCTGCTTCCACTCAGAACAAGGTCGTTGCAGCCCGCACTAGCATGCTTCCCATCCCCAGCTGCGCTCCCGATGACCCCAACGCCTGTGGTATGTCTCAAGGACGCTAAGTCCCATTTAGGCAATTTCTTGCATCATTTCTCAATAAGTTGTTGTGTCCGTACCTGGAATAGGCTAGGCTTAGCTTGTTTCTACAGGTACGGACAACTATGGGAAACCTTCTAGCAGGTTTGCACCTTGAGTACGTTGAACCCATCCTCTGCGGGATGATGATCTTCTTCCTTGTACGCAGCAAGACAGCACGCCAGTTTTTATTTCTTTTTGCGCTGTTATGCGTGAGACTCAGTTGCTCACTCATCTGTCTGCCCCTGCTGTATTTTTGTGGGCGCGGCATTGAGAAGCACTTGGCTTATCAGACTTATTTTTACGTCTATTGGACGAGCTACGCTCTCGAAGCAATTTTGTCTCTGCTCGTCATCTACAGCATCTTCAGACTAGCGATGGCTCCTTTGAAGGGTCTGCAAACGTTGGGAATGCTTGTTTTCCGATGGGTGGCGGCTATCTCCGTCGCAGTTGCAATTGGCGTAGCGGTCACGCCACACCTCTCCGGAATCAAGTTTATGGTCGCCATGGTTACGCAGCTTCAGCAAACGTCCAGCATCCTCACGCTCTGCCTGCTGTTGTTTGTCTGCTTCGCCATTCGGCCCATGGGTCTGTCGTACCAAAGCCGCATCTTCGGCGTGAGCCTTGGTTTAGGCATTATGGCGACAGTCAGCCTGGTGAATGCAGCGTGGCTGACGCACAGCCCGAACATGTACTCCACCATCAGCCTGATCAACGGCCTGGCTGTGGGTCTGACACTTCTTATGTGGTCCGCCTACTTCGCCTTTCCGGAGCCGAAGCGTCGCATCATCGTCCTTCCCACCACCTCGCCGTTCCTTCGTTGGAACCAGATCTCGATGGCCCTCGGCGACGATCCTGGCTATGTCGCGGTCGGCGGTATTCCACCGGAGCTCTTTGCCCCGGCCGAGCTTGAGGTCATGCGTCGCGCTTCTGCGAAGATGACCCCGGCTCTCGAAAGCCCAGCGGCTATGCACTCGTTGTCCGCATAAGCACAGTACAAAAAACCAAGCAATAAAAGAGGCCGTCCCACTGAGGACGGCCTTCTTCTTGTTTGCTTTTCGGGTCTGAGCCTTAGTCTCTCTCGGACTCAGCGCGCTTCCAGTTGATCAGATCGCCCAGCGTCGTGCTGCTGCTGTTGCTTGAGGAAGAAGACGAACCCGAGTTGCTCCCCTTGGGGGTCTTCTCGCGCTCCTTATAGCTCTCGACCTCAGCGCGGCTGGCCTCTTCGCCAACGGCACGGATGCTCAAGCCGACCTTCTTCTCTTCCTGGTTCATCTTGACGATCTTGAACTCGTGCTCCGAGTCCACATCCATCGCCACTGGCTTCCCGTCTGGTCCGATCGCCTCGGAGACGTGGCACAGGCCCTCGACTCCTTCGGCAATTTCAACGAAGGCGCCAAACTGCGCGGTGCGCAGAATCTTGCCCTTGATGACGTCGCCGACGCGATGCTGCGCGAAGAACGTGTCCCAGACATCCGGCTGCAGCTGCTTGACGCCCAGCGACAGACGCCGGTTCTCGGGCTCAACGCCCAGAACGATCGCGCGTACCTTCTCGCCCTTCTTCAGGACCTCGGAGGGATGCTTGATCCGCTTGGTCCAGCTCAGATTCGAGACATGCACCAGGCCGTCGATGCCGTCTTCGATCTCGATGAAGGCGCCGAAGTCGGTCAGGTTGCGAACGCGGCCTTCGATGATGGCGCCGGTCGGATACTTGTCCTCAAGCTGCTCCCAGGGATTCTCCTGAAGCTGCTTCATGCCGAGCGAGATGCGGCGGTCGTTCGGGTTCACGCTCAGGATGATGGTGTCGACCTCATCGCCGGGCTTGACCATCTTCGACGGATGCTTCATCCGCTTGCTCCACGTCATTTCAGACACGTGCACGAGCCCTTCGATGCCCTGCTCGAGCTCGATGAACGCGCCGTAGTCAGTGACCGAGAGCACGCGGCCGCGAACCTGCGCCCCGATCGGGTAGCGCTCGGTTGCGTCCAGCCACGGGTCAGGCGTCAACTGCTTGAAGCCGAGCGAGACGCGCTGCTTCTCCTTGTCGAACTTCAGCACCTTCACCTGAATCTCATCGCCAACATTGACGAGGTCGCGAGGATGCGTCAGCCGGCCCCAGCTCATGTCGGTGATGTGGAGCAGGCCATCGAGGCCGCCCAGATCGACGAATGCGCCGTAGTCGGTGAGGTTCTTCACCGTGCCGGTAAGGACGCTGCCCTCTTCGAGAGTCGAGAGCGTGACGGCCTTCTTGGCGTTCTGATCCTCTTCGAGGAGCTCCTTGCGGCTGATCACGACGTTGCCGCGCTTCTTGTTCAGCTTGATGACGCGGACTTCGATCTCGGTTCCGATATAGCCGTCCAGATTGCGGACAGGGCGTACCTCGACCTGCGAACCGGGCAGAAACGCCTTGATGCCGATGTCGACGGTTAGGCCGCCTTTGACGCGGCCGAGAACCATGCCCTTGACGGGCGACTTGTCGTTCGCCGCCTGCTCCAGCTTGTCCCACACCTTATGGCGCAGCGCCTTCTCGTAGCTGACGAGATAGCCACCCTCGGGCTCTTCACGCTCGACCACAACCTCAACCGAATCGCCGGCCTTGAACTTGGACACGCCATGAATGTCCAGGACCTGGTCCAGGGGGATGAGGCCTTCCGACTTGAGCCCAATGTCGACGACGACGTGCTTGTCGGTGACCTTGACCACGGTGCCGGTAACGATGACCTCTTCGACGGTCAGGTTCTGGGCAGCAGCAGACTCAGCAGCCTGCTCGCGATCGAAATTGGCGAGTGCTGCAGCAAAGTCGGCTGCGTCGTAGTTCAGGTCATCGTCCGATTCGTCGGCTGCAGAGGCGGTACCCGTGGCAACGGTGCCGTGATCTGCAGCGGCGTGAGCTATGGCAGCGGGGGGAGCATGCTGTACAGCTGCACTCGACTTCTCGTGAGCGGTCTGATGCACGTGGGTTGAGGACTCATGCGGTTGGGTGGAGGTGGATTCAGATGACAGTCCGGTATGATCGGCTGTCGCTTCGGGCGCCAGGACTTCCGTTTCGGTGGTCAGGGGTTTGCTCTCGTTATTGTCAGGATGATGGTTTTCTACCATGGTGAATGCGGACTCCGGGATCCAAGGATTCGTTCCCTCTCAGGCGGCGCGTCAGGCGGGAACAATCAGCAATCCGAAACCGGACACTGACTGCTCTTTCTTTCCCCGCGACTGCTTCGGCAGGATGGAAGGAATCAGGTGTTGCAGAGGAGCTACTGCACTTGGGTCCCACACGCAATAGCTCACTAGGTAAAGAATAGAACTTTGCATACAGTCCGTCAACAAAAGCAGGCTTCGGCTCTTGCATTTTCATCGCCATGTCATCCCCTGCAATTTGAATCTTCTGGAAGCGCACAAGGCTTGGATGCCAGCAGGCCGCCGCAGGAACCATCGCAGCGAAAATAATTGCCTCTCCGGGACGCTGCGCCCGGCCGCGCTGTTCCAGCCTCGACACACGCGTTAAACTCCAATTCGTCATCCCCGCCCACCCGCTATACTCTGCCAATGGATCGCCTCTGGACCCCCTGGCGCTATAGCTACATCACCCGCGCCGACCTCGAAGCCCGCACCGGCGTTCCCGAAGCGCTGAACGCCTGGCCGCCCTCCGAGGCCGACGACAAGCACTGCGTCTTCTGCAACATGATCGCCGCTGTCGACTACGCCATCGCCCACGGCATGCCGCGCGACGCCGCCGAACAGGCCGTCCACATCGTTTATCGCGGTCTGCACTGCTTCGTGTGCCTCAACGCCTACCCGTACACCACCGGCCACGTCATGATCGTGCCCTACCAGCATCTCGCCTCGCTCGCCGCCGTTCCACCCGAGGCCGCCAACGAGCTGATGCTTCTCGCCCAGCGCTCCGAACTCGTTCTGCGCGAGGTCTATACCCCGGGCGGGCTCAACATGGGCCTCAATCTTGGCGAAGCCGCGGGCGCCGGCATCGCCGACCACATCCACCTGCACGTTCTGCCACGCTGGCTGGGCGACACAAATTTCATGACCGTCACCGCAGAAACTCGTGTACTTCCTGAGCCACTCGATGTAACATGGGACAAGCTCAGGCTCCACTACAAAATTTAATACAACTAAGCCTCCGCCATATCCATCCAACTCGGTATAGCAGACAACAGGCGCAAGCCTCGTCCTTAACCGAGCTATCGAGGGCTTCCCCATGGCAATCTTTCAACAGAACCTACCCGCTTCAGTCCGCTTCGGCCCCCCAGCCGCGCCCGAAAACCGCGGCATCCCGGTGACCGATCGCCGTCCCTACCTCGTCACCGTTCCCCCACGAAAACCCGTAACCTCCGCAAAGCGCACCGTCGCCTCCACCAGTCATTACCTTGCGCTCTTCCCCCACGAATCCGAGGACGCACGCCTCACCGGCGCCACTCGCTCCCTCTACCGGCGGCTGTTAGCTTTGAATCTACCGCGTCCTGCCGCACGCGCCGACGCACCCACAGAACTCCGGGATGTCCCCGAAGTTAGGTTCAAGCGGAGAGATACTCGAGTCGATACGCGAATCGCCTGAATTACCTGATTCGACGCGCACAGCCTGAAGAATCTCAAGAACCTCAGAAAACTCCAAGACCTTGCCCGCAAGCAAGGTCTCTTTCTTTAACCCGTCGAAGATCCTGTGAATTGAGAAGCGGTTTAAGACGGTCCAGTCGGCGGCGGGGCACTCGCCGTCGCCTTAGGTACCTCGTTATCGGTGTTTCGCGGATTGGCAGCGTTCTTTGGCCCCGGCACCCGCGTCGCCTCGAAGCTCGTAATCTTCCATCCCCCCGACGGCAAGCGTTGATAGACCCGCGTATAGCGGTATGTCCCCCTCACCGGAGCCCCTTCGTTGGTCCCTTCCACCTCGGCGCGCGACGTCACAATCGCGATGGAGCCGATCAGCTTCACCTGACGATCTCCCAGATCCAGCTTCGTCAGCGCAATCTTGTGCATCCGCATCCGGTCCAGCTGCTGGGCCTTGGTATTCACCTGGCCGGTCATCGTAATGCCGATGTAGTCATCCGACAGCAGCTTATCCATAGCAGCAACATCGCCGGCCAATTGAGCCTGACGCCACTGCTCTTCCAGAGCCTCCACCTGGCGCTTGGCGTCGTGCTTCTTCTCGCGCAGCGGCTGGTTCCAGCTGGCGCCAAACGCCGGCGCAGACCATCCCATCACGACCGCCGTCAGCAGGACAGTCGAGGGTATCAGCATGCGACGAATTGGGCGACCACTTATCCGCATTGCGTACCGGATACTAGACCGATCGAGCGCGCACAGTCAAAACAACTTTAGTCGTACGCGTCTCCTATTACATAGGACGCACAAATCGCTTGAGAAGTCGAGAGAAAACTCCACTCAGCAGACCGCCGACAGGTTCTCCATCCGGCGCTCTTTCATCTTCTGATACAACCCACCGATTGCATATTGATGAAAATGCGGCGATCCCCGGTGATGTTCGAGCGCCGCCTGGTCCACATACTGCTCGTAAATCAGCACCGTGCAGCCCTCCCCCTCGACGAAGTGGGGGATATAGCTCACGCACCCCGGCTCCTGCCGCGACGCCGCAGTCAGGTGGCACAGGATCTCATCCACGTCCTCACGATCCGCCTGGTCAAACGTCATCCGCACAATAAAGCTCAACATAATCGATCTTCCTTCTTTGCCGCAGGCGCCGGCGCATTCCTTTGCCGCGGGCGCTTTCCTTACGCCTTCAGCGCCTGGTCAAACTCCGGCAGCATCATCGTCTGGTCGCGATCCGGCCCGGTCGAAACCATTCCAATCTTCGCCCCCGACTCCTTCTCTACAAATTTTAGATACTCCTGCGCCAGCTTCGGCAGCTTGTCGAACTCGGTGATGCCCTCGGTCGAGGTCTTCCATCCCTTCAGCTTCGTGTAGACCGGCTCAATCGCGTTGTACCCCGGCATGTCCGCCGGAATAACGTCGGTCATTTTACCGTTGATCTTATAGCCGGTGCACACCGGAATCTCCGCGCACTCATCCATCACGTCCATCTTCGTCACCACCAGCCACTCGGTGCCGTTGATCATATTGCTGTAGCGCAGCAGCGGCAGATCCAGCCAGCCGCAGCGCCGCGGACGCCCTGTCACCGCGCCATACTCCTGTCCCCGCGCCCGCAGCAGGTCGCTGGTCGAATCGTGAATCTCTGTCGGAAACGGCCCCTCACCCACCCGTGTCACATAAGCCTTGGTCACGCCAATCACTGTGCCGATCCGCGTCGGCCCAACGCCCGTGCCCGTCACCGCCCCGCCCGCCGTCGAAGACGACGACGTCACAAACGGATAAGTCCCATGGTCGATGTCCAGCAGAGCGCCCTGCGCCCCTTCGAACATCACCTTTTCGCCGTTGTCGATTGCGTGATTCAGCATCACCGCCGTATCGGTCACAAACGGAGCGACCTGCTCCGCCGCGCGTGCATACTCTTCATACATGGTCTTCGGATCGAGCGGCGCCGTGCCGAACAACGCATGCGCAATTGTGTTCTTCTCATGGCACGCGTTCTCGATATGCGTCCGAAGCAGCGCCGAGTTCAGCAGATCCACCACCCGCAATCCACTGCGATGCATCTTGTCCTCATACGCCGGCCCAATCCCGCGGCTGGTCGTCCCAATCTTCGTCCGCCCCGGTGCGTTCTCCGCGGCCAGTTCGATCATCCGGTGGTACGGCAGAATCACCTGCGCCCGGTTCGACACAAACAACTGGCCGTCGACTGGCAGCCCAGCATCCTTCAGCTTCTTCACCTCGTTCAGAAACGCCATCGGATCCAGCACTACGCCATTGCCGATCACGCCCTTGCACGCCGGCCGCAGAACCCCGCACGGAATCAGCTGCAGCACGAATTTTTTGCCCTTGATAATGACAGTGTGCCCGGCATTGTGCCCGCCCGCGTACCGCGCCACCACGGAGAACTTCTCCGACAGCACGTCGACGATCTTGCCTTTGCCCTCATCGCCCCACTGGGCACCCAAAATAACCGCTGATTTGCGTTGATTCACGAGAAATATGTTCTCCAAAGGATTGGCTTGGCCGGAAGGCGCACGCCGCGGATGCGAACGTGCCTCTCCCATCATATCGTGTCCCACCGGCAAGATTCTCAGCCCTCAAATGACCTGACGATGGATTCCGCGGGATGCTATTCCGCTACCAATTACTCTGCTCAACCGTCCTGTTAGCAGGAGGCGCCGGTGCCGAAAATGTTTATTGGGCAATTCGTGGCTGCCTCCCTCATCTTCCGCGTGACTCTTTTCTGCGTTGCGCAGGCTCCAGGTGCCGGGACTGTGGCTCATGGCATTCAATCGCAGATCGCGGGCACCTGGCGGGGCCATTCGGAATGCGCCCGGAAGAATAGCCCGTGTCACGACGAGGTCAACGTGTACCGTTTTTCCGAAATTGCCGGAAAACCAGGCTGGTTTTCCGGTGTCGGCAGCAAAATAGTGGACGGCAAAGAGATTGTCATGGGAACCCTGGAGTGGAACTACGACGCAGAAAAACATTCGCTGGAAAACGAAAACTCCGGTGGAACATTTCGACTTATCGTATATACCGCAAAGATGGATGGCAGCCTCACCTTGCCGGACAAGACTGTGTATCGCCGCATCCATCTCGAAAGACAAAACTGACCCTCTCGACAACAAATACGACAACAAATAACAGCCCGAGCGCCGACAATCCGCTTTTTCGAAGCACGCGAGATGGCCGAATATCATAAACTGGCACATCGTTCCGAGTCCTTGCGCATGCCCTCATCCCGGTCGCTCTACGGCATCACCGTCTTCCTCGGCGCATTCCTGCTCTTCCTGGTGGAGCCGATGGCCGCCAAGCAGCTCCTTCCCACCCTCGGCGGCTCCTCCGCCGTCTGGCTCACCTGCCTGGTCTTCTTCCAGGTCACGCTTCTGCTCGGCTATCTCTACGCGCACTGGCTTACGCGCTGCCGCGCCTCCAGCTGGCGCCAGCATGTCTATCTCGTCACGCTCGCCGCCGCAGTCGTTCTGCTGGTCGCGCAGAGAATCTTCCCCGCCACATTGAACCCAAGCTCCGATCACCCGGTCACCACCATCTTCTCCATCCTCGCCTACACCATCGGGCTGCCCTTTCTCCTCCTCGGCGCAACCAGCCCTCTGCTACAGCTATGGTTCCTGCGCACCCAGGGCGGCAGCATCCCCTACCGCCTGTTTGCCTTGTCCAACGCCGGTTCGCTCCTCGCACTGATCGCCTACCCATTCCTCGTCGAACCGAACATCACGCTTAAGCTTCAACGAACGCTCTGGTCGCTCGGCTTCCTCATCTACGCCGTCCTCTGCACCATGCTCTCCCGGCAGACCAGCTCAGCCACGCCAACAACCGAGATACAGAAAGAACCAAGCGCCCCACCAACCCGAGCCACCACAAAATGGCTCTGGTTCCTCCTTCCCATGGCAGCCGCCATGCAGTTGAGCGCCGTCACCGCGCACATCACGGTCAACATCGCCGCCATCCCCCTGCTCTGGATGCTTCCGCTCGCCGTCTACCTCCTCACCTTCATCCTCGCGTTCGAGTTTGCCAGCCTCTACCGTCGCGGCCTCGTCGTGCGTCTCCTCGTCGTCATGCTGGCCAGTCTCGGCTACGCGATCTCGAAGACCGACGTCAGCCTCCCCATCGGCGCCGCCATCCTCTTCTTCCTCGCCGAGTGCTTCATCGCCGGCCTCTTCTGCCACGCGGAAACCTACGCCCTGCGCCCGCAGCGCGCGTCCGAGACAACGCTCTTCTACCTCCTCATCGCCGCAGGAGGCGCAGCCGGAACCTTCTTCATCGGCATCGCCAGCCCGCTCCTCTTCTCCGCCAACTACGACCTCGCCATCTCCTTCCTGGTCGTCGCCGCGCTCGCCATCGCAGTCACGTGGCACGACGGCTGGCCCCAGCGCCTCCTCTGGTCCACCGCCACCGGCCTCCTGCTCATCTTCGCCATCATGCTGCACCGCGCCTACGCACGCGACTCCCTCGTTGAAGTCCGAAACTTCTACGGCACCCTGCGCGTGAAACAAACCACCACCGCCCAGGCCGACCCCGAACGAATGCTCCTCAACGGCACCATCCAGCACGGCACCCAGATCTTCGCCCCCAATCTCTCCCGCTTCCCCACGACGTACTACGCCACCGACTCGGGCATCGGCCTCGCTCTGCGCTTCTGCTGCGACGGCCGCAAGCGCAACATCGGCGTCATCGGCCTGGGCGCAGGAACGCTAGCCGCCTACGGACACCCCGGCGACCACATCCGTTTCTACGAGATCAACCCGCTCGTCCAACCCATCGCGCAGAACCTCTTCACCTACCTCCGCGACTCCTCCGCGCAGCTCACCATCGCCGACGGCGACGCCCGCACCTCGCTCACCCGCGAAGCTCCGCAGCAGTTTGACGTCCTCGCCGTCGACGCCTTCTCCGGCGACGCCATCCCACTGCATCTCCTCACGACTGAGGCCATCGCACTCTACAAAAAACACCTCGCCCCCAACGGCATCATCGCCTTCCACGTCTCCAATCAGTATCTGAACCTCGCGCCCGAGATCGCCCAACTCGCCATCGCGGCCAACATGCAGTCGCGCCTGATCGAAAGCCCCGGCGACGACCTGACCGGCTCCTACCGCGCAACCTGGGTGCTCTTAACCAACAGCCCGGATTTCTTCAACCTTCCCCAACTCGCCAGCGCCAGCATGGAGACACCCACCACCCCGCGCCTCCACCCCTGGACCGACAACTACTCCAGCCTCCTGCCCATCGTCCAGCTAACCAAACACTAGGGTGTATCGACATAGAACTTGAGCTTAAGTGTTTGATTGAAAGATAGAACTTGTCATCCTGAGCGGAGCCTCTTGCAGTCTCATCGCAAGAGGCGCAGTCGAAGGACCTGCTGTTCGCTCGTAGCGCCGGGACTTTCTCCCACCTTTTTGCCGAATCGCTATGTGTTGATACACACTAACCTACTTCGCCCACGCCATTCCGTCGGCGTCCTTCCCCGCATCGATCACACGAGAGACCTTCCACTGCCCCAGATCAATCTCGGCAACCTGGTCCTTGCTGTTGCAAGCCACATACGCCGTCTTGCCGCCCGGCGCGATGAGAACCTCGGCTGGTCCATCCGGCACGTCAATCGTCTTCGCCACCTGCATCGTCTTCAGATCGACCACGGCTACCTGCTTCGACGTTCGCAACGCAACCAGCAGCCAACGCCCGTCAGGGGTCGGAGCCGTCCCATAACCCACTCCGGGAAGCGGCACCCAGGTCTTCACCTTGTTCGTCGCCGTATCGATCACAGCAAGCTGCGGCTTCGTCTGGTCGGCGGTAAACACCATACTGTCGTCGGGTGAGATCGCGATCCGCTGCGTGCTCTTCGAGACCGGAATGATCGCCAGCGTCTTCCGCCCCTTCATGTCCAGCACCGACACCGTCCCCGGGCCCACGTTCGCGGTGTAGCCACGCGATCCATCCCGCGTCAGGGCCAGCATGTGCGATTGCTCCTGCCCGGTAGGAATGGTGCCCACGATCTTGAGTGTCTTCGGATCGATGATGCTCACCGTCTTGTCCAGCTCCGTCGTCACATAGAGCATGCCGCTGTTGCGGTCATAGATCACGCAGTGCGGCCGCACCCCATGGCCAAAATCGATCGTGTGCACCACCTTGCGGCTGGCCAGATCGATCACGGAAATCTTCGCGCCATCGGTTCCCGGCCTGCCCACGCCGGAGTCGCCGTAGATCGGCACATACGCCGTCTTCCCATCAGGCGAAGCAGCCACCTCATGCCCCGTCACACCATCCACCGGCACGGTCGCAACCTGCTTACCCGCGCCCGGATCAATCAAGCTCAGACTCCGATCGTGCTGGTTCGCCACCAGCAGCAAAGGCCCCGCCGTCTTTGTTCCGTGGTCCTGAGCATACCCAAAAACCGCAAACCCACACATCACCGAACAACCCGCCAACACACACACAATCGCAGTCTTTTTCATAAGGCGACAAGTATAGCCGCAAAGCCATCCGCTCCACACCTGCGACGCCTATCTCAAACCAACCGCCCAGCCACCTATACTTGAAGAGGCATGCCCGAACTCCCCGAAGTCGAAACCGTAGCCAACGGCGTCCACGCCCGCATCCACGGCCAAACAGTTGTCGGTGTACAGACCAGCAACAAGCCCCAAACCTTCAAATCCCCACCCGACGAGATCATCGAAGCCCTCACCGGCAGCCGCATCGAGCGCGTCCACCGCGTAGGCAAAACCGTCGTTGTCGATCTGAGCCGCAAGGACCTAAGCGGCAAGGATCCAAGCCGGAAGAGAAAACCCGCGCAGTTCCTCGTCCATCTCGGCATGACCGGCCGCCTGCTCGTCTCCACCCCCGACACGCCCATCCCCCCGCACACCCACGCCATCCTCACCCTCAGCAGCGGCAAAGAGCTACGCTTCGTCGACCCCCGCCGCTTCGGCCGCCTCTCCATCGTCGCCCCCGACACCAAGTACGAAGGCCCCGGCGCCGAACCCCTCACCATCCCGCTCGAAGACTTCCTCGCCCTCTTCCGCAACCGCAAGACCCCCATCAAGGCGGCGCTTCTCAACCAGTCGCTCCTCCACGGCGTCGGCAACATCTACGCCGACGAAGCACTCTTCCACGCCGGCATCCGCCCCACTCGCCACGCCGGCCGCCTCACCCGCGCTTCACTCACCCGCCTCCGCGAAGCACTGATCAAAGTCCTCACCGAAGCCATCCAGCTAGGCGGCTCCTCTGTCTCCGACTACGTTGACGCAGACGGAGTCGCCGGCTTCTTCCAACTCCACCACCACGTCTACTCCCGCACCGGCCAACCCTGCCGCATCTGCGGCACCCCCATCAAGCGCATCGTG
>Ga0210410_10003361_pt1 | contig 14190 bp, 10 predicted proteins | sample IncBWC4MmetaG_FD_161058 | JGI IMG/M metagenome (GOLD analysis project Ga0210410, IMG submission 161058) | Forest soil microbial communities from Barre Woods Harvard Forest LTER site, Petersham, Massachusetts, United States - Inc-BW-C-4-M | ecosystem: Environmental > Terrestrial > Soil >... | reverse complement strand
GCCTTGGTGGCAAGGCGGATCAACTGCCAGGAAGTCTTGAGCCGCCTGCCCACCATCGCCAGCGCAAAGGGAACGACGTCGGCATGCTTTTTTGCGAACGCATCGAGCAATGCCGTTATCTTGGCGACGCGCGCGTCGTCGAACTTCTGGATGGCGGCCGGCAGCGCCGCGTCGAATTTTGCCAGTGCATCGCGCTCGCGCAGCACGGACTGCATCTTGATGAGGTCGGTAAAGGCCGACCGCGAAGCCGTGTAGCTGGCGAGCTTCTTGCGGGTCTGCTCGGCGCCGTCGGCCGAGCCGAGGGTGTTTTCCAGGTATTTGACGACCTTGATCTGGAACGTGGCGGCAACCTGACCTGCTTCCTTCGGCTTGTTGGCGAGGGTCAACTGGTCGATCTGCTTGATGTAGTCGCGCGCCATCGTCGGCAACAGATCCCGGCTGATCCACTCCCAGATCGCAGCCAGCGAGCCACGCTGTATCAGGCCGGAATTGGCATGCTCGGGGGCGCCATCGACGAGCAGCGGTTCCAGCGGGGCGAAGAAATAGCGCGAGGGCTGGTTGGTGCGATTATGCGTCGGGCCGTCCTTGCGGAATTCCGCGCGCAGCTTGGCGAGGATTTCCCCAGAGCCCGGCATTTCGCCTTCGGAGGTCTCCAGCCGCTCAAGTTCGGTCAGCAGACAGTTCCGCGTTAGCGGTGTCAGCCGCTGCAGAAACTCCTGAATCCGATCGGCCAGCACCATTACAACCGTGTTTTTCCGCGGCGTTGCTCAGCTACCAAGGCGCCTTCAACGCGGAGGCGCGCGAATCTGGTGCAATGGAACCACAAAAACAGTTCGTGCCAGATTAAGAAGTAAGCGCAGACCCCCGTGAAACTACGGGCATTCCCGGTTCCCCCGGAAAGCAGTTCTACGATCCGTAGAACTACGGATATTTCTGTCGCACCTTGAGAAATCCTGGCGGTTTCTGAATGGGTTGGCGGGATTTGCCGCCGGGACGACGACGGTCTTGCCTCGCGCGAGTTGGCAAAAACTCCGTATTCTTACTGAGTAAAAAATTAACCCTCGGCGAGCGGAGGCTCGTTAAACAAATCGTATGGGACATCAAGAAAACCGAATCGCTGATTCGCCTTTCTCGACGTGGATCGAAAGCAGCGCGCCTCCCGACGATGACCTGGAAACCGTCCGGCTGTCTGCCGCCCGCACGCGGGCGATGGATGAAGCAGGCGCCGCGATCGCCCGGCAGCTCAACGGACCGTTGACCGCCCTGTTGCTCTACATGGGCGAGATCAAGCAACACAGCCAGCAGCTCTCGCAAGCCGCGGGCAATCGGGTTTACCTGCAGCAGGTCGTCGAGAACGCCCTGCAGCAGACCGAGCGCGTCTGCGCCATGATCAAGCAGATAGCGGACGCGCACGAAGAGCCGGCCGCCGAGACCGGTCGCAAGGCCGGGCGGGAGAACCGGGCCGGCCGCGGCAAAGACGCAAGCCGCACGCCGGGCGTGATGTTCGCATCAAGCGCCGGCCAGAAGCCCCTGACCAGGCGCGAGCGCGAAGTCCTCAGCCTGATCAGCGAAGGCTATTCCAACAAGCAGGGCGCGTTGCGGATGAGCATCAGCCCCAGGACCTTCGAAAGCCATCGCGCCGAGGCGATGCGAAAGCTCGGCGCGCGAAACACCGCGGACCTCGTCCGCCTGGCGCTGCTGCATCCAGCCGTCTAGTGCCTGATCGGTTCTGTCTGGATCTGAACCGAGGCGCTAAATTCCTTGCTTGACGCCCCTTCTTCGAGAAGAGGCATCCATGCCGCATCGAGTGCAGGGCCTGCCTTCGTTCGAAAACGCCTTAAGGTCCGCCGTCGCGCGGCGTGCCGAAGCTTATGCGCTAGGCGCACAATCGCCTGCCGGTCCGTTCGGGATTTTCGGGAATCGATGGTGTTACCGGCGATGCCGGGCAACGCGCACACTCGGAAGAGAGCCCGCGGCTCAGTGGAAGTCTTCCGCGAACGAGCGAACGCGGGGCGCGAGGAGGGGCCGCGAGACGTGCTGCTTCGGCGGGCTTGGGATGATCGTGATGGTCCATCGCTGCGGAATGCCCGACTTGCTTTCGAGCACTGAGCGAACGTGGCCCGTGATCGTCGATCCGCCGGACTTCACCGTCGTGATTCTGCCGTTGAACTGCGCGATGCGGAAACGCCGGACTTCTTTCTGGTCGGCCGTTTCGTACGTAAACATGAAGTCCTCTTCCTTTGCTGACGCGACTATCGCGGTTTAATATTATCCGTGTATGAAATTGCGACGCCGTAGAAGTACGGCCGCAATCTTGCCGGACAGTTCAGGCTTGCCGTTCCGGCTCAGTCTTGCAGTTCCAGCGCGCTGCGCAACACTTCCAGTTCGTCGGTGTCCGGACGATATCGGTGACCAGCGTGCAGGTGAGTAGCCGGCCGCGGTTCGGAAGAGCCGTGACTTGCACCCTGATCATCTCGCCGTTCGATCGGCGCAGGTCGATCGGCCTGGTGTCGCCGGCGCGGACCAGACGTATCCGTTGGGCGATGAATGCATCGAGATCGGCCGGCTCGGTCTGATAGGCGTTGTTGTCGCGGCAGTATTATAACAGCGCAACGAAGGCCGGCCTGCTGTCGGCCAGCGCATCGGGCACGTTCCACATCCTGCGAAACGCGCGATTGATGAATTGAGCGCGCAGGTCGTGGCCCAGCAGCAGCACGCCGTTCTGGATTTCGTCCAGCGCCGCTCTCAGGGCCAGCAAAATGGATTGCGGGCCTTCAGCGGCTTGCGTCGGCGATATCCGCTAGTCGGCGGATCCCGGAAATACCGCTTCCATCTTGGTCTTCAGCGTCGCGGCGTTGAACGGCTTGACGATGTAGTTGCTGACGCCGGCCTTCTTCGCGGCGATGACGTTTTCGGTCTTCGATTCCGCCGTTATCATGATGAAGGGCGTCTGCGAAAGCTCCGGGCTGGCGCGGACTTCCCTCAACAGATCGTACCCGGTCATCGGCTCCATGTTCCAGTCGGAGATCACGAGGCCATATTTCTTGCCCTGCATCTTGGCGAGCGCGGCCGAACCGTCGCTGGCATCGTCCACATTTTCGAACCCGATCTGCTTGAGCAGGTTGCGGATGATCCGGATCATGGTGTTGTAGTCATCGACCACCAGGATCGGCATCGACAAATCAAAGGCCATGTCTCTACTCCGCAGCTTTCGCAGTTTGTCTGGCATGGGTGTGAATTTTCAGCATGCGAAAAATCTTCGATGCTTTTCCCGAAATTGCACTCGTCAGCATCGTGACAAGTATCAGCGGTCATTGAACAGCGCGTTAATTCTGCGCAGGAATAAACCTGCCGGCGGCGATGCGGGAGCCCGTAGTTATACGGTGGCGATAGCTGAAACCGTTTGCCGGCCGCCGGCGGCGATGGCCCACAAGATAGCTCACGACAGGCAGCGGGGCCGCAGCAGCCTGTCATACTGCGTCTTGACCGTCGCGTAGCATTCGCACGAGGTTTTGCTGAGACCTTCGACGTTGAGGATCTCGATGTGCCCGCGGCTGTAGTGGATGAAATTGGCCTGCTGCAGCGTGTTGGCTACCAGCGAAACGCTGTTTCGCCGCGCGCCGATCATCTGCGCCATCGCTTCCTGCGTCAGAACGAGCTTGGCGCTGCCGGACAGATCGTGGGTGTGCAACAGACATCGTGCCAGTCGGGATTCCACCGTGTGGGCGGCGTTGCATCCCGCGGTCTGCTGGATCTGCGCATAGACCGCCAGCCCGTGACGAATCAGCGCCGCCCGAAATGTCGCGCTTTGATCGGCGGCAGCGCGGAGGCGATCGAGGTCGAGCGTCGAGGCGATGCCGGGAACCATCACCACCGCACTGTTCATCGCAGTCGGCTCGCCGAGAGCGGAGAAGGAGCCGAACACGCTGTCGCGTCCGATCATCGCGATCTGAACGTTCTCTCCCTTCGCAAGCTTCACGACAAGGGAGATCACGCCTCTGTGCGGCAAGTAGGCGCGCTTGAGCGGTTCACCCACTTCGACCAGCATGCTTTCCTGAACCAGATCCACGGTTCGCAGATGCGGACGGACCAACTCGAAATCATCAGCGGTGAGCGCCGACAAAAATCCGTTGGGTGAACGAGGGGCTGATTCCAAAGAAACCTCCTTCCTCAAGGGAGCGCAACCGGTCTCCAATACCGTCAACGATTATGCACGGTATCAGACGTAGAGGATGAGCCCTGCACGCATCATTGGCAAGGAAAATTGGTATACGGGTGCAATCTCCCTGCACCGTTCCGTTGTGCGGCGCATCGTCGCGCAAACAAAAGCGAGGTGCGCCCGCTTTCGGCGCGGGGACCTCAGTGCGAAATCTTCAGCAGACGCCGATGATGCGCGTTGACGGCGTCATAGCACCCGCAGGCCACGCCATTGTTATCAGGCCGCCTGCGGCGCAGACAGGTCGCCACGTTTTCGGCGCCAATGGAAATAGCGCAGATTGAAGATGGCCATCCTGGGGGCGGCGAGCTCCTGCTCGCCAAGCCATATCGCAAAGTCGATCTGGCCAGGATGATCCGCGCAGCGCTCGCGGGCTGAGACAAACCGGACTTCGATATACGCGCACGCAATGTTGTCGCGCGCTGCTGAAGCCGGCGCAGCGTCGCGTTGTGAGCAGTTGTCGCGCAGATGCGATGGGGCGATCACCGCGTAAATTCGCTCCATTTCTTTCAGCCCGCTTAATTTCTCAGTACTTGTACGGGGATTCGCACGCAGTTGCGGCGCAGCTCTGGGTATTTGTACGGAGTGCCAATTTAACGAACGGGTAGCCTGGACAGCACAGGGTGCTACGTCGCCGACTGAAATGTGCGGCGTCGCGTCAATAGTGTTCATCCAGAAGGGTATCCAAAATGTCCGGTATTGTTCTTTCAGCGTCGGTTCGTCAGAACCTGCTCTCGCTTCAGTCGACCGCCGACCTCCTCGCCACGACGCAGAACCGTCTTTCGACGGGCAAGAAGGTGAACTCGGCTCTCGACAATCCGACCAACTTCTTCACCGCGCAGGGCCTCGACAACCGCGCCAGCGACATCAGCAACCTGCTCGACGGCATCGGCAACGGCGTGCAGATCCTGCAGGCTGCGAATACCGGCATCACCTCGCTGCAGTCGCTCGTCGACAGCGCGAAGTCGATTGCCAACCAGGCACTGCAGACCACGGTTGGCTATTCCACCAAGTCCAACGTCTCGGCCACGATCTCGGGTGCGACCTCGAGCGATCTGCGCGGCACCACGACCTTTACCAGCGCATCGGCGATCAGCAACGTCGTCGCCAACGGCACCGCCGGTGGCGCTTCCCCGGTCACGACTGCAACCAAGCTCGGCGGCGTTGCCGCGGCGCTGGTCGGCACGGCCTCAAAGGCGGGCGACGGAACTGCCGCACTTGCTGGCACGCTGCTGCTGACCGGAACGAACTCTGCAACGGATCTTACCGCCGCCGCGGCGCCAAAGGATGGCGACGTTCTGGTCGTCAACGGCAAGACCATCACCTTCAAGGCGGGCGCTGCTCCGGCAGCGGCTGCGGTTCCCACTGGCTCCGGCGTCAGCGGCAACATCGTCACCGACGGAAACGGCAACTCGAGCGTCTATCTGGGCGCTGGCACGCTTGCCGATGTGCTCACGGCGATCGATCTCGCCAGCGGCGTTGCCAAGACCGTGAACTCCGCGGGAACCGCGACGATCACCGGCTCGACCAGCGGCATCGCCGCCGGCGTTCTGACCCTCAACACCTCGACCGGTGCCGATCTCAGCATCACCGGCAAGGCCGATCTGCTGAAGGAACTGGGCCTGACCACGTCGGTCGGTTCCGGCAACGTCAACGTCGGCATTGCGCGTACCACGGCCGCGACAACCACGGCCAACCTGATCCAGGACGGATCGACCCTGAACGTGAATGGCCACACCATCACCTTCACCAACGCGCACGTTCCGGCCGCGGCGCAGGTCCCAACCGGTTCGGGCATCCTCAACGCCGTCCAGACCGACGGCAACGGCAACTCGATCGTCTATCTGCAGACCGCGACCATCGCCGATACGCTGAACGCGATCGACCTGGCTTCCGGCGTGCAGACCGCATCGAACTCGGCCGGCGTCGCGACATTTTCCACTGCGGCGGGCGTTGCCGCGTCGTCGGTGAACGCAAACGGCACGCTGAAGCTCAGCACCGGTACGGTGGCTGATCTCAGCATTAGCGGCGGCACAGGTAACGCGCTGGCCGTCCTCGGTCTCAACGGTCCCACCGGCACCAGCAGCTCCTTCAATGCTTCCCGTGCCGCGGGAGTTGGCGGCATCAACGGCAAGACCTTGACCTTCAGCTCCTTCAACGGCGGCGCGGCGGTCAATGTCACCTTCGGCGACGGCACCGGCGGCACGGTCAAGACGCTCGATCAGTTGAACGCCACGCTGCAGGCCAACAACCTCGCCGCGACGCTCGACTCGACCGGCAAACTGACGATCTCGGCCACCAATGACTATGCCTCCTCGACCCTCGGGTCGGTGGCGGCGGGCGGCACGATCGGCGGTACGGTTACCACCGCACTGTCGTTCTCGATCGCTTCGGCTCCCGTGGCCGACCCCCAGGCGCAAACTGTTCGCGCCAACCTGGTGACCCAGTACAACAACATCCTGGCTCAGATCACCAGCACGTCTCAGGATGCTTCGTTCAACGGCGTCAACCTGTTGGGCGGCGACACGCTGAAGCTGACCTTCAACGAAACCGGCAAGTCGACCCTGAGCATCACGGGCGTCAACTTCAATGCGGCCGGTCTCGGCCTCGCCAACCTGACGGCCGGCACCGACTTCATCGACAACTCCGCTACCAACAAGGTCGTTTCCAGCCTGGCCTCCGCCAGCACCTTGCTGCGTTCCCAGGCGTCTGCCTTGGGTTCGAACCTGTCGATCGTGCAGATCCGCCAGGACTTCTCGAAGAACGTGATCAACGTGCTGCAGACCGGCTCGTCCAACCTGACGCTGGCCGACACCAACGAGGAAGCGGCCAACAGCCAGGCGCTGTCGACCCGCCAGTCGATCGCGGTGTCCGCGCTGTCGCTGGCCAACCAGTCGCAGCAGAGCGTGCTGCAGCTGCTCCGCTAAGTCCAGGCGGAGTCGCGAAGACCAACGAACTAGGCGGCGGGGGAAACCCCGCCGCTTTCGAGCTAAGCGTATCCCGGATTTCATGGCGGCTCGCCTGTTGCGTATTCACGCAGGCGATGCCCCGAAGAGGTTCGGGGGTGGTTATTGCCCGCGTACCCTAGAAAAGGAGACGACGATGCCGCTGCGAGTCGAGCTGAAGCCGTTTGAACGGATCGTCATCGGCGAAACCGTCATCATCAATTCCGGCACACGCACCTCGTTCCTGATCGACGGCGAAGCCCCAATCCTTCGCGAGAAGGACACCGTGACCGCGGAGACCGCCAACACGCCGGTCAAGCGGCTCTATTTCTGCGTCCAGATGATGTACCTGAAGAACGACATTCCGAGATATCGGACTGCGTATCTCGGCTTCATCAAGGAACTGCGCGAAGCTCTTCCGGGCTCGCGCGATGTGATCGACGCCGTCAACGCTCATGTCTCGGGCGGCGCTCTCTACAAGGCCCTCAAGGAACTCCGAAAGCTGATGAAGGTCGAGGAAGGCCTCTTGATGAGCGCCTGACGCCGGCATTCGGCGTTTGATCTGCGAACAGTATCCCAAGGCGGCGCAGCGCCAACCGGTTCAAAGTGAAAGGTATCGCGTAGCGTAAAACCCAACCCCAAAAAGTATCAACCAGCGTACAAACGGTTCAATCCAGAAAGGTATCCCGAATGTCCGGCATTGTTCTCTCATCATCGGTTCGTCAGAACCTGCTCTCCCTCCAGTCGACCGCCGACCTCCTCGCCACCACGCAGAATCGTCTTTCGACGGGAAAGAAGGTGAATACGGCTCTCGACAATCCCACCAACTATTTCACCGCCCAGTCGCTCGATAGCCGCGCCAGTGACATCAGCAACCTGCTCGACGGCATCGGTAACGGCGTGCAGATCCTGCAGGCCGCCAACACTGGCATAACCTCGCTGCAGAAGCTGGTCGATACCGCAAAGTCGCTCGCCATCCAGGCACAGCAGACCACCCTCGGCTATTCCACCAAGTCGAACATCTCTGCGACCATCCCCGGCGCAAGTCCAACCGATCTGCGCGGCACCACGACCTTTACCAGCGCATCGGCGATCAGCAACGTCCTCGCCAACGGCACCGCCGGTGGCGCTTCCCCGATCACGGGTGCGACCACGCTCGGCGGCGTTGCCGCTTCGCTCGTTGGTACTGCTTCAACCGCAGGCGACGGAGTGGCCAAACTTGCCAGTACGCTGCTGCTGACCGGAACAAACTCTGCAACGGATCTTACCGCCGCCGCGGCGCCAAAGGATGGCGACGTTCTGGTCGTCAACGGCAAGACCATCACCTTCAAGACGGGCGCTGCCCCGGCAGCGGCTACGGTTCCCTCCGGATCCGGCGTCAGCGGCAACATCGTCACCGACGGAAACGGCAACTCGAGCGTCTATCTGGGCGGTGGCACGGTTGCCGATGTGCTCACGGCGATCGATCTCGCCAGCGGCGTTGCCAAGACCGTGAACTCCGCGGGAGCCGCGGCGATCACCGGCTCGACCAGCTCCATCAACGCCGGTACCGGCGTTCTGACCCTCAACACCTCGACCGGCGCTGATCTCAGCATCACCGGCAAGGCCGATCTGCTGAAGGAACTGGGCCTGACCACGTCGGTCGGTTCCGGCAACGTCACGGTCGGCAAGGCGCGTACCACGGCTGCGACAACCACGGCCAACCTGATCCAGGACGGATCGACGCTGAATGTGAATGGCCATACCATCACCTTCTCCAACGCGCACGTTCCGGCGGCGGCGCAGGTCCCGACCGGTTCGGGCATCCTCAACGCCGTCCAGACCGACGGCAACGGCAACTCGATCGTCTATCTGCAGACCGCGACCATTGCCGATACGCTGAACGCGATCGATCTGGCGTCCGGCGTGCAGACCGCATCGAACTCGGCCGGCGTCGCGACATTTACCCCTGCGACCGGGGTTACCCCGTCATCGGTGAACGCAAACGGCACGCTGAAGCTCAGCACCGGTACGGCGGCTGATCTCAGCATTATCGGTGGTATTGGCAACGCGCTGTCCGCTCTCGGTCTCAACGGTCCGACCGGCAACAGCAGCAGCTTCAATGCTGCCCGTGCCGCGGGAGTCGGTGGCATCAACGGCAAGACCTTGACCTTCACCTCCTTCAATGGCGGCACCCCGGTCAACATCACCTTTGGCGACGGCACCGGCGGTACGGTCAAGACGCTGGATCAGTTGAACTCCGCGCTTGCAGGCGATTTCCTGCAGGCGACGGTCGATGCGACCGGCAAGCTGGTGATCACCACCAGCAACGACTACGCTTCCTCGACCCTCGGGTCGTTCGCGGCGGGTGGCACGATCGGCGGAACCGTCACCACCGCATTGACCTGGTCGACTCCACAAGCTCCAGTCCCCGACGTCACGGCCCAAACCATCCGCAGCAACCTGGTGAGCCAGTACAACGGCATCATGGCCCAGATCACGACGACGGCCCAGGATGCCTCGTTCAACGGCATCAACCTGCTCGGCGGCGATACGCTGAAGCTCACGTTCAACGAAACCGGCAAGTCGATCCTGAGCATCACCGGCGTCAACTTCGACGCGGCCAGTCTTGGCCTTTCCAACCTCGTCCCCGGCACCGACTTCATCGACAACGCCGCCACCAACAAGGTCATCGCGAGTCTTGCCAATGCCAGCAACTCGCTGCGATCGGAAGCCTCGGCGCTCGGTTCGAACCTGTCGATCGTGCAGATCCGCCAGGATTTCTCGAAGAACCTGATCAACGTGCTGCAGACCGGCTCGTCCAACCTGACGCTGGCCGACACCAACGAGGAAGCGGCCAACAGCCAGGCGCTGTCGACCCGCCAGTCGATCGCGGTGTCCGCGCTGGCGCTGGCCAACCAGTCGCAGGCGAGCGTGCTGCAGCTGCTCCGCTGAGCCCGGCTACGAGACAAACGACCAAGGCGGCGGGGGAAACCCCGCCGCCTTCGGACTAGCTATTCGCTGGATTTTACTCCGGCTTGCTTGCCGCGTATTCCTGCGGGGCGATACCCCGATAAGGCCGCCTCGCGCAGATGAGGCCCCCGCGGCCGGCGTTTCCCGCGCCGTCAGGCCGGCTTCGGGAATATGCCGGAGGCATCGCCGTATATTGCCATCCGCTTAAGATCACCGCTCATATTTCACGCGGCGCCTTTGCAAGTCGTTCAACGCGATCCGGTAAGATCAACGAGGCGCAGCCGGCGCTGACGCATGTCGCGCTGCGGTCAGCTGCGGCGGCTGCCGTCGTTTTGATCCGTATTAGCACGGACATCGAAATTAACGGGAATGAGCAACCGGAAGGGATATCGGTGGCAGGGTAGGATATCCGTTGCCCGTCTCAGGTGACATCCCCGGCATCGTTCGTCGCAAGTTGTGTCCGCGGTTCAGCCACTTCCCGGTCGGGGCTCTCGACAAGCCAGAGGCCGGCACGCTGCGGATCTCCGGCGCGAATATGGTTGACGGTCGGCCGCAACACCAATGCTTGGAAGGCGCGTTCTGATGGATGATCTGTTGCGGGAGTTTCTGACGGAGACCAGCGAGAGCCTGGATACCGTCGACAATCAGCTGGTGCGGTTCGAGCAGGAACCGAACAACGCCAAGATACTCGATAACATCTTTCGCCTGGTCCACACCATCAAGGGCACCTGCGGCTTTCTCGGGCTGCCGCGGCTGGAAGCGCTGGCGCATGCCGCCGAGACGCTGATGGGCAAATTCCGCGACGGAATGCCGGTGACCGGGCAGGCGGTCACGCTGATCCTGACCACGATCGACCGCATCAAGGACATCCTGGGTCAGCTCGAGGCGACCGAGGCGGAGCCGGACGGCTCCGATCAGGATCTGATCGGCGAACTGGAAGCGATGGTAGAGCGTGGGATGAAAGCGATGACAGAACAGGCTTCGCCGACAGCGCAGGCCGAGGCAGCGCCGGCGGTTGAACCCGCACCTGCGCAAGGCTCCCTGGTGGCGCAGAAGCTGGAGCGGCCGCTGCGCCCCGGCGAGGTGTCGCTGGACGAACTGGAGCGCGCGTTCCGCGAGACCGCGACCGAAACGGCGCCGGCGCCGGCGAAACCCGCCGCAGCCGCGCCGCAGCCCGCACCTGCTGCCGCGCCGCAGGCCGCGGCGGCGAAAGAGACAAAACCCGCCGCCGCGGCAAAACCCGCACCCGGCAAGTCGGCCGCCGCCGACGAGGTGCAGGAGGCCGACAAGGTCGCCAACCAGTCGATCCGCGTCAACGTGGATACGCTGGAACATCTGATGACCATGGTGTCGGAACTGGTTCTGACCCGCAACCAGCTCCTGGAGATCTCCCGGCGCAACGAGGACACCGAGTTCAAGGTGCCGCTGCAGCGGCTCTCCAACGTCACCGCCGAGCTGCAGGAAGGCGTCATGAAGACGCGGATGCAGCCGATCGGCAATGCCTGGCAGAAGCTGCCGCGCATCGTGCGCGACCTCTCGGGCGAACTCGGCAAGCAGATCGAACTGGAGATGCACGGCGCCGACACCGAGCTCGACCGCCAGGTGCTCGACCTGATCAAGGATCCGCTCACCCACATGGTGCGCAACTCCGCCGACCATGGGCTGGAGACCCCCGCCGAGCGCGTGGCGGCCGGCAAGCCCGAGCAGGGCACCATCCGCCTGTCGGCCTATCATGAAGGCGGCCACATCATCATCTGCATCGCCGACAACGGCAGAGGCCTCAACACCGAGAAGATCAAGGCCAAGGCGATCTCTTCAGGTCTCGTCAGCGAGGCCGAACTGGAGAAGATGACGGAAGCGCAGATCCACAAGTTCATCTTCGCGCCCGGCTTCTCGACCGCCGCCGCCATCACCTCGGTGTCCGGCCGCGGCGTCGGCATGGACGTGGTGCGCACCAATATCGACCAGATCGGCGGCACCATCGACGTCAAGTCGGTGGCCGGCGAGGGCTCGAGCGTCACCATCAAGATCCCGCTGACGCTCGCGATCGTCTCGGCGCTGATCGTGGAAGCCGGCGGCGACCGGTTTGCGATCCCGCAATTGTCGGTGGTCGAACTGGTGCGGGCCCGCGCCAATTCCGAACACCGCATCGAGCGCATCAAGGACACCGCGGTCTTGCGGTTGCGCAACAAGCTGTTGCCGCTGATGCACCTGAAGAAGCTCCTCAAGATCGACGACGGCTCCTCCTCCGATCCGGAGAACGGCTTCATCGTCGTCACCCAGGTCGGCAGCCAGACCTTCGGCATCGTGGTCGACGGCGTGTTCCACACCGAGGAAATCGTCGTCAAGCCGATGTCGACCAAGCTGCGCCACATCGACATGTTCTCCGGCAACACCATCCTGGGCGACGGCGCCGTGATCATGATCATCGACCCCAACGGCATCGCCAAGGCATTGGGCGCCTCCGGCGCGGCCAGCCACGAGATCGCCGACGAGAACGCCGCGTCCCGCGCCAGCGCCGCCGAGCAGCTGACCTCGCTCCTGGTGTTCCGCGCCGGCACCAACCAGCCCAAGGCGGTGCCGCTCGGCCTCGTCACCCGGCTGGAAGAAATCGCCTGCGACAAGATCGAGCTCTCCAACGGCCGCTACATGGTGCAGTACCGCGACCAGCTGATGCCGCTGGTGCAGATGGCCGGCGTCAACGTCCAGACCTCCGGCTCGCAGCCGATCCTGGTGTTCGCCGACGACCGCCGCTCGATGGGGCTGGTGGTCGACGAGATCGTCGACATCGTCGAGGAGCGGCTCAACATCGAGGTCGGCGGCTCGCCGGACGGCATTCTCGGCTCGGCCGTGATCAAGGGCCAGGCCACCGAGGTGATCGACGTCGGCCACTTCCTGCCGATGGCGTTCCCCGACTGGTTCACGCGCAAGGAGATGTCGCCCTCGGCCTCGGCGCAATCGGTGCTGCTGGTCGACGATAGCGCGTTCTTCCGCAACATGCTGGCGCCGGTGCTGAAGGCCGCCGGCTACAAGGTGCGGGTGGCGCCGAACGCGCAGGAGGGCCTCACCGTGCTGCGCTCGGGCCAGACCTTCGACGTGGTGCTGACCGATATCGAAATGCCCGACATGAACGGCTTCGAGTTCGCCGAAGTCATCCGGGCCGACCAGCACTTGAGTTCGATGCCGATCATCGGGCTGTCCTCGCTGGTGTCGCCGGCGGCGATCGAGCGCGGCCGGCAGGCCGGCTTCCACGATTACGTCGCCAAGTTCGACCGTCCCGGCCTGATCGCGGCGCTGAAGGAACAGACCGCCGAACCGAACCGGGCGGCGGCATGAGCGAGCTCAGCCGGGGCATGAGCAAGCTCAGCCGGGGCATGAAACAAGTTCAGCCGGGCATGAGCGAGCTCAGCCCGGGCATAAGGAAGCACTAGCATGACCAGCAAGACCGACCTGAGCGAAGGCGCCGTCGCCGAATACGTCACCGCGATGATCGGCGGGCAATTGTTCGGGCTGCCGATCTCCCGCGTCCAGGACGTGTTCATGCCGGAGCGGCTGACGCGGGTGCCGCTGTCGCCGGGCGAGATCGCCGGCGTGCTCAATCTGCGCGGCCGCATCGTCACGGTGGTGGACATGCGCGCCCGGCTCGGCCTGCCCAAAAACGACGACGGCAAGCCGCCGATGGCGGTCGGCGTCGACCTGCGCGGCGAATCCTATGGCCTGCTGATCGACCAGATCGGTGAAGTGCTCCGCCTGCCCGACAATGGCTGCGAGGAAAACCCCGTCAACCTCGATCCCCGCATGGCCAAGCTCGCCGGCGGCGTCCATCGCCTCGACGGCCAGCTCATGGTCGTCCTCGATGTCGATCGCGTCCTCGAAATCGTGCCTGACTTGATGGCGGCCTAAGACCGACGGCGGGCACGCAAAGCCGTTGGTAATGGAAACGTCCCTTTTGAGGGATTGGAAGAAGCAGAGGCTGAAATGAGAACATGTCTTGTAGTGGATGACTCGAGTGTCATCCGGAAAGTCGCAAGGCGCATCCTGGAAGGCCTGGACTTCCAGATTATCGAGGCCGAGGAC
>Ga0210410_10003360_pt1 | contig 14191 bp, 16 predicted proteins | sample IncBWC4MmetaG_FD_161058 | JGI IMG/M metagenome (GOLD analysis project Ga0210410, IMG submission 161058) | Forest soil microbial communities from Barre Woods Harvard Forest LTER site, Petersham, Massachusetts, United States - Inc-BW-C-4-M | ecosystem: Environmental > Terrestrial > Soil >... | reverse complement strand
CGCTAAAGGCGATCGGACGAGCTTTTGGTAAGCAGTCATCGTCGATCTATTTTTTGGTGGCTCCGCATGGTGGGATTCGTCCTGCCCAGCGGCATCGTCATGATGGCGCGGATCGCGGTGGCGCAGGCGTTGACCGGCCGGAAAGTGTGCCTTGGCCCTCAATCCGGAAGGCTGGCGATTCGAAGTCCGTGTTCAGTAGCGCTTGACGCCGGCGGTGTGATTTCGGCGATGCGGCCGTACCATATGCACTCCCGACGCGTCGCCGAGGAGTGCCTGCGAGGCCATCGTACCCGAAGATCCGCGGCCATCGTTCGAATAGATGGAGAAGGTCGGGTCCTGGGCTGCGGCCGCGGCGGGCTCCGAGATCGCGTCCCATGCCGAGGCGGGCGTCGCAAGGAGGGCGGAAAGAACGAGCGTCGCGCCCAAAAATTTGAAGCTGGTCATGCTATCCTCCTGTCACTGGCGCGCAACCCATGCGCGTGCTGTCCATTGACATGACTGACAGTTAGGCGTTGGCATTCCCCTCGCGCACGGGTGGCGCAATCACGCTTCGGCGATCGGCGTGTGGGTGGCGCGCCTGGTGGGCGCGGCACTGACCGCGCGAGGATTGCCGACGTTGACAATCCTTCTCGGCGTAGAGGCGGTCTTTCTAGCGGCTTTCCTTGCCCTCGGAGCCGTATACGGCCCGTTTCCGAACAGCGACGTCGTGCCAGCTCTTGCTGCCGGCTTCGCTGGGGTCACGGCCATGGCGCTTCAAAACGCAATGCAGCGCGTGCATTTTCCGGGCGAACCACCAACCGCGATAATGACCAATAACACCACTCAAGCCGTTCTCGACGGGGTTGACCTACTACGCCGAGTTGCGCCACCCAAAGTTCGCGGCCGCTTTCTCCGCACTGCGCGTAGCATCGTCTGGTTTGCCGGCGGATGCGCAGCAGCGGCGCTCCTCTACTACTTTGTACATTTCTGGAGCCTCGTACTACCCGTTGCAATCACTACGGCCATAGTGATCGCGCGCCTGCGCGAACCAAACGTAAACCCTGACGCTTTGAAGCCTGTTTGAGGACGACGACCTTTAGGTCGCGCAAAAAGTTGCGCCTGCGGAGCCTTTTGCCACCAAATGTCGATGTCTGTTGAGGGTCAATCGCGTCACTCTGACCGTGCGCCGCTCACTTCCGGTTTTCCCCGATTACCCGACATTCCAAGGGTCAGTCGGCATGTCTCAAAGGTGCCATGAGGCGCCGGGTCGCAAATCGGCGGGCTCGAAGTCGCCGGGCCGCCGTTAGGCCTCAGGCCTTTTTGCGGCGCATGTTCAGCTTCCCGGCGCGCGCTTGCCGCGGATCAAATCCGACGCCTTGTCGGCGATCATCATGGTCGAGGCGTTGAGATTGGCCGAGATCATTCGCGGCATGATCGAGGCGTCGATCACCCGCAGGCCCTGCAACCCGTGCACGCGCAGCTCGTCGTCGACCACGGCCCATTTGGCGTCGGCCGGGCCCATCCGGCAGGTGCAGCCGGGATGGAAGGTCGTGGTGCCGCGCTGGGTCGCCGCGGCCAGGAATTCGTCGTCGCTCTGCACGCCGGGCCCGGGAAAGTCTTCATAGGCATAATAGGGCGCGAGCGGCACGGACTTGAGCAGCTGCCGCGCCAGCTTCATGCCGGCGACGATGACGCGGCGGTCGAGTTCGGCGGTGAGATAATTGGTCTGGATAATCGGCGGCGCAAACGGATCGGCCGAGCGGAGACGGACATAGCCGCGGCTTTCGGGCCGCTGCTGCCAGGAGGCGACCGTCATGCCCGGCTCGTCCTCGAGCTGGCCCTGCACGCCCTCTTTGTAGCTCGCCGGCGTAAAGGTCAGCTGCAGGTCGGAACTCTCGGTGGTTTCGCCGGAGTGCCAGAAGCAATAGACCATGGTCGGCGACAGCGACAGCAGACCGCGCCGCGTCGTCGCCCATTTCAGCGCTTCCCACGCCAGGCTGAGGCCGCGCCGGCGCTCGTTGATGGTCCGGATGTTCTTGACGCGGGCGACCGAGCGCGGCGCGTAATGGTCCTGCAATCCCTCGCCGACGCCGGTGAGAGCGTGCCGCACCTCGATGCCGTGCGAGGCGAGCAGGTCAGGCGATCCGACACCGGACAATTGCAGGAGCTGCGGCGAGTTGTAGGTGCCGCCCGCGAGAATCACTTCCTTGCGGGCACGCACTTCGAACGGCGTGCCGCCCTTCCCGCCCCTCACGTAGCGCACGCCGACCGCGCGCTTGCCTTCGAAGATGATGCTGGTCGCGTGCGCGTGGGTCTGCACATGGACATTCGGCCGCTTCCGCGCCGGATGCAGGAACGCGGTTGCCGCGCTGACGCGCCGGCCGTTCTGGATGGTGCGCTGGGCGTAGGATACGCCCTCCTGGATCGCGCCGTTGTAATCGGGGTTTTTCGGGATGCCGAGGCTGATCGCGCCCGCCATGAAGGCCTCGCACAGCGGATCCTGCCAGTCCATGGTGGTGACGGTCAGATTGCCCTCGCGACCACGATAGGCGTCCTCGCCCTCGCCGACGCGCCGCTCCAGCCGCTTGAAATAGGGCAGCACGTCCGGATAACCCCAGCCACGATTGCCGAGCTGCGCCCAGGTGTCGAAATCCTGGCGCTGGCCGCGGTTGTAGATGTGGCCGTTGATGGAAGACGAGCCGCCGAGCGTCTTGCCGCGCGGCGCGTAGATGCTGCGGCCTGCGGTCCAGGGCCCCGGCTCCTGCTGGTAGGCCCAGTTGATGCTCTTCATGTGAAAGGTTTTGATGAAACCCGCCGGCAGATGGATGTAGGGATGCCAATCCCTGGGGCCGGCTTCGAGCACGCAGATCGTGGTTGTTGGATCTTCGCTCAGCCGGTTGGTCAGCACCGAGCCGGCGGAGCCCGCGCCGACGATCACGTAATCGAAGGTATCCATCGTTTCCGTCCCTGGCATCTTTATTTTTTGACGCGTTTTCTTCACGCTAACCGGTACCCACCCCGGATCAAGTCCGGGGCAGGCTTTCGCTCGAAAACGCTATGCACGCGGCTTCTCGTTCAATTGATAGGTCAGATGCGCTTTCACCGTCGGCCATTCGCTGGCGATGATGCTGTAGACCACGGTATCGCGCAGCGTGCCGTTGGGGGCAATCTGATGGCTGCGCAGGATGCCGTCCTGTTTGGCGCCCAGCCGCTCGATGCCGCGCCGGCTCTGGTGGTTGAAGAAATGGGTACGGAACTCGACCGCGATGCAATCGAGTTTCTCGAAGGCGTGGACGAGCAGCAGCAGCTTGCACTGGGTGTTGAGCGCGCTGCGCTGCACCCGCCTGGCGTACCAGGTCGAGCCGATCTCGACCCGCCGGTTCGGCGTATCGACGTTCATGTAGGTCGACATGCCAGCGATCCCGCCGTCGGCATCGAACACCGTGAACGGCAGCATGGCGCCCGCCGCCTGCAATCCCAGCCGGCGGTCGATCTCCTTGCCCATGCCTTCAGGCGTGGGGACGAACGTGTACCAGAGCTTCCACAGCTCGCCGTCCCTCACCGCTTCGGTCAGCCCGTCGACATGATCGTGCGACAGCGGTTTGAGCTGCGCATGCGGGCCGCTCAGCGTTACCGGTTCAAGCCAGGGCATTTTGTACTCCGCTTTTAAAGTTCATCATTGCCTGCGACAAACGCAAAGCGTTTGCGCAAGGGAGCGTAAGCGACGAAGCAGTCCAGCTTTGCGCCTCGTGGCACGAGGGATTGCTTCGCGGAGTTTATCATCGGGCGGAGCTTCGCTCCGACCCGTTGGCTCGCAATGACGAACCTTACCATTCGCTGTCGCATCACTTGTTCAGAAAATTCAGCGGCAGGCCAGGCCGCGCCCAGTCCATCGCGATCAGCTCGCCCTTGCCGGACAGCGTGATGTAGGCGGTCTTCAGTTCCGGGCCGCCGAAGGCGATGTTGGTGGTGACGCGGTCGCCGGTCGCCACCTGCTCCACCAGCGTACCGTCCGGCGCGATCACGGAAATGCAGCCCGAGATCAGGGTCGCCACGCAGACATTGCCGCTCGCCTCCACCGCCAGCGAATCGAACATCTGGTAACCGCCGAGCCCCGCGATCGGCTTGCCGCGCTCGCCGCGATAGATCACGTCGCGCGGCTTGACCTCGCCGGGCGCGGAGAGATCGAACGCCCACAGCCGTGCCGTCGGCGTCTCCGCGACATAGACGGTGTTCTCGTCGGGCGACAGGCCGATGCCGTTGGCCGGCAGCATGCCGAACACGCCTTCGACGATCTCCTTCATGCCGGGCTTGATGTAGTAGAACGCGCCGACATCCATGTCGCGGGCGCGGCGTTTGCCGAGGTCGGAGAACCACAAGCCGCCATGCCTGTCGAACACGAGGTCGTTCGGCCCCTTCAAGGCATGCTCGCCGCATTTGTCGACCACGGTCTCGATCTTGCCGGTTGTGAGATCCACGCGCTGGATCGAGCCGCCGATATATTCATGCGGCGCCGGCGCGCCCGGCATCATGGTGCCGCGCGAGGCGACCCAGCCGAAGCCGCCATTGTTGCAGACATACATCTTGCCGTCGGGCCCGAGCGCCGCGCCGTTGGGGCCGCCGGGAATCCGCGCGACCACCTCCTTGCGGCCGTCGGGCCAGACCCGGGTCAGCCGCTGCCCGCGGATTTCGACCAGCACCACCGAGCCGTCCGGCATTACCACCGGACCCTCCGGAAATTCGAGACCGGTGGCGAGAACGCGAACGTTGGGCATTGGAATCCTCCCGGCTTTTAAGGCGAGGCGGATTTCGAGCTCATTTCCGCACGCGCAACAATTTCGTTGCGCAACGTTATGGCAAAGTCGCTATCGCTTGCCAAGCAACCACCGGCCGAGGGGCGCGCAACGCAGCCCCGCGCGGATCGAGTCTCGGTCCTGACCAGTCAGAACCGAGACTCTCGGTCCCTTGTTTGACGCGTTTTCTTTGCGCGAACCGGTACCCACTTCGCTTGAAAACGCTTTGCCCTATTCCCTGACCGGCACCCAGATCTCGAGCCCGCCATTGCCGGTGACTGGATCGAAATTCTCGTCGTAGCGCTCGAAGCTGGGCGCGTCGGCGGCCTTCAGCCCCGATGCCGGCAGCCAGTGATTCCAGATCGTGTTGACGGTCCGGCGGATGGTCGAGATATGGTCGCGATGGGTGAAGACGGCGTATCGCTGTTCGGGAATCCGCACCTTCGAGAATTCGCGCGGCAGGTCGGAAAAGTCCGACACTTCGACGCCCGCGATGTAATCGAAGTTTCCGGCGTCGTCGCCGTTGCAGCAGACGCCGTAGGCGATCTTGCCGATGCGGCCGGGAATATCGTCCACCGCCTGATGGAAGCGCTGCCACTGGCCGGGAATGCCGGCCGCGTTTTCATGGTTATAGCGCTCGCCGATGCCGGCGACGAGCAGCGGCTTGCTGATTTCAAAACGCGGCGCCTGAAGATTGTCGGTGAGAGTTGAGTCCATCTGGATCGGCTCCTGAAGCTTGAGATGATCGAGGCACGTTGCGGCGCGGACTGCTTCGGGCGTCATGCCAAAATGGTCGCGGAACGCGCGGGTGAATGCTTCGTGAGAGCCGTAGTCCGCATCCAGCGCCAGTTTGAGGATATCGGGCGCGCCGGCGGCGAGCGCACGCGCCGCCTCGCTGAGCCGGCGGGCACGCACATAGCGCATCACCGACAGCCCGGTTGCGGCGGCAAACGCACGGACCATGTGAAAGCGCGAGATACCGGCCACGCCGGCGATCTCGTCCAGCGTCAGCGCGCCGGCAAGATGGCTTTCGATGAACCAGAGTGCCTTCTGGGCAGGATTCATGGACGATCAGCCTCGGTTCGAAGCGCACCCATCATGACCTTGTCACGCGTGCCGCGTTTGACAATCCTTGCTCTCGTTCTCGCCTTCGCGGAGTCTTTTTGCCGCTTCGCGAAACGGAACCAAGCTGCCAGCCTTCTTCCGCTGTACGGGAACTGTTCGGGCCGATCATGTCCGGCGAAAGAACTGCGGAGGGCCTGTTATTAAAAAGTCGTCATGCCTGGCCACGACGCAGACATTTGCGCCTCTTACTTCCCGCCCTCTTTCGCCGCCGGCGCATCCTTGGCCGGCGGTGACGCGGCCTTCTTCTGCTCCTCGGCCGCCTTCTTCTGGACCGGCTGCAGGTCGTCGACGGTCTTCTGCAGGGAGGCAATGGTGCCCTTCAGCGCCTCGATCTGCCGATTGGCGGCGTCCAGCTTCTGCTGATGGTCGGCGGCGAGTTTTGAAATCGTCTTCTGCAGGAAATCGACATTGCTCTGCAGGCAGCTGGTGCGCCGCTCCATGGTCTTTTCGACGGTGCAGATTTCGATACCGGGCACATCCTGCGCCGTGGCGCGGCCGCCCGGACGCCAGCAGGGCGCCACAAGTACCGACGCGACGAGAACGATCCGGCCGATCATCGAAATCCTCACGTGAATCATTGCCTGGGGTTGCGCCCGCGAAAGTCAATTTGTTGCGAGCTAACGGCGAGACCGCAACGATACCACACCGAAACCTCATTCGCGCGTTGAGGTTTTGCGGTCGAAACCCCAGTTATGGGGAGGACGGGGCGCAGGGGTGGAGCGCAAGAGGGTGCTTGCGCGTCTTACGGAGAGCAACGGCATGGCAACGCGGGAACGACGTCTGGCTGAATTCAATGGCGAAGGACAACCGCCGCCGGATCAACCGGTCCAGGTGCTATGCGAAGATCACAGCGGAACCTATCAATTACCGTTCGCCTGCCGCTTCGTGGATGGCGAGTGGCGCAACAATGAATCGGGCGGCACGGTCGAGGCGACGGTGGTCGGCTGGCGCCTGGGCACGCCCGATTTCAAGCGAGCCGGTGATTTCAAGCGAAATGGCTGAAACAGGGCGTCCCGTTGTGCCAAAATGCGACGGGAACCGGAGGAGTCTTAAGGTTCGGAACGCGGCCGGAACGAACCGCGTCCGAATCAGCGGCCGGGCGCCGTACTCCCTTGTTCACGGCTAGATATCGGCACTACCCGGATACGCCGCGCTACATCCAGCACGACAACGATCGGTCGCAGCCAGCGGCCGACGACAAAAGTTAATTCTTCCGGGGAGGACATACCGCTACTTCCAAGCCACTACTTCCAGGGCGTCACCGGCGGCACCTTGTCGGTGGCCGGCGGCATGTCGACGGTTTTGAAATCCGCCGGGCTGACGATTTCGAGATATTCCATGTCCGGAGAGTAATCGAAGAGGTAGTGCACGATCCCCGGCCGCTGATGCACGACGTCGCCGGCCTGCACCAGGGTCGGCTTGTCCTCATACATGAAGCGCGCCCAGCCCTTGGTCATGATGACGATCTGGAAGTCGCATTCGTGCTTGTGCCAGCCGGTGCCGTCTTCCGGCGGCATGTCGGGATTGGCCTTGACCAGATGGCAGATCACCTGGCCGCCGGTGGCGGCCGCGATGCCGAGATCGCGATAGAGGAAGAAGTCGCGCAGACCCCCTCCCTTGAAGTCGGTGTCATCAGGTTTGACGTGGGAAAATTTGCTGACGACCGCGTGCTGATTCATCCGAAGCCTCCACCGTTCTTTCGCGAGACCGCGACAATCGCCGGCGTCCAATTTTTTGGCAGCGCGGATCGGCGCGTTCGAAGCCTGATTGTGCTATGCGAAAATCACGCCAGCCGTGCTGCAGCGCGGCGAATTCGCTTAGGCCGGCCGCAAGGGCACGGAAGCGCTTGGATGTAATCTGAAATTCGAGCCGGGCGCTGTGTTGCGCGTGACTGCCGGCTCACGGCGTCGGGCCTTCGAACGCGCTGGCTGGCCGCAAGTTGAGCAAGGCGTGCCCGCTGCTTGAGCCCCGCAAACAGGCAACGCGCTGCCTAATATTCGACCTCAAGCTCCTCGATGTCGGCGGGCTCGGCCTTCGCCGCCTCGATCCATTCGGCCATCTCCGGCAGCGCCATGATCATGTCGGCATAGGCCTTGAGCCGCGGCTCCAGCTTGACGTCATAGGTCATGAAGCGGGTCACCACAGGCGCATACATGGCGTCCGCCATGCTGCGTTCGCCGAACAGGAACGGCCCGCCCGATTTGGCCAGGCACTCGCGCCAGATGGTGCAGACCCGGTCGATATCGGCCTGCGCGCGCGACCAGATCTTGAAGTTGGGGAAATGACCCTTGAGGTTGACCGGCAGCGAGGCGCGCAGCGTCGTGAAGCCCGAATGGATTTCGCCGCAGATCGAGCGGCAATGCGCCCGCAAGATGCGGTCCCTCGGCAGCAGGCCGGCGTCCGGCATGATCTCGTTGAGATATTCGGCGATCGCCAGCGTGTCCCACACGGTGGCGCCCTCGTGCCGCAGACACGGCACCAGGATCGAGGACGACAGCAGCAGGATTTCGGCCCGCGCGGAAGCATCGTCGGGCGCGGTGATGACCTCGTCGAACTCGAGGCCCGAGAACCTGGTCAGCAGCCAGCCGCGCAGCGACCAGGACGAGTAGTTCTTGCTGCTGATGGTCAGTGTCGCTTTGGCCATATGGCTCTTCTCCTCACGCCTGAACGCCCATCCGGGCCCCTGCAGAGTGCCCATTGTTTATGCGTCAGCGCATTTTCACCAGCTTTAACAGCAAGCGACGTGCCAGTTTGCGAGGCGTTTGACTCGGCTTTGGCTTCGATATTGCATGGCACCAGGCAGGGGCGGATCCGGATGATGTCGATGATGTATCAAGTCCGACTGTAGCGCTACGCGCGAGGCCTTCTGCCGCAACCGGCCTTGGGGCAGCGAAAAGATCGCCGCCCATGATGGCGGAAAGCCGGGCATACAGGCTGATGTCGTAAGGCGCGTCATAAGCGGTCGGGTGCACGAGGACGCAGTCGAGGATATTACCGAAGGCCGTCCGGCATTCAGGATCATTGGAGTTGCGCCCTAGCTTGGCATGCAGCGTTTCGATGTTCTTGCCGAAGGCTTTCAGGGTATGCGGGTGCAAGACCGCGACGTTGCGTTCAGCGCTGAGCAGGCGGATACGTTCCTTAAGACCCCTGCGCTCGATTTCTTTCGCCTTGAGCGAAGCCAGCAGTTCCTTCGGCATGTCATCTTCTTCGTCGATCATACTGACCAATTTTGCGATCTGGCTATTGAGGCGGTCGTGCTGCTTCACGGCGGCTTGCCGTGCGCCGCTGTTCGCTTTTTCCAGCCGGGCAAATTCAACGGTCTTGGCTCGCGCCTTTTCCTTGATAAATTCTGGATCGGTCAAGTGCGTGCGCATGCTGTCAATCGCCAGCGCTGTCAGCTTGTCGAGATTATAGGTTTTTGCGTGATCGCAGGATTGATGATTGAACGCCGCCGAACAGGCAACACGCTTGACCCCGTAACGGTCGGAAGCAGTGACGATCATCGTGCCGTTGCATTCGGCGCAGCGCAGCAGCCCTGCCAACAAATGTTGCTTGCGGGGGATGACGGCGCGCTGCACTTGCCCGCTGGCACCGAATTTCTTGTTTGCCCGCTGATGGCGAAGCTGGTGCGCGGCATTCCATAGTTTGTCACTCACGATGCGAAGATGGTCCACCTTCGCCGTGATCAGGTCACTAGGGTCGGCTTTTCGCGTGATGACTTTTCCGGTGGCGGGATTTTTGACGTTGAAAAATCTGTTTTTGAGATACACGCCGATATAGAGCTGGTTGTGGATCATGCCGCGCTTTTTGCCCGCGCCGCCGACGATGCTTTGAAAATTCCAGTGCGCCGTACCGGATGGCGACGGGATTTTGTCGCGCATGAGATCAGCTGCAATCTGGCGCGGTGATTTTCCGCTGGCATATTCCTCGAAAATCCGGACCACGATCTTGGCTTGACTGCGGTTGATGGCCTTAGCGCCCGGTTCATGTTCGACAAGGTCATAGCCATAAGCGCAGCGACCGGGGATCAGGCCCTCGCGGGCGATGCCGTCATGGCCGCGCTTGACGCGGATGGCGAGTTTCTTGAGCATGTCGGCATTGCTGTGACCGTCAAATGTCAGCTGCAAATCCGAAACTTCACCACCAATGGTGAAGATTTTTACATTGTCGAAATTGAATTGATCGGCCAGCAAGAACAGATCGGCCTGCCGACGCGATAGACGATCCGTTGCCTCAACCAGCACCACATCGAATTCGTTTCTTGCCGAAGCGCCGAACAATTCCTTGGTGAGTCCGGGACGGTCAAATAACGATGCGGCGGATTCTGCGCGGTCGGAATAATAATGACGCCTGTCCAGCTTGAAGCCGAACCGTTGCGCGGCTTTTTCCAGATCGGCAAACTGATCCTCAATCGACCGATCTTTTTGCACGTCGGAACTGAACCTTGCGTAAAGCGCGGCTCTAGTTGCGGTGACGGGTTTTGGTGCTGGCATCGGATTGTCTTTCGTTGTGCTGCGAGGACTCAAATTCTTGTCGTGCTTCCAGCCGTCCAAGAGTCCTTGCCAGTTCTAGCCACTGTTCGCGGTGGCACGGATGATTCAAGTTGCGCGGGTCATCGGCGGCAAGCGGGCGAACGATCCCCGCGGCACGACGATTAGCGTCCTTTCGCTGTTTTGTGGACTGCATTCTTTCGGCTCCCCGCACCACGGGGCACCGGAACGCGCCAAAGGCTTGCACTCAAGGCTGCACCGGCACTACGGAGTGCTTGGCAACCTTTCTGGCAAGCGGGAGCAGCACAAAAAGGGGATAGGTGGCAAGCTACGCCCCAATGGGCCAGAACCATAGTGATTTATTGGTCTGCGATTGCGCCAGCTGCGGTGGGCCAAGGTGGGCAAGGGTCAAGGTCAGTGACCCAAAGACCATTGGTCGCGGAAAAGACCCAAGCCGGTTTTGAACCCGTCAACATGAAAGCAGCGCGACGAGATTATTGTGGTTTCGGCTCCACTTCTGCCCTGACCGGCTATCAGGCTCTTTAGGAATTCTGGCCGCGTGAAGCTGCAACATAGTGAGGCATGCAAGCCTTTGTACGAAAAAACGCCGCTCGCCAACGGCGGCTTTTTTGTTGCCCGCCGCCAAGTTTAGCCATTGACGGGTCCGTTGATTGTCATATTCCAGTTATCCGGCCACCAAACCCGGAGCGCGCGCACGTTTCAAATCAGCTGGACCAGGAAGCCCGCTGGCGCGTTTATATTTTCGAAAGATGATGCGAGGTGAGGCCCCATTGGGGGCCGGGTAGCCTGTTTTTCTGGCTCGCTGTCGGACTTGCCATCAACATTTTTCTGAGCAGCGTGGAGCTAGTCCAGCTTATCGTCACTGCCTCCCCATCCCATCCGTCCGCCATGGGCCTCGATTTCCTCACGTACCGCGGTCAAAGCTGTCTGAATGGCAGCGAGTTCGTGTAGCGCATCCGCAGAGAATTCGCCTCCCGTCTCAGCCAGCGCTTTGATAGCCTTGAGACGCGCAGCCAGAAGATTAGTTTGAAGCGTATCCACTGGGCGAGATTTTGTCATGGCGGTCTCCATTTTCGTGGATTGATCCATCAAGTACGACAACATCGTCCTATCACTCAAGTCCCCCCGCTGAACCGTTGACAAGCAACCCGCCTACCGTGCCGCCCCGGCATTTGACCGGATGCTACATTGGCCCCGGTCATTGAGCGACCCGCGTCGAATGGTGATTGGGCAAGATCAAAGTCGGCCCATCAGCAGCAATACGACGAGGATGATCAGGATGACACCGACGAAACCGATCCCACCGTGACCGTAGCCGTAGCCGTAGCCGTAGCCGCCGAAGCGGCCACTGAAGCCACCAAGCAGGAAGATAACGAGGATAATGATGAGTATAAGTCCGAGCGACATTGGTCTGGGCTCCTCTGTTTGCGGCGTTCAAAGGCGAGTAAATCGCGAATCTCGTTAACTGCCGGAGCCCTCAACTTCTTGTTCTTGAGGAGCGCGCGTAACTTCAACTCAACTTGCCGATGATGATTTCGTTCGGAACCCGGCGGATGGTGATGCCGGTTATTGAAGCCAGTCTGCGGCTACGGTCGCCCGAGCTGGTGGTCAAAATTGCTCACTTCCAAAAGATTAAATGAATTAGGAGCCCTCGCCCAAAGGAACCTTTATCGGCTGACACTATTTGCTCGCTGTCCAACACGGACGGGAGGAGACATCATGAAGAAAGTTCTCTTGGCGACGGTCGCCATTCTCGCATTCGCGGCACCTGCATTCGCTCAGGACAAAACTGACAAAACTATCGGCCAAGCACCGCCATCAGGTGCTTCCTCGTTCTACCTGGCTCAAGATACCGCGACGATGAAATGTGAAGTTGTCAATGTCCAGCCTGCCGCTGGTGGCAACATGAAGGTTATCGGTGCGGCACATCCGACACACGCATCAGCGGAAACAGCTTTGAAGGCTGACAAAACTTGCAAGTAATGAAGTGACGGCGCGAGTACAGGGGCGGGTCTATTGGTTCGGAAACCCGAAACTAATGACCCGCCCCGCCTACTATGTTGCCAAGGGCCGGCCCGCCGATCTGGCGCTGGGCCATCCGGCCAGCGGCTGGCCGTGCGCGCCAAGGGCGCGGTCCGAGTCGGGCCAAGCCCCAAAGTAGGCTTTGCGCTTTAACCATCCGGTACGCTAAAATGGAGCTGTCTCGTCGAGCCAAAGGAGGCTCCCATGGAGAGGCCAGCCCAGGACATGTTTGACCCCAAAGTATTTCTCGCCAAAGTGGGCGCGGGAAAGCGGGTGTTGGAATTCCATAAGAACCAGCGCGTGTTCGAGCAGGGCGATGTCGCCGACACGGTGTTCTACATTCAAAAAGGCAGGGTCAAGCTCACTGTCATGTCCGAGCAAGGCAAGGAAGCCGTCGTCGCGATTCTGGAGGCCGGGCAGTTCTTTGGTGAAGGCTGCATGAATGGCCACAAGCAACGCATCTCAACGACGACGGCGATGGAGGATTGCCTGATCACGGCAATCACGAAAGCCGCGATGATCGCCGCCCTTCATGATCAGCCGAGATTTTCGGAGCTATTTATGGCCTATCTCTTGACCCGAAACAGCCGGATTGAGGAGGACCTGATCGATCAACTATTCAATTCGAGCGAGCGGCGGCTTGCTCGGTTGCTGTTGCTACTCGCGAATTTCGGGAAGGAAGGCAGCCCGCAGCCGATCAGTCCGAACATCAGTCAGGAAACCTTGGCAGAGATGATCGGCACCACCCGATCCCGTGTCAGCCATTTCATGAACAAGTTTCGCATGCTTGGTCTTATCAGCTACAACGGACACATCGAGGTTCACAGTTCGCTGTTGAGTGCGGTTTTGCACGAGAAGCCGCAACTAAAAGAGGATATTTAGGGACAATCTCGAGCGAAACCGATATGCAGCTTCAATCCACGCTCACTTGCCCCAAATGCAGCTATCAGGCCGTCGAGACGATGCCGACCGATGCCTGCCAGTTCTTCTATGACTGCAAGGGCTGTGGTGAACGGCTCAAGCCCCTCGCGGGCGATTGCTGCGTGTTCTGCTCTTACGGCTCAGTGCCGTGCCCGCCGACACAGAGCAACTTGCGTTGCTGCGTGCCGAAGGTTCATTAAGCGCCCCAAATTTATCTGTTAACGTTTTCGGGAAGTGAGCTGTATTGACCAGTATCTTGAGAAGCCGAGTGGGACGATCTCCCATCACCGCCCCGTATTGGCACTTCGGTGACTGAGAGTGTTGTGCTCCCGCCTGATGAAAAGGCGAAGCCTCATGAGCATTCAGCGACCACGTTGCCCTAAATGCCAGGCAACCTTGATGCTGGCACGCATTACCCCCGGAGCCGCTGGTTTTGACATCAGGACATTCGAGTGTCCCGCTTGCGATCTGGTCCACCAGCTCGTAGTCGAGCTGAGTGATCCGATGAAATCGCTTGAAACAGCCGGTTGGTTCCAAGGCTTGCAAATGCCGACGTAAAGATGGTTGGCGGAGGCCGCGTGCCTACTCCGACTTGCGGAGCTGCTCCTCCAAATCTCGCACCAGCTTTTGCAGGCGCTCATTGGTGACAGTGTCGCTGGGAAAGGCGGCCATCCGCTTGGCTTGCTCTAGACGCCGTTCCAGCTCTTTGCGGTCGCTGTCATCCATGGCGACACTCCCTTTTTGTAAGACGCGGGAGCAGCGACATTGTTCAAGCCCATCTGTGGTGTGATGCTAAATCTTTTTGGGCTGTAGCAGCGCCAAGGGCGCGTTCGGATTGCC
>Ga0210410_10003359_pt1 | contig 14195 bp, 18 predicted proteins | sample IncBWC4MmetaG_FD_161058 | JGI IMG/M metagenome (GOLD analysis project Ga0210410, IMG submission 161058) | Forest soil microbial communities from Barre Woods Harvard Forest LTER site, Petersham, Massachusetts, United States - Inc-BW-C-4-M | ecosystem: Environmental > Terrestrial > Soil >... | reverse complement strand
AGAAAATCCGGGATCGCGATCGGCATGGGCTGCACATTGCCCTGCGTGATGTCGACCGTAACGGCTCTTGCCGGCGCCGTAGCGATGGCGAGACCGGCCGCCGCCGCGCCGCTGAGAACAAGCGCATCGCGCCGGCTCAAGCCTCGCGCGACATGTCGCGCCGCCCTGTGCAAATTCGGATTAAGACTGCTGAGTTCGTTCACTGCATTCACGCGCATTGCGGGAGCGGCAAGAAACAAATTACGGCGATCAACCACCGAAAACCTCGCGGGGATCAAAGTTGATATCGATTTCCTTCCACTGATCGTAGGTGGTCAGCGAAAGCATGTCGTAGGGCTGAGCCTGGAACACGGCGCGCACCGCGCTGTCGCGCGTCGCCTCGAATAACGGACCGTCGCCGCTGGTCAGAACCTCCGGCTGGCCGACCAGCCGGTGATTGCGTGCAAGCCGGATGCGAATGGTGACGACATATTGATCGGGGTGCACGCTCACGGCCGCCGGCGGATTCCACAACGAGATCAACTTGGCGCGCAGCGCATCAAGCTCGCTCTGCGACAGATGCGCGGCCTGGCCGACCGGAGCGCCGAGCGAGGCGACGCTGTTGAGCGACTCGGCGGTCGCCACCTGGCGCTGCGGCTCACGGTGGTCGAGCAAGGCCGCCACCTGGTCGGCATCGAATTTCGGCGACGGCCGCTGTTTCTTCGCCTCGTCCTTTTTCAATTCCTCGGCGATCTGATCGGGTTTGAACTCGCGCTGCTTCTTCTCAGGCTTCGGCGGCTTCTTCGCCTCGTCTTTTTTCAATTCGTCGGCGACCTGATCGGGCTTCGGCTTGTCCTTGGGCTTGTCCGCTTTCTCGGCCGGCTTCGGTTCCGCCTTTGGCTCCGGTTTCGGTTGGGGTTTCTCCGCGACCTTGGGCTGCGATTTCGCCTCGGGCTTCGGCTCCGGCGGCGGCGCGGAGTCGGTCCTAATCTCCGGCTTATCCACGACCTTGGGCGCGAGTTCTTTCACCGGCTTTGGCTCGCCGACCTTGTCGGCCAGGGGCTTTGCGTTGTCGATCGGCTTGGGCGCGTTTTTGACGCCGGCGGTCAGCTGCGAAAATTGCGTTGCGGAAACGAATTCGACCGGCAGCGGATCGGCATGCGGCGCCTCGCTGGGCCGCGCCACAAACGCGATCACGCCCCACAACAGGAGCACGGCGTGCAGGATCCCCGATATGATCAGGCTGCGCCTCATCCCCCGCCCTGCTCGACTTCCGTGACCAGCGCGACGCGATGATAGCCCGCCGCCGACAGCCGGCCCATCACCCGCATCATCGTGCCGTAATCAACTTTCTTGTCGCCGCGAACGTAGACGCGCTCATCCAACCCGCCGCGCGCGTCGGTGATGGCCTTGAGCTTGGGTACGAGATCTTCGGGCGTGATCTCGGTATTCTGCAAAAAGATCTGCCCGCGCACATTCACTGAAATCGTCAGCGGCTCGCGGTCCTGCTCAAGCGACTTGGCCTGGCTTTGCGGCAAATCGAGCGGCACGCCGACGGTCAGCAACGGTGCCGACACCATGAAAACGATCAGGAGCACCAGCATGACGTCGACGAAGGGCGTCACGTTGATTTCGCTCATCACCGCGCGGCGGCCGCGTCTGCCGCGTCCGCCGGACGACCCACTGACGACATTCGCCGCCATGACCCGCCCCCGCCCCTAACCCCGTTCGTCGATCTGCCGCGACAGGATCGCGGAGAATTCGTCGGCAAACCCTTCCAGGCGTTGCGCCTGCCGGTTCACTTCGGAAATGAACTTATTGTAGAAAATCGTCGCCGGAATGGCGGCAATAAGACCAATCGCGGTCGCAAACAGCGCTTCCGCGATGCCGGGCGCCACTACCGCCAGCGACGTATTCTTGGAGGCGGCGATCGACTGGAAGCTCGTCATGATGCCCCAGATCGTGCCGAACAGACCGATAAAGGGCCCTGCCGAACCGACCGTCGCCAGCACCAGAAGCCGCCGCTCCATATGTTCGACCTCGCGCGCGATGGCGACATCCATGACCTTCTCAATGCGCATCTGCAGGCCGGCAAATGAGCGGGCGTGCCCCTCGAAGCTCCGCTTCCATTCGCGCATGGCGGCAACGAACAGCGCGCCGGTCGAGTGGCCGGGTTTGGCGGCCAGCGATGTGTAGAGTTCCTCCAATGACTGCCCCGACCAGAACGCCTGTTCGAAAGAATCCGCCGCCTTGCGAATCCTCCGGAACAGCATGGTTTTGTCGATGGCAATCGCCCAGACCCATATGGAACAGATGATCAGACCGAGCATCACCGTCTTGACCAGCCAATGGGCCTGCCAGAACAGGTGGAACAGCGACAGATCGGACGAGGTCAACGGCATGGCCGACGCTGAGATGTCGGCAGGATTCATGGGCGCGTCCTTTCGGCAAACCAGCCGGGCCAATGACCGGGGCGGCGCACTAGTGCCCTTGCACTAGCGCCGGGACCAAAGGCAGGGGCAGCCGCATTGCGCGCCGACCGCGACCTAATGATTTTACGAGGACCCAAGCCGGACCCGTCACCGGCCTGACCGAAATCATCGCGAAACTTGTCCAAACTAGGGCGCTACTCCGGTCGTTCGGCGCTTACGAAACGCGGATATGCTTAACGCCCGGTTAAGGCAAAAGCGCCAGCCCTTATTCCTCGAAAATGCCAAGGCCGCCCGTCTTCGAGACGGGCGGCCAGGAAGGTTGTCGCTGCGAAAGAATTAGCTCAGGCGAAAGGCGACTGTGGCGGTTGGGGTGGCTGCGGGCCCTGCGGACCCTCGGTGGGCGGGCGGTTGCGGCGCTCGGCCATGAACTGATCGAATTCGGATCTGTCCTTGGCAAAGCGAAGCCGCTCCAGGAATTCCTTGAATTCGCGCTGCTCGTCTTCGAGCCGGCGCAGCGTTTCGGAGCGGTATTCATCGAAGGCGCGGTTGCCACTCGAAGGCGGGGTGCCCCACCAGTCGCGACCTTCCATCTTGGACCGCATGCGATCCATTTTGCCTTGCATGCGCTCCATCTTCGACTGCCAGTGTGCCTGCCAGTTGCCGCCGTGCCGATACGAGCATCCCATTCTGCCGCTCCCTAAAAAGAATGCGAGGGCGAGGAGGCCGACCGGCCACCAAGCCATGAAGCCGAGCACAATGAGTGCGATCCAGGCCGGCTTTCCGATTTCGTCGAGTTTGTCCACGAGGACCATGTCGGGACCTCCCAAGTGTGAATGTAAATAACATTTACATCGCCGCCGCGAACTGTCAAGTAGCTCTCGCCTTCGTGAAGATGGCCAGCGTCGAGGCTGGCTGGGAGGCGGGACGGGACTTCGGCTTGGCACGCCAGTTAGTGCGCAAACCTGCTGCGGCAAGCCCGCGACCGAAGATCGCACAGGCCAATACTTTGCTCGGAGAAGCCGCCGGCCCAGCCTTTTCGCTGGTTCATTGTGCCGGCTTTGCGCTAGCCACTCCCAAGCCGCGCAAATAAATCAACGTCTGAGCTTCGAGCAGTTCCTCGGCTGCAATCGGCAAGGCGCGCCGCGCCGCGTCACCGCGTCCGAACAACGAAGCGATGCCGTGCGCCATCGCCCAGATATGCAAAGCCACCATCAGCGCCGGCGGACGATCGCGCGCCGGCACCTGCGCGCAAAGCTTTTCGGCTGCGGCGCGGAGCACCGCAAAGGCGCGGTCGCCCGCGTCGCGCAATTCGGGATTGTCGGCGAGCGGAACTCCGCCCTCGAACATGGCCGAATAATAGGCGGGCTCGCTGCGCGCGAAATCGAGATAAGCCCGGCCTAGCCGATCGAGGGCAAAGAACACATCCGGCCGCCCCTCGTCCCAGGCGCGTGCCAGCGCCTGTTCGAATTGATGGAAGCCACGCAGCGCCACGCTCGCCAGAAGCTCGTCGCGATCGCGGAAATGCCGATAAGGAGCGGCGGGACTGACGCCGGCCCAGCGCGCGGCCTCGGCAAAGGTGAAGCCGGCCGGCCCCTTTTGCGCGATCAATTCGAGCGCGGCGCGCAACAGCGCTTCCTTCAGATTGCCGTGGTGATAGCCGCGCGGGCTTTCCTTATCTTCCTTCGACCAGTTCATGTAAATAGTATTTACATGACATCGGGGCACGCGTCGATGCTCAGAGTATGATCAGGATCAAGCGCGCCGCCGCGGTCGCGACGCGAGCGGGAGATCGGCAAACAGCGTCGGACCGCCGGGCTGCGCCCCCTCGATCGACAAGAGGCGGAGCTTGGTGCGTACGCCGCCCGGCGCCGAAAAGCCGCCGGTCTTGCCGCCCGCCGCCATGACGCGATGGCACGGCACGATGATTGGGAACGGATTTTGCCCGAGTGCCTGCGCGACATCGCGGGCCAGGTTTCGGTCGCCGAGGTGCTCGGCGACTTCCCCGTAGGACAACGTGGTGCCCGCCGGAATGGCGCGGGCGACGTCGTAGACGCGGCGATTGAAGTCGGGCACGGCCTCGCAGTCGAGGACCGCTGCGCTCAAATCCCGGCGCTCGCCGGCAAGCAGCGCGACGATGTCCTCGATCGTGTGCTGCACGGCTTGCGGGGGCATCGTCTCGCAGGCGCGTGGGAAACGTCGCAGCAGACGGTTTCGGGTTGCTTGCTCGCCGCGCTCCGGGAACTGCACGCCAACGATGCCGCGCGCGCTCCAAACAATGCCGCAGCGCCCGATTGCCGTCTCGAACAGCGCATAGCCACGATCGCCGGAACCATGTTCACCCATAAAGCCAATATAAGGTGGCGCGCCCCGCTCCGCCGACCCGATTGCTGCCTAAAGCATGATCCCGAAAAAGCCTGCCCCGGACTTGATCCGGGGGTGGGAGCCGATTGTCGGAAAGATCATGCGCGCCAGAGCGTGATGACGATTCGAAGAAGAGTCATCCCGCTCTGGTATCGAGATCGGCCTTCATGGCGACCCGCAGCGCTTTTGGGATCGGCCGGGCGCGGCCCTCGCTGATCAGCGCGAAACGCACTGTCGCATCGACCAAAAGCTCCTCGCCGCGCATGACGCGCTGGCGCAGCGTGATGGAAGCGCCCTTCACCACTTGCGGTTCGGTGATCACCTCAAGCACGTCGTCCATGCGCGCGGGCCGCCGAAAATCGATCGTCATGGAGTGCACCACGAAGGCAAAACCGGGCGCTTCCCGTTCCGCCGCCTCGAACAGCGCCCGATGATCGGCGCCGATCAAGCGCAGGTAATTGGTCCGCGCACGCTCCATGAAGCGCAGATAGTTGGCGTGATAGACGATGCCGGTAAAATCGGTGTCCTCATAATAGACGCGCACGATGAAGACGTGGCGTCCATCGCGAATCTCGCCATCAAGCGAAATGGTGCGTCCTACTTCCACGGTACCCGCCCGGCCATCGATTGCTCCCAGTTCTTTCCGTCGAACGTATGCGGCTTGATCGCTGCGATTTCGACATCGTCCAGACAACGGACGTTGATATCGATCTTGTCGGGATCGGAGCGCGGCACATAGAAGGCGTGAATGCCGCAGGTCGAGCAAAATGTGTGCTTGGCCGTGCCGGTGTTGAACCGATAGATGGTCAGCGCGTCCGCACCGCTAAGAAGCTCGAATTGCTCCGGCGGCACGATCAAATGCAGAAAGCCCTTCTTGGTGCAGATCGAGCAATTGCACTCGGTGATGCGCGCGAGGTCCGCCGTGACGCGGAAACGCACGCGCCCGCAATGGCAACCGCCTGTCATCGTCCTTGGCATGTTGACTCCAGACAAAAGCCGCTCGATGGCCCGCGTGTATCATAGACCTGCCGCCGCGTCAGCGCCGATCGCCACGCCACTTGCCGCGGCGCTTTGCGCTGGCTTTATAGTTGGCGCATCGCTGTGGGGGACGATCGCGATGACACGAGGATGGCGATGGCTGCGGCTGGTCGCGCCGGTGCTTGCGCTGATGCTCGCAACGCCGGCCTTGGCCGATTGCGCGGACGAGGTGTGCGCGTCGCTGCAGAAGATTCTGGCCGCGCGCTCCGGCAATTTCGCAAAGCTCAAAGGCAAGGCAACCGTCGACCCGCGCGGCGATCCGGTCTGGCAAGGCACCCAAGCCATCGGCGGCCTGATCAACACTTGTTACGTCTACAAGCGAGGTGAAGGCGCCCGCTACGAGTATCGTTGCGATTCCTCCGGCTTTGGCGCGGAACCGTCACAGCCGCCCGAAAAGGCGAAGCAAATCGCCGAAGCTGTGAAAGCCGCCTTTCAGGCGGCCGACCCGACGCTTGTGTGGTTCGAAGATCCGGCGACGCGCGCGCTCGCGGGCATCGAGGGCTTTCAAGGAACGCAGGGTTGGTATGGAGGCTACGTCAAGAATAAAAGCATGGTGGCCAGGGTCGAGATCGTTCTCTCCAATGTCACCGGCAATGCAACGATCGTAACGGTCTTCGCCAAGCCATTGACACGTCGCGACTTGAAATGATTTGCGCCCGAAACGTCCGTGGTCGTCGTAGATGGCGCCGGCGAAACCACGAACGTGAGCTAGGCATTCCAGCCGGAAGGCAGACCGACCTGCACCGCGCAGCATCCCGACAAATTATCTAAATCTGTCCTGAGAATTGCTGGCTTTTTGTTGTTATCGAGATACCCGAACATCACTCCTGCGACCTAGGATCGTTTTGCATGGGCTTCAACCGAAGCCCGGCAACTTCCTGAGAAAAGGCCACGTCCAAATGTCGCCAGGCTCCTCGTCAAATAGGACCGTCGTTTCAATTGCCGCCGCTGCCATCCTTGGCATCGTATGTGTTTCGACCGAAGCATTAGCCGGTGAAGTCCGCGTTGGCGGCGGTGTGTACGCTGCCGGAGTCCGTGGTGGCGGCGCTTACGCTGCCGGAATCCGCGGCGGCGGAGTTGAGGCTGCCGAAGTCCGTGGCGGCGGGGTCGAGGCTGTCGGAGTCCATGGCGGCGGAGTCGAGGCTGTCGGAGTCCACGGCGGCGGGGTCGAGGCTGTCGGAGTCCATGGCGGCGGGGTCGAGGCTGTCGGAGTCCATGGCGGCGGCGTCGAGGCTGCCGGAGTCCACGGCGGCGGCGTCGAGGCTGTCGGAGTCGATGGCGGCGCTCGTGCGACCGGCTACCGCGGCACCTATTACGGCGGAGCTTATCGCGGCGACGGTGCGGCCGCCGTCGGTGCCGCGGCGGCGGCTCCAAATTACTACAACATCAGAGCATGCGGGTATGCTCCCTATCCGCCTTGCTATTGATCCACGCAGACAGGGTTACGCGCCGCCGCCGATGATGGTCCCGCACAGAACATCGTCGACTCCCAACGTCGAACGCGTCGCGTGGTTTCGACGGGCGTCGGCGGCCGGTCCGCTTCCGGCAGGGACGAGAAGCGGACGCGCCCGTCACGGTCGTCGCCAGCGTCGCCGCGATTTTAGCGCGAACGCGAACTAGCCGGACAAACGAAACGCTATTCCTCCTCGCTCGCGCCGAATAATCCGAACTGCGCCGGATCGCGCGCCGGCTCGGCCAGGCCGAGATGCCGGAAGGCGTGGCTCGTGATCAGCCGTCCGCGCGGGGTGCGCTGCAACAGTCCGCATTGAATGAGATAAGGCTCGATGATGTCCTCGATGGCATCGCGCGGCTCCGACAAGGCGGCGGCGAGCGTCTCGACGCCGACCGGACCGCCGCCATAGCTCACGGCGATCGTCGTCAGATAACGCCGGTCCATGGCGTCAAGTCCGGCAGCGTCGACTTCGAGCGCCGCCAGCGCCTTGTCGGCGACCGCCCGATCGATCGAAGCCGCGCCGGCGACGGCGGCAAAGTCGCGCAGGCGGCGCAACAGCCGGCCGGCGATGCGCGGCGTGCCGCGCGCCCGCCGCGCGATCTCATTGGCGCCATCGGGCGTGATGCCGATGCCGAGAACGCGCGCGCCGCGATTGACGATCTGTTCGAGCTCCGCCACCGAATAAAAATTGAGCCGCACCGGAATGCCGAACCGGTCGCGCAGCGGATTGGTGAGAAGCCCCGCACGCGTGGTCGCGCCGACCAGCGTGAATTTGGCGAGATCGAGCTTCACCGAGCGCGCCGCCGGCCCAGAGCCGATGATCAGGTCGAGCTGAAAATCCTCCATGGCCGGGTAAAGCACTTCCTCGACCGCCGGATTGAGGCGGTGGATCTCGTCAATGAACAAGACGTCGCGCTCTTCCAGATTGGTGAGGAGCGCCGCGAGATCGCCGGCTTTGGCGATCACCGGTCCCGACGTGCCGCGGAAATTCACTCCGAGCTCGCGCGCCACGATCTGCGCCAGCGTCGTTTTGCCGAGGCCCGGGGGGCCTACGAACAGCACGTGATCGAGCGCTTCCTTGCGCGCGCGCGCCGCCTCGATGAAGACCGCGAGATTCTTGCGCGCCTGCTCCTGGCCGACGAATTCGGAAAGCTTCTGCGGCCGCAGTGAGGCCTCCGCCGCGTCCTCGTCGCGGTGCTCGGCACTCACGAGCTTGCGTCCAGGGGTGGCAGTCACGTCTCCGGCCCTCGCCGATATTTGTTCGGCAACAGATCGCTAATCGTCACGATGCCCGGCGATTTGCCGTTCGGCACGATCACCCGCGCTTTCGGATCATAGTCGAAGATCAGCTCGCGGCAGGCGCCGCATGGCGACACTACCCGGATATTCTGATCCTTCTCGTCCGGCGGCGGATGGCGCACGGCGACGATCGTCTCGATGCCGTCGGCGCCGAGCTCGACAAAGGCGCGGCCCAAAGCCACCGCTTCCGCGCACACCGCCATGCGGCCGAGATAGGCATCGAGATTGACGCCGGTAAAGATCTTGCCGGAGCGCGTGCGTAGCGCCGCGCCGACCTCCTGCCAGTCGTTGCGGTAACGTTGTTTGATCGCCGCGATCGCCGCATCGACCAATACGCGATCCCCTTTGACGAGCTTTACCGGCCGTTTCACTTCGCCAACTCCTTGAGCCCCAGCCGGATGAGCGTCTTGACCTCGGCGCCCTCGCCGGCGCTGCGCACGGCTGCGGCAACTGCCGCCGCGGCTTGCGGCTGGCCATAGCCGAGATTGACCAGCGCCGAAACCGCATCGCTGATCGGCTGCGGCGCGCGCCGGTCCTCGAGGGCGCCGGAGAGCCGGACCAAAGCCGGATCGACCTCGGCGTAGGCCGGCGCCTTGTCCTTCAGCTCGGTGACGACACGCTCGGCGACTTTCGGCCCGACGCCGGGCGTGCGCGCCACCATCGCCTTGTCGCGCATGGCGATGGCGGACGCGAGATCGGCGGGCTTGAGCGTGCCGAGCACGGCAAGCGCAACCTTGGCGCCCACGCCCTGCACCGTCTGCAGCAGCCGGAACCACTCGCGCTCGACGTCGGTCATGAAGCCGAACAGGCGGATCTGATCCTCGCGCACATAAGTCTCGATCGAGAGCGTCGCCACCTGCCCGGCCGGCGGCAACTCCTGCAGCGTGCGCGCCGAACAATGCACCAGATAGCCGACGCCGTTCACGTCGAGGATCACGTGATCCTCGCCGTAGGAATCGATCACGCCTTTAAGCTTGCCTATCATGCGCCACGCCTCACTCCTCCCCGGCCCGCGGGGGAGGTGGCGAGCAAAGCGAGCCGGTGGGGGCAAGTATCAACGCTTGATTCATCGCACCGCCACTTTGAGGACCACGCTCTGTCTATGGTGCGCGTGCGTCACCGCGATGGCGAGCGCATCGGCGGCATCGTCGGAGCCAGGATCGGCCTTGGGCAGAAGCACGCCGATCATCATCCGCACCTGACTCTTGTCGCCGTGGCCGACGCCGACAATGCTCTTCTTCACCAGATTGGGCGCATATTCGGCCACCGGCATGCCGGCCCTGGCGGGCACCACCATGGCGATGCCACGCGCCTGGCCGAGCTTGAGCGTCGCCTTGGCGTCCTTGTTCACGAAGGTCGCTTCGACCGCCGCCTCGTCGGGCCGAAATTCCTCCAGGATCCGCATCAGGCCGTCATGAATGGCAAGGAGCCGCGCCGCAAGATCATCGCGATCGTCGGTCGTCACCGAGCCGCAGCCGAGAAAGCTCAACCGATTACCGGCACTCTCGACCACACCCCAGCCGGTGCGGCGCAGCCCCGGATCGATGCCGATAATGCGAATCGGTCGCGTCATGCCAAAATCACGATACCACGCCATCACTGCATGATCGCAACCGAGGCAGGTCGCGGCCAAGTCGTGTCAAGTAGTCATGTCAAGTCATGGCGCCGAAAGCTTTTTGCGACTGACGATCGGCGTGAAACAGGGGCCGACGATCTCACGATATCCAAAAAGGCATGCCCGGAAATTCGGGTCGCGGCTGCCGGCCGCAGCCGTGGCGGCTGCGGTCGCTTGCGTCATCTCGCCGGCCGTCGCTATCGCCGACGAAGGCGGAACCTCCTTCTGGGCGCCGGGGACGTTCGCCAGCTTCTCCGCCATTCCGCAGCAGCCGCCCGGCTGGTCGCTCGCGATCGTCGACTACTACACGTCGGCCAATGCCGGCGCGGACGTCGCGACGGCGCGCGCCATCACCACCGGACGGATCCCTTCGACCGTCCGCCTCGACGAGACATCGACCTACAAGTCCGGCCACGACACCGTGAACATCAATCCGGGCTACGCATTCGCCACACCGGTCTTCGGCGGACAATTTTCCGTCGGCGTAACGATAGCCGCCGGCACCCAGACCGTGGAATTGGACAGGGCGCTGACCGCCATAGTGGGTTCAACGGTCATCACCAGGCGCGTCAAGGAAATCGATACGGCCACAGGCTTTGGCGATCTCAATCCGTTGGCGCAGCTGCGCTGGAGCAGCGGCGTTCACAATTGGACCACCTACGTGACCGGAAACGTTCCGGTCGGCACTTACAACGCGCGCGACCTCGCCAATATCGGCGTCGGTCACGGCGCGATCGACGGCGGCGGCGGCTATACCTATTACGACGCCAAGAAGGGCAGCGAGTTCTCGGTGGTGACCGGAGCCACCTATAACCTCATCAACCCGAATACGAATTATCAGAGCGGCGTCGACTGGCACCTCGATTGGGCGCTCTCCCAAGCGGTGTCGAAGGAGATTTATGTCGGCGCCGTCGGCTACATCTATCACCAGATCAGCCCCGACAGCGGACCCGGCGACCACGTCGGCGAGTTCGAGTCGCGCGTCATAGGGGTTGGTCCGCAGATCAACTACACGTTCACGACCGGATCAGTGCAGACCAGTCTCAATCTCAAGAGCTATTGGGAGTTCGATGCGACGCACCGTCCGGCCGGCTGGAATGCCTGGCTCACAATGTCGTTTTCGCCGAGCGAACCGGATAGCGACAAACCGCGGCGCCCCAAGGTCACCAAATAACGCGCCGGCAATCGGCTCGCCTTTCTCGTCGCCGCGCTAGGCGCTCATCCTTTGCACCAGCGCATCCGAGACCTCGAAATTCGCATAGACGTTCTGCACATCGTCATGCTCGTTCAAGTTCTCGATGAGCTTGAGAAGCTTCTCGCCCTGCTCGTCGCCGACCGCCACGGTGTTTTGCGGCCGCCAGACCAGCGCCGCTTTGCGCGGCTCGCCAAATTTTGCCTCTAACGCCTTGGCCACCGCGGCATATTGATCCTGCGCGGCATAGACTTCATGGCCGCTTTCGTTCGAAACCACGTCGTCGGCGCCGGCTTCGAGGGCCGCTTCGAACATCGCCTCCGGGCTTGCGACCTTGGCGTCATATTCGATGACGCCAACACGATCGAACATGAAGGAGACCGCGCCTGTTTCCGCGAGATTGCCGCCGCTCTTGGTGAAGGCGGCGCGCACCTCGCCGGCGGTGCGGTTGCGGTTGTCGGTCAAGACCTCGACGATCACCGCGACCCCGCCCGGGCCGTAGCCTTCGTAGCGGATCTCTTCGTAGTTCTCGCCGTCGTTGCCCTGCGCCTTCTTGATCGCGCGATCGATATTGTCCTTGGGCATGTTCTCCGCGCGCGCGGCGATGATTGCGGCGCGCAGCCGCGCATTCATCGCCGGATCGGGCAGCCCGATCTTGGCGGAAACCGTGATTTCGCGCGCGAGCTTGCCGAACAGCTTGGACTTCGCCGCGTCCTGCCGCCCCTTGCGGTGCATGATGTTCTTGAATTGCGAATGTCCCGCCATAGCTCGCTCTCGCGCTCTTTCTCGCGCTCGTTAGGTTTGAATGCGTTGATGCGGCACGCCTTATAGGCCGCCGCGCCGCGGAAATAAAGGTGACGCGTCGGCATCACTCCCGCTCACGGCCGGGCGAGTGAGAAGAAACTCAGCTCCAGAATGCGGGCACCGCCGGCTCAAGGCAGCCGCCCAGCCGCACCGCCGAGACGCGCTGCGCCAGCCCGGTCGCCGCATCGGTCTCCACCGCAAGCCCGCACAAGGTCGCCGGCCCGGTCGCGGTCTCGAACCGGGAGGACGGAACGCGCCTCAGGAAACGCTGCAACGGCTCCTCCTTGGTCATGCCGATCACCGAGTCGTAATCGCCGGTCATGCCGACGTCGCTCATGAACGCGGTGCCGGCCGGCAGGATGCGCAGGTCCGCGGTCGGCGCGTGCGTGTGTGTGCCCGCAACGATGCTGGCGCGGCCGTCGCAGAAATAACCCATCGCCTGCTTCTCGCTGGTGGTCTCCGCGTGCATGTCGACCAGGATCGCGTCGGCACCCGAACGCAACGCGCAGGCGGTCAACTCGCGGTCGACCGCCGCAAAGGGATCGTCCAGCGGATCCATGAAGATGCGGCCCATGGCATTGACCACCAGCACGCGACCGCCGGTCTTTGCATCGATCAGCGCGGCACCGCGTCCAGGGGTGCCGGCCGGATAGTTGATCGGCCGGATCAGCCGCGGCGCGCGCTCGATGAAGACCAGCGCTTCCTTCTGGTCCCAGGCGTGATTGCCGAGCGTGACCGCATCGGCCCCCGCCTCGATGAACTCGCTGTAGATCGCCTCGGTGATGCCGAAACCGCCGGCAGCGTTCTCGCCATTGACGATGACGCAGTCGAGCTTCCAGTCGCGGATCAGGCCGGGCAGCCGCTCGGTGACGATCGCGCGCCCACTGCGACCCACCACGTCGCCGACAAAGAGGATGCGCATCAGGAAAGGTCCCCCTCATCGCCGGCAATACGGGAGAGGGTTCGTGCGAGGGGTCGTTTCTTCATAAGGCTCATGAACGCAGATCGATAACCTCTCGTTCGGTTAGCACAAGATCGAGCGCGGCGTCGCGGGGCGTCGTCGGCACGCCGGCAATTTCCTGGACGGCATATGCGAGCCCAATGGCAATCACGGCTTTGCGGGAGCGGAGCTGCGCAAGGGTCAGATCGTAGTATCCGCCGCCATAACCGAGGCGGTACCCGGCGCGATCGAAGGCGAGCAGCGGAACGAGCAGGATGTCCGGATCGACCTGCGGCGCCTCAGGCTTCGGCTCGCGGATGCCCCACACGCCGGATGCAAGCGGCTCACCCCACGTCCAGGCGCGCATGACCAGCGGCTGGCCGCGCCGGCCGGTCACCGGCAGAGCAAGCCGCGCGCCCGCGTCCGCAAGCTTCTTCATCAGCGGCAGCGGATTGATCTCGCTCTTCATCGGCATGAAGCCCGAAACGATCGTGCCCGCCACGATAGAAAGCGGAAACGGCCGTGCCGCGATCGCCTCGGCCGCCGCGCTACGGGCGTCCGGCGGCAGCGCATCGCGCCGCGCGATCATCTCGCGGCGGAGATCGGATTTCGCTTCGAGAATCTGATCAGCCATGCCGACACCAAGCAGCAACTTGCATCGGCGTCATCGCCGGGCATAGCCTTTCGAAGAACGGCGTCACTGCGCTCGCCTATGCCCGGCGATCTCGATCCGATTGCGAGGCGGTGCCGGATTGTCGGGATCACCGGGCTCGGCGCTCCGCGCCGGCCCGGTGAGAACGAAAAAGTGCGGAGCCGCGCCGGCCGTTGGAGCGCTCGATCCCGGGTTCCCTACGAAAGTAGGTGGGCGCCATGTGTCCGAGCCCACGAGCCCGGACAGGGACAGCTCCCTGAAGGATCGATAAGGCCCCGGGGATAATGGCTCCTCACGCACTGGGCAGCCCCGCGTTTACCAATGTAGTCCCGGAGCGGCGGCAACGCCACCCGATCGAGCGCCCGCCGCATTCGCTCACGCGCAAAGTTAGTCCTGACGCGCTGGCGGCATAGAGGGGCACGCGCCGTGC
>Ga0210410_10003357_pt1 | contig 14201 bp, 15 predicted proteins | sample IncBWC4MmetaG_FD_161058 | JGI IMG/M metagenome (GOLD analysis project Ga0210410, IMG submission 161058) | Forest soil microbial communities from Barre Woods Harvard Forest LTER site, Petersham, Massachusetts, United States - Inc-BW-C-4-M | ecosystem: Environmental > Terrestrial > Soil >... | reverse complement strand
CCTCGAAGCTCCTTCGCGCGCGCACTGGTTCGGCACCGATGAATTGGGCCGCGATACGTTCGCCCGCACGCTATACGGCGCGCGCGTTTCGCTTCTCGTCGCCATCTCGGTAGTTTGTGGATGCGGTCTAACCGGCCTAGTGCTCGGAATGATCGCGGGCTATGCCGGCGGATGGTTCGATCGCGTGGTCAATCTCTTGCTCATCAATGCGTTTCTGTCGTTCCCCGGCATCCTGCTGGCCATCGCCTTTGCGGCGTTCCTGGGGCCGGGGATCGGCAAAGTAATCCTCGCTCTGGTAATCACGGGATGGGCCGGATACGCGCGGCTGGCTCGCGCGCAAGTTCTGAAGGTAAAGGAGCTTGAGTTTATTCTCGCCGCGCGCTCGCTTGGTGCTTCGCATACGCGCATTCTCGCGAAGCATCTACTGCCCAATATTTTGCAGCCTGTCTTGATTCAGGCCACCATCGGCATGGCTGGCGCGATTCTGGCGGAATCCACGCTAAGTTTTCTCGGCTTGGGCGTCCTCGCTCCTGTGCCTAGCTGGGGCTCCATGCTCAACGATGCGCGCAGCCATCTCTTCGACGCCCCGCACATGGTGATTTTTCCGGCGTTGGCAGTAATGCTCGCGGTCCTGGCGTTCAACCTTCTTGGGGACGCATGGCGCGATTGGCTCGACCCGCGCACCCGTTCGCAGATGGCCGCACTCGAACTTACGCGCTAGCTATTCTCAAGCACAACCGGCGTGCCGCGCCCAATGCTCAGTGTCCGTGAAGCGTTTCCCTTGTTCAGGCCAATCTCGACATATCCCGCTGAACCAACGTAGGCCACCGGCTCGCCTGCATTGCCGCTCGCGAAAGTTGGCACCATCCGCGACACGGCCTGATTTCCCACCTGGAATTTCACTTCGCCATTTGTAAGCGCGCTTTCCGGCAGATCTTCGGGACGGAAATTCGTAACCAGGTTTCCGAACGCGTCGACGCGCATCACGATACCTTTGGCAATTCCATCTGTTATTTTCGGTTTGGGCAGCGCGAATTTCTTATAGTCCGCGACCTCTTCGCCCATACTCGCAGTCTGCCAGCCCTTCGAAAGCCAAGCCGCCACGGGCGCAAACACGTCGCGTCCATGGAACGTCTTGCTGACCGGCTGCAAGTAATAGTGCTCGGCGGTGATGTGCCGCGCCACCACGTTTTCCTCTCGTTCGTAAATCAACGAAAGCACGCCGTTGTCCGGCGCCACAAAATATTGATTTTCGGCCGTTACCAGTAGAGGTCTCCGCTCCGTGCCCACTCCCGGATCAACGACCACTACGTGAATCGTGCGCGCAGGGAAATAGGAGTACGCATTCCCGATCGCCAGCGCTCCGTCCAGCAAATCGAATGGCGCCACATTGTGCGTGATATCGACAATCGTCGCTTCCGGATTGATCTTGAGAATGACGCCCTTCAGCGTGCCCACCAGGTGATCGTTGAGCCCGTAATCAGTCGTCAAGGTAATGATCGCGTTCGGCAATGGGTTCTCCCGTCCTATGCTCTGCAGGGCCGCCGTTGCTGAAGTGGGGAGGCACTCCGCCCTTTGACGCTAGCGAACGCCTGCATCGCCGTCAAGACAACCTGCAGGGAACCATTGCGCAATTCGCTACCCGCATAGCAAGTCGGCGAAAACGAAAGGTTGCGCAGCCCCTGTTTGCAGAGCCGTTACTAACAGCTCCCGATACTCTACTGCGCAGAATGCCCCTTATGTGTTAATTTTATGGCCCCTGCTCTGCCGCCTAGTCCCCGGGCCAAACAAAAACCACAATTTATGGAGGGATCTCTCATGATCAATCCAGTTCCGCGCGCCTGGCGTCGCGCTGTGGAGATATTACGCTGGCGTGGTCCAGGGCATTTTCTTCTCCTCGTTTTGCGCGAAGCCCTTCGCCCGCTGATGTATTGGTACGCGTGGAATATTTATCTCACCGATCTTCAGGAGCCGCTCACTCAGCCGTACGCCAAAGGCGAGTTCGACGTGCGCATTTTCGCCGGCGAAAATGAATGTGAAATCGCGCGCGAGCAACTCGCGTCGCTCGGGGAGCCTCTGCCGGCGAATTTTGCTCAGCGCATCCATCGCGGCGACGCCTTGGCAGTTGTGTATTGCGGCACGGAACCAGTTGCATCCGGCTGGATGACCTTCTCGAGCGGCATGGAATTAGCGTACGGCACCACGTGGATCCTTCAACCGAATGAGGGCACACAGTACGGCTCCTTCGTCCTGTCAAAGTGGCGCGGCCACGGCATCTTTAGCCTCTTGAACGTCGCGCTGAACACGTACGCGCGGGAGCACGGCGTTTTGCGCTCGGTAGGTTCCATCAGCGTGTTGAACACTCAGTCCCTGAGCATGGCCAAACGCATGGGCAAGAAAAAGATCATGACCGTGATTCTGGTTCATGTCCGCGGCATCGGCTGGACGTTTCGAAAGGCTATTGGCGCGCCGCTGCGCACGCGCTTCGCGGGCAAGGGCGTAGATCTGGGCCACGCAGCCGCCGCAAGGCTCGGGGTCGGCGACAAAGTCTGACGGCCATCTGTGTCCATAAATTGTGGGGATGGGCCGTTGATCGTGATGATCGGTAAAGTTACGCTCTCCGTTCTCGGCATAACGAAAATGCCCAACGAATATCCGCTCTCCAGCCACTTGTCCGGCCTTGGCCAGCATCTCGTATACGGTGCGACCACCGAAGTCGTCCGCCGTTCTCCTCGGAACCGGCTATAACATGTCCTCTGCGCGGCTTTGCTTCCGGCCCGCCGCTGCCCACGCTTCTACCCACCTGCCGGTTCAAGAAGGTATAATCTCCTCGTTCGCCTGAGGAGACCCCAAAATGTCACGACCCTTGACCCCCGACCTGGCTGAATTCTGGCTTCAAGATCTCCTGCTCGGCACGCTGAAAAACGAACATCGCACCACTAAAAAGATTCTCGAAGCCGTTCCTGCCGACAAATCGGACTACCGCCCCGACCCTGTCTCCAAGACCGCCATCGAACTCGTCCGCCACATCGCGGCCGCTGAAATTCGCTTCCTCGAAACCACCATCAATGCCGAATTCCGATCGACGGGAGGGCTGCCGGAGAGCGTCAAGACGCCCGCCGAAGTCGCCGCCTGGTATGCGGAAAATTTTGCCAGCAATTTCGATAGGCTCACGAAACTCAAAGGCGATCACCTCCTGAAGATCACGGACTTCCGAGGCCTCTTCAAGCTCCCAGCCGTGGCTTTTTTGCAGGTCGGCATGAACCACAGCATTCACCATCGCGGCCAACTCTCCAGCTACCTCCGCTGCATGGGCGCGAAAGTCCCCTCGATCTACGGCGAAAGCTTCGACGACGCCCAAGCCCGCAAAGCCGCCGCGCAAGCCTGAGCAGTTCTGTTGCGCTCGCCGCGCATTTTGCACGTGGACCAGGTCGATTTTATCGACTTTCCGGATCGCTCAGACGGGTTTCGGCGCCAGCAGCGCCTTCAGATGTTCCCCCAGCTTCTTGATGCTATCCGCCTTCGATAGCGCCACATCGACGCCCGCCGTGGCGGCTAACGCTTTATTCCCGTCGGCATGCAGGGTGAACAAAATTATTTTTACGTTGGGTATCGCGCGCTTCAGAATCGGCGCCGCCTCGGTTCCGGTCATTACCGGCATGGTTACATCGAGCAAAATCAAAGCGGGCTGCAGTTCCTTGGCTTTTTCAATGGCCTCCGCGCCGTTTTCGGCCTCCCCGCATACCACGAAGCCGTTGCTCTCCACGTAGGCGCGAAGCAGATGGCGGATGTTGGGATTGTCGTCGACTACGAGGATGCCTTCGGACATATCGGTTGTGGCTACAAAGACCGATCGCGCATCGCGCGCGGTCGCTCAGTAACGCCCCCTTGTCGCACCGGGCCGTTCACCGGCGTCAGCAGCTCATTCAGATGTGCTCTCAGCGTGCGGATGCTCTCCGACTTCGCGATCACACGATCAATCTGGAAGGTGGAAACCAGCGACTGATTCACGCCGTCCGCATGAAAAGTAAACAATATGATCTTCACGTGGGGCAATTCCAGCTTCAGAGCCGTCGCCGCTTGTGTGCCCGTCATCCCTGGCAGCGTCAAGTCCGGCAAAACCAAATCGGGATGGAGGTTTTTCGCTCGTTCCAGCGCTTCGGAGCTGTTCTCGGCTTCTCCGCAAACTTTAAAGTCCGTGTTGTTGCCAATAAACGAATGAAGCAGTTCGCGGATGTTCGCGTTGTCGTCAACGATAAGGATGCCCGACATGTGGGGCAGCCTACCAACCATCCCACGGGCTCTGACATACAGCGAATACTGTAGTTCTGGACCCGTTACTCGCAGTAATAAACGCGGCAGGTGCGCCAAACGCCGGATCAAAAACTACAGGAATCGCTGTACTGTTCAAAATTGAACACCTCACGCATACTTGAGTGGAATGGCACACACCATACTTATCGTCGACGATAGCCCTGAGGTCTGCAGCATCGTACGCACTTTCCTGCAGCGAGATGCTACTTTCGCAATTTGCGGTGAAGCTGCTAACGGTCTTGAAGCTATTAAGAAAGCAGAGGAACTCAGGCCGGACCTGATTTTGCTCGATTTGAAAATGCCTGGAATAAACGGTATTGAGGCCGCCACCGTTTTGAAGCGTGTCCTGCCAAAAACGCAGATCGTTCTTTTCTCCGCCTACACCGACGCTCTCGGCGGTACCGCACTGGCAACCGCGTCAGGCGTCGACCTCGTCGTGCAAAAAGGCAGCTTAGCCGACATGGCGCAGTCGCTCAAATCTCTGATCTCTCGCAAGTGGATGCCGCCAGTCGACACCACAACCAAATCCGCGACATAATCCACCGCCTCTACACGCTCACGAAATTTTCCCGATCTGCTCGTTTGACTCCATGTAGCGGTGCGCCTCCACGATCTGCGCAAGCGTGCTTTTCCTCAGCTGTGCACAGATTTGCACAGTGTTTCTCGGTGATTTTGATTGACGTGCGGACGCGGCGGGAATATCTTGCCCGCAGATTGAACCGAAAAGCTTGAAAACTTTACGGCTCAGTTTTGAGAGCGCAGTAGCCTAACGGTTGCTGTGCCGCCAGATTGAACCAAGAAGCAAAGAGTTTTGCGGTTTCAGTTTAAAAGGGCGCAACCACCTTCACCGGTGTTTGCGCCCTTAATCTTTTCGTCGCGTTAAGCTGTTAACTCCGGGCCTTCAAATCCTGCGCTTGGATCGCCCATTCGCACTGTTTCATTTGTGATTCCTGAGTTTTTATCAGCGTGCGAAGGCGCTTTGGGTCGATATTGGGCTGACCCGTCGAGTACTTCAGGTAATCCAGATTTGCCTGCGCGAAACGCAGTTGCTGCATCCAAAATGTGGTGGTCTTCTGCGATACGGTTCTGTTCTGCAATATGGTTGTCTTCTGCAATGTCGTTGTGTTTTTCATTTGCTCATGAGCTGACCAAGGTCCGTTGCCGCCGGACCTTCGAGCGCTCATTCCCTTCTTGTTCCTTTTCATTGCACTCTGCAATTTCGTCATCGATCGTCTTAATTTCCAATGCCAGGTGGTAATCCTGCGGACGCTTTGAGTATTCCTTGAAAAGCGAGTCTCTCGTGGCTTTTAGAGCCATGCGCTTTTCCTTCCAAGCATTGGAAGTTGCTGCGATGTCGTGTCCCATGCTCCCAGTGTGCGCTCTATTTTCCCCCTTGGATACAGCAAAGGAAAATCGCCTTCCCGGGGTTGGGCCTTGCCTACTTCAGGTCGCAAAAGCGAATCCCTGGCAAAACACAATTCCGGCGCTGAATTTGCCGCCTCCTTTCGGTTCCGGTTTCGGAGGTGCGCCGAAGAATGTTCCTCCCGCCAATAGCGTATCGATGGCCTGTACCAAATAACGGATCGCCTGCGATTTCAGGACGTACCCTTGCGCTCCGGCCTCACGAACTTCAATAGCCAGCCTCTCGGAATCATGCGTGGTAAATATCAAAATAGGGATAGCAAGTCCTAGTTTTCGGATTCGTGAAGACGCTTCAAGTCCACTCATGCGCGGCATAGTGATGTCGAGTATCACGATGTCTGGTTTTAGCTCCCGCGTAAGCTGGACAGCTTGTTCCCCATCTGTGGCCTCCCCACAAATGTCCCAATCCGGGCGGGACTTTGCCAGATGTGACCTTAGCCCTTCACGCACAATTTCGTGGTCGTCAACAATCAGCACTCGCGTCATAAATACTCTTTTACTATATAGTCCGAAGTCCGGCCTGATTACATCAAGCAGAAGCCGTAGTAGCTGTCGACGGCTCTCGTAGCGGAACAGTAGCCCGGACCTCCGTTCCACTCTCATCTGAGAAAATCTCGAGTGCGCCGCCCAATTGGCGCAAACGTTCACTCATGCCTCGCAAACCAACTCCAAGCGACCCCATCCAGTCCAGACTGCCTTGTTGAACGATTGGGCTTGGCATACCCTTCCCTCTGTCCCGGACCTGCATTGTGACCGCATTGCCATCATGAGAAATACTGATGTCCGCGGTCGGGCTCCCGGAATGCCTTTGGACATTCGTCAAGCTCTCCTGAAGGACTCTGAACAGGACTAGTTCAGCATCGCGTGACAGACGCCCGAAACCCTTCGGAGCCTGGAACGTAGTCTTGATTCCGCTCCTTTTTGAAAAACCTTCCAGGTACCACGGGATTGCGGATGTGAGTCCCATCTCTTCGAGCATGGGTGGGTACAAGAGGTAGGAAATGGTGCGCACTTCTTTCACGCACTCTTCCGCAAGATTTCCGCACTCGCTGATTTCTTCAGGTGTCGCTGGAGTCACAGTCATCGAATCGAGCTTCATCTTCAGGACCGAGAGATACTGCCCTAAGCTGTCATGAATCTCCCGTCCGATTCGACGTCGTTCCTCATCCTGGGTACGCAGCAAATGAAGGGACAATTCCCGAAGCGACTTTTCAGACTCCTGTAATTTCCGCTGTGACTCTTCTAAGGATTTCTGTGTCACCATTCGCTCAGTGACATCCCGTGTGACCTTGCCGAAGCCCAGCAACACCCCCGCGCTATCTCTAACTGCGGTAATAATCACGTTGGCCCAGAATCTCGACCCGTCTTTCCGAACGCGCCAACCTTCATCCTCAAATCGACCTTCTCTCGCCGCGACCTCCAATTCCCAGGCTGGTTTGCGCTTGCGCACATCTTCGTCAGGATAAAAGCGCGAGAAGTGCTGGCCGATAATCTCCAGCGCTTTATACCCCTTGATCCGCTCTGCGCCCAGATTCCAGGAACTGACGCGGCCTTCCGGGTCCAGCATAAAGATCGCGTAGTCCTGCACGGCCTCGATAAACAGACGTGAACGTTCTTCACTGCGGTGTAGGGCTAGTTCCGCACGCCGGTGTTCCGTAAGATCGCGTGTAACTTTTCCAAAACCGACGAGCATGCCACTTGTGTCTCTAATCGCGGTAATCGTTACTCTCGCCCAAAATTTTGAGCCATCCTTCCGGATGCGCCAGCCCTCATCCTCTGCGCGGCCGTCTTTTTCGGCTAGCGCAAGAAGCTTCTGCGGCTTGCCGCGGCGGACATCTTCCTCTGAATAAAACCGCGAAAAATGCTGCCCAATGATCTCCGACGCTCTGTATCCTTTGGTGCGCTCGGCTCCGGGATTCCAGGTGGCGACCCGCCCATCGGGTTCCAACATGAAAATCGCGTAGTCCTGCACACTATCAATAAACAACCGGTATGGTTGTTCGCCCTCATGCCAATGTGTCTCTGACAAGGAAAGCCCTTCTTCCTGCAAGCCAGTGCCGCGAGTATCGAACTGGGAACTGTGCTCCACAACACCGCTCATTCCTCCAGAGGCGAACAAAAATCATGGACTCTGGTTTCAGCAGCTTTAGCGAACAGGTTGGATCTCTTCGCGTAAGAATGCCGAAAAGCCTCGGATGAGCCTATACTGTGAAATCTGTATCCGGCCTGCCTGCTTCACCGGTGCATGAAGACCGTCTCCCATAGAGATCGCAAGCTACTGAATGCAGAGGTCTTTATTTATCACTTGACAAACAGACGCTATTGCGGTATTCTTTGGTTAAGGTTACTGACAGTGTCCCCGTTTCGTCCCTTCTTCCTGCGCTCACTCGCAGTGCACTCCAAAACCGGTCGATTTGTTACTCCTTTGTTTTCACTGACTTCTGAGTTGCTATTTTCGCAATTCCTTTGTTTTCATAACCATCTGCGTTGCCCCCTAGTTTTTCGACGCGCTGACCAAACATCGACCCCTGACACGCTAAGTCCTTTAGCTCTTATCACATCCCTGCAAAGCCAGCAGCTTCATACGATTACGCACTCATTCGCCCAACGGCGCCGAGCTATCCCTCCTATTTTCAATCGGTTCCGCACTCCTTCCATCCCAACGGGGGTGGCACCCCCAGCCAACAGAAGCCCTCTCACCAAGACCTCCGCGGCCCATATGTCCCTGGCAACGTCGTCTTGCGCCTTCCGTCGCTTCGCCGCGAATTCGCCTTGCATCGGCCGCGTTTCTCGACTTAACCTTAAAGGTCTCTGCGCGCTACGGGCCCCTGCGCATACACCAAGGAGACGCGTACATGGCCACCTCGGTCTGGAAGGGCTATCTCACCTTCGGTCTTATCTCGATTCCCATTCGCCTTTTTTCGGCCGCGCGCGGCGAGCGCATCAGCTTGAACCAGCTCCACAGCGTTTGCCACTCGCGCATCAAGATGCCGCTGTTTTGCCCGGTCTGCGACCGCAAGGTCGAGCGCAACGAAATCGTGAAGGGCTACGAGTACGAAAAAGATCAATATGTGCTCTTCGACGAAAAAGAGTTGGAGAAGATCGAGCCGGAATCCGCGCGCAGCATGGAGATTCTTGAGTTCGTACGGCTGGAGGAAATCGATCCGCTCTATTACGAGTCTTCCTATTACGTCACGCCGGAAGACGAAGGCCGCAAAGCGTACCAGCTGCTCCTCGACGCGATGGAGGACTCCAGCTACGCGGCTATCGCCAAAATCACTATGCACCAGCGTGAGCACATCGTCGTCATCCGTCCACGCGCAAACGGCATGACCCTGCACACCATGTTCTACACCAACGAAATTCGTGAAGTCGCCGAGTACGGCAAGCGTACGCCCGCCGCCGAGCCAAAAGAGGCAGAAAAGAAGCTTGCCACGCAACTCATCGAAAGCCTGGCTGCCAAATTTGAGCCAGAAAAATACAAAGACCAGTATCAAGAAAGCATGAAGGCCCTGATCGAGGCGAAGCAGGCCGGCCAGGAAGTGGCGGAAGTGCCGCGTACCAAGATGGCTCCGGTGATCGACCTGATGGAAGCGCTAAAAAAGAGTATCGCCGAAAAAGAGAAACCGGCGGCCAAGAAGCCGCCTGTCCGCGCTGTGCCCGCCGCGTCAGCGCGCGAAGAACGCCAGACGACGAAAAGGAAGCGTTCCGCGGGGTAATCGGAAAAGCGGCCGGGCCGCCCGTGCTAGGCAATGAGCGGGCCGGCGAGCTTGTTATACCCGCGGCCTTGGCATCACGGACCTGCCTGCGCAGGCAGGCTCCACCCAGCGCTACGTGTCGCGGCGGAAAAACCGCGTTACCTTCCACCGGGCCTGTGGAAAATAAACTTTTTGCCGATGGTATACTCGCAACGAATCCATGGCAGCAACCGATCGATTTACCCGGCGTGAGTTCCAGCGCCTTCTAGACGTCACCGATAAGCAACTCAACTATTGGGAGCGCCTCCAACTGGTTTCGCCGCGCAAAGGCGGCGCCGAAAAATCTTACGATTTCCGCGATCTTATTTCTCTGCGCACCGCGAAACAGCTGATCGAAAAAGGCGTCTCCGCCAATCGTTTGCGCCGCTCGCTGGTCGCCCTGAATCAGAAACTTTCGGAAGTGCAAGCGCCACTGACTGAGCTGCGAATTCTGGCCAACGGCCGCGACGTAATCGTGGAACGCGACGGCGCCCGCCTCGAGCCTATCTCCGGGCAATTCGTGCTCAACTTCGACACCCGGGAACTCCGTGACAAAGTCCGCGTAATGCCGGAACGCAAAGCGGAAGATTGGTTCGCGCTGGCGCTGCAATACGAAGCCGATCCGAATTCTCGCAAGGAAGCGATCGATGCGTACGAGCGCGTACTGACAGGGAATCCACATCACGTGGACGCGCTGATAAACATTGGAATGCTTTCGTACGATGGCGGCGATTTGGAAAAAGCCGCGGACTGCTTTCAGCGCGCGATTGGGATGGAAGAGGGGAATGCGGTTGCGCAGTTCAATCTGGGCAGCGTGTTGGAGGAAATGGGTCAGCTAGAGTCGGCGCGCCAACATTTGCGCCTTGCGGTGCGCCTGGACGTGAAATATGCGGATGCTCACTACAATCTCGCGTTCGTGTGCGAAAAATTATCGGCGCGCGCGGAAGCTCGCGAGCATTGGCAGCGCTACGTCGACCTCGATCCGGGCAGTCCGTGGTGCGATTACGCGCGGCAACGCCTCTTGTCAATGAAGCCGTAGCGGGGCGAAGAAGATTTTATTTTGGCGCGGGCTGCGCGGTGGGCGGCAAGATTCCGTTTAGGCGCAGATAAATTGCTTGGGCTCCATAGTGGTCGTTCCAGCCATCGCTGAGCGCAATCAGGGCGGCGGCGCGCGATGCCGGCCGATTTCCAAATAGCACCAGCGATTCGCTTAATTTCGAGTCATCCACATTAGCAAGCGCCGTGCTGCAAAATTCGAACGAAGACTTCAGGCCAGCAACCAGCTTATCTTTTCCGTCCGTGTCCGCTAGCTTCGAATCCGGAGCTGGAGTGCCGGAAATTTTCGAGCACAACAAATTGTTGGACTGCACGATGTGGATCACCAGGTGTCCGAAGGAATTCATTTCAGGCGTGGGCTTGAAATTGTATTTGTCCGCGGGCATGGACTCTGCGGCCGCGACCATGTTTTTGCTGAAGCGCGTCAATTGATTTTTCACCGTGGTGCTAACGGGATTGGCGACCGGCGCAGAGGTCTCCTGTGCGTAGGCCGCAACCGCGGCCACCAGAGCCAGCAAAACAAGTGATCCTGTGAGTTTCATGCGTCCTCCTAATGCCGATTGCTAGCGACCGATTAGTCCAAGCGCGCTTGAAGCATACTCTTACACTTGTGGAGTAAACAAGCGCAGCCGTGGGAACGATGTGCGGTGAAAAGCGAACGTTTCGATGACTTGCTCAGAAAATCCGCAGGGCTCCGCAGACTCCGACCCTTCGAGGCTCAGGGTAAACCTGCGCTACAGGAGATACGCCTGTGCTACAGGGCGGCATTCGAACTATTGCGAGACTAGCCGCTGGTAGCAGTCGCGGATACGGTTGCTCTGCGTGTGGAGGCAGTCTCAATTGGCAGTGTTGCAAGAATCAGGGTGCCGTTGCCGTTTGATTGCACGTCGAGTTGACCACCCATTTGACGCAGTCGTTCGTGCATTCCGCGCAAGCCTACGCCGCTGAGTTTGCCGGACGACAAACTGGTTTGCGCCTCGGTGGGAATACCTTTACCGGCGTCACGAACTTCGAGCCGCACTTCGTTTTCCGAGCGCGCCACGCGAATCGCGGCCGTGCTACTGCCGGAATGACGGTGAATGTTGGTGAGACATTCCTGCACGACGCGAAACAAAGTAATTTCCAGGTTGCGCGGAAGACGTCCAAAATTATCGGGCAGCTCCAAATCCACTTTGATTTTGCTGCGTTCGCCGAAACCGTCGATATACCACTGCAGCGCGGATTGCAGACCTACCTCGTCCAGCAAGGGCGGATGCAGGAGGTGCGAAATGGTTCGAATCTCGCCGGAGAGCTGCTCGAGGAGGCCCGTATTATCTTCAAGCGCCTTACGAGCGCCGGGACTCAGCGCGCCCGCTTCGTGGTGCACGTGTGCCATGTTCATGCTCACGGCGGCGAGCATCTGTCCCACGCTGTCGTGTAGCTCGCGCGCGATGCGGCGGCGCTCTTCGTCCTGAATCTGCAGCAGTCTCGCCGAGAGTTCGCGCACGACGTCCGTCTGCCTAACAAGTTCGACGTTTTTTGCCTCGAGTTCGCGAGTGCGCTCGCGTACGCGGTCTTCGAGCATGCTGCGAAGCTGCCGGTGCTCGGTCATGTCTAACCCTGACGCGACAATCATCACTACTTCGCCGGCTTCGTTGTGAACGGGATTTAGCGTGCGGTCCGCGAAGCGGATGGTGCCGTCGCGTAGCGCATATTGACATTCTTCCCGAACGGCCAAGCCTTTGGCGGCGGTATCGACGGCAGTTTTTGCAATGGCGAGTTCCTCCGGTAGGGAGTGCCACCAGACGTCCCAAAATTTACTGCCGATAACCTCGTTGCGGGCGAACCCGGTGCCTTCCAGGGCGGCGCGATTCGCGTCAATAATCGTGCCGTCGTTGGACAGAATTGCCAAGAACGAATACGTTTGCGTAAAGGCGGCGCGGAGGAGTTCCTGCTTTTCCCGCAGCGCTTTCTCCGCAATCGTGCCCAAAGTAATATCGCGCGCAATTGTAGAGGTGCCGATGACTCGGCCCTGGGAATCCTTGATTGGCGAAACCGCAAGGGAAATATTGACGCGTTTTCCTTGTTTCGTCACTCTCACGGTTTCGAAGTGCTCAATGCGCTCTCCATCCCCGATGCGCTTGAGGATTTGCGCTTCTTCCTCTCGCAGCTCAGGAGGAATGATGATGGTGATGGGCTGCCCGATGGCTTCTTGCGCGGAATACCCGAAGATGCGTTCCGCGGTGGCGTTCCAACTGTTGATGATCCCGTTCAGGTTCTTGGAAATGATGGCATCGTCCGAGGATTCGACGATTGCGGCGAGCCTTGCCTGGGCCTGCTCGGCCTGCGTGATGTGGTTTGCATCCATTTTGTGTTTTCCGGAACTCGGTCCTTCCGTGACAAGCGGTTTTCCGTAGCTTACGACTTTCACCGACTTCTCCAGTTGTCCTCTAAAGTTGGACTTTGCGACGTAGCCCGAACAGCGGCGCGAAACGCCTCTCTGATCGTTTCCCGCGACTCGCCCTGGCTTTAGATCAAAACACCGATATCTGGAAAAACATTCCGGATCGGATGTCATCCACTGAGCTGAGCACAAAGCAACAAGTCCGCGGAGACTGCGGAATGCAATTTCGCGCCATCCAACTGAGCTAATGGTACCTAGGGGAGAGAGGCGACAAGAATACAGTGAAGCCTGTAGTCAACCCCGGGGAGGTTGTCGTTCATTTCTTATCAAACAGAACCAAATAGTCGCTATTCGGCCAATGCTCGACGGTTTTTGTCAAGCGAAGTCCTGCGGCGGTAAGCTCTTCGACGGCTATTTTCTCAGGGATCCCGTGACCGCCGCGATTTGCGGGGATTCCGTTGACCGGCTCTAGACCTGCTCGAGGCGGGAACTCGATTAAGGCGAGGCGGCCGCCGGGCTTTAAAGAGCGTACGAGTGCAGCGTCAAATTCAGCCGGCTTGGTCAGATGGTGATAGACGCGGCGCAAAAAAATCGCGTCGCAGCATTCGGCTGGGAGGTTTGTGTCCGCTTCTTTGCTTTCGAGGACGGTCACGTTGTCCAAGTGGCGTTTTGCGACCTCGGAGCGCAGTTTCGCGAGTTTTTCTGTGTCGATCTCGGTGGCGAAAACCTTTCCTGAAGGGCCGACTATTTGGGCCGCGGCAAAGGCGAATCTGCCGTCACCCGCGCCGATGTCGGCGACGATGGTGCCTTGTTTCCAGTCCATGAGCGCGGCTAGGCGCTTCATTTCGTCGGCGGCATCGGCACCGCGCAGCAAGCCGACCGCGGCGAAGGTGGCGCATAGCAACGCCGCTGAGATTAACCGTTTTGCGTTCATCGTGGGCACCTTTGAAAGAGAACCTCTTGATTTAGACTCACACTCGCGCTTTTGCGCTTCTCGGTGATTTCCATGGGTACACCTATTATGCTGATTGCCGGGGCAGACGATGAGAACGATGGAGCGACTGATCGAACGACCTGATGCGGCGACCGCGATGCGTTGCGTGGAGATTTGTGTCGGTCATCTTGCCGAATGCGGCGGCCTGCGCTAGAGTGCCGGTCACTCAAATACGTATGGCAAAATCGACGAGCTACAAACCCAAGTCTAAGAGCAAGACGCAGGAAAGCGTTCGCACGCTTATATCCAGCGCGGCTATTCAACGACGCATCTCCGAAATGGCGCAGGAGATCCG
>Ga0210410_10003356_pt1 | contig 14201 bp, 15 predicted proteins | sample IncBWC4MmetaG_FD_161058 | JGI IMG/M metagenome (GOLD analysis project Ga0210410, IMG submission 161058) | Forest soil microbial communities from Barre Woods Harvard Forest LTER site, Petersham, Massachusetts, United States - Inc-BW-C-4-M | ecosystem: Environmental > Terrestrial > Soil >... | reverse complement strand
TTTGGTGTGAGCTCTTTTTGCCATTCGCTGTCGGGTTTGTTGATCTTTTCAGTCATGTATCCTCTGTATACCGTATTAACAAAGTGTCCCTGAGTATCAGATTCGGCGCAATGCCTTGACGTTTCGCCACCCCACCCCAATGATGAAAGTACCCCTTCGCCCAGGGGACTCGAATGCCAGACCAGACCGAGCCCCAGCCCGCGGAAAAGCGCCACACCCGGCGCGCCAAAATTGCGAAACCGTTGCGGGTGCGCCCTTCGGAGCCGCGCGATGAGCACTTTGAGGACCTGCCCGTCAGCGTGAACGCCTCGAAAGACGGGATATTTTTCCAGACCCGGCGAAAGGGCTATTACAAGGGCATGCGGGTTTTCGTAACCTTTCCTTTTACATCGCAGCACGATCCGATGAATTGTGAATATGTGGCAGAGGTGGTTCGGGTGGAAGAGCTGCCGAACAATCGCTACGGAGTTGCGCTGCATTTGCTGATGACCATGAATTACAGCGCGGGGGGCCCGCCGGGATCCAAAACCCGCGGCTAGCATCCGTTTTTTGAATCGTTCCAAGGTAATCTTCCGATTGACACTCGCCGTTCGATTCCTGTAACTTTTTAAGTAGATGAGTTTTCGGGCGCATCGACACCATCATCATCACGGCCACCAGCCGCGCCCGTGGAGCCCTGCCTAGCAAATAAGCAATATTGAAAGCAGGAAATGCCCCGCCGGCGCTGATTGCGCGGCGGGATTTTTGTTTTTGGGAGGTTTTTGTGGAGCTGGCATTTGAAAAACAAGGCGGGCTGATTCCGGCGATTCTGCAGGATCACGCGAGCAAGGAAGTGCTGATGCTTGGGTATGTGAATCCGCACGCGCTGGCGGAAACTTGGAAGAGCGGCGAGGTGCATTTTTTCAGCCGTTCGCGAAACCAGCTTTGGAAGAAGGGTGAAACCAGCGGTCACGTGCTGCGGCTGAAGCAGGCCCTGGTGGATTGTGATGCGGATGCGCTGCTGCTGCTTGTGGAGCCGATCGGACCGGGAGTTTGCCACGAGGGTTACCGGTCGTGTTTTTTTCGTGAGTTGAAAGCGGACGGATCCGTGCGAATCATCGCCGACAAAGTCTTTTCAAGCGAGCAGGTTTATGGACAAAAGGAGGCGAAATGAGCCTGCTGAAGCTGGGGATTCCCAAGGGGAGTTTGCAAGAGGCGACGATTGATTTGCTTTCGCGCGCGGGGTGGAAGATTGCGCTGAGTTCGCGGAGCTACGTGCCGACGATTGATGATCCGGAGCTGAGTTGCCTGCTGGTACGGGCGCAAGAGATGGCGCGGTATGTCGAGTCCGGCGCGCTGGAGGCAGGGATCACCGGCCACGATTGGGTGGTGGAAACGCGCGCGGATGTGCTGGAGCTGGCCGAGCTGGTCTATGCAAAGCAGCGGCTGGCGCGGGTGAAATGGGTGCTGGCGGTGCCGGAAGAATCCTCGATTCGCGAGCCGAAAGATTTGGAAGGCAAGGTTATCGCAACGGAAGTTGTCGGGATCACGCAAAAATATCTGGAAAAGCACGGGGTGAAAGCGCGAGTGGAGTTTTCGTGGGGCGCGACGGAGGTAAAGGTGCCGCAGCTTGCGGATGCGATTGTGGAGGTGACGGAAACAGGGTCATCATTGCGCGCGAACCGGCTGCGGATTCTGGATACCGTCCTTGAATCGGCGACGGTGTTTATCATGAATCGCCAGGCGGCGGCAGATCCGGCGAAACGCGAGAAGGCGGAAAACCTGGTGCTGATGCTGCAGGGGGCGATTGCCGCGGCTACACGCGTGGGGCTGATGTTGAACGTGCGGCGAGAAAATCTGGACGCGGTGCTGGCGGCGTTGCCCGCACTGAAGAATCCCACGATTTCTTCGCTTAGCGATTCGGATTGGGTGGCGGTGAACACCATTATTGAGGAGTCGGTTGTGCGGCAGATTCTGCCCCGGTTGAAGGCCGCGAAGGCACAGGGGATCGTGGAATATCCCTTGAACAAGATTGTGCTGTGATGCGCATCCTGAAACTTACGGCGAAAACCGAAGCGGAACTGCTGAAGCTCCGGCAGACGCACGATCAAGAGGCCTTTCGCGCCGCTGCACGAATTGTTTCCGATGTTCGACGCCGCGGGGACCGTGCACTGGAGGTTTGGTCGAAGAAACTTGATTCCACGGATATTTCCGGGTCGCGACTATGGATTTCGAAGAAACAGATGGAGGCCGCAAAGGGTCGGGTGGATCGGCAATTTTTGCTCGCGGTTGAGCACGCCGCGAAGAATGTTCGGAAAGTATCTGAGCGGCAACTGCCGCGCGACTGGAGCTTGCGGGTCGAGGCTGGGGTCGACGTTGGGCAACTCGTTCGCCCGCTTGATTCCATCGGATGCTATATTCCCGGCGGGCGGTTTGCGCTGCTTTCGACGCTGGTGATGACGGCGGTGCCCGCGCAGGTGGCTGGCGTGCGGCGCATTCTGGCAGTTTGCCCGCGCCCAAACGATGCCCTTCTTGCGGCGGCGGATCTGCTCGGCATCAGCAAGTTTGCGGGAATTGGCGGCGCACAGGCGATTGCGGCGATGGCGTATGGAACGCGAAAGATTGCACCAGTGGAGAAAATTTGCGGGCCGGGCAACCGGTTTGTGACCGCGGCGAAGCAGATTGTTAGCGCCGATTGCGCGATTGATATGCCCGCGGGCCCGACGGAAGCCGTGGTGCTGGCGAACACCGGCAATCCGCGGTGGATTGCGGCGGATCTGTTGGCGCAAGCGGAGCATGCGCCCGATGCGGGGAGCTATCTGGTGACTTCTTCGGCCGAGTTTGCGCGACGGGTACAACAAGAGGTGATGATGCAGTTGAAGGCGTTGCCGAAAACTAATCCCGCGCAGAGTTCAATCCGGAAAACGGGGGCCATTCTAATTGCGGACTCGCTTGGGCACGCTTGCGAATTTGTGAACCGGTTTGCGCCGGAACATTTGAGCCTGCCCGCGGATGGAGAAAAACTTGTCGCAAAAATAACCTCAGCCGGGACGATTTTTCTCGGAGCGCTGAACGCGCAGCCCTTTGGCGATTACGCGAGCGGCAGCAATCACGTTTTGCCGACGGGCGGGTGGGCGCGGCGGCGAGGCGGGCTTTCGGCGGCAGACTTCGTGAAATGTATCAGCGTGCAGAAGATTGACACGGCAGGTTTCCGTGGTCTGTCGAGCGACGTGGATTGCATGGCGAATGCCGAGGGATTGCTCGCGCATGCGCGGGCGGTTGAGGTGCGCCGATGAAGGTGCGCTTACCCGTCCGGAAAGCGATTCTGGACCGACGCACTTACGAAGCGCCCGCTGAGGGCCGGTGGGGGAAGATCCGGCTCGATTTTAATGAGAATACGACGGGATGCAGCACCGCCGCGCTGAAGGCGCTGCGCCGGCTCGGCGGAAAACAACTGGCGATGTATCCGGAATATCAGGCGCCGACGAAGGTTCTGGCCCGTTATTTTGGCGTGAAGCCCGAGGAGTTGCTGCTGACCAACGGAGGCGACGATGCGTTGCGCGTTTTCTTTGACACGTTCGTCGAGCCCGGCAGCCACATTTTAATTTGTGAGCCGACATTCCCGATGTATCGCTATTATGCGGAGATTGCCGGCGCGCGCGTGAAAACATTGAAGTACACGCGGGAGATGGAGTTTCCGTTGCCGGACGTGCTGAAGGCACTCCGCGCGAAACCACGCGTTTTCTTCCTTGCGAACCCGAATAATCCGACTGGAACACTGGTGGACAAAGGCACAATCGAGAAACTTCTGAAGGCCGCTCCGCGGACGGCGGTTGTCCTCGATGAAGCGTATTCCGATTTTTCCGGAGTCACGGGCGTGCCCTGGATTCGCCGGCATCCGAATCTTTTCATTGCGAAGACATTTTCGAAGGCGGCGGGGCTTGCGGGACTTCGATTGGGAGCGGTCATCGCGCAAGCCGAATCGCTCGCGCTTGTCCGGCGCGCACTGCCTCCCTTCCCTGTAAACGTGGCAGCTCTGGTGGCGGGTGTTGCGGCGGTAAGCGAGCGCAGGACGATCGAACGCTACATTCGCGAAACCAGGCGGCTGCGCGAATGGTTCGCTTACGAATTGGAAGACCGTGGCGTCCGGGTATTCCCCAAGGCCGGCAATTTTTTGCTTGCGGATTTCGGCAACGCCGGACCAGCCCTTTTTCGCAGCCTCTCGCGCCATGGGATTCTGATTCGCGAGCGCAGCAAAGACCTTGGGCCGGGGTTCGCGCGGATCACGATTGGCACGCAGAAAGAGCTGCAGGCCCTGCTGCGACTTCTGGATCGCGGAGGCAGGTGACATCATGGCCCGCACCGCGACAATTCAACGGAATACCAAAGAAACCCGGATTGCTCTGCGCATGAATCTCGACGGCCGCGGCAAGTCCGCGATTTCCACGGGAATTTCCTTTCTCGATCACATGCTGGATCTTGTGACGCGCCACGGCGGATTCGATTTGAAACTTAAAGCCACGGGCGATCTGGATGTGGACCAGCACCACACGGTGGAGGATGTGGGTATTGCTCTCGGGGAGGCCGTCACCTCCGCGCTGGGCAACAAACGGGGGATTAATCGCGCGGGATATTTCCTGATGCCAATGGACGAAACGCTGGCCGTGGCAGCAATTGATTTTGGCGGGCGGCCGCATTGCGTTGTGAAGGCGCGTTTTTCCGCGGCACGGGTCGGCGAATTCCAGACGGAACTGGTGGAGGATTTTTTCCAAGGATTTGCCCACGCTGCACGCGCCAATGTTCATTTGCGGGTGGTGTATGGCCGCTCGACGCACCACCAGGTGGAAGCGCTCTTCAAAGCGTTTGCGCGCGCTTTGCGATTCGCGGTTTCGCGGGATCGCCGATTGCGCAAAGTTCTGCCGAGTACAAAGGAACTGCTGTGAACGTTACGCTGATTGATTACGGAGCGGGCAACGTTCCGTCCGTGGAGCGAGCTTTGCGGCGATTGGGCGCACAGGTGGAGACGACAAACCTGGCGGAGAAAATCGCGGCGGCGCGATGCCTGGTGCTTCCGGGCGTGGGCCATTGCGCGGCGCTGATTGCGGCGCTTGATGCGCATTCGCTTCGGCAGCCGTTGATTGAGGCCGTCGGACGGGGCGCGGCGTTTCTCGGCATCTGCCTGGGGTTGCAGGCGCTATACGAATCGAGCGAAGAAGCCCCGGCACTGCGGGGCCTGGGGCTAATTGCCGGGCGCGTCACGCGTCTTCCGGAAAACGTGAAACTTCCGCACATGGGATGGAACACCCTGAAAACCGTTCGGAAAACTCGCCTGCTCGATTCCGTACCCGCAGATGCTTATTTTTATTTTGCACATTCGTTTGCCGCACCTGCGGGGGGCGAGGAAAGTGCCGCGATTTCTGAACATGGGCAGGAATTCGTTGCTGTACTTGAGAAGGAAAATATCTGCGCCGTGCAGTTTCACCCGGAAAAGAGCGGCGCGGCCGGCGCGCAGGTGCTGCGCAACTTTTTGCAGGTGATGACATGAGCCTGGCGCGGCGCATTATTCCCTGCCTGGACACCGACGGCGCGCGCGTTGTCAAAGGCGTCCATTTTGAAGGTTTGCGCGACGCCGGAGACCCTGTCGAGTTGGCCGCTCGGTACAACGCGGAAGGCGCCGATGAACTGGTGGTCCTCGATATCGCCGCGGCGCGAGACAATCGGCCCACTTTTCTCGAAACCATCCGGCGCGTAGCGGAACAGTTGGCCATTCCTTTGACGGCGGGCGGAGGAATTCGTTCGCTGGAAGCGGCGCGCGCGGTGGTGCGGGCGGGCGCGGACAAAATCACGGTGAACACCGCGGCTGTCGAACGGCCGGAACTTCTCAGCGAACTTTCGGCCGAATTTGGCGCGCAGGCCGTGGTGCTGGCGATTGACGCGAAGCGCGAAGGCGGCGGCTGGCAGGTGCGGATTCGCGGCGGGCGTCAGGCAACACCGCTCGATGCCCGGGAATGGGCGCGGCGTGGAGTGGAGTTGGGCGCGGGGGAAATTCTGCTGACCTCGGTCGATCGCGACGGCACGCAGTCTGGTTTCGATACCGAATTAACCGCGGCGATCAGTCAGGCTGTTTCCGTACCGGTAATCGCATCGGGCGGGGCGAAGGTGCCGGCGCATTTTCTGGAGGTCTTCACGCAGGGAGCGGCAGATGCGGCTCTGGCCGCGTCGATTTTTCATGATCAGGTGCAGTCGATCCGGACGCTGAAGGAGTTTTTGCGGGAAAGCGGTGTTGAGGTCCGCCTGCCGTGTTGATTCCGTGCATTGATCTGCAGGGAGGGCAAGCGGTGCAGCTGGTTCACGGACGGCGGCGCGAACTTGCGGTTTCCGATGTGTTCGGACTACTGGAGAAATTCGGGCATCACAAGTGGCTGCACGTGATTGATCTGGATGCGGCGATGGGCAAGAGGCACAACCGGCGACTGGTCAGCGAACTTTGCGTGCGAGCAAAGCGCGAGCATGGAATGAAGGTGAGAGTCGGCGGCGGAATTCGTAATGTTTCGGCGGCGGAAAAACTCATTCAGCTGGGAGTGGCGCAAATCATTATTGGCAGCGCTGCCTTCCGCGCTGGCCGTCCCAATCTGGCCTTTCTAAAAAAACTGAGAGGCACGGTGAAGAAGAAGCAGGTGCTGATCGCTTTGGACACGGCGAAAGGAAAAATCGTGGTTCATGGGTGGCGCACCTCGCTGAGGATTTCCCCTCGTGAAGTGATGGCCGCGCTGGAGCCCTATTGCGGCGGATTTCTGTGCACCGATGTGGATCGCGAGGGAACGATGAGCGGCGTGAACCTGGAATGGTTCCGTGATCTGCGAGCGGCGACGAAGCTGCCCATCATTGCCGCCGGGGGAATATCGTCGCGCCGGGAAATCCGGGCGCTGGAAAGAATCGGCATGGATGCGGCTGTGGGGATGGCGTTGTACAAAAATCGAGTTCGCTAAGGTGGATTTCTCGCGATGGCATAGTTGTGAGCACCTGCGGCCGCCTGAGAAGGCGGGCCCTACAATAACGAACCTGGCCACCTGAAGGTGGCCGCTACGTGGGCTGCGCCAATCCTTTTCGTACTGGCTGGCTTGCAGTACGATACTTGCAATGCGATTCCTCTTCCGATTGGCTTTTCTTTTTTGCATTTCCGCCCTGGCTCTGCTGGCCCAGTCGCCGGACGCGCCTCTTCCCCTTCAACTGAAACTGATCGGCCCGAATATCTGGGCGGCGATAGACGATGCGAAGGGTGATGCCGGGGCCAACGCGGGCTTTGTGGTTGGCGACGACGGCGTGGCAGTGATTGATACGTTTGAGAATGAAGCCGCAGCGAAAGCCCTGCTCGCCCAGATTCACAGCCTGACGCATCTTCCCATCAAATTCGTGGTCAACACCCATTACCACCTGGATCATGTAGCCGGAAACCGCGTTTTCGCCCAGCACGGAGCGGTCATCGTCGGGCACCACAGCGTGCGCGCGTGGATCCACACGGAGAACCTGAAATTTTTCGGAGAAAAGATCAAGCCGGATGAAAAAGCGATGGTCGAGAACCTCCTGGCGCCGGAAGTCACGTACAACATGGGGGTCACGCTCTTTCTGGGTTCGCGCCGGATTGAAGTGACTTACATGCAGGGTCACACTGGCGGCGATTCAGTGGTTTCGATACCCGATGCAGGCGTCGTATTTTGCGGGGACCTTTTCTGGCGGCACACGCTGCCGAATCTGATTGATGCAACAACTTCGACGTGGATTTCCACCCTCTCTGAATTTACCGAAGAAAAATCGGATACTTTGCCCAACTCCGCCCTGCCACGAGCGGTGATTTTTGTTCCGGGACATGGCGACGTGGGCAACGCGGAGGACGTGGCCGAATTTCAGGGATACCTCACGTGGCTCCGAGGCGCGGCGAAGAAGTCCATGGACGCGAACAAAAAAGGCGACGCGCTGGTGGCCGCGGTTCTGCCGGAGCTGACGGAAAAATACGGCAGCTGGGAATTTTTCAAGGATTTTTCGCGCTCGAATATTCTGGATGCGGGCGCGGAACTGGAAGGCACCAAACGCATTCCAGTCGCTCAGAAAAAGTGAGGAATCATGCTGGTCTCTTTCCGTTCCTGCGGCCCCAAGGATCACAAGGCTTTGCTGAAACTGGTGGTCGCGTATAACACTTTTGAGAAGATTCCGGTTCATCGCCAGTCGCTGAGCCAGGGCCTGGATGTGCTGCTACGGAACCCGTCGCAGGGAAAAATGTGGCTGATGGAGAATCACAACAAGCCGGTGGGTTACGCGCTGCTAACCTATAACTTTGAACTCGAATATGGCGGCGCGGAGGGCGTGCTGCGCGACTTATTTGTGGAAAAGCGCTTCCGCAACCAGGGGATCGGCTCTCTTGCGCTCTACGAAATTGAAGATTATTGCCGGGAACGCGGGATGCGGGCGTTCCAACTGCAGCTCCCCATGCGCAACAAGGCCGCTGCGGTTTTCTATCGCAAGGCGGGCTTCCGCGAACTGCCGCGGCGCGTGATGCTGATGGAGGTCCGGCCGGAAGAAGTGGTGCAGGCTCGGCGCGCTAGCGCAAGTAAGCGTCGGTGATGTACTGCTGCACCATGCGCTGGGTGTTGAAGAAAGAGCCGTTGATGGCGATGGCGTGGCGCATGACGTCCAGATAACGTTCCCGGCTGCCGTAATAGAGCGGAAGAATCACGCCTTCAAGTTTCGAATACAGGCTCTCCGCGTCGTACGCGTTGTCCACCGGAGTTTCCGGCCCCGGATCGCCGCGATGCGCTTCGCCAATGGACCAGCCGGTGACGCCCTCGATGTTGCCTTCCACCCACCAGCCGTCGAGGATGCTGAGGCTGGGGACGCCGTTGAGCGCGGCCTTCATGCCGCTGGTGCCGGAGGCTTCGAGCGGATATTGCGGTGTGTTGAGCCACAAATCGCCGCCGGAGGTCAGTTTGCCGCCGAGGTTCAAATCGTAGTCATCCAGAAAAACGATCGTGACTGCTTTTTTCAGGGCCTTCTTCGCTTTGTAAATCTTCTTGATGATTTCCTTGCCGCCGCCATCGCGGGGGTGGGCTTTGCCGGCGTAAACGATTTGAAAGGGGCCGGCATTTTTCGCGATCTGGCGCAGGCGATCGAGGTCGCTAAGGATCAAGTCCGCACGTTTATAACCAGTTGCCCGGCGGGCAAAACCGATTGTGAATGCATCGGGATCCAGCTTCAGGCCGGTTTTTTTGCGGACCGTTTCGAGCAGGTCGTGCTTGGCGAGGAGATGCGCGGCCCACACTTCTTCCGGGGGCAAACCCAACGCGCCTCGAAGGCTGTAATTATCCTCGCGCCACGACGGAATCATCCGGTCAAAAAGTTCGCGAAACGAGGGGCTCGCCCAGGTGGCGGCGTGGACACCGTTGGTGATGGCTTCGATCGGCACATTTGGAAACATTTTGCGGGAGACTTCGCCGTGCAGCTTGGCCACGCCGTTCACGTAGTTGCTCAGGCTGAGCGCCAGATAGGTCATGTTGACAGAGGCGCCACGCCGGGCAGCTTCCGCCATGTCAGGATAGTACTGCTCGACTTGCAAAATGCTGCGGACCAGGTCGGCCGAGGAGGCGTCTTTCACGTCGAAAAAGCTGTTCTGGTCGGGGAACAGGCGGGTCATGTACTCCACGGGGAATTTGTCGTGGCCCGCGGGCACAGGGGTGTGCGTGGTGAAAACGCACTTGGCACGAACGCGCTCGATGTCCTGGCCCTTAATCGAAGTACGGCCGGCGCGCTCGGCTTCTTCATCGAGTAATTCGAGTGTCAGCAAGGCGGCGTGGCCTTCGTTCATGTGATAGCGCATCAGCTCCGTGTGCCCGAGCGCCCGCAGCATGCGCACGCCGCCGATTCCGAGCAGAACTTCCTGCGAGAGGCGGTAGTAAGGATCGCCGCCGTACAACTGGCCGGTCAGGTCGCGATCCCTCTGGTCGTTCGAGGGGAGGTCTGCATCGAGAAAATAGACTGGTACTTCGTAGCCGCGAACTCCCCTGACGGTGTAGCGCCAGGCGCGCAACTCGACTTTGCGTCCTTCAAGAGTGACCGAAACGCGCGGCTCTTCCTCCTGGAGGTGCTTCTCAACCTCCCAATCCACGACTTCTTCCGTCTGGCCGCCCTCTTCGGAGAGGTGTTGCCGAAAATATCCCTTCCGGTAAAGCAGAGAAACCGCCACCATCGGCAAACGAATGTCGGCGGCCGCGCGAATTGTGTCTCCGGCAAGAACTCCCAGCCCTCCGCTGTAGGTGGGTATCTGATTTTCCAGGGCGATTTCCATCGAAAAGTAAGCGACAAATCGTTTTGGTGGGTGCACTTCGTTCGACATTCTTCCGAGCTCTCCAGCCGGCGCGTTCAATTGCGCCGCCACATGTTCCGTATTTTCTTCGGTAGTCATATTGTCCCGGAAGGACTCCTCTCAGGCAAGGAAGGACATCGTTTTGCGTTCCACGCTCTGGCTTGACAGCGAATGTGCGGATTGTCCGCTATAATTTGATTCCATGAGCATGGTCCTCGATGGGATCCGAATTGTTGAACTTGCGGAAGCCTTAGCTGGCCCCTATTGCGCGATGCTGCTTGGGGATCTCGGCGCCGATGTCATCAAGGTCGAGCGCAATGCGGGCGGCGACCAATCACGCGGCTGGGGGCCCCCCTTTGTCGGCACGGAATCCGCCTATTATCTCGCTACCAATCGTAATAAACGGTCGATCACTCTTAATTACGACCATTCCCTTGGCTGTGAAATTTTACAGCGTTTACTCTCCACCGCCGACGTTTTTATTTGCAATCAACCATCCAAGCTTTCGCTGCAACGCCGGGGAATCGATCCGGAAACCTTGCGGACGAAAAATCCGCGGCTGATTTACTGCAGCATTTCGGGATATGGGTTTAGCGGTCCAAAAGCGGAACAGCCCGGCTACGATATTCTCGCCCAGGCCGAGGCGGGCGTAATGAGTTTTACCGGCGAGCCGGGGGGCGGCCCACTCCGGTTTCCGATTGCAATCGCCGATATGACCACGGGAATCTATTCGGCGATGGGCATCCTGGGGGCCCTATTTGCGCGGGAGCGGACGGGGAAGGGCGACTACCTGGACATGGCGCTGTTTGATTCGCAACTGACATGGCTGGCAAACGTGGGAAGCAGTTATTTGAATGCCGGTGCCTCGCCGCAGCGTTGGGGAAATGCGCATCCGAATATCGTTCCGTATCAGCTTTTCCGCGGGAGCGACGCGCGTTATTTTGTGGTCGGAGTGGGCACACAGGAACAGTGGCACCGGCTGGTGGGTATCCTTGGAGCGGAGGGGCTTGGCGGCGACGCGCGATTTGCCAACAATGCCGCGCGCAATCAGAATCGTGAGCAATTGATCCCGATTCTTCAGCGGCACTTTGATTCCCTGCCGAGCGGCGAGTGGCTGGCCAAGCTGAAGGGCGCCGATATTCCGGTCGCGCCGATCCAGACGGTGGGTGAAGCCCTCGGCGACGCCCAAACTCTGGCCCGCGGGCTGGTGGTTGAACTGGAGCATCCTACGCTGCAGACTGCTCGCAGTATCGCCAACCCCATCCGTTTCAGCGAGCGCCCCATCGTTTATCGGCTGCCTCCACCACTGCTTGGCGAGCACAGCGGGGAAATACTTCGTGACCTGGGATACTCCGAAAGTGAAACCGCGGGGGCACTGAAGGAAGCTTGCCAGGCGGGTCGCTAGGGTAACCCGTATACTAATTAAATGAGTTTCCTCTTGACGACGTAACTCTTCAAGTAAGATACTCCGCGCATAGGCCCTTGCGTGCACTCCGCCCATGAGCGCCCGCAGCTCGTTCGACGCTCACACTCGAGGTGTGTCTTGAACAACCAGGTCCTGGAGCCTTCCCAAGCTGAATTCCGGAATTTCAATGTATGTCCGCATTGCGAATGGAATGGAGAAGAGGCGTTGCTGTTTCGCCTTTCGGAGGGTATCCCGATGATCTCGCGCTCCGACGGCAGGAATTTTCATCTCCTGCTTGCGGACCGGCCGCTGCCGTACCCGGCGGAACGCAGCGGGAACCCCACTCGTACAGTTTCGGCTTGTTTCTGGTACGTGTTGGGCGCCGACCAGGATGCGACGAGAAGCACAGTTGTCCTTTTTGAGGGAGGAGCCGGGTCCAGAGCCAACATTTTCCGGCAAATTGAATTTATTGCCGACCTGCTTTCCGATGAACTGCAGCAGCGCCGGAGTCTGGCCCCTTTCTGCAGCATCCAAGGCAATGAAATTCTGGAATTAGCGTACTGATTTCCCTGCCTGCGATCTAGTTCCTGTCGTTGCGCGTCGAAGGGCTGGCACCGCCACTACGGCAAGCGGTTCAGGGAGAGCCCGAAATTTTTCGAGTCGTTTCATCTCAGGTGTTTCCCACCGTAACCCAGGCACGCGTTCTGGAACTCCTTTCGATCGCTTCGCAGAGAACCATCTCGTCGTTCCCGGTTTCGAGGGTCGGAAACGTTCGAGGCGCTTTGAAATCTCCGGCTTCGATATATTCATAAAAATCGCGGAAAAGCTGAACAAACGTGTCCGGATAGCCTTCCGCATGGCCGCCCGGATAAGCGGCATAGCGGCGAGCCTGGGGACTCAAAAGCGCGGGATCCTTTGGGAGTTCTTCATTGGCCCTGTCGCGACGCCCGATCCAAAGCGTGCCCGGCTCTTCCGAATTCCACGCCAGCGAGCCTTCGGTGCCGTCAATCTCAAACCACAAACGAGCGCGGCGCCCGGCGCTGACCTGCGACACCGTCATGGCGCCGCTCAAATCTCCTTCGAGATGAAACAAGACCGACCCGTAGTCATCCGTCTCGATCGGCACCGGATCGACGTTTGTCGGATCCGCTTTCTGGAACGTTTTCACACGGCCGCGGGGTCTTTGTCGAATGGGCACGACTGTCACCAGGTCGGCGCAAACCTCGGTTACTTTGCGGCAGGTCATCCACGTAACCAAGTCCAGCCAGTGCGTGCCGATATCGGAAATGGCACGGAGTTGGCCGCCGAGTTTTGGATCGAGCCGCCAGTTCCAGTCGGTCGGATAAAGCAGCCAGTCCTGCAAAAAACTTCCATGCACAAGCTTGGGCTGGCCGATGGCGCCTTTTTCGATCAAGGCGCGGGCTTCCTGGCAAAGCGGGTAGTAACGCAGATTGTAGGCGACGCCGCCGACTTTTCCTGTTTCTCGGGCGAGCGCGACGAGAAGCTCCGATTCGGCAGAGTCCATCGTCAGCGGCTTTTCGCAGAGGACGTGTTTTCCCGCGCGCATCAGGCGGCTGGCCTGTTCGAAGTGGAGATAGTTCGGAGTGCAGAGGTGCACAACGTCAACGGCGGCGTCCGCGGCGAGTTCGTCAAGCGATGCGTAGGGGCGTTCCAGATTGAGGGACTTGCACGCGGCGGCGGTGGTATCGCCGGAACTGCCAAGCGCGCCGCGAACCGGAATTCCAAGCCGCCGCAATGCCTCCACGTGTGCCTTGCCGACGAACCCCAGGCCAATCACAGCGGCGTTCGGCTTCATACGGTGTGCTCCCAAATTCCGGCATGTTCACGACTCGAGAGGAGCCGGATGCCCTGGGGATTATAAGTAACATTCCCCGAGGGAGTCGACTCCGTATGCAATTTGGGGGGCGCGCCGCCAGACGGCGAAGCGTGCAGCGATGAAGCGCAGGCTTCTCCAGTGCGAAGAACGAGGATGAACTATATGGTTCTCACTTAGGACTTCCGAATTTTCCCGCACGGACTGCGGGGTACGGAATTTCCCGGCGCACAAAATTCGTAATCGACGATGATTTGCTTGGACAGTCCTGCGGAATCTTAGCCAGCACTTCGAATTTTCCGGGCGGGGACGTATCGTTCACCGCCCCCCGATCTCGATTTCCCCCACCGGGAAAATCTACCTACGAAACCGGGGAGCGGTGCCCAGCCCAAAGCCACATTAAACCTCCCCGGAAAAACGACAAGGAGGTGAAAACTGTAAACTGAGGCCGGGAAATACCCTAGGGCAGTGTTCGTCAGAAGGAGAAATGATTTCCGAACGGGTCTCGTCCAGGCGAATCTCACAGCTCCGAGTTTTTAATTAAAATGGAATACTTCAGAAGAAAAACTTGGTGAACCGGGGAGGACTCGAACCTCCAACCCGTTGTTCCCAACGAGACTACTAAGTAG
>Ga0210410_10003354_pt1 | contig 14214 bp, 15 predicted proteins | sample IncBWC4MmetaG_FD_161058 | JGI IMG/M metagenome (GOLD analysis project Ga0210410, IMG submission 161058) | Forest soil microbial communities from Barre Woods Harvard Forest LTER site, Petersham, Massachusetts, United States - Inc-BW-C-4-M | ecosystem: Environmental > Terrestrial > Soil >... | reverse complement strand
TCACCTTCCGCCATGAGGCGCTGCGCATCACCTTCCTCACCGCGCACAAGGCGAAGGACGCCGAAACCGTCGACTGGTCGACGTTGACCGACGAGAAGATGACGGTCGTGGTCTACATGGGCATGACCGCGGCGCCGTCGGTCCGGGCCGGCCTGTTGGCCGCCGGCCGCTCGCCGCAAACCCCGGTCGGCGTGTTCGCGCGGGTGACGCGGCCGGATGCGCAAGCCGCTGTCGGCACGCTCGACCGGTTGCCCGATCTGATCGAACAGATCGATGGCGGTCCCGCCATTCTCATCATCGGCGACGTGGTCGCGCATTCCGCGCCGTGGCGCCATTCCAATCTCCATCACGTCATCTCCGAACTCCTGGAAGCTGCAGAATGACCTCTCCTCTCGAACAGAAGAAAATCAAAATCTCCGGCCCGTCGGTGGTCACCGCCAACCGCACCTGGGACGGCATCGTGATCTACCGCACCGCCCGGCAGGACTGGTCGGCCAAACTGTCGGACGCCGCGATCGTTCGCACGTCCGACGAGGCCCGCGCGTTGCTCGCCGAATCGGTCGCCGACGATGTCGGCGCGGTCGGCGCCTATATCGCGCCGGTCGAAATCAAGGAAAGCGGCAGGATCAAGCCCGGCAATCTGCGCGAACATATCCGGCTGCAGGGCGTCACCATCGATCTTCCGGTTCCGGCATAAGGCTCTTTCCGCATGTACGCATATGACGAACTTGATCGCACGCTGATCAACGAACGCGTGGAGGAGTTTCGCGACCAGGTGAAGCGCCGGTTGTCCGGCGAACTCACCGAGGACGAATTCAAGATGCTGCGGCTGCAGAACGGCGTCTATCTGCAGCTGCACGCCTACATGTTCCGGATCGCGATCCCCTATGGCACGCTGTCGTCGACGCAATTGCGGCGGCTGGCGCATGTCGCGCGGCGCTACGACCGGGGCTACGGCCATTTCACCACGCGGCAAAACATCCAGTTCAACTGGATCAAGCTTGCCGAATTGCCGGATGCGCTCGGCGATCTCGCCGAAGTCGGCATCCACGCCATGCAGACCTCAGGCAACAACACCCGCAACGTTACCTCGGATCAATGGGCCGGCGTGGCGCCGGGCGAGATCGAGGACCCCCGCATCTGGTCCGAACTGTTGCGGCAATACACCACGCTGCATCCGGAATTCTCGTTCCTGCCGCGCAAGTTCAAATTCGCGATTACCGCCTCGCCGCACGATCGCGCCGCGATCAAGATCCACGATATCGGCCTTCGGTTGCACCGGAACGCCGAAGGCGAAACCGGCTTCGAAGTGCTGGTCGGCGGCGGGCTCGGCCGCACGCCGTTTATCGCCAAGACCATAAAGTCATTCGTGCACGGCCGCGACCTCCTGAGCTATGTCGAGGCAATCCTGCGCGTCTACAACCAGTACGGCCGCCGCGACAACATCTACAAGGCGCGCATCAAGATCCTGGTGCATGAGCTCGGCATCGAGAAATTCGCAAAGGAAGTCGAGGACGAGTGGCAGCAGATGCGCGACAGCGACACCGCGCTGACGCTGGACGACGCCATGATCGAGGACGTCCGTTCGCGCTTCAGCTATCCGGCCTACGAAAAACTGCCGCACATGCCGGAGGAATTGAAGCAGGCCGCGCATGACCCGCTGTTCGAGCGGTGGCGCAAGAATTCGGTATTCACGCACAAGGTTCAGGGCTATGCGATCGTGACGCTGTCGCTTAAGCCGGTGGGCGGCCCTCCCGGCGACGCCACCGCCGATCAGATGGACGCGCTCGCCGATCTCGCCGACAAATATTCGTTCGGCGAAATCCGCGTTGGCCACGAGCAGAATCTCGCGTTGCCCCATGTCGCCAGGCGCGATCTGCCGGCGCTGTGGAAGGCGCTCGACAAGATCGGGCTTGCTACGCCGAACGTCAATCTGGTCTCCGACATCATCGCCTGCCCCGGGCTCGACTATTGCTCGCTTGCCAACGCGCGCTCGATCCCGATCGCGCAGGAACTGACCCGGCGCTTTGCCAATCACGACACCGCCGACCTGATCGGGCGGCTGCACATCAATATCTCCGGCTGCATCAACGCCTGCGGCCATCATCATGTCGGCCATATCGGCATTCTCGGCGTCGAGAAGAACGGCGAGGAATTCTACCAGATCACGATCGGCGGCCGTGCCGACGAGAACGCCGAGCTCGGCGCCTTGATCGGACCCGCGGTGCCCTATGGCGAAGTCGCCGACGTGGTCGAGGATATCGTCGAGGCATATCTCGCGCTGCGCGCCCGGCCCGACGAGCTGTTCGTCGACACGGTGAAGCGGCTCGGCGTCGAACCTTTCAGGGAGCGCGTCTATGCCACTCGTTAAGAACGGAAAAACAGCCGACGACGAGTTCGTCCATATCGCCGACGACGCCGGGATTCCCGGCGATGGCGCGATCCTGCTTTCGTCGGCACGGTTTCTCGGCGATCCGGAAATGCTCTCGCGCCGCGCCGGAAAAACCGGCGTGGTCTGGCCGAACAACCGCGACCTCGACGATCTGGTGCCGTATCTGGACCGGCTCGCAGTGGTCGCGCTGGTGTTTCCGACCTTCCGCGACGGCCGCGCCTACAGTCAGGCGCGACTGCTTCGGGAACGTTACAAGTATCGCGGCGAGTTGCGCGCCACCGGCCAGGTGCTTCGCGACCAGTTCCTGTTCATGACGCGCGCCGGGTTCGACGCGTTCGAAGTGAAGAAGCCCGCCGACGCGGAAGCCTTTGCCAATACGGTCAAGCGCTATTCGGTGTTCTATCAGCCGACCGGCGACGGTCGCATGACGGCGCTGCACCGGCGGATGATGCTGCGTCATTCGGAAAGCGCCAGCCAATGAACGCTATTGTACATCAGGCGTCACCCGCGACGTCGCGTGTTTTGCCGACGGCCGAAGAGCTTGATCGTGTTCTGCGCAATGCGTCGCCGGCGGAAGTGATCGAAACCGCGCTGCGGACCGTCGGCCGCGAGCGTCTCGCGCTGGTGTCTTCGTTCGGCACCGAATCGGCGGCGCTGCTGAAGGTGATGGCCGATGTCGATCCCGCGATCCCCGTGGTCTTTCTCGACACCGGATGGCTGTTCGAGGAGACGCTTGCCTATCGCGACACCCTGATCGAAGCACTGGGCCTGCGCGATGTCCGCTCCGTCAAGCCGCTGGAGGAGACGCTGAACCGCGAGGATCCGGACCGCGAATTGTGGTTCTCCGATCCCGACGCCTGCTGCCGCATCCGCAAGGTCGAACCGCTGGCGCGCGCGCTGAAGCCGTTCAGCGCCTGGATCAATGGCCGCAAACGGTTTCAGGGCGGCTTGCGCGCCGACATCGCCGTCGTCGAACAGGACGGCGCCCGGCTGAAATTCAATCCCTTCGCCAACGTCTCGCGCGAAGAGATCGAGGCGATCTATGCGCGTGCAAAGCTGCCGCCGCACCCGCTCGTGAAATCCGGTTATCTGTCAGTCGGCTGCATGCCCTGCACCAGCCGGACCTCGACGGACGAAGACACGCGCGCCGGCCGCTGGCGCGGCCGGGCCAAGACGGAATGCGGCATCCATACGGCGAAGACTTCGTAGCATAGTGACGTTGCGACAGCGCGAACAATGAAATTCGGTTTCGTTGACTTCGTGTCGCATTGACCTGACTGATATCCTCGCCTTCGATGACAATAAAGTCGTCGGGCCGAGTGGAGATTGGGATGTTCCGTCGCATGTCGCCTTTGGTCGCCGGGCTGCTGTGGGCAGGTTCGGCGTTTGCCGCCGACGTCACGCTGCTCAACGTGTCCTACGATCCGACCCGCGAGCTCTATGTTGATTTCAACAAGGCGTTCGCGTCGGCCTATCAGAAGGAAACCGGCAAGAGCGTCGAGATCAAGCAGTCGCATGGCGGCTCGGGTTCGCAGGCGCGCGCCGTGATCGACGGGTTGCAGGCCGATGTTGTTACGCTGGCGCTGGCCTATGATATCGACGCCATCGCCGCGAAGGGTCTTGTCGCTGCCGACTGGCAGAAGCGGTTGCCGCTCAATGCCTCGCCTTTCACCTCGACCATCGTGTTCCTGGTGCGCAAGGGCAATCCCAAGGGCATCAGGGATTGGGATGATCTGATCAAGCCCGGCGTCGGCGTCATCACGCCGAACCCGAAGACATCGGGCGGCGCGCGCTGGAATTACCTCGCCGCATGGGGCTATGCGCAGAAGAAGTTCGGCTCGGTCGACAGGGCCAGGCAATTCGTCGCCGATCTCTACAGGAACGTGCCGGTGCTGGACACCGGCGCGCGCGGCTCGACCGTGACCTTCGTGGAGCGCGGCGTTGGCGACGTGCTGCTGGCCTGGGAGAATGAGGCGTTTCTCGCGCAGCGCGAATTCGGCAAGGACAAGTTCGAAATCGTGTCGCCGCCTTTGTCCATTCTCGCGGAGCCGCCGGTGGCGGTCGTCGATGCGGTCGCCGACAGGAAAGGCACCCGCGCGGTCGCCGAAGCCTACCTGAAACACTGGTACAGCAGGGAAGGCCAGGAAATTGCCGCGCGCAATTCGTATCGTCCGCGCGATCCGGAGATCGCCAAGCAGTACGAAAACTCGTTCGCAAAGGTCGAATTGTTCACGATCGACGAATTGTTCGGCGGCTGGACCAAGGCGCAGAAGGAGCACTTCGGCGAAGGCGGCGTTTTCGACCAGATCTACAAGAACTGAGCTGCGAAGCGGAAGCAGAGGGCATTGTGAGCGGAGGTCGGCGCAGCACCTTGCCGGGGTTCGGTCTCACCATGGGGCTGACGCTGACATGGCTCTCCGTCATCGTTCTGATTCCGCTCGCAGGTCTGTTCCTCAAGACCCTTGAACTGAGCCCCGATCAGTTCTGGGGCATCCTCACCAGCCGCCGCACCCTCAACGCGCTGAAGATTTCGTTCGGCCTCGCCTTTGCCGCAGCATCCGTCAATCTGGTGATGGGCACGATCATCGTCTGGGCGCTGGTGCGCTACCGCTTTCCGGGCCGCCGGCTGTTCGACGCCATCGTCGATGTTCCATTTGCGCTGCCCACCGCGGTCGCCGGTGTCGCGCTGACGTCGCTGTTTGCGCAAAAAGGCTGGCTCGGCGCGCCGCTCGCCGCACTGGGCATCAAGGTGGCATTCACGCCGATCGGAATTTTCATCGCCATGATTTTCATCGGCATTCCCTTCGTGGTGCGAACGGTGCAGCCGGTACTGCTCGACCTCGACGTTGAAATCGAGGAGGCGGCCGCCAGCCTCGGGGCCAACCGCTGGCACACGGTTTTCAGGGTGATCCTGCCGAGCCTGGTCCCGGCGCTGCTGACCGGATTTGCGCTGGCCTTCGCGCGCGCCGTCGGCGAGTACGGATCGGTGATCTTCATCGCCGGCAATTTGCCGAATGTGTCGGAGATCGCGCCGCTGCTGATCGTGATCCGGCTCTCGGAATTCCGTTATGCGGATGCGACGGCGATCGCCGTTGTCATGCTGGTGGCATCGTTCCTTATCATCTTCGCGGTCAACCGCCTGCAGCGCTGGGCGCAGCTGCGCCTGCCCGCGCATTAGGGACTGAAGCCGATGGAGCCGCCCCAGCTTCCGATGAGCGTCGCCCGGGACGATCTGCGGACCGAGCCCGGGACCGTTCGCATCGTCATCATCGCGACGGCGTTGATCTTCCTGACCGTTTTCGTTGTCCTGCCGCTGGTGGTGGTATTTGCCCAGGCGTTTTCAAAGGGAATTGGCGCCTATTTTTCAGCGCTCTCCGATCCGGAAGCGCTGTCGGCGATCAGGCTGACGCTGCTGGTGGCGGCGATTTCCGTCGGCCTCAATCTGGTGTTCGGCATGGTCGCGGCCTGGGCGATCGCAAAATTCGATTTTCGTGGCAAAACCTTCCTGATTTCGTTGATCGATCTGCCGTTCTCCGTGAGCCCGGTGATTTCCGGCCTGGTGTTCGTGCTGTTGTTCGGCGCGCAGGGCTATTGGGGGCCGTGGCTGCAGAGCCACAACATCCATGTGCTGTTCGCGGTGCCCGGCATCGCGCTCGCAACCATCTTTGTCACGTTTCCGTTCGTTGCGCGCGCGCTGATTCCCCTGATGCAGGAACAGGGCACGCAGGAGGAGGAGGCCGCGATCTCGCTCGGCGCGTCCGGCCTGCAGACCTTCTTCCGCGTCACTTTGCCGAACATCAAGTGGGGCGTGCTCTACGGCGTACTATTGTGCAACGCCCGCGCCATGGGCGAATTCGGCGCGGTGTCGGTGGTGTCAGGCCATATTCGCGGCGAGACCAACACCATGCCGCTGCTGGTCGAAATCCTCTACAATGAATACCAATTCGTAACGTCGTTTGCGATCGCATCGCTGCTGGCGATGCTGGCGCTGATCACTCTGGTGGCAAAAACCATTCTCGAACGGCAGCTGGACGAAGGGCAATTACCGCGTGTCCATTGAAGTCAAGGGTCTGGTGAAGAAGTTCGGCACCTTTGCCGCGCTCGACGGCGTCGACCTGAAAGTCGCCACCGGCGAATTGGTGGCGCTGCTCGGGCCGTCGGGCTCGGGGAAGACCACGCTGTTGCGGATCATCGCGGGGCTTGACTGGCCGGACGCCGGCGAGGTTACGTTCGACGGCGAGAACGCGCTCGCCCGGGGCGCCGGCGAGCGTCACGTCGGATTCGTGTTCCAGCACTATGCGCTGTTCCGACACATGACGGTGTTCGAAAACGTCGCGTTTGGCTTGCGGGTGCAACCGCGCGCGGTGCGCAAGGACGAGGCGGGCATCCGAGCGCGGGTCAGGGAGTTGCTTGACCTGGTGCAGCTCGACTGGCTTTCCGATCATTATCCGAACCAGTTGTCGGGCGGCCAGCGCCAGCGCATTGCGCTTGCCCGCGCGCTGGCGATCGAGCCGCGCATCCTGCTGCTCGACGAGCCGTTCGGCGCGCTCGACGCCAAGGTGCGCAAGGAGCTGCGGCAGTGGCTGCGCTCCCTGCATCACGAGATCCATGTGACTTCGATTTTCGTTACCCACGATCAGGAAGAGGCGCTCGAAGTCGCCAATCGGGTGGTGGTGATGGACAAGGGCCGCATCGTACAGATCGGCACGCCGGGCGACGTCTATGACAATCCGGCGACGGCGTTCGTGCACGGCTTTATCGGCGAATCGATCGTGCTGTCGGTGGAGGTCAGCGACGGCTGCGTGCGGCTCGGCGGCAAGACCCTGAGTATCAGGGCCGACGGCGCGGCTTCCGGCGCATCGAGACTGTTCGTCCGCCGGCACGACATGCAGGTCGGGCCGGCCGGCAGCGGCGCATTCGAGGGCAAGGTACGGCATGTCCGGACCTTCGGCCCGATTCAGCGCGCCGAAGTCGCGTTGTGCTGGGGCGAGGCCGTGATCGAAATCGACGCGCCCCGGGATCGGGAACTCAGGACCGGCGATGTCGTCGGGCTACAGCCCCGCCACTTCCGGATTTTCGCCGCGCAGGAGTAACCTGTCATTCCGGGGGGCGCGTCAGCGCGAACCCGCAATCTCGCGCCAAAACCCGTGGGGATTCCGGGTTCGAGGCTTCGCCTCGCCCGCGGAATGACGGCTGAAATCAGCTCTCCGTTCACCATTCAGCCACGGTTGGTATGCAACAACCCGCAAGCCATTCTGGGGGAACTTCGAATCATGCGGGCGATCATCGCCATTATCGCGCTGTTGGCGCTTGTCGGCTGTGCGGGGGAGGCGCCGATCGAGGAGCCGACCATGTACGCCGACATGGCCAGTGCCGGTGCCAGGCTCGATACACAGGCCGCCGCCACGATGATTTCGCAGTACCGGCAGAACAACGGGCTCGGCGCGGTCGTGGTCGACCCCGATTTGATGAAGCTTGCGGAAGCGCAGTCGCAGGTGATGGCCAGCCGCAACAAGCTCGACCACGACGTAAAGGCGCCGCTGGCGCGACGTCTTAACGCTTCGGGATATCCCGCGACGCTGGCAGTGGAGAACGTGTCGGCAGGCTATCATACGCTGGCCGAGGCATTTTCCGGCTGGCGCGACTCGCCGCCGCACCGGGCCAATATGCTCAAAAACGGTGTCACAAAATTAGGCATCGCGTCGAGCTATGCTCCAAACACCAAATACAAGGTATTCTGGACGCTTATTCTGGCCTCATCCGACCCCCGATAAACCCGGCGTGATCGCCAGCGGTCGCCTCGCCGATTGACGCGACGGCGAAGGGGAGCCACGGTGCCGGGACTTCCTGGCACAAAACGGCTTTTTGACATCTGATTGACCGATATGACCGATCATTCCAGCCCAGCGCCAGCAAGGACGCCCGCCAAGGCCCATCGCGTACTGGTGCTGCAGGGCGGCGGCGCGCTCGGCTCCTATCAGGCCGGCGCCTATCAGGCGCTGTGTAACTTTGATTTCGAGCCGGATTGGGTCGCCGGCATCTCGATCGGCGCCATCAACGCCGCGATCATCGCCGGCAACCCGCGCGAAAAGCGGGTCGGGCGCCTCAAGGACTTCTGGAACATGGTGTCGGCACCGGTGCCCTGGAATCCCGTCACCAAGGGCGACCGCGCGCGGTCGTTTTTCAACGAGACCAGCGCCGCCTTGATCGCGACCTTCGGCGTTCCCGGCTTTTTCCGCCCGCGCATTCCGCCGGCTCCGCTCTGGCCGCAGGGCAGCCCGCAGGCGCAGAGCTATTACGATACCACGCCGCTGCGCGCCACGCTGGAGCGGCTGGTCGACTTCGATCGCATCAACGCGCTCGAAACCCGGCTGAGCGTCGGCGCCGTCAGCGTCACCAGCGGGAACTTCAAATATTTCGACAATTTCGAATTCAGGAAGCAGGGCAAGAAGATCGGGCCGGAACACATCATGGCGTCCGGTGCGTTGCCGCCGGGCTTTCCTTCCGTCGAAATCGACGGCGAGCATTTCTGGGACGGCGGCATCGCCACCAACACGCCGCTCGATTTCGTGCTGGACGCGGAAATCGACAACGACCTCCTGATCTTCCAGGTCGATTTGTTCAGCGCCCGCGGGCCGCTGCCGGTCTCGCTGCTGGAGGCCGCGGAGCGCGAAAAAGACATCCGTTTTTCCAGCCGCACCCGGATGAATACCGACAAGAACAAGCAGATCCACAATGCCCGCAGGGCGTTGCGCGATCTGATGGGAAAGCTGCCCGATTATCTCAGGAACGATCCGTCGGTCGAGATCCTGTGCAAGGCTGCCAAGGAGAACACGGTCACGGTGGTGCACCTGATCTACCGCAGCAAGAACTACGAATCCTCCTCCAAGGATTACGATTTTTCGCATGTCGGCATGGTCGAGCACTGGGGGGCCGGTGAGCGCGACGTTCACCTGTCGATGCGTCACAAGGATTGGCTGGATCGGCCGCAATCCGGCGAAACCATGGTCACCTACGATCTCACCGGGGACGGACCACCGGACGACAACAGGAGAAAATGAAATGGGTACATTGACAGGCAAGACCGCGGTGGTGACGGGATCGACCAGCGGCATCGGACTGGCATATGCGCGCGCCTTCGCCGGCGCCGGCGCCAATATCGTTCTCAACGGCATGGGTACGCCCGCCGACATCGAGAAGGAACGCTCCGGGATCGAGAAGGACTTCAAGGTCAAGGCGGTGCATTCGCCGGCCGACATGACCAGGCCCGCCGAGATCGCCGAGATGGTGGCGCTCGGTGAAAAGACATTTGGCGCGGTCGACATTCTCGTCAACAATGCCGGTATCCAGTTCGTCTCGCCGATCGAGGAGTTCCCGCCCGAGAAATGGGAGGCGATCATCGCGATCAATTTGTCGTCGGCATTTTACAGCATCCACGCCGCCGTTCCCGGCATGAAGAAGCGCGGCTGGGGCCGCATCATCAACACCGCCTCCGCACATTCGCTGGTGGCGTCGCCCTTCAAATCGGCCTATGTCTCGGCCAAGCACGGCATCGCCGGCCTTACCAAGACCGTGGCGCTGGAGCTCGCGACCTTCAAGATCACCTGCAACTGCATCTCGCCGGGTTATGTGTGGACGCCCTTGGTAGAGAAGCAGATTCCCGACACCATGAAGGCGCGCAACCTGACGAAAGAGCAGGTCATCCACGACGTGCTGCTGGAAGCGCAGCCGACCAAGGAGTTCGTCACCTCCGAGCAGGTCGCGGCACTGGCGCTGTTCCTGTGCGGCGACGACGCCGCGCAAATTACCGGCGCCAACCTCTCGATCGACGGCGGCTGGACCGCGGAGTAGGGGCGGCCTGTCCGGCAAGGTCTTGCAAGGTCTTGCCTCCGGACGTCTGGTCGCCGGAAAGCGCTCGGGCTTACCGAGCGCTACTGGCGAGCGTGCCGAAGCGCTGGATGAGGCGACGATTATGTTGAATTTCGTCGGCGATGATCGGCTTTCGGTATTTGAGATCGGCAATCGTCGAATCGTCCTTCGGGCTATGGCGTAAGGCGTTCGCAATTTCGTTTTCGAGAGCCAAATATCGTCGTTCCAGGTGCGCAATGGTGGTTTGCGCCATGATTGTCTCCGACACAGTCGCATCTGCAATGCCTATTGGAACGCGAAATGACGAAAGCCTCTTGATGTGAATCAAGGTCAGGGAGAACGCCGCGTCGAAAGCGGAAATGGAACGCGGTATCGATATGCCCGCGGGGACAGGCGTGCGGGCGTCTGGAAGTGAGGGGTTGACGGCGCGTTCAGGAGCCCGCGGGCTGGGCCGCGCGCTTCCCGAACGCCAGCACGTGCAGGCCGAGCCGCTGCCGCACGATCCAGAACAGCAGCACGGTCTCGAAGGTGAGCGAGATCGAGGTCGCCGCGGCGGCGCCGTGGCCGCCGAACCGCGGCACCAGCGCCACGCACAGCACCACGTTCATGACAAAGGACAGCGCGTAAGCCAGTGCGCAGATGTGCTGGTGTCCGAGCATGTTGAGCAGCCGTTCGACCGGGCCGATCGCCGAGCGCACCACGAGCCCGATCGCAGCTATGAACATGATGTCGTAGCCGGCGACGAATTTCGGCCCGAACAGCCACAACAATGGCTCGCCGAACGCGAGCAGCAGCACGGTCGCGGCGAGCGAGGGCCAGAACGTCCACTTGATCGCATGCGCGACATAGGCCGACAGCCGCGGCTTGTCGCCGAGCGCATGATATTCGGCAAACCGGTGCGCCGTCGTCGCCGACATCGCATAGTGAATGAAGGACACCAGCGCCAGCGTCTTTACCACGGCGAAATAGATGCCGACTTCCTCGGAAGAACGGAACTGCTGCAGCACCAGCACGTCGGTGTAGGACAGCAGCAGATAGAACCCTTCGACCAGCAGGATCGGCAGCGAGATCGCAAGCCAGCCGCGGAAATCGTAGGATTTGGGGCCGGCCGCGATATGGCCGTCGAGCCGTTTGTTCAGCGCCACCATCTGTCCGATCATGGCGATCCATACCGCGGCAGCACTTGCGAGCATCGCGGCGGTGGCGCCGAGATGGAAGCCGAGTGCGAAGGCGCCGGCGGTGAAGCCGATGATCAATGACTGGCGTACGATGAATTGCGGCATGAGCCCGAGCCGCATCCAGTCATGCGAGCGGGCGATGCCGTCCTGGGTGTTGGCGACCACGAAGGCCGGCAGCGTCAGGCAGCCGATATAGAGCGGAACGATCTCGCCGGCATCGATCCAGGGCGACAGCCATTTTACCATGCCCGCCAGCAGCAGCGAGACCAGCGATGACACGACGAACGTCATCCAGCGGCTGCCCGTGAGAAAGCCGCGCAGCAGCGCGTGCTCGCCGCTGGTGCGATACTCCGGAATGATCTTTTGCGCCGAGGCCGAAATGCCGAAATCCATCATGCTGCCGAGCAGCAGCACCCAGGTCCAGACATAAACGTAAACGCCGTAATCCGGGCCGCCCATCCAGCGCGCCAGCAGGATCTGCGAAAGATAGGCGAGCGCTGCCGAAACGACGCGGATGATGAAGATGGTGCCGGCCAGCCGCCTTGTCAGCGAGGCCTCGCTGGAACCAGCCAGCATCGAGCGCAGCCGCATAAGCACGCTGGCGGGCGGAACTGCTGCGGATTCTGCGTCCATCGCGGCCAAATGGAAAACCTCGAAACCGCCGCGGGCCTGCGGCGACCATTTCGCCTATCAACTATTCGTTAAGATTCAGTCTCTCGAGGTCGTCCCGGCGAACGTCAGGGACCCATAACCACAGGGCGTTGTTGCTCGAAGAAGGTATCTGCCACAGCGGTAAAAAACATCCGCCACGGCGTATGGGGCCCGGCTTGCGCGGAGTCTGTCATCGGGCACGCATTCGCGCGACCCGTTGGCTTGGCCGCGACGACGGAGAACCTATTCCAGATTGATATTGAATTCATACGAGTGCTCGCCGCTGACCAGCGTCAATTTCAGCGCGGCGCCATCGGGGCTGGTGCCGGGCGGCACGCCGTCGAGTTCGAAGGCGAAGCGCTTGACGCCGGGCGGGCCGTGTTCGAGCAGCTTTGGAACCGGCAGCCCCCATTCCGGCGTCGGCCCTTCGACGAACAGGCTGACATCCCCGGCATCCGGACTGACGACGTCGACCAGGACGGTGGATTTGCCGTCGCGCTTGACGTCGCGGATGGTCAGCGGGTTGGGATCGCCGACATTGGCCGGCTTCGGAACGGTATCCAGCGCTGCGAAAAGCGCGCTGTCCTCGGTGCTCGCCACGCTGGCGAAAGGCAGCTCGGCATTGGCCTGGACGGGGATGCAGATCTTTTCGCACACCGCGTAGTTGATGTCGGCGCGAAGCGTCACCGGCTTGTCGGCATTCTTCGGCACAATTCGCAACGGCAATACGATCTGGTCGTGATAGCCCATGGAATGGCCGCCGGCGCCGTCGTCGAATTTCAAGGGCGCCGGCCACAGCACGGTCACGGCTTCGATATTCTCCGATTTCGAGAAATCGAAGCGCGGCGGCACGCCGGAATCGCCCGGCGTGCGCCAATAGGTCTTCCAGCCCGGCTGCAGCTGAAAGGCGACCCCGCCGAGCAGCACCGCGCCGCTGCGCGAGCCCGCCAGCAGCCGGACGGCGGAGTGCCCGTCGCGTTGCCAGGGTGAGGCGTCCTGGGCGCGGGCCTCGATCGTCAGGGATGACGCAAAGACGGTTGCGGCGAAGCCGAGCGCGGCGCGGACGGGAACTATGACGGTCATGAGGCGTATTTACCGGCAAGTGGGGGCGCAAACCATTGAATTGCTTGTGATGTGTTTTCTGGCGCCAAGCGAAGCTTGATTGACAGAACCGCCACCCAATATCAGGATAGGCGACAACATGAGAGTCCTTTGCGGATGGACCCTGCAGGTAAAAAACCGAGGATAGTTCGCCGCGAAACCGCCGGCATCGGCGACAATTCGACCGAAGGCGGCTATCTCGACGGCCAGCTCCTGATCGCCATGCCCGTGATGGGAGATCCCCGCTTCGAGCGTTCGGTGATCTATCTCTGCGCGCATTCGTCCGAAGGCGCGATGGGCATCATCGTCAATCGGCCAGCGGGCAGCATCGACTTTCCCGAACTCCTGGTGCAACTCGACATCATCAAGAAGGCCGATCAGATCAAGCTGCCGGAAAACGCCGAGAGCATGAAGGTGCTCAAGGGCGGCCCGGTCGAGACCGGTCGCGGCTTCGTGCTGCATTCGAGCGACTTCTTCATCGAGGATGCGACGTTGCGGATCGACGACGGAATTTGCCTGACCGCCACCGTCGATATCCTGAAAGCCATCGCGAAAGGCGCAGGGCCCAAGCACGCGATCCTCGCGCTGGGTTACGCCGGCTGGCGGCCGGGACAACTGGAAGCGGAAATCCAGGACAATGGCTGGCTGCATTGCGACGCCGATCCCGACCTGATCTTCGGCGACGACATCGACGAGAAATACCTGCGCGCACTGCGCAAGATCGGGATCGATCCAGGTATGCTGTCGAATGACGCGGGGCACGCGTAACCGAAGCGTCCAACACACCCACAGTGTCTTCCCTGCGAAAGTCAGGGACGACGCAAGAGTTTACTCCGCCGCCTGCTGCTTGACCGTCGGCTCGGTGCCGGCGACCGTGGCGCGGCGCATGTCGCGCGGCTGCGACTGGTCGTAGCGGCGCACCCGATGCATGGTCTGGCGGTTGTCCCACATCACGAGGTCGTGCAGCGTCCATTTGTGGACGTGGACGAATTGCGGCTGCGTGGCGTGCTCGGTGAGGTCGCG
>Ga0210410_10003352_pt1 | contig 14219 bp, 14 predicted proteins | sample IncBWC4MmetaG_FD_161058 | JGI IMG/M metagenome (GOLD analysis project Ga0210410, IMG submission 161058) | Forest soil microbial communities from Barre Woods Harvard Forest LTER site, Petersham, Massachusetts, United States - Inc-BW-C-4-M | ecosystem: Environmental > Terrestrial > Soil >... | reverse complement strand
GCTCAAACAAACGCGGCGTTGGAGCGAGTGGTCTCCGAGCTGTTTTCGCGTGTGGAAGCGAAGAAAGGGAGTGCCACGCTCCTACATGCTCCTCTCTGGTTGAAAGACCGCCTCAGTGTGTGGGGCGCAAGGCCCGGGGATTTTGCACTGATGCAGCGAGTCAAGCAGGCCTTCGACCCGCACAATATTTTCGCGCTCGGACGTTTCGTGGGAGGCATCTGACCGTGGCGGCGCAGCAAATCATCCCCGGCACGATTCCGGTCTACGAAGACTATTCCCGCTGCGTGCACTGCGGCCTGTGCCTGAATCATTGCCCGACCTACCGCCTGTGGCAACTGGAGGCGGATTCGCCGCGCGGCCGCATTCGCCAGATGATGCTGGTCGACCAGGGCGAACTCCCGGTCTCCGAAGGATTCGTCGACCACATCGATAAATGCCTCGATTGCCGCTCGTGCGAATCCGCGTGCCCTTCGGCCGTGAATTACGGAATGCTTGTGGAGCACGCCCGGGCGCGAATCGAGCGGGACTTCAAACGTCCGTTGTTCTCGCGCCTGGCAAGGAATTTTGTGTATCGCCGCCTGCTGCCGTATCCCGAACGCATCGGGATGATGGCGAAACTTCTGCGGTTCTACCAGCGCTCCGGCTTGCAGGCCGCTGCCCGAGCCACTGGAATTCTGAAACTGCTCGGACTTGCGGAGCGAGACCTGTTGCTGCCTCCAGTCGACAGCCATTTCTTTTTCGATCAACTAGGCAAAACTTTTCCCGCGCAGGGAACCCGCCGCGCCCGCGTCGCCTTCTTCGCGGGTTGTGTCGCCAATGTCACGTTCACGGCTCTGAACGAAGCGACCATCCGCGTGCTTACCGCGAACGGCTGCGAAGTGGTGGTTCCCGATGGGCAATTCTGCTGCGGCGCGTTGCCGGCACATGCGGGTGTTCGCGATGTGGCTCGCGCCCTGGCGCGCCGGAACATCGCGGCTTTCGCCGCTTCGAATTTTGACGTGCTGGTGACCAATGCCGCCGGCTGCGGCTCCACGCTGAAGGAGTACGATCATCTTTTCACGGCCGACGAGCCGGAATACTCCGCAGCCGCCGCTCTGGCAAAAAAAGCGCGCGATGTCACCGAGTTTCTCGCGGAGTTGGGCCTCTCTGCTTCGCTGAAGCCAATCCCCGCGCGGGTCACCTATCAGGATTCCTGCCATCTTCTGCACGGGCAGAAGATTCGCGAAGCGCCGCGCCAGTTGTTGCGCGCGATTCCCGAGGTGGAATTGGTGGAGTTGCCCTTCGCGGACATCTGCTGTGGCTCGGCGGGCGTCTACAACGTGACGCAAACGCGGGCGTCGCTCGACCTGCTCGCCGAAAAAATGGCCTGCGCCAAATCCACGAAAGCGCAAATCATCGCCACGGCGAATCCGGGATGTCTGTTGCAATTGCGCGCCGGTGTGGAAATTCACAAGACGCGACAGGAAGTTCTGCACGTGATCGAATTGCTCGATCGGGCCTGCTCGAACTCGACTACTTGAACAGGATTATTTCAACGCTCGGCGATCAGGTAACGGCAGCCCTGCGGCCCGGTTCTGGCCGAGTGCACAATCCCGGCGGGCAGATCGCAGCGGTCGCCGGTGCGGTAGGTTTTCGTCTCGCCGTTCATGGTCATGCTCATCTCGCCGTTCAGAATGATGTGAGCCGATTCCGCGCGATGCGTGTGCTCGCGGTACTCCACGTCCGGGCCATCATCCCGGACGTACAGGTGAGCGTAGCCCTCCAGAATCAGCTGTTCGGCGAGGTCTTTCTCTTCCATGGACCCAATCTTAACGCTTTTCTCAACCATAAGACCAACTCCTCAAATCGTCCTCCGAAAACGACTTCGCCCTCACTGCAGCAATGGGGGTAGCTGCAGCAAGGGCGTGCCGTCTTCAGGAGAGAAGATCGTTGACCCTCGGATTAATCGCCCGGCGGAGGCGGCGCGACGCCTGCGGGAGCCTGTCCGGCGGGGCCATATCTCATGTTGCCCTTGCCATGCGGATGCCCTTGCCGGACGGTGTAGTCCGACGGCACGGCAAAGAGCGTGGCCGCGGGCTCCTGGCGTTGAATATTGGTCAGGGTGTACGTGGTTGAACCGAAGCGCGGGTCGGTCCGCGTGCTCTTCACCACCACTTGCAGATCCGCCGAATACCAGCGCTCAGTGACGGCGCTGATGGGCTTGTCGTTGCCGATCTGCCCGGCAGGAATGACGCGCGTGTAACGGGTGCCTTGCGCGGCAACGCCGTTGATCGTCTGCGTGCCCAGATCTTCCTTCTTCACGGTGCCGTTGGCGATTTCCTGCTGGATGTGGGCGGCAAACTTATCCTGCAAACCGCCAGGATTCTTTTGGCCACGGTGCCCCGCGGGCAACTGGTCCGCGATCTTGGCATCGGGATGAAGAATAAACGCGGTGCCGGCAACCGGGTCGTGGATCATGACAAAAGAATTGGACTTCCCGCTGGCGACCAGCGGCCCGATGACCGGAAGCGTGGTCTCGCGGCGCACGCGTCCCTGACCATCGCGAAAGATGTTGGCTTGAATCTTGCGGTCGATGGTGGTGCCGTCCGCGAGAGTCTGCGTCGTTTCGGTGACGCCGACAGCGGAATATGGCGCGCCGGTCACCACTTTTCCGGGATGCATCTCCTCGAAGCCCAGGATTTTCATGCGCGCGCCGAGCGGCCCACCGGGCATTAGCTCATCCTGCGGCGGCGGACCCGGCGGCGGTTCCTGCGCGTTCAGAGCGACGGCGCTGCTGAGCAAGGCCGCCGTGAAAACCGATAAAATCCATTTCCTGTTCATTCCAGATTCTCCTCTACTTCTCTCCTGTTGCTTCTCTCCTGAACGCGGCGAGCGCGCCGCGCAAAACTCAATCGCTCGATTGCGGCAGTCGATACGCCTGCGGCTGGCCATCGGCCCCGAGCAGCAAATCCACTTGCACCACGTCGTTCGCGTGCTCTTCATTGACCGACAATCCCAAGGCGCCCAGCGAGCCGCGCTCCATCTGCACCCGCACAACGGTGGTGTCGTCCAGCATCCCGGGGATCGCGCCAGGTATCAGGGCGAATTCGTCGCCATCGTTTTCGGCAATCAGCGTGCCCCCAAGTTCTGGCCCGGTAGCAACCGAGCGAACGGCCACTGGTGTCGCAGATGGCTTCTGCGTTTTCGCGATGTTCACACTGCCATGTCTCTGCCAGAGCAGAAGCGAACTGGCCACAAGAACCAACGTCGCGGCGGCGAGCAGCCAACTGGCCACCACCACCCTGCCGCGGCTTTTCTTCGTGGTGTGCCGGGTTCTGAACTCCTGGCGCAGCCGCATCTCCACGCGGGAAGGTGCCGTTGCATCCGATGTAAGTTGCGCCAACGCGCGAAGGTCCGAGCGCAGCGCCACCGAGCTTTCGTACAGCGCGGCGCAGTGAGGGCAATTCCGCAAATGTTCGAACGCCGCCGTGAAATCGGCTCCCTCGGCTTCGAGATCCCGATCCAGCCCCTCGATGGAAAATTCTTCGCAATTCATCTTCACTTCTCCCAAAAATCCTCAGTGCCCGGCGTTCGCCCGCCTCGGGGCTTCCCTCAGCATTTCCAGTTTCGCCAGGAGCAGCGCGCGGCCCCGGTGCAGCCTCGAACGCACCGTGCCGATCGGACATTCCAGCGCCTGTGCGGCTTCTTCGTAGCTCATCTCTTCCAGCTCGCAAAGGACCACAGTTTCCCGGAACTCCGGCGGCAACGACAGCACCGCCGAGCGCACCCGTTCTCGCCGCTCGTGAATTTCCGCCCAATGCGCGGGCGTTCGGTCGTCGACAACGTCAAGCACCTGCATGTCGCCCTCGCCGTTCTTCACTTCCAGCGAAAACTCGCGCGGCCGCCGCTCCAGGTGCTTCATCACCCGATTCCGTGCAACCCCGTATAAAAATGCGCCCAGCGGGCCGCGTGCGGGGTCGTATTTTTTCGGTTCGCGCACCAGGGTCATGAACACGTCCTGCACAATCTCTTCCGCTGCCCAGGTCTGGCCGGTCATCCGCAGCGCGAACCGGTAAATCTGCGCCTGGTTGCGCCGGTACAGTTGCGTGAAGGCATCTTCATCGCCCCTGGCCGAGCGCTTCAGCAGGACGTCGTCTCGCTCCTGTGACTCGATATGCGCATCTCCTGATGTGACGCCTGCCTTATCTAACTATTCCCCGGTGGGGCGGAGAAAGTTCCCGGGCAGGTGGCTGTCCCGCGGCGCGGACGGATTGCACCGCGAGTTCTACTCTAAATCAAACCCCGTCAAAGGGTTAGAGTTGCAGAGGGGTGAGGGGACAGGCGCCAAGTGGGTGAACCGGAGACATTTTCAATGAGGGCGGTCTTAGCGCGCTTTCTTGCCGGGCCGAAACATGTTCGCTGCAACCCGCGTCACCAGGCGGCGCGGCACCAGGCGTTGCGAGTGCGCTCCTAAATAGTTGCCCAATCCGGAGATAACGTAGCTCTTCCCGGCGGCAAGTGCCTGCAACCCGGTCCGCGCGACCTTGTCCGCCGGCTCCTGATTCCGTGCGGTGAACTCCTCCTGGCGCGCGACCTTGTGAAATTCCGATTCAGTGGAGCCGGGGCACAACGCGCAAACGCGAATCCCGTGCGGCTTCATCTCTTCCGCCAGACCTTCCGCGAAAAAAAGATCGAACGCCTTCGTCGCCGCATAGGTGGAAATGTATGGCACAGCTTGAAACGCGGCCGTCGAAGCAAGAATCAAAATGTCGCCGCTGCGTCGCGCGACCATCTCGGGCAGAAAGAGCCGCGTCAGATGCACCACCGCGGTGCAATTCACTTCCACCATGTCCAGCAAACGCTGCGATTCCACCTGCGGCACTTCGCCGTATTGCCCGAATCCCGCGTTGTTGATCAGCAGGTCGATGCGCAATCCCTTTTCTTTCGTGAACGCGTAAATTTCTTGCGGCGCCTCCCGCTTGGCCAGGTCCGCCGCAACCACCTGCGCCTGGATGCCGTGTTTTTTCCGCAAGCCGTCCGCAATCTCCTGCAAGCGGTCGAGACGCCTCGCCGTCAGCACCAGATTTGTGCCTCCGGCCGCAAGCTCTTCCGCGAGAGCCACACCAATCCCCGCGCTCGCACCGGTAACCAGCGCCCACTTGCCCTTCCATTCGCTTATCATTTGAAGTTGTCCTCAGGAAATCCGCAGTTCACACCGAATCGGCCGGATTCGTTTTGCGCGAACGCAAAACCGAATCCTTCCATCGCGTGCCCTGCTGTTTCATCCGGTCCATCAATCGCCGCGCCCACACGAACTCCGCCGCCAGAAGCGTCAGGCCCAGAAAGATGACCAGCCAGCCGGGCCCCGGCGTGACCAGCATAACCGCTCCCAGCCCCAGAAGCGTAAACCCTCCGAGGATTTTAAAGAAGCGCCGGACTTGCTCGATAGTGTGAAAGAACATGTGCCCTCAAGGGCAAAGGCGGGGGGAACCCTTATTGTGACCGGAATTCCTGCTCCAAACAACAGCCACATAACTTGGATGCGCAGCCCAACGAATTGGACATCGGAATCGAAGCTGCGAGACAAAGAAATGGCGGAGAGGGTGGGATTCGAACCCACGGTAGGGGTTAACCTACACACGCTTTCCAAGCGTGCGCCTTAAACCGCTCGGCCACCTCTCCGCACGGGAGCACAACCTTTTAACTTTAGCAGAAATCGATTCCACGCGCATCGCGAGGCCACGGCGATTTTTGCGCGTTACACCGCAAATAATTGAAAAGCGGCGTCGAAACACGATTTTGCCAGCCGCCGCCTCTCAAGTAGACTAATAGGGTTGTCCACACCATTCCGGGGTGGTGCAATTGGCAGCACATGGGCCTTTGGAGCCTAGAATCCTGGTTCGAGTCCAGGCCCCGGAACCATTTTTTCATCGGTTTCCCGTACCGTTGCCTCGCAGAGGCGGCAGCCATGGCCTACTTCTCATGACCCTTCCCTTCACCGACCGTTGTGTCTTGCTGACCGGGGCCGGAGGCTCGATCGGGGCGGCACTCGCCAGGGAAATCATCCGGCATGTGCCGCGCTCGCTGGTGCTGCTGGATCATTCGGAAGGCAATCTCCATAAGATTGATACTGAGTTAAGCGACGTTCCGGGCGGCGCCGTGCGATCAGCCATTCTGGGAAATATTGGGGATGAGATGCTGCTTGCAGAGATATTTGAGGAGCGCAAACCGGAAATCGTGATCCATACGGCGGCCTATAAGCATGTACCGCTGATGGAATGGAATGCGATTGCGGCGGTGCGGAACAACGCACTGGGCACAAACCTGCTTGCGAAAGTGGCGCGGGCTCATGGCACAGGCACTTTCGTGATGGTATCCACGGACAAGGCGGTTAATCCGCACAGCGTGATGGGAGCTTCAAAGCGCGTGGCGGAACTTGCGTTGCTGCGGTGGAGCAGTGCGGCGTGTCCGATGCGGGCGGTGCGGCTGGGGAATGTGGTGGGATCCCAAGGGAGCGTGGTGCCCCGGTTTCAACTTCAAATTGCGAGGGGCGGGCCGGTGACGGTAACCCACCCGGACGTGAATCGCTACTTCTTGCACATGGAGGAGGCCGTTGAACTGGTGCTTCTGGCGGCAAGGATGGATGGAGAAGGTGGAATTTACATTCCGGACCACGGGAAACCGCTGCGAATTGTGGATTTGGCGAAGCAGTTGATCAAGCAAGCCGGAGTTGTGCGTCAGGACGAAATTCCAGTGGTGATGACCGGGCTGCGGCCCGGCGACAAGATGACCGAGGAGTTTATTTCAAAGCGCGAGTCGGTCGACACGCTGGATTCCATGAATCGCGAGCGACTGACCTTAATCAAGAGCCCTCAGCCGGCGGACGCGGAATTTGATTCGGCGATGGCGGCGTTGCAAAAGAGTGTGGATCAGCGCGATTTGGGGTCCGTGCTGGACGGTTTGCGCCGGCTGGTGCCCGAGTATCAGCCGAGCGACGTCGTTCTTGAATCCCGGAAGGAGCCACAGTCGAGTTCCCTATGAGGCGGACAATTGCAGTGGTGACTTCTTCGCGCGCGGACTACGGCCATTTGTATTGGCCCTTGCGGGATTTGTCGGCCTCGGATTCCGTGGATCTGCGTATCGTTGCGATAGGGCCGCATCTTTCACCGGAATTTGGAAACACTTTCCAGGAAATCAAAAAAGATGGGTTCAAAATTGACGCGCGCATCGAATGCCTGCTGAGTTCAGACAGCGATGTCGGCATGGCCAAGACGATTGGGGTGGCCACGCTGGGACTTGCGGATTTATTCGCGCGGATGCGGCCGGACTTGCTCCTGCTGATCGCGGATCGCTACGAAATGCTGGCGCCGGCCGCCGTGGCGCTGGCGTTGCGCATTCCCATCGCGCATATCGAGGGCGGCGAAATCAGTGAAGGGGCGATCGACGATGCGGTGCGCAACGCGTTGACGAAGATGAGCCACATTCATTTCACGTCGACGCATGCGGCGCGGCTGCGGGTGATTGCAATGGGTGAAGAGGAGTGGCGCGTGCATCGGGCGGGCGCGCCGTCGTTGGATCACCTGCGAAGGCAGACGCTTTTGACGCGCGAGGAGGTTGCATCGCGATTGCAGGTGGACCTGGCGAGTCCCGTAATTCTGGTGGCATACCATCCCGTGACGCTTGCGCGAGACACCACTGAAGAAGCGGAAGAATTGTTTGCCGCCCTGGAACGCGTTGAGGACCAGATCCTGTTTTGCTACCCGAATGCCGACGCGGGGAGCCGGGCGCTGATCGAGAAAAGTAAGGCATTCCTGGAGCGCCGGGGCCGCGGAAAGACTTTCACCAATCTGGACGCGACCACCTATTGGAGTTTGCTGCGTTGCGTCGAAATGCTGGTCGGTAATTCGAGCAGTGGAGTCATGGAGACAGCGTCCTTAGCGCTACCCACCGTGAATATCGGAATGCGCCAGCAAGGCCGCGAGCGCGGCCGGAATGTGTTGGACGCAGCTGCGGATCGCACCGCGATTCGAAAGGCGATGGGGATTGCGAGATCGGCTGAGTTTCGCGCCTCGCTCGCGGGCATGGTCAATCCATACGGAGAGGGCCGCGCTTCTGAAAAGATTGTCGAGGTGTTGACCTCAGTGCCTTTGGGAACACATCTCTTGGTCAAGCGGCATCAGCCCCTGCCAATTCCGCCGGAAGCACTATATAAGACGGTGACCCCGTGAGGATTCCGCTCTCTGCGCCGGACGTGCAAGAAGAAGAGATTGCCGCGGTCGCCGAGGTGCTGCGGACCCCGCACTTGAGCCTCGGGCCGAAGCTGGCGGAGTTCGAGCAGAACATTGCCCGATACATCGGAGCCGAAAATGCGATTGGGGTGTCCTCAGGTACGGCGGGGCTGCATCTCTGCGTGCGCGCGCTGGGAATCGGCGCTGGGGATGAGGTGATTGTCCCTTCGTTTACGTTCGTCGCGGTGGCCAACGTTCTGCGTTATGAACATGCTGTTCCCGTATTTGTGGATATCGAGCCCAAAACTTTGAATCTTGACGCCAGCCGGGTTGAGGCTGCGATCACTCCGCGGACGAAAGCGATTCTAGTGGTGCATACGTTCGGCTGCCCCGCGGACTTAGCTGAAATTTTGGAGATTGCGCGGCGCCATCATCTTTATGTAGTTGAGGACGCCTGCGAAGCGATTGGGGCGGAATACCACCGGCGAAAAGTGGGAGTCTACGGCGACGCAGGAGTGTTCGCCTTTTATCCGAACAAGCAGATAACGACCGGGGAAGGCGGGGCCGTGGTCACCAACGATCCGCAGCTAACAGCACGCGTGAAGGCGCTGCGAAATCAGGGCCGGTCGGATACGGACGATTGGTTTCAACATTCAGAGCTTGGGTATAATTACCGGATTTCAGAGATGAATTGCGCTCTGGGCGTCGGGCAGTTGAACAGAATCGAAGCGATCCTCTTGCGTCGCGAGGAAATTGCCCGCGAATATGATGAAAAATTGCGGAATTGCAAAAATCTGCGGCTGCCTCCTTTGTCGGTGGTGCGGCGGCGGATCAGCTGGTTTGTGTACGTGGTTCGTCTGGCGCCGCACTTTTCACAAATGCAACGCGATTGGATTCTGGAAGAAATGAACAACCGTGGGATTGGCTGCGGTAGATACTTTGCCCCAATTCATTTGCAGCCGGCGTACAGGAATGTCGTTGCGCCCCGGGATGGTCTGAAAGTTACGGAATTCGCGGCGGCGCGGTGCCTCGCCTTGCCGTTTTTCAATCGATTGAAAGACGAAGAGATGGAGGAGGTCTGCGGAAACTTGGAGGACTTGATTCAGCAGGCGGACAAGTTTGCTCCGAGTGGCAAGGCGGTCTCCGCTCGGTGAGAGATTCCTCTTGCCAGTCGTAGACTCGCTTATTTCACCGAAAACCGGAAAATCGTCGTCGAATGAAAAGGTTTGCTCGGAAACAGTGTAGTCGACGGAAAACCCGCGTGGTTCGGCGAATCCGGGAAATGCTGCGTCTCCAGGCAGAACGCGTAGCGCTGCTCGTACACCTTCCCTCCCTTCCCGTGCGCCGTCCCGTCCAGAAAATTCCCCGTGTAAAACTGTATCCCCGACTCCGTCGTCAAAACCTCCAGCACGCGCCCGCTCTTCGGATCGCGCGCCACGGCCGCCAGCTCAATCCCCGAAAATCCGGTCTTCCTGTCCAGAACCCAGTTGTGATCGTACCCTCGCCCAAGTTTCAGCTGCTCCTCGTCCCCGTTGATCCGCGTGCCGATCGCCACCGGCCGCGTGAAATCAAACGGCGTGCCTTTCACAGAGCGAAGCTCACCCGTCGGGATCAACCCCGCATCCACCGGCGTAAACTTGCTCGCATTCAGCTGCAAGGTCTGCGAAAGAATGTCGCCATTCCCTTGCCCCGCCAGATTGAAATAGCTGTGGTTGGTGAGATTCACGACTGTCGGTTTGTCCGTGCTCGCGCTGTAATCAATCCGCAGTTCGTTCTTCGCATTCAGCAGGGTAAATACCACGGTCACCGTCATCGTCCCCGGAAATCCTTCTTCCCCGTCGGGACTCACGTAAGTAAACTCAACCGCCACGCCTTCCTTGCTCGCAACTTCCTTCGCCACCCAAATCTTCTTGTCAAAGCTGAGCAATCCGCCATGCAGCGTGTTCTCGCCGTTATTCTTCGGCAACGTATAAGTTTTTCCCGCCAGCGTGAAACTCCCGTGCGCAATGCGGTTGGCGTACCGCCCCACCGTCCCGCCAAAGTGGGCCGTGCCCTCCTCGTATTCCTTCGCGGTGTCGTAACCCAGCACAACATCCGCAAATTTCCCCGCCCGGTCCGGCACCTTGATGCTCACCACCGTCGCCCCATAATTCGTAATGGCCACCACCATCCCACGGCTATTCGTCAAAACATACAAATCCGTTTTCTCACCCGAAGCAATGGCGCCAAACGGCTGCGCCTGGACGGAGGATTTCCAGGCAGGAATCGCGGAACACTCAACATTCGTGACAGTCAGAGCCAGAAACAATGCCAGGCCAAAGCGCAGAACGGACATTTCCCTTTCCTCCTAAGACCAGCCGATCAAAAATGCTTGGAATACGACCGGGATGCTGGGGGCATGCCAGGCGGTCTTCAATCTTCTAAAGACTTATTATCATCTTTCCGGACAACTGTATCAGAGTTGACGAAACCGCTGGCACCCTCCCCCGCGAGCCAATCCCGTAAAAACACGTTCAATCGGCAGGCTGCTTGGCGGTAATCAGCGTTCCGGTTGTCGCAACGCACTGCCACGTCCCTTTGCTCTTGATCCAGGTATCCACGAATCGCTCCCGATGCACGTATGCCTTTCCCTTCTCCATCCCCTTCACGCGGAATACGCCCACCACCACCGCCGCATCTCCATACATCTGCACGGTGCTTTGCTCGATCACCGCCTGCGATGGCTGGTAATCCGGCGCCTGGATGCTGGCCAGGAATTCGCTCTTGTTCGCAACACTCCCGTCGATATCCACGGACACCATGTGGCTCCCAAGCAGCATGTCCAGCGCCTTCGAATCCTTGCTCTCCAGCGCGTGGTTCCACGCAAGTTCCAGCGCCTGAATGCGGCCTGCCTCATCACTCGCACCACCTTGCCCACGCAAAGAGAGCGCGACACTCGCAATTAAAAGAATGGCGGCCAAAGGAATTAGTTTCTTCATGAGCCGAATCCTCTCAACCTACGTCGGATGTGCCTGGAATTAATAACGATAGTAGGCCATCCGCCGCATGGAATGCGGCTGACCTTCATAGAATTTTCTGAAGAATTAACGGCTGAGGATTTCGTTCACTGCGCGAAACGCCTGATCGATGGCAGCATCGGTGTAAGCGCTCGCGCCGGCATCGGAATTCGCGATTGCGATCCGTCCAAACGGCTGGCGGCCCAGCACCCACGGCTCTTGCCCCGCCTTCCACTCCGGCAAATCCAATCCAAAGGGCGTGAACGCATAGCCGTGCGCCCACCGGTTCACAATGATGCCTTCAATATCACGCGCAGGATCAAAACCAGCACCGCCAAGCATCCTCCCCAGTTGCTCGCGAATGTTGCGCTCAAATTTGCTGTACGGCGTTTGCAGAAGCTCCGTCCGCCCGGCGCGGTTCTGATCGCGCACCGGCAACCCAGGCTTGCACGGCGTGCGCAGCATGAAAAGCACCGCCGGCTCTTCCGGCTTGCTCGGGAACTGATATTTCCCCAGGCTCACCGGAAAATCCAGCGCCGAGTACGTGTGATATCCCCCGGGCGCCACAATCTGGTGAATCCCCAGATTCGCAAAAGACGTCCAGTTGCGCAGCGCCACGTGCGTGTAAACCAGCGGCGCTTTCACCATGTACGAAAGCGATTCCTTCTGTGCGTCGGGAAGTTCCGGGCAAATATAAGGAACCATCACGTTGTAGCACGCCAGCACGCAGAAATTCCCTTTCACCGTGTTCAGCTTGCCACCGCGAATGTAAGACACTTCCACTTCCTTGGAAACTTCCACCGCTCCGGCATGCTTCACGTTGACCACGGTGCTGTTCAGCCGGATCCTCACAGGATTCGCCGGCCGGTCGAGCGTCGCGTAATTCGCGCGAGCGGTAACCACATCCTCCATCGTCGACCCAGGCACGGCTTCCGGAATCAGCGAACGCACCAGCAGCCGCGCCACCGAAGCATTGCCATCGGGAAAATGGAAAATGTACGGCTCTTCCTTCTCGTGTTCCGGAAAACCAAGCCCGTCGAACCCGGGATAAGTGAACGATCCATAGTCGTCGCCCTCTTCGTAACACGCATACGCGGGAACAGCCTCAATCCCCACGCAAAACAAATCGTGCGTAAACGTCTGAAAAAACGGCAAGGCTTCGGGGATCAGCCGGCAGTGCTTGGTCAAATAATCCGCGTAGCTGATTTTGCTTAGCGTCGCGATTTTCCGCTCCCGCGTCATCCCCGGCAAATAGTCGGCCTTCTCCGCGTAAACCCGTGCAATATCCTTTTTCACAGCGTCAGAAAGCGGCGCCTTCGCCAGAAATTCCGGCCACGGCGTGGTGTTCATGCCGGTCACCAGGCGATTCTCGCCAAAGGTTTCCTTGTCGAAAAAAGCCGCGGTGCCGCTCTTGGCGTAAAGCTTCGTGTCGTACGCCTTGTAAAATTTCTGGGTCTCGATGCCAATCTCTTTCAGCAGCGCTTTGGCCTCCGCGCTGTAACGTCCGGGACTCTCGATGGATTGCGTGCCGCCATACGACAAAACCATCCGTCCGCCGGCCTGAAATTCATTGCGTTTGGCGTGGCCGCCGAAATCATCATGGTTGTCGAGTATCAGGATTTTCGCGTTGTGCCCCGTCTTTTGCCGGAACCGGTACGCCGCGGCCAACCCGCTGATCCCTCCGCCCACGATCACCAGATCGTAGCTTTCACCGGTCGCAACAGCGTCGCCAAGCGAACTCACCGATTCGCCATCCCGCATCCGGTGTGCGAACGTAAACGAACCATCATGGTTGCCGCGAATCCCGGTGCGTGCAGGAGGGTAATAATCAGGCGCTTTTTCCGGAGCGAACTCGTCGAAAGCCGCCGCCGCAAACAGTTGCTCCGCGCCAATCGAGCCGCCGAGAAGCGCGGCGCCGGTCCCAATCGCCACCCCATTCAGAAAATCGCGCCGGGTAATCTCGCGATCCATGCCCAGCTCGCGGTCTTCCTTCTCCCTGCCAAATTTCTCGTCATCCATAGAGGCTCCCCTGTTGCCATCCGGTGGCCCAGTATACCGCGCCCGCCTCATCCCTACACAATTTCAGTAAGGTTCTCCGGCACCTGTAGTGGCCGACCTTCAGGTCGGCCAAGCCCAACCTCGGCTGCGATCCTCACCTCCGAGCTTCGAATTCCTCCCCATCACTGATAGTCTGTTATCCATTTGTCGAGCCTTTTCCTCATGCAAACGCAAACCGATACCCAGGGCGAAAAAGAAACCGGCCGCCTCGAGGCCTTCAGCGACGGCGTCTTTGCCATCGCCATCACCCTCCTGGTCCTCGAACTCAAAGTCCCCACTATGCCGCCAGCCGGCACAACCTCCACCGCGCTGGGCAAAGCCCTGCTGCAGCTTTGGCCCAGCTATTTCGCCCTCGTCACCAGCTTCTTCACCATCCTCATCATGTGGATGCATCACCACGCCATTCTTCGCAATGTCCACCGCACCGATTCGCGCCTGCACTTCAGCAACGGCTGTCTGCTCCTTCTGATTACCTTCGTCCCGTATCCAACTTCCGTCCTCGCCGCCTACCTGCAAACGCCTGCCGCAAAAATGGCCGCCGCGTTTTACTCCGGCACCTTCGTTCTTGTCGCCTTATGTTTTTCCCTGTTTATTTACGGCGCCTTCCGCCCGCACTTGCTCTCCAAAGATGCCTCCGCCAGATTCATCGAAACCACGCACCGCAACTACCGCCTCGGCCCGCCACTCTATCTGCTCGCCACCATCGCAGCCTTCATTGACGCAAGATTATCCTTGGGAATCTGCACAGCGTTATGGATTTATTGGGCGGCGGTAATCAGGGGCTAGTGCGGAAAAAGAAGTCAGCGCTCTTCAGTGGTAAGTCGTAACCAGCTCGCCGTTTTCAATCCGCAGGTCGGAAACATCCGAAGGCAATCTCAGCTTCTCGCGGTTTACCGGCGACTCCATCAATTGCCTCACCGCGCTTTCCAGCGCCGACTGCGGAATCGGCAGCGATCCA
>Ga0210410_10003351_pt1 | contig 14220 bp, 14 predicted proteins | sample IncBWC4MmetaG_FD_161058 | JGI IMG/M metagenome (GOLD analysis project Ga0210410, IMG submission 161058) | Forest soil microbial communities from Barre Woods Harvard Forest LTER site, Petersham, Massachusetts, United States - Inc-BW-C-4-M | ecosystem: Environmental > Terrestrial > Soil >... | reverse complement strand
GGCGGCCCGGGTTCGGCTCGCCGTTCCAGCCCGAGATCAATGTCGAGCGCAAGGTGTTGCGCGACCTGCGCATGCATCTCGAAGCGATCCGCGATGGCGCCGGACCCGATGTCGATATCCTGCTCGACCTCAACTTCAACGCCAAGACCGAGGGCTATCTGAAGATCCTGCGGGCGATCAGGGATCTCGACATGTTCTGGATCGAAATCGACACCTACAATCCGGAAGCACTGGGCCTCATCAGGCGGCAGAGCCCGCATCCGATCTCGTCCTGCGAGACGCTGCTGGGCTTGCGCGAGTTCAATCCCTATTTCCGCGAGCAGGCGATGGACGTCGCGATTATCGACACGCCCTGGAACGGCGTGTGGCAATCCATGAAGATCGCAGCGGCCGCCGAGGCCTACGAGGTCAACGTCGCGCCGCATAATTTCTACGGCCATCTCTGCTCCATGATGAACGCACATTTCAGCGCTGCCGTGCCGAACCTGCGCATCATGGAAATCGATATCGATCGTCTCGCCTGGGATCACGAGCTCTTCACCCATGTGCCCGACATTCAGGACGGCTACCTCATCCTTCCCGACCGGCCCGGCTGGGGCACGGAGCCGAATGAAGAAGCGTTACGCGCCCATCCGCCGAAGACCGCCGGCGGGCTCTTGAATTATGGCCGCAAGAGCTAGCGACCTAGCAGCGGCGCCGACTTCATCCCGGCGTCGATCGCCTTGTATCGATGAGGTTTTCGCCTAGTTAGTGCGCGGCCACGCCGGCGCGTGCGGGACGGACAGCTTGGTGAGCTGCGTCGGCCTCGCGACCGAATAGCTCGCCACCGCGGCAACTCCCGACATCAACAGCAGCGCGCCATACACGAAGATGATGCCGCGAAGCCATTTCCGGTAGACCGCGCGCTCGTCCGGTGTCGCCTCGCGAAATTTCTGCGCCGTCAGCCCGTTGGAACAATGACCGGCGTCGTCTCCAGTTGTGGACATGTCAGCCTCATCCTGTTGATTCATTCTTCCTTCGAAGAACGATCTTGCATGGCCAGGCCCCGTGACCCGGGGCGGGCGTTTGTCCGTGTGAAACGACTTGTTGGAGTTGGGTGTCGTCTACGGAAACGCACTCATGGTGGCGAAATCGGCGACCTCGGTGCCTGGACCGCCCGACGCCAGATAGATCGCGATCACCATCAGGATCGCAAAAACCGAAACTCCCAGCAGGATCGTCACGTCGTGACTGCGTTCGTCACGCTTGGTGGCAGTGAGCCGGACTTGTTGCGCGAGTGCCATGTCTCAAATCTCCTGTAAAAAATGAGCTTGGGAAACAACCGCCAAAAAACGCGGCGCGCTGAATGTTTACGCTCCCTGAAATTACCTTTTGGCAATGTCGTCGAATGTGAAATTCGTCACACACAACAAGACGTGAGACGACACGCCGCGAACCAATAGCGAAGCCAGCTTTCAGTTTTGCGACACTTCAATCGCACGCGCGCAATTGATGTTTGACCTTCGTGATCCGATGTCGCCGGATATGATTTTGCAAAATGCGTACCAGAGCATCATGCACTGAAGGTGCTCGGGAATTTCGGTTTCGCGCGCCTGCAACGGCGCGTTCTTGTGCAGCACTTCGCTCATAATCGGTTCAGGCTGTCACACCTTGAACAGCCTGGCATAGTGCGCCTTGATCTCTTCGCTCTGCGCCAACACCGCGGCAGGATCGGACTTCAGGAGCTTCAGCGCCGACAGCGGCTGGCGGCCCGGTTTTTCCTTGATCAGCCCGTGGAAGGAGCGATGCGCATAGTTGTCGACCAGCAATTGCTGACCTTCGAGGCCAAGGAAGAAACTCTGGAACAGCCGCGCCGCATTCGGATTGGGCGCATTCTTGAATACGCCGGAGGGAACGATGATCAGCGGTGAGCCTTCGCTGGCGTAGACCACCTCGACCGGCTTGCCCTGTTCCTTCAGCAGCACAAGATTGTAGTCATTGCCGTCGGCCATGACGGCGCGCTCGCCCAGCAACAGCTTCTTCGGCGGATCGGCCGCCGACTGCACCTGCAGGATCTTCTGCTGCGCAAGTTTCTCGAAAAACTGCCAGCCGAGCTCGCGCGACAGCACGAAGGTCGCGGTCATGATCGCGCCGCTGTAGCCGGGATGGGCCTTGACGATCTTGCCCTGCCATTTCGGGTCGAGCAGATCGGCATAGCCCTTCGGGGCGTCCTCCGGCTTCACTAGATTGGTGTTGTAGCCGATGGTCTCGATCCAGCCGCACGAGGTTGCGTAGAGTCCGTCGGGGTCGAACTGATCCGTCGGAAAGTGCTTGGCGACGTCGTCGGGAAGATAGGATGCAAGCCAGTCCTTTGACTTCCAGTCGAGATAATGCGCGGGGTCGGTCGAGTTGGCGACGTCGACGGCGTTGATGCCGCTGCCCTGCTCCTGCGCGATGCGCTGATAGATGCGCTCGGCGCCGGAACGCTCGACGCGCACCGAGATGCCCGGATATTTGGCCTCGAAGGCCTTGCCGAGCCGTTCGGCGACGTTGAGCTCCAGCGCGGAGTAATAGGAGATCTTGCCCTCCTTGCGCGCGGCCTCGATCAGTTCCGGCGTCACGCCGGACGGCGGCGGGGCGGCCGCGCGGATCGGCTCGGCGAACAGCGTTCCCGCCGCAAGCCCCGCCGAGGTTTTCAAGATGGCGCGCCTCGACCATTTTTGACTGTTCATGGCGTGTCCCCCAAAAGGTTTTTCGTACCGTTCCGCTCAAGCGACGGTACGATATATTCGTTGGCCCGGAGTATAGCAGATGGAACAGAGCGATGTCCTGATTGTCGGCGCCGGCCCCACGGGCCTGGTGCTGGCGCTTTGGCTGATCAAAGCCGGGGTCAAAGTGCGCATCATCGACAAGACCACTGGGCCGGGCACCACCTCACGCGCACTCGCGGTGCAGGCACGCACGCTTGAGCTCTACCGGCAGCTTGACCTCACGGACACGGTCGTGGCCAGGGGGCATCGCGTACCGGCCGCGAACTTCTGGATCGGGGGCGAACGAAAGGCCCGTATCGCGCTCGATGGCATCGGCAAGGGGCTGACCCCCTACCCGTTCATGCAAATCTTTCCCCAGGACGAGCACGAGAAACTCCTGATCGAGCGGCTCGAAGCGCTCGGCGTCCGCGTTGAACGGCGGACCGAGCTTCTGAGCTTTGCCGAAGGCGAAGGCGGAGTCGCCGCGCGCCTGCGTGGGCCCGACGGCAGCGAACGGGATCACGAGGCGCGCTATCTCGCGGGCTGCGACGGCGCAAGGTCGAAAGTGCGGGAGACCATCGGCACCGGCTTTCCCGGCGGCACCTACCAGCATGTCTTCTATGTCGCGGACGTCGAGGCGGAAGGACCCGCGCTGAACGGCGAATTGCATCTCGATCTCGACCAGGCGGATTTTGTCGCCGTGTTCCCGCTGGCCGGGACGGGCCGGGCGCGGTTGATCGGAACGGTGCGCGACGAGCGCGCCGACCGCGCGGAGACGCTGACGTTCGAGGACGTCAGCCGCGACGCCATCGGCCAGATGAAAATCGCGATCAGGAAGGTCAACTGGTTCTCGACCTACCATGTGCATCACCGGGTGACGCAACACTTCCGCAGAGGCCGTGCCTTCCTTGCCGGCGATGCCGCGCATATCCACAGTCCTGCCGGTGGGCAGGGCATGAACACCGGGATTGGCGACGCCATCAATCTCGCCTGGAAACTGGCGGCGGTGGTGGCCGGCCGCGCGCCTGACACCCTGCTCGACAGCTATGAAGCCGAACGGATCGGCTTCGCGCGCCGCCTGGTTGCGACCACGGACCGCGCTTTCACTTTTGCGACCGGCCAGGGGCGGCTGGCAGCGTTCGTGCGCACCCATATCGCGCCGATTGTCATTCCGGCCGCGTTCAAATTGGAGGCGGTGCGGCGGTTTGCGTTCCGCACGGTTTCGCAGACCGCGATCAACTACCGCGGCAGCCCGTTGAGCCGGGGCTCCGCCGGAGGCGTGCAAGGCGGCGACCGGCTGCCATGGGTGCAGGCCGACGGGTCAGACAATTTCGCACCACTCACGGCGAACGGTTGGCAGGTCCATGTTTACGGCACCGCCAACCCCGCTGTCACGGCATGCTGTGAACGCCAAGGCATTCCCTTACATGCCTTCCCCTGGCGAGCTGAATATGAGGCCACAGGGCTGGCGCGCGACGCGCTCTATCTGCTGCGGCCCGATACCTATGTGGCGCTGGCAGAGGCAAGCGGTGCAGCGGATGCGCTCGAGAAATATTTTCGCGAACAGGGCATCTGGCCGGCGCCGTAGACGATTTCAATCCTGAGGCGTGATCGCGTTGCTCGGCGTGGGCCGATCCGTGATCTGCTGGCCAAACAGGCTGCCGATCAGCTCGACGGCGGTGCGCGCGGTTCGCCCGCGATCGTCCAGGAACGGGTTGAGCTCGACGATGTCGACAGAGCGGACCAGCCCGGAATCGTGCAGCATCTCCATCACCAGATGCGCTTCGCGATAGGTCGCGCCACCCGGCACCGTGGTGCCGACACCGGGTGCCGCATCGGGATCCAGGAAGTCGACGTCGAAGCTGACATGCAGCACGCCATCGCGGGCGCGAACCTTGTCGATGACGCGGCGGATCAGCACGCCGACCCCGAATTCGTCGATCGCCCGCATGTCGGCGACGCTGATCCGGCGCTGCCGCATCAACTCCTTCTCGAGTTTGTCGACCGAGCGCGTGCCAAACAGTTCGAGCCGGTCGGGATCGATGGAGGCCCGCGGCTCATCGCCCAGGAGGCCATCGAGGCCTGCTTCGCCGCAAAGGAATGACGCGGCCATTCCATGCATGTTAGCGGTGAGCGTGGTCGCAGGCGTGTTGTAGTCGGCATGGGCGTCGAGCCAGAGAACGAAGAGCTCGCGGCCGGTCTCCCGCCAATGGCGCGCCATCGCGTTGACCGAGCCCATCGAAAGCGAGTGATCGCCGCCGAGAAAGATCGGGATGGCTCCGGAGCGCGCAAGCTCGTAGCCGCGGCGGCTCAATAAGCGCGTCCAGCGCTGGATTTCACGGTAATGGTTGGCCTTGTCCGGCGGGGGGTCGGCGAGGTCTGCCATCTCGACCGCGGCGAGATCGCCGTGATCGGTCACCTCGAAGCCGAGGCTGCCAAGCACGGTCAGCAGGCCGGCGGTGCGCAGCGCCGCAGGTCCCATCAGCGTGCCGCGCTGGGATGCACCCATGTCGATGGGCGCACCGATTACTGCAACGCGCCGCGGGGCGCGCCGTCCATTGGCATCAGTCATGATGCATCAATAGCAAAGATTGCCGCGATCTGCCCCATGGCCGGCTCATGCAGCACAAAGACTGTGGATTAGCGGAACAAAGGTCATGGTAACGCATTTTCTTCTGGAGGCCGCCACCCGCCGTTCACAACGGCGCCCATCGCGGATAGCCAAAGGTCGCCCGACCCGCTGTTCAAAGATAGCGCACGCGCGGATAGCCAAAGGTGGCGGCCTCGTGCACCTCGATCGGAGTGCCAGCCGTGGAAGCCGAGACCCCGCAGACAGTGCCTTCGCCAAGCATCGCTGAGCGTGCCATCGATGCCGCGACCGATGTCTCGCACACGATCGAAGAGGTCACCGCGGGTCTGCGTGTCGCCGTTGACAAGTTGCGGCTGGCAGCCATCGACGCGCAGCGGCCGGGACAGCCCCTTGCGAGACTCCGCGCCGTTACCCGCCAAGCGCCGCTGACAAGCTTGCTCATTGCATTACTACTCGGAGTTGCGCTGACCCGGCGCCGCTGAGACCGACGCGTTCAAGCCAAGGATCAACGCCGGGCACACGCACAAATCGTCCCAAAAACGGGGTGAATAGATAGGCTTGGACCGGTTTCCCAGGGCAGTTTTCCGAAATTTAATGCTGGCGCCCGTCATCCAAACTGGCCCAACAAACGTATCAACACCATGTCTTGAATAAGAGTTGATCGGGTTGGAAACCATGAAAAGGGCATTTGCCATACTGGCCTGTCTGTGCGTGCTGGCGGCCGGCGAATACTACGCCATCAGCAAATGGGCCATTCGTCATGAGACGCTGAATCTGTTCGACAAGGCACGGCAGCGCCCGGTCTCGGTCGACCTGGCGGTGCGGTGGGACTACGAGATGAAGGCCGATAACGGCTTCAACAAGCTTCCGGTCGCCATCATCAGCAACGGCAACACCGTCAAGAACACCGAGTATTCGTTCCTTGCGAACGTGCTTGCGGCGCGCGGTTATCTGGTGGCCAGCATCCAGCAGGACCTGCCGACCGATCCGCCTTTGATGACCAAGGTCGGCGAACCCTATGTCGGCCGACGCGGCATCTATATGCGTTGTGAGGCGAACATCCTGTTCGTGATCGGCGAGTTGCAGAAGATGCAGCCGAACGCCGACTACAATCACCTGACGCTGGTCGGACATTCCAATGGCGGCGACGTCTCGATGTATGTCGCCCACCAGCATCCCGAACTGGTTTCGAAGGTGATCACGCTGGACAATCTGCGCGTGCCCTTCGTGCTCAACGACAAGTTGAAGATCCTGTCGTTCCGCTCCAAGGATCCGAACTTCAAGACCGATAAGGGTGTCCTGCCGTCGCCCGCGCAGGCCAAGGCTGGCGGCGTCGACATCATCAATACCGGCGCATTGCACACCGATCTCAGCGATCGCGGTCCCGACACCGTGAAGGAAAAGATCCAGGCGACGCTCGACAAGTTCCTGCAGGACACCGCCTCGAGCGATCTGGCGCCTGCCGACACCACCCAACCCATGATCGCCAATCCCGGCGATTACTAGGGCCTGATCCGGAAAAGTGTGAAGCGGTTTTCCGAAAAGATCATGCCCAAACAAGAAGCAAAAGCGCCCGTTGCGCAAGGGATGCGAATGTTGGAATCGGACCACCAGGGTCCCAAACGCAAATCCCTGCCGGTTTGAGCCGACAGGGATCAGCAGAAAGGATGACGGACGGCGGATCAGGCAACCCGGTGGCCCGTCATGGACCTGCGTTTGAATTGAAATCCTCTGTTCCCGCCCACGCAAGACTATTTTGTGGGCAGTGCAGCATCAATCACAGTTTAACTTTCGTCGCGTCCCTTGCAGACGACATGACTTGACCGGTGATCTGCCGCATATGCTCGCCAGCATTTGTGAACTGGCTTCTGAGGAACTCGGACTGGATGCGCATCGCCTCTTGCAAATCGTTGACGTGAACCAGCTTTCGAGCATGCTCGAATGCCGCTTTCATGTTCTGCTCGGTGAAGGTCAGGGCCTGCTTGGATATGTCCGATCCTCCGCCGGGCATCGAGGACATCGACTTGCTCGCAGCATCGAAAAACATCCCGAACGCCTTTTCCGCCTGTTCGATCGTTTTCTCGGCCAAGTCGCGCAGTTCGGCAGGAACTTCCAGTTTCGGTTCAACCATGGGCGCTATCCTCTTCTGTCCGGCTGGACTGTTACCACATTTCTCCCGTCCCCGTCCCGCGATGCCTTAGCCCGAGAACCGCCGCCGGTATTCCTAAGGGGATACGCCGAGGTGGCGCGTGCAGGCGTGCCGCATTGCGTTCGTCGCGACGACGGCGAGTTCTCTTGCCGGCTGGAGTGGTATTCGGGGCTGTGGGAGTAGATCAGGATAGTCGACGGTCCGGCGTTGGATCGGTCGCAAGACGCTCGACCATCTCTATCACCTCGAAGCGTTGCCTGGCTGCAAGTTTGAAGAAAGCCTTCAGGAGACGAAGGCTTTCGATGGTTTCGTTCGACGGGGCTCCGAGCTTCTCGCGCAATTCCGCAACGGATGGGGGATGTTTCATCTCGCACCTTCGATTGGGAAAACCCACGATGGAAGCTGGCTGCCAAGCTGCATTCTGCGTATGGCCTATAGTCGGAGATTGACCAGCTGAACCCAACGAAGTTGAAATTATGCCAAGGAACAACCGGTACAGCAAGCCAAACTGACCGCCCGCAACCGGTCAATCGACCGGATTTTAGGCAGTGGGCGGTGCAGAGCATCCCGATTTTGGATCGCGGCTGCGGCTGCGCTCAACGCGGGCGCCGTCGTTTTGCCGGCGGATCGCGACCCGCCTGCAGCGCAGGCGCGTGCGGATACGCATGAACGACCAGCACAGGCAATGGTACCGCGACCATGACATGGTTCTCATCGTACCCTCCATCGGCACGTCATTGGTCAACTGCCGCATCCCTGTCGTTCGAGGGCAGCCGATTACAAATAGGACATACAGCCAGGCTCCTGATCTTCATGGGCTCGGCGATCCCGGGGGAAGGCGCGGGCGCGGCGACAAGCGCGCCGCGATCACGTCTTCGAGATCATGCGACATCGAAATTGCGTCGCGGGACCGGCCGGCGGGGATCGAGCCCTGTTTTTTGCCGCGAGACCTCAAGCAGCGAGCCGTCACATCCCCGTGGCCGATGACAAGATTATATGATGAACATACTTTCAAACCGCAACTGAACGGTGAATTTCAACCGAGGCATGACTTGCCGGGAGAAATCCTTTTCTCCCTCGCTCCGGCTGCGCGACGACGCAAGCCTTTGTCGCGATCGACTCATTTGAACGAAACACCACACGTAAGAATGCTGACGCATGCAAACCAATAACAGGTTTGCGAGCGGACCAGCCATGCACGCGTAGCGCTAATTTGAAGCACGCCCACGTTGGTTGCTAGCGGCTGAAAAACAGCACGCAGCAACAACGAATACAGGGAGAGCAACATGAAGACGGTTCTGAAATTGACGGCAGCGCCGACGACGGCGCTGTGTGCCCTGGCCTTTGTCGCGTTCGCGACGCCGGCTCAGGCGGGTGAGTTCTGCCGCAAAGATGTGACATCAGCGGTCGTGTCGTGCAGCTTCGAGACACTCGCCCAGTGCCAGAATATGTCGTCGGGCCGCGGCGGCGATTGCTTCCGCGATCCGTTCCTGCCCGCCAGCAACGCCTATGCCTACGCACCGAAGGGTGCGGCGAAGCCGGCGCATCACGCCAAGACTCACTGACTTTCGATTGTCGTTCGCCTGGAATTTTCGGGCTCGCGCGCGGCCTCCGCAAGACACTGCGGAGGCCGCGTTCGTCTCCAACGCCTCCTAGAAAATCTCCACTCGCTACTGCTGCTTTTCCCAGAACGACAACAGGCCCTGCGAAGCCGAGCCGCCGATCACGCAGGGAATGCCGACCTCGATCTGACCGAGCGCCGCCGCCGATACGCAGCCGAGCGCAATCGCACCGACGCCGACCTGTCCCCAGAAGTCGAGATTGCGCCGCGCGTCCGAGCCCTTGGTCTTGAGCTCCTCGACGGCCGCCAGCGCATCCTTGCGCACCGCGGCGAGTTGCACGGTGTCGGCGGCCTGGATCACTTCGGTGAGCGGCACCTTGATCGCTTCGGGCTGGTTCGGCAATTCGCTGCGCAGGAATTCGCGCAGCTTCGCATCGCGCACCGCGTAGCTCGCGAGCGTATAGCGCGCCATGCTGCCGACGGTCAGCTTGTCGACGGTGTCGCGGCTCTTCGACCACGGCAGCATCTGCATGATGCGAAGGATCGGCAAGTGCGAACCGGTCGCGAAATAATAGCCCCACAGCGTGTCCAGCAGATCCTGATTGCCGGCATAGGTCAGCGCCGTGTTCAGCTTCTTTTCGTCCTTCTTCGAGAACACGCCTTTCAGCTTGTCCATCATGCCCGGCTTCTTCTCCTCGAGCGGGATATCGGTCAGCGTCGCCAGCGTACCCGCGAGATAGGCGTCGATCATCACCCGCCGCGTCGGCATTTTCGGCGCGACCCTGCGCAACAGATTGCGCCAGTCCGCAAGTCCCGAATAGGCGATGGCGCGGATGACCACCCATTCGTCTTCCGGCGGCACCGGGAAGAAGCTGTTGACGAGTTGCTCGGCCTTGGCCGGGTTCGAGCCGATCGCGCCGGCGATGAAGCCGAGATAGATGCCGGCGTTCTCCGGCTCCTTGAAGGTCTGCGAGTGAAACAGCACGCGCACCGCCGCGGGCACGTGGGCATAGTCGGGCTTGGCGCGATAATTGTAGATCCACTGCTGCACCACGCCGAGTGAAGCGCGTGGATCGATTTCCGGAGTGACGGCGCCGAGCACCGGCTGAGTCAGCACTAACAAGATAGCGGCGAGGGCCACTTTACGCATGTGATGCTCCCACGAGGCGTCGGCGCTGCGGCAAGCACAACGCGGACCTTTCCCGCTGTCTCGGCTAGCCCGCATTTAAAGCGGCTATGCGAGCGATTCAGGGAATGGGCGGTTCAGTACGGCGTCGAAATTGTGGCGGTGTTAACGATTGGCCCGCAACTGACCTTGCAGTCGACATTCTTTTGCCCTCGCCGGATCGTTCGATTTGACCCTCGTCGGCAATGGGACAGGCGGGACGTGACGACAGAGTACCGCGTGCGTGAGCGAAGCCGCCGGCCGCAAATTGCGGCTGCGCTCCTCGCTTCGACGCTGATGCTGTTTGCGGTACCGTCGATCGCCGCAGAGAGCGTTGTGGTTGAGGGCAACCGCCGCGTCGACGCCGAGACCGTGCGTTCGTATTTCCACCCCTCGACCGACGGACAATATGATGCCGCCGCGCGCGACGCGGCGCTGAAGGCGCTGATCGCCACCGGCCTGTTCGACAAGGTAACGATCGACCGAGCGGCCAACGGCCTAGTCGTGCACGTCACCGAAGCCAAGGTGCTCGGGCGCGTCGCGTTCGAAGGCAACAAGAAGGTCAAGGATTCCGATCTCACTGCGGCCGTGCAATCCAAACCGCGCGGCTCGCTGCAGCGCGCCACCGTGCAGGGCGACGTCGGCCGAATTATCGACGCCTACCGGCATGCCGGTCGTGACGATGTCAGCGTCGTGCCGGAAATCATCGATCGCGGCAGCGACCGCGTCGATCTCGTCTTCACCATCACCGAGGGCAAGAAAACGCCGGTGCGCCAGATCAACTTCGTCGGCAACCACGTCTTCGGCAATCGGCAGCTCAACGCGGTCATCAAGACGTCGGCAAGTTCAGTCATGAGCTTTTTCACCGGCGGCGACGTCTACGATCCCGACCGCATCAATGAGGATCGCGAGCAGATCAGGCTCTACTACCGCAGCCACGGCTACGCCGACGCCACCGTGCCGGACGCGCATGCCGAATACGATCCGGCGGCAAAGGGATTCGCCGTGACCTTCACCATCGACGAAGGCCAACTCTATCGTTTCGGCAAGATCGATGTCGCCTGCAATGTGCCCGGCCTCGATCCCCAGAAGCTGCGCGGCCTCGTCCTGGTGAAGGGCGGCGGGACCTTCGACGGCGGCGCCCTCGACAAGACCGCCGATACGCTCGCCATCGAGATGGCGAAGCTCGGTTATCCCTTTGCCCATGCGACGCCGCGAATGGCGCGCGACGCCATCGCGCAGCGCGTCGACGTGACGTTCGTGATCGAGGAGGGTCAGCGTGCCTATGTCGAGCGCATCGAGATTCACGGCAACACGCGTACGCGCGACTACGTGATCCGCCGCGAGTTCGATTTCAGCGAAGGCGATCCTTACAACAAGACGCTGATCGACCGCGCCGAGCGGCGGCTGACGAACCTCAACTACTTCAAGACCGTCAAGATCACGACGCAGCCGGGCTCGGCGCCCGATCGCGTCGTGCTTGATGTCGAAACCGTCGACCAGTCGACCGGCGACTTCTTCATCTCCGGCGGCTATTCGACAACCGACGGCTGGATGGCCGAGGTCAAGGTCGGCGACCGCAATTTCTACGGGACCGGCAATGCCGTGCAGGCGACCGTGAGCTACGGCCAATACGGCCAGGGCGGCGATATCTCGTTCGTCAACCCTGCACTGTTCGGCAATCACGTCTCCGGCGGCGTCGATCTGTTCGGCCGGCAGACCTTTGCGAGCCCGTATCAGTCCTACGGCAGCAACAGCTATGGCGCCACCTTCACGCTTGGCACGCCGATTTCAGAACAGACCAGCGTGCAGTGGCGCTACTCGCTCTACGACCAGAACGTCACGCTCGGCCCGAGCGCCTCCGGCGCGGCGGTGTCGCTGCCGGTGCAGCAGGCCGCGGCCGCCGGCCGGCAGCTCGTCTCGTCGGCCGGCGATACCGTCACCTACAACACCCTCGACAACAGCAAGCTGCCGACCAGCGGCATCAACTCGCAATTGCGCCAGGATCTCGCCGGCCTCGGTGGCGACGTCAAATTCCTGCGCACCACCGAGGACGTGCGCTACTACCAGTCGCTCGGCGGCGACCTCGTCGGCATGGTGCGCGCGCAAGGCGGCTACATCACCGGCTGGGGCGGCCAGAGTGTGCCGCTGATGAACAGCTTCTTCGGCAGCCCCGCCATCGTGCGCGGATTTGCGCCCAACGGCTTCGGCCCGCGCGACCTCACTCCCGGCTCGACCATGGATAATGTCGGCGGCAGCATGTACTGGGCGACGACCGCCGAGCTGCAGAGCGCCATCCCCGGCGTTCCCCAGGAGTACGGCCTGCGCGCATCGGCGTTCGTCGATGCCGGCAGCGTGTTCGGCTACAACGGGCCGACGACGTTCGGATCGCAAACGGTCCAGGTCGCCAACAAGAACATCATCCGCTCGTCGGTCGGCGCTGGCCTGACCTGGGCCTCTCCATTCGGCGCACTCACGGCCAGTTATGCTGTCCCGCTGTCGAGAGCCTCCTACGACCAGGTGCAACCGTTCAACTTCAGCGCCAGTCCGTTCTGAGCCGCTATCGCACTGCGATTACATCCAAAGTCTAGCGAAACACGACTGCGCCTATGGAACCGCCAGAGCTCGGACATGTTTTTTCGGCGTATCTGCCCGACATACTCGAGGGAGGTTGATCATAAGGACATGGCGACGAGAATCCGCGCTCGATCTGTACAACCTCGTGCTTGCGGCCATTCTGCTGGCTTCACCCTGGCTATTCACGCCGACGAACACAACAGCAAGGATTGATCTGTGGGCCACCAGCGCCGCGGTCATCGCGATTCACTGGCGGCAATTATGGCTTTTGCAACATGGGAGGAGTGGGCGAACCTGCTTCTGGGAATTTGGCTGATCGCGTCGCCTTAGATTCTCGGTTTTGCCCATACCCGCGCGATGCATTGCAGCATCGGCATTGGCTTGGCGATCACCTTCCTCGCCGCGCTCGAATTGTTTTTGCTGTATGACGCCGATCCGGCGCATCAGTCCAAGGGCGCCGCACCCGGGCCTAACTGAAAGCTGACGCTCACGCCGGCGCCGAGCTGACCGCGGGAGCCGCACGTCTTGCCGCGGCTCCGATCCTTGTCGTTAGGTTTGCCCGGCGGCGATTACCAGGACACGCCGTACTTCGAAGCGATAGCGCGCGCCCTCGCCTCGTCGGACTGGTAGTTGCGCCCGCCCCCCTTCGCCGCGCGCTTCTTCACCGGTTTTGCCGTCTTCGGCCCAGCATCGGGTGCGGCGGCCGTAGCAGGAGCGGCTGGTGCTGCCGGCGCCGCGGCGGCAGGTGCTGCAGGGGCGGCGGCAGGTGCGGCCGCGGCAGGCGCGGCTGGTGCGGGCGCGGCGGCCGGAGGAGGCAGCGGCGGCGGCGCGGGAGCAACGGCGTCCTCGGCGTAGGCGGCCTGGCAAAGCAGCGCCGTGGCGGCAACGAGCAGGATCTTGCGCATATTCTCAAATCTCCGCGTCTGAAAGCCGCGAGCTTATAGCAAAGCCCCAGAAAGTCACCTGCGCGCAGGTCCGCAAAGGCGGTCTGTGACAGCGTCACTTTAACCCCATCAGGAGCCAGACAGGTCGGGCCACCGGCCACCGCCCTCGACCGTGCGGCGCGTCGGCGCCTGCTGCGTCGCAAAGCCGTAGACCAGCGCCAGCCGATCCAGGCATTCCTGAAACCGCCGGGAGAAATAGTCCTTCCAGCGCTGGGTGTGCAGTCCCCGCCGCTCTGCGACCTGCGGCATGGTCATGCCCTGGATCAGGACGTCATGCACCAGCGCCGATCCGTCGGCACCCAGTTCGCGCTCGGCGCGATTAAGACGCAGCACGGCGTTGCGTTGGCCTTCCGTGATCGGCTCGCGCCGTTGGACGCCGTCGACATATTCGCGGGTGGGATCGACCGCCTGCGGTCCGCGCTCCGCCCTCTCCCAGTCGTTCTGGAATGCGCGGCCGCCGCGATATTGCGCATCGTCGATTTGATGATGCGAATGCAATTTGCCC
>Ga0210410_10003350_pt1 | contig 14225 bp, 7 predicted proteins | sample IncBWC4MmetaG_FD_161058 | JGI IMG/M metagenome (GOLD analysis project Ga0210410, IMG submission 161058) | Forest soil microbial communities from Barre Woods Harvard Forest LTER site, Petersham, Massachusetts, United States - Inc-BW-C-4-M | ecosystem: Environmental > Terrestrial > Soil >... | reverse complement strand
GATTCGTAGGCGGTGCCGAGATCGAGCCAGGTTTCTGCGGAGCGCGGATCGACAGAGACGGCAGAGCGATAAGCGCGGATGGCGCGCGGGACGTCGGGATCTTCCAGGTTGTACTGCCAATAGCGGGCGAGGAGATACCAGTTACGGGCGTCGCCGGGCTCGAGCTGCGCGGCGCGCTCGTAAGCTTGGGGAGTCTCCAAACCGGAGAGGTACACGGCGCGGGCGTTTCGAATGCTGAAATAGGAGAGAGACAGCGCGAGAGCGAAGGCGACGGCGACAAGTATTCCGCGTTGGGTAGGATTGGAAAGGCGCAGAATCATTCCACGGTACTGTGCCTAGACCGTTTTAGAGTTGCAAGATAAAACTCGGCGGTTCGAAATGCCCGGTGGGGGATTCGATGCTCATGCGCAGATGTTGTGCCGTTTTGACTAGAGATGCACGGCTTTTCGTATGCTTGAAGCAGAGACCGTTTCGAATGGGGTCGCGCTGTTGCCGTGAATGACGGGGGCCAGTACAATTAGGGTCCAGCCTGATGCAGATGAAGCGCGCGATTCGAATGAGCGCGTTGTGTATCGCTTCGAAGCGCGTGCGCGGTGGCATAGGCATTCGATAACGGATGCATTCGCCGCGCGCCGCCGGATTTTATCGTGCGAACGGCACGCCCTTCCAATCGAAAGGCCAAGTAATTGAGCGGTATCGTCGGCATCTACCACCGGGACAATGCGCCTGTAGACCGGGGGCTCCTGGAGAGCCTTGCGGACTTTTTGTCTTTTCGCGGGCCTGATGCGCGCGGCGTTTGGACAGAAGGCGCCATCGGGTTCGCTCATACCATGCTGCGGACAACGCGGGAGTCGCTGGAAGAGCGGCAACCGGCGAGGCTTGACGGGCGGTTGTGGATTACCGCGGACGTAAGGCTGGATGGGCGGGCGGAATTTTTGACGGAGCTGCGGCGCGCTGGGCGCGACGTTGGGGCAAGCGCTCCGGATTCGGAAGTGCTCCTGCACGCATATGCGGTCTGGGGAAGCGAGTGCGTGGATCATTTACTCGGCGATTTTTCGTTCGCGATTTGGGACGCGCGCTCGAAGACTCTTTTTTGCGCGCGAGATCATTTCGGCATCAAGCCCTTCTATTACGTTCAGGAGAAGGAGTGTTTTCTTTTCAGCAATACGCTGAATTGCCTGCGGCTGCACCCGGAAGTGCCGGCCGAGCTGAATGATGCGGCGATCGGGGATTTTCTGCTGTTCGGGTTGAACTATGACAACGCGACGACGACGTATCGCGCGATTCAGCGGTTGCCACCAGCTCATAGCCTGAGTTTTTCCGCCAGCGGATTGAGACTCAGGCGGTACTGGGCGCCGCCGACGGCTGGGCCGATCCGCTACTCGAATTCCAAGGACTACATCGACCATTTTCAGGTGCTGCTGCAGGAAGCGGTGGCGGACCGGCTGCGGACGGAGCGCGTGGGAGTCCTTTTGAGCGGGGGACTGGATTCGTCGTCGGTGGCGGCGGTGGCCCGGGAGCTGTCCTCGAAAAGCACTCAAGGCGTTGATATTAGAGGGTTTACGTCTGTCTACGATTCCCTGATTCCGGACCGGGAACGGGAGTACGCGCAGGAAGTAGGGGAGTTCTTGCGAATCCCGGTGAAGTTCACGAAGCTGGATGAAGTGCAGCTGTTTGACGGGTGGAACGATCCCGAGATGAGTTATCCCGAACCCATTGATAATCCTCTGCTGGCAGGATTTTTTGAATCGTGCCGAAGTATTTCTCCGGATTGCCGGGTTGTATTGTCAGGCGAGGGTGCGGATAATTTGATGAGCTTCGAGATGTGGCCGTATGCAGAGAGTATGCGGCGAAACAGCGAGTGGCGGCGACTGGCTTCCGAGATGGCAAATTATTTGTGGGTGCGGCCGTTTCCGTGGCGTGGGATTCGCGCGCGGTTCCGGAAATTGATAGGTAAGGATGAAGAAATGACCGGATTTCCGAGGTGGCTGCAGGCGGACTTTGCCAAGCGCTTGAATCTGGAACATCGGTGGAAGGAACTGAGCGAGCATCCTGTACCCCCGAGCAGGCATCCTATTTTGCCGAAAGCCCACGCCTCTCTTTCCCTGCCACATTGGACGCACATGTTTGAGACCGAAGACGCGGGAGTGACGAATTTTCCGGTGGAAACGCGCTATCCCTTTCTCGATTTGAGGCTTGTGAACTACTTGCTGGCGCTTCCGCCGTTTCCGTGGTTCTTCCAGAAGATGTTGCTGCGCGAAGCGATGGGGGGGCAGATCCCGGAACGAGTGCGTGTGCGGCAGAAGACGCCGCTGCAGGGCGATCCGCTTTCCGCGCAGGTGAAGCGAAGCGGAACGGACCGGCTGAAACAAATGCCGTGGAGCAAGAATTTGAATCGTTATATCGAGCGCTCCGCTCTAGGGGCGCCGCATGATAAGATGAATCCAGGACAAATCAGCGCGAGCTTACGACCTTACTGCCTCAACATTTGGTTGCAGTCAGCGCGAAGAGTTCGGTATAAAATGCATGCGGAGGCTAGTAATGGGTAAGCCCGTAGAGCGGGAGCCGAAAAAGCCGTATTCGAAGCCGAAGCTGACCGTTTACGGGACGGTGCGGGAGCTCACGCAGTCCACTGGAATCAACGGCCAAAGGGATGGCGCCAGGGGACAAAGAAACGTTCATACTCATATCTAAGCCGCCGGATGACATTAAAGCTAATCGGCGCTCCTGCCAATCCGTCAAGCGCTTTAGGCTGGCCGCTCCCTGAAAAATGGAACGTAAAGACGGAGTGGAAATGAATTTCGATTCGAGCGAGATTCTCCAGCAGTGAACTGCAAGAATATCGCGTAGAAGGAATTGAGTTTCAATTACTTCGTTTTCGGCCTGCACCTGCGCTCCAATCTGTCCCTTCCTGGAGTGGCCCCGATTGATTCACCCACAGAGAAATGTGACGTTGAGCTGCATCTGGGAACTCTTCCGAGTCCCTCCGTCGAAAATGCGCGCATCGCTGAAGAGTTAATGTACGTTAGCGCCGATACCGATGCGTCGGGCGAGCCCGTGCTAAAGATCTGGAAAGTTGAACGGGGCGCTTTCATGCGGCTAGCGTATGCGGATGGCACGCAATTCTGGGTGGATCGCGAACGAACAAATGTTTGGGCGACGTGGCCTGATGAGTTGCCGCTGGTGAACACCGTTTCTTATGTGCTGGGACCTGTCCTTGGAGTTGTGTTGCGGCTGCGGGGCGTGACCTGTTTGCACGCGAGTGCGGTCGGCATGGGAGATCGCGGCGTTGTGTTTGTCGGCCAGACTGGAACAGGAAAATCCACAACGGCGGCGGCCTTTGCCCGGCAGGGCTACGGAGTTATTTCCGATGACATTGTTGCACTCGTAGAACGCGACGGCGTTTTTCAGGTCATGCCCGCCTATCCCCACCTTTGTCTGTGGCCCGAATCGGTGCAAATACTCTATGACTCGCCGGAGGCACTCCCGCGCTTGATGCCGCACGTGGATAAGCGACGGATGTCCCTTGGAGAGGGAGGGACGCGATTCGAAAATCGCTGTCTACCGCTTGGCGCGATCTACGTTCTGGGCGAGCGCCGTCCCGATCCAGCCCCATACCTGGAAGTTATCCGGCCACAAAGTGCGCTGCTTGCACTGGTGGCGGGCACTTACGCGAACAAAATCCTCGATCGAGAAATGCGCGCGCGGGAATTTGCGGTCCTGGGACGGTTGGCTACGACGATTCCAATCCGCCAGATTTATGCTAATGCGGACGCCAGCAGGTGGAAGGAACTCTGCAATGTTGTCTGTGAGGATTTTAATTCGCTAGATCGCTCAAGTTCCGATTCGAGCTGAATGGGCGCAGGTAGTCTTCAATTCTTTCCTCGAGGTAAAGAAGTTATCTGATAGGATACAGAAGCGATTCCCAATTTGGGACCAGCCTTCCCGAATTGGGGCACTATGTTAGCTGTGTGCGGAATGCGTCCCCCCCTCTCCAATAAACCAGAAATTATTTTTGACAAGTATGGTTTTGCCCAGTTCCGATTCGGAACTTGCGAACGGGCGGAGCGACGGCGGAGGCACGTGCCGTGGCGGCGTGCATTGATAACGAGTAGCGACTCGAAGGTATAGGAGATGGCCATCATGAAGACGAGGGGTTTTGGGGTGAAGGCTTTGAGGTTAGCGAGTGTGACCGTGCTGATTTCCGGTCTTTGGTTCCTGGCCACTTTTCGAGGCTCAGGGAGAAGCGAACGCGAAGCCGGGGTCAGAGTATCTCCGGCGGCGGCGAGCGGAACATCGAATTCCGTACGCACGAAACAGGATTCCAAGAGGGCCGAGGCCTATGGCCGATTGCCCCTGAGCTTTGAAGAAAACGTGGGGCAGACGGCGCAGGAAGTCCGCTACGTCTCGCACGGCAGCGGCTACGAACTTTTCTTGACGCCGCAAGAGGCGGTTATGGCCCTGCGTACTCCTGAACCGTATGATTTGTCTCCGCTGCATCGGTTCAGGACGATCCAAGCAATTCACGCCGCTGCGCGCGCCAGGGCCATGACTGCCATTCGAATGCGCTTTGAGGGAGCGAATCCAGCCCCACAAATCAACGCGACGGAACGGCTGACAAAGAAAACGAACTACTTCATCGGCAACGATCCCAAGAAGTGGCACAGTGACGTGGCGTCGTACGGGAAGGTGAAGTACTCGGGACTTTATCCCGGAGTGGACCTGGTTTTCTATGGCGACCATGGGAAGCTGGAATATGACTTCGTTGTTGCGCCGGGAGCTGACCCGAGAGCTATCCAGCTTAAGTTGCAGGGTGCTCGGAAGCTGCGCCTTAACGCTCGCGGCGATGTTGTGCTCAGTGTGCCGGGCGGGGAGCTCGTGCTGCAAAAGCCGGTCGTGTACCAGATGGCGAAAGGGGAGCGGCATGAGATTGCGGGAGGCTACGTACTTGCGAAGGGCCGCGTAGTCACCTTCTCTGTTCCGGACTATGACCGCAGCGAACCGCTCATCCTCGATCCGGTGCTGAATTATTCGACGTATCTCGGGGGCAGCCTGGGCGCCAGCACCGTTCCGCCAGGCACAGGGATCGATTCGGCATTAGGAATCGCTGTTGATGCCGCGGGAAATGCCTACGTAGCAGGCACGACATTCTCCACCAATTTTCCGACGACAGCCGCCAATGCCCAGAACGCGGGTCCGCTGGGCACCAATCCCTCTGGGGCGGCGTTTGTCACGGAGATGAATCCAACGGGAACCTCGGAGATATACTCCACGTATTTGACCGGGACCACGGGAACCGGCTTGGGAGCTGTGGGAACAGCGGTGGCCCTGGATTCAACGGGCAAGATCTATGTTACGGGGCAAGCATTTTCGCCGGATTTTCCGACGACCGCGAACGCCCTCAAGCAGGGAAATAACCCCACAGACACAACGGGTACGAGCTTCATTTCGAAAATAGATCCAACGCTCAGCGGTCCAGCCTCTCTTGTCTATTCGTCCTTCATCGGAGGAACGAGTGGGGATTTTGCAAATGGAATTGCCGTGGGCGCGGGAGGAAATGCCTATGTAGCTGGAATTACCTTTTCTTCGCCAGGTGCGGGGCTTACGCAATTCCCCGTGACAGCTGGAGCCTTCCAGTCCACCCTAAACACGGTCAATGGGAACGCGTTTCTTACCAGAATCGACACCGCCCAGTCGGGGGCAGCTTCCTTGATTTACTCGACATACTTGGGGGGCGCCGGGGAAAATGCGTTGGTTACGGGAGGATTGGGATTCGGGGATGACGGATTTGGCGTAGCGGTGGACACTTCCAGCAACGCTTACATCGTCGGTGTCACCACATCAACTCACTTCCCGACGACTGCAAATGCATTCCGAACCGCGGTTCCCACGGGCAATGCCAAAGGCACGGCATTCGTGGCGCGAGTCGACACGACGATGAGCGGGGCAGCGTCATTGATCTACTCGACGTATTTGGGTGGTGAGGTTCTTGATGAGGGATTCGGGATCGGACTGGGTCCTAACAGTCCCAACAACGTGCCATTGGCATACGTAACCGGCTTGACCGAGTCGCTGGCATTTCCCACGATTCCTGCCGGGGCATTCCAAAAGAATAACCCAGCAACAGCAGCAGGGAACTCTGCCGCCTTCGTGAGCCTGCTCGACACGGGAGCGACCGGAAGTGCTTCTCTGACCTATTCAACGTATTTGGGAGGATCCGTAAACGCCACCGGCTTTGGAATCCGCGCGGACGCGCAAGGCAACGCTTACGTTGCGGGAGGAACTGCCTCACCTGATTTTCCATTGACGGCGGGAGCTTTCGAGGCGAAATTACCGGCCGGTGCAGCCGGTGTTGGTTTCCTCTCCAAGCTCAACCCCGGAGGCAAGGGCGCGGCCGACTTGGTGTATTCGACCTTCTTTGGGGGGAGCGGAAGTTTTTCTGGTAGCGATCAAGTCTTCGCGGTGGCGATTGATGCGGCGACTCCACCCAATGCATATATCACGGGTGAAACTTTCTCGACAACCACCTTCCCAATCTTCCCAGCTGGAGCATTTCAGACGGCGCTGGGGGGCACGTCGGATGCGTTCATTGCGAAGTTGACGTTGATTCCGACGCTGGTGGTGTCGCCGGCTCCAGGATCGACCCTCGCTTTTGGAACGGTGCTTATAGGCACGACGAGCGCGGCCCAGACGGTAACGCTAACGAACAATACGAATGCGGCGATCGCGTTCACTAGCGCCGTGGTGAACGGGAGTCCGGCCGCAGCCAATACGGACTACGCAGTGACCAACTCGTGCAGCGGCAGCATCCCCTTTGGCGCTGCCAATACCTGCACGGTGAGTGTGACGTTCAAGCCCACAGTGGTGGGGGCTGAAACGGCCACATTGCAACTGACCGACAACGACAGCACCAGCCCCCAAAACATTTTGCTAACCGGGACAGGGGCAAATCCCGCTCCGGCCGTTATGCTCGCGCCGACGAGTCTTGCTTTTGGCAACCAGCAGCTGAATATGACCAGCACCGCGCAAATCGTGACGCTCACAAATACGGGTACGGGCCCTCTGACGATCAACACCATCGCCGCCTCGGGCGATTTTGCAGAGACGAGCACCGGCGCGACTGCTTGCCCGATCAGCCCGGCAACGCTGGCAGCGGGAGCAAATTGCAAGATCAGCGTAACGTTCACGCCGACAGCGCTTGGCGCGCGCGCGGGAACTTTGACCATCACGGACAATGCCGCGGGCAACCCGCATACGGTGCCGCTGACTGGGACGGGCACGAACACGCCGGATTTCACCATCACGGCAACGGCGCCGGCGCCATCACCGGTGAAGGCCGGCTCGCCAGCCACGTTCACGGTGACCGTCACGCCAATCGGAGGATTCAATTCGGCGGTGACGATTGCATGCGTGGAGCCTGCTGGGCTGAATTTGTCCACCTGCACGCCTACGACGAGTCCAATCACGCCCAACGGCGCGGCTGTCTCGACTCTTGTGACGGTGACAACCACCGCCCCAAGCCTGATGGTGCCGCCGCCCTCCATGCCAACCCGGCCCCTGCGTATATGGCAAATCGTTCCGTTACTTCTCGCGTTGATCCTGCTGTTCCTGTTACCAACCGCGAAGCGGCTTCGCCTGCGGCTGGGTATGGCGGCAGCAACGCTGGCGCTGCTCGCTCTGGCAGGATGTACCGGACCTGGAACCCCTAAAAAGCCTGGAACAACACCGGGCACATACTCGCTGACGGTCACTGGCACGGCGGGCGCCACGATGCACACCGTGACTCCTGCGCCGTCAGTAACGGTGAACTGAAGGCATCGCGAACTAGACAAGAAACCGCGCGGGCTGGAGGACAGCCTGGGCGGCTTTGTCTTTGCGGCGGCAAAACCAAACAGAAGCGGCTGGCGGGACGGGACGATGCGCGCGGGCTCAGGATTTGCCGGTGCGGCCGTACTTGCGGGCGAGACGAAGGGGGCGGCGGAGGGCGGCAAGGAAGCCGTGGCCGTTTTCGCCGGGGCCTGGCTGCCAATCTTCTTCGGTGGGAGAAAAAGAGAGCCGCAGGAGATAGGCGGGGGCCGCAAGGAAGCCTCCACGCATGCGCAGACGAAACACGGCGCGTTCAAATAGGCCTGGGGGCGCGGAGCCGGCGGCGGGAAGCCAACGGAGAATTTGCTCCGCGAGGCGGGCGGATTGCGAGTCTGCTTCGACCGCGGCCATCGTTTCTGGCGGCAACGGCATCCTCAAGAGATTTTTGGCGAGGCGCAGGCCGGTATGCAGCATGCGTTCGGCTCCGACTTCTTTAGCGGATTCAGCGACGCGGCGCCAATCAATGCTGGATTGGCGAATGACGAGTGCGGCGACATCGGCGATCCAGATCAAGCGCTCCCAAAAATGCTTTGCGCCGTGAATGCAGATGAGGACGAGTTCGTCTTCCACACAGAGGGCGGGAGCGTCGTGGGCATCGAGGCGCACGCGGATTTGGCGCTCGAAGAATTTTTCGAGAGGGAGCCGGCGAGGGAAATAGCGCAGCGTGAAATCGTTGTGCAGCTCGACGAGCAGCTTCGCTTCCGGCCTGGAAAAAAGATATTGTCCGGGGATTTTTCCGGAGTCGATGGCGGCGATGGAAACAGCAGCCTGGTAACCGGCAGAGAGCATCAGTTCAGTGGCGCGGCGAATGTCGCGCTGGCGAACGAGCAAATCGAGGTCTCCGTAGCTGCGCATCGCGGGGTCGCCGTAGGCTTGCATCGCGAGCACGGGGCCTTTTACGACAAGCGCGGCGATTTTCTCCGTGGCGAATTGATCCAAAATTCTAAAAAGTTCCGCGCTCAACTTCAGGGTGTAAAAAACCTGTTCACGCCGGCGATCCATGAGGGTTTGATGGATGGATGCGGGGACGGCGCCATCGCCCAGTTTGCGCAGAGATGCGGTGAGATGGCCCATGACACCGTGATCCTCAGCGAGAGCGAGCAACCGGGGCCAATCCACGGTAGGAATCAGGAGGTAGAGTTTTTCAGGAGCGGTTACGGGGGAGGCGCACGCGAGGAGCAATCGCCATTCGTTCTGGAGCGAATTCCTTTCTAGCGGGGGCGATGGAGGCAAGGATTTCTCCCCGAGATTCGAATGGTAGTTTACGTGATTGCGCGAAGTATTTCGCCGGAGAGATGCTCGCGGGAGTTTTTTTGGGCTGTAGGCGAAGAACTATTTTCCGCTGACGGCGGTAAGACCTTCGTCGCCGCGGCCACGCCGGCGGACATCAATGCCCAGGCGCTTGATCTTCTGATTCAGAGTGGAGAGCGGGATGAGGAAACGCTCCGCGGCTTCCGTCTGATTCCAGCCGGTACGTTCGAGCATGTCAATAATGATGCGGCGCTCGATCTCGTCCATGATCTGGAACAAGGAGGGCTGAGGATTGTCCGCAGCGGAACGCGATCCCGGTTCGCCGGGAAGCGGCGGCATGAACTCGGAAAGCTGCAAGCGCACGCCGCGGACAATTTCCTTGCTGCGAATGCTTTCCGGCAAAAGGTCGACGTCCACGCGCTCCTGCGTGGAGAGCACGACGGCGCGCTCGACGACGTTTTCCAGCTCGCGGACGTTGCCGGGCCAGTCGTAGTCCATGAGCAGCTTCATGGCGGCGGCAGTGAATTGCCGCACAGGCTTGGCGTTATCGAGGCAAAAACGTTCAAGGAAGTGCGTCAACAGGAGAGGCACATCCTCGCGGCGGTCGCGCAGCGGGGGAATCACAAGATGGATCACGTTCAGGCGGTGAAACAAATCCTCGCGGAAGCGGCCTTCGCGCACCAGTGTGAGGAGATCCACGTTGGAAGCGGCGACGATGCGGACGTCCACTTTAATCTGCTCGGTGCCGCCGAGACGCATGAACTCTCGTTCCTGGATGACACGCAGGAGTTTGGCTTGCGTTTCCGGGCTGATGGTGGCGATTTCGTCGAAGAAGATGGTGCCCTGGTCGGCGACTTCGAAGAGACCTTTCTTGGAGGCCACGGCGCTGGTGAACGCGCCTTTCACGTGGCCGAAGAGCTGGGATTCGAGAAGGTCGACGGGTATCGAGCCGGTGTTCACGGGCACGAAGGCTTTGTCGGCGCGCGTCGAGGCGGAATGGATGGCCTTGGCGATGAGCTCCTTGCCGGTGCCGCTTTCTCCGCTAATGAGAATGGTGGAGCGAGAAGGAGCCACTTGCATGACCAGGTCGAGCAAGATGTGCATCTTGTCGCTCTTGCCCACGATATTGGGGAAATTGAAGCGCTGCTTGAGGGCGCGCTTGAGCTGGAGATTCTCGTCGCGAAGCCGACGCGACTCCACGGCTTGCGCGACTTGCGCGAGCAATTCGTCGTTAGACCAGGGCTTGGTGATGTAATCCATCGCGCCGTTCTTGAACGCGGCGCGCGCCATGTCAATCGAGCCATAAGCGGTGATTAGAACGACGGAGAGCTGCGGGTCGCGGCGGTGAATTTCTTTGAGCATGTCGAGGCCATTGCGATCCGGCAGGCTGACATCAAGTAACAGAAGATCGTAAGGATGCTGTTCGAGCTTTGCGAGGCCGGATTCGCCCGTGTCCGCGCTGGAGACGCCGTAGCCTTCGCTTTTCAGCAGGATTTCGAGGCCTTCGCGGATTTCCGATTCGTCGTCTACAACCAGGATGGACCCTTTAGACATGGACCGCTTTCTTGACCGCAGGGAATTCGACGTGGAAGGAGGTGCCTTTGCCGGGAGTCGAGCGAACGTCAATCTTCCCAGAGTGCTCCTTGATGATGCCGTAGCTCACGGAGAGGCCGAGGCCGGTGCCGCGGCCATTGGACTTGGTGGTGAAGAACGGGTCGAAGATGCGATGGATATGCTCGCGAGGGATCCCGCCACCGGTATCGGCAATTTCGATTTCGACGCTGCCATTGTGAGCGGCCGTGCGCACTTCCAGCATTCCTCCGGCGGGCATGGCATCGCGCGCGTTTAAGAAAAGGTTCAGGAACACCTGCTGCAGCTTGTTGGCGGAGCCGCGAACGGGGGGCAAGGGTTCGCCGAGCTGCTTGACGACCTGGATCTGGGAAGTTTTCAGCGGGTGCGCCACGAGCGAAAGGGTTTCTTCCACGACGCGATTCACGTCAATGTCGGTGGCTTCGGCCGCGCCGGTTCGAGAAAAATTGAGCAGGTTGTTGACGATCTCGCTGGCCCGGAAGGTTTGCTTGACGATTTTCTCGATGATGGACTGACGAGGATCGCCCTCCGGCATCTGCTTGGCGAGCATCTGTATGTAATTGGAAATCACGGCCAGCGGAGTATTCACTTCGTGGGCCACGCCCGCGGCGAGAAGCCCCAAAGAGGTAAGTTTCTCTGTCTGGGACATTTGTTCTTCCATGCGTTCGCGCTGCGTCACGTCGTCGAATAGCAGGAGGCGGCCGATCCGTTCACTCGACTTGCTGACCAGCGGCGCAATAGAGACGTTGAGCGTGAGCGATTTCCCCTGATGCTGGAGTCTCTGTTTATAGATGCCGGTGATCTGCTCTGCGTCACCGCGCGCTGCAATTTCCTGCGCCAATTCTTCAGGAAGAAGCGAGCTGAGCTGACGCCCGACGGCCTCTTGCCGGGCCACACCGAAGAGCTGCTCCATGCGCGTGTTCCAAGATTCGACGATACCGTCGAGATCCACCGCCAGGACACCAACATTTAAGGACTCGACGATGTTTTCGCTGAAGTCCTTGAGACGCGCAATTTCGAGCGCTTTTTGTTCGAGCGAGGTATAAAGCTGAGCGTTGTCGAGGGCCACGGCAACGTAGCCGGCAATGGTTTCCACCAGCTCGACGTCATCGCTGGAGAGAAAGTCACCGTCAACGGTCTTTCCGAGTCCCAGAACCGCGACGGTATGTTCGCGAATCCTGCAAGGCACGTAGTAATTGAGATCGAGTTGTTCGAGAGTACGCCGAACGGGTTCGCTGACGTCTCTCGCCGCGCGGGGCGACTCGAAAAAGAGCGCCCCGCGGGCGAACTCGGGCCGGGCCGGCTCGAGGAAGCCAAGATCCAGTGATTCGGAAAGCCGCACGCCCATCGAACGCGCGAGGCGCATGAGGCCCGGCTGGAGCGGGTCTTCAATGAAAATAGCGAGACGGTCAACCAACAATGTTTGTGAGACACGGTCCATGACCGAACCCAGCATGGGATCAAAGCGGACTTCGTTTGTCAGCGCACGTCCGAATTCGATCAGCGTGCGCCGGTAATCCAAGCGGTCGCGGTAGAAGAAACGGTCCAGCCGCGCCTGAATCCATTCGCGGAAGGGCTGGAACAAGAAGGCCGCGATGACGATGGCGATCATGCCGCCAACAGGGCCGGTTGTCTGCGCGTGGAAGATAAACGCCATCAACGCCACGAGAGCGAAGTAGACCGCCGCGACACCTGCCGTCGCCGCGGTATATGCCAGACCGCGTTTGAAAATGATGTCCACATCCATCAAGCGGTAGCGAATGACGGCGTAGCCGAAACACAGGGGGATCAGCACCAAGCTCAGCACGGAGAGCTTCATCCACGGGTGCGCTTCCACGTCGACATCAAAGACCAGGGGAAGGATGTAAAGCAGAGAGACCGGCAGAACGCCGATCAGCGTTCCGCCAGTGAGCCATTTCAACTGCTGCCGGAGAATGCCAGATGGAGACTCGCGAAAGCTCTTGTAGAAGACAAGTCCGGCAGCCAGGAAGCACGCGGCAAGATAGCTGAATTCGATCTTCGTAAGGACGATGTAAGCGCCCAGCCAGGGCACAAAACCACCCACATTCAGCGCCGTACCCAAATGAATCAGAAGAATGGCCAGAGGCAAAAGGTAGACGGCCAAGAGTTTCGAAGAAGAACGGATGGTGGTTTCAGTTCGTCCCGGAAAAACCAAAGCAAAATGGAGCAGCAAGGCGGGCGCGAGCAAACGCGCCACGACTTCGACCCAATACACTTCCCAATCGAAGGTATCGAGCTTCCCGCTGAAGTGGAACGACCAGAGAATAAAGGAAACCAAACAAAAAACATAGAAGTGCACGGCGCGAGGAGCATTCCAGCGACGAATAAAGATGAACAGCCCAATGAAGAGATAGAAGAGGCCTACGATACGAAGATAATTCTCAGTAGCGAGGGGCTTTTCGGCGCCAGCGGTGACGAGGGGCGCCTCAAATTCCCGGCCCCCGCGCGCCAGCTTGTAGCGCACCTGTGTCCAGAGGCCTGCGCGCTCCAGCCTGCGCGCAACCTCCGCTGCTCTGCTAACAGTGACGCCGTTGAAGGTCAGGAGAACATCGCCGACTCGAATCCCGGCGCGAGTGGCAGGAGAATTCGACGAAACCTGCCGGGCCTGAATTCCATGATCGGTGTCCAGCCAGGCGACTCCGTCGTACACCACGTCAAAACGACTGCGCTGATCAAAATTGATGATGGCAAAAATGATCGCCGCCAGCGTGGTTAGCGCTAGCACAACGGCCCCGAGGCTGACTCGCAAAGTTTGCTTCATGGCCCGACCAGGCAAGCAGACACTCCACCGCCCAAAATTAAGTGCAAACCAAAGTCCATTGTTTGGTAGATGACAGCTCGCCGAACTCTCGCTTTATCAACATGTTACAGGAGCAGAAGGCTGGAGGTTCCTGCTCAATCCAGTTTCTGGAAGGACAAATACAGCTTTCAAGAGCCCTAGAATGGCCTAAAACTGCAAACTCAACCCCCCCCGGAAGGTGCGAAATGTGGGGACCAAAACGAGTCGGCCATCCCTGCTGTTAGCTGACACATACCCCTGAGCCAGAAGATTGTCGCAGTCCGCGATGGCCTCCCATCGTCCCAGAGCGAATTTCGGTAACGGCTGGCGGACGCTCAAATGAAAGTATGGGTCCATCTGGTAAAGAGACTCCCCGAAGGGATCAATGCGTGAAATAGCCGGGCCGCTAATCCATTTGTAGCCGGCATGAACCCTGGTGTGCAAGCGCGGTACTTTGCCCGAAATGCCCGCCCCGAGCGAATGCCGCGGAGCAGTGCGGAGCATGTCACGCAGCACATCGTCAGGGAGGTCCGAAGCAGTCAGGGCGCCGCCGAAAGAATACATGGCAGTGAATTCCGTGCCGCCTTCCAGCTTCTCGCGAAACGCAGCGCGCGTTCCCCAACTGCTCGAAGAACCGCCGTCGTAGGCAAAACCGTTGGAAAGATAATCTTGAAAATAATCGGATATGGGCAGGTCATTGCCACGGCCGAACACGGCC
>Ga0210410_10003349_pt1 | contig 14228 bp, 12 predicted proteins | sample IncBWC4MmetaG_FD_161058 | JGI IMG/M metagenome (GOLD analysis project Ga0210410, IMG submission 161058) | Forest soil microbial communities from Barre Woods Harvard Forest LTER site, Petersham, Massachusetts, United States - Inc-BW-C-4-M | ecosystem: Environmental > Terrestrial > Soil >... | reverse complement strand
ATCAGAAATCGCAGTCCCGCACCGCGGACACCAATTGACGATGTACTTGCCACGATAGATCAATCCTTCTTCATACAAGCGAACGAAAACTTCGCGTACCGCGCGCGAAAGGTTCTCGTCCATGGTGAAGTACTCGCGATCCCAATCCACCGAATCGCCAAGCCGCTTCATCTGATCGAGGATGGCCCCGCCGTAATGCCGTTTCCATTCCCAAACCCGCTCGATGAAAGCCTCGCGGCCCATGTCGCGGCGCTTTTTGCCTTCGCTCGCCAGCTGGCGCTCGACCATCATCTGAGTCGCGATGCCCGCGTGATCCGTGCCCGGAAGCCACAAGGTCAGGAAGCCGCGCATGCGATGCCAGCGCACGATGATGTCCATCTGCGTATGGTTGAGCATGTGTCCCATGTGCAACCGGCCGGTAACATTCGGAGGCGGCAACAGCAGCGTGAACACCGGACGCGTGTCTCCGGGCGGAGGCGCAGAGACGGAAAAGAGTTTTTCCTTGACCCAGTACTCGGCCCAACGCGTTTCAATCGCGCCCGGTTCGTACGCCTTGGGAAGATCGTGAGCCATAGTTTTGAGGAAGCATTCAGCATTCAGCAATCAGCCAACACGGGTTCCATTGCAGGGACGCAAGAGAAGTTCTAGGGCTGAGAACCGACGGCTGAGAACTGAGAACCGATCTTTGATCTTACAGGCGGGCGGAAAACGCGGTCAAACACGTAGCGGGCTTGTGTATACCGACGGCAAAATGCTCCCTCCCCCTTTCCCTTGTACCAAGGCAATGCGAATTGGGCTTCCGTGGGGGCGTTCCAATCGGGGTTTTGAGTGTAATGGCCTTCCATGAGAATGCCAGTCCAAGTCAAGTAGGTTTTGATTTTGCCTTCCTTAAAATCCCCACCTTCCTTCCTAGCGGAGGGTTTGCAGAGCGGCCCGGAGCGGTCAAGGGCGCGTTCTTTGCGGCGTCAGCGGACCCTTGACGGCGAGGACCGCTCTGTCACCATTCCGCTAGGAAGGAAGGTGAGTGACGCTCGCTCCCACGGTTGCCCCGTCGAATCGCCCAAGCTGGTTTGCGCCCCACGCTGTCGCCACCCTTCCATCCGCACTCTCCAGGAGCGACTTCTTCGCTCGGTGCAAGTTGGGTGTTCTCGTTTCAGCCGGTGCTGCCACCTGATTGTCGACCTCTCTTCCATCTCGCGATGGAAGCTGGGCCAGGCCATAGACGCAGTCACCGGAACTCGGCGCTGGGGCGCGGTGCTTCCGATCCGTGAATCTGAACTAGGCTGCCGCCAGCATGGCGCGGTTGCTATTGCGCAGCGGTTCGTAAGCCTCTCCACTCACCCACAAGCGGTGCAGCAACACCGCCAGCTTTCGTGCGGTCGCGATCACCGCCCGTTTCTTCCCATTCTTCCCGCCACGCTCCGCCAGTTTCAGGCCCCAGCGCCGCAGATCGCTATCCGCTCCAAACGGTCCCAGAATGTGGTGCGCCCCTTGCACCAGCAGCGTTCGTAAATACGGATCGCCTTCCTTGCTGATGTGCAGCTGCGGCTCGCTCTGCCCCGAGTTTCGCCGCCCCGGCTGCAACCCCACATAACCGCCCACGTCGCGGCTCTTGCGAAAACGCTGCGCATCCTCCAGCGTCAGCATGTAAGTCAGCGCGATCAGCGTCCCCACTCCCTTCACCTGCTTCAGCCGGGCCACTTGCGGATAACTCTCGGTGGCGATCTTCTCGATCTGCTGGTTGTATTCGTAAATCCGCTCGCTCAGCGATTCGATGGCTGTTAGCAACGGTTCCAGTGCCGCTTGCAGTTCCGGGCTCAACTGTCGTGCTTTCTCCGCATTCATATTGCGCGGGCTGCAGCCGCGCAGCCGCTCCCCGTAGGATTTCGTCAGTCCTCGCGCCGTGTTGATCAACGACGTCCGTGCCCGCACCAGTCCAGCCCGCGCTCGGATCACCATCAGATCAGCCTGCGCCTGCGCACTTCGATGCTGCACCGGCGCCAGCAACTGCGGATCGATCCGCGCCAACCGGGCCAACGTTCTCGCATCCAGCCGATCATCTTTCCGTCGACTCTCCCCAATCAAACGCACGTTGCGCGCATGCGCCACAATCACTTCGTGTCCCAACTCGCTCAACAACCGGCTCACCTACGGCGAATGCGTTCCCGTCTCCAACGCCATCCGACTGCGCGGCATTCCTCCGAGCACCTCTTTCATCGCTTTCGGAGTCGTGCTCAGCCTTTGTTCCAGCACTACGTTCCCCGCTTCATCCAGCACGCAATACCAGCTTGATCGATCCCCCAGGTCCAGGCCGATCGTCAGTTTTTGCTCGCGAAAATTCCTGATCTGCTTTGCCCCTACAGTGCTAATCTTCTTCATTGCCGGTCTCCTTTATCTCTTGCGCTTCAAGCGCGTCGATAACTTTTGAGCGTATCGCATCCCGCCGGAGACCGGCATTCTCATCCCATCTGGTTACAGCATTGACCCCGTTGCATGCTGAAAACCTTCGTGAGGCTGTGTTTTCAACCTATTGACTTGTCCCACTCGATCGAGATGGCGGAAGTTGAGTGGACCAAAACCACATGGTTTCCAAACACGTAATCGTGGTCGAGCCCGTGATCATATTTTCCTTGCGGGGCGCCGGAAACAGATATAATCCGACCCGAGTTTTGACGATGGCAGGCATCGAGTCCTTGCCACAGGAGGAATTTGACCATGACGCGTTCCCGCGTTTTTTGGGGGGTTGTTTTTGCGATTCTCTCGGTTGTGATCGCTGACTCTTCGCTTCGTGCGCAAGCTCAGTCAGGCAACAGCTCGGAGCAAGCGCCTGCCCACGTAATCAAGAAGATCAATGTCGTAGGTGCCGGAACCAGCAAGGGCCAAGGCACTATTCCCTTCGGCATCGTGGGCGACAACACGGTCGTCGGAAGCTATATTGACTCAAGCAATGCGTATCACGGCTTCCTCTGGAATCCCACAACTGGCGCTATCACCAAGATCAACTTTCCCGGCAGTCCGAGCACGTACGTTGGCGGCATGAACTCGACGCATGCCATAACTGGGGACTATCCGGATTCAAGCGGTGTGTACCACGGCTTCCTGCGTTCTGCGACCGGCCACTACACTTCGTTCAAGGCTCCGGGCGCGGGCACAGGTTCCGGCCAAGGCACCATCCCCGGGGACATCAACGACAAAGGCGAGATCGCGGGAATTTACGTTGACTCAAACGGTGTAGAACACGCTTTTTTCCGCACACCGGGGGGTAAATTCTCCCATTTCGATGCTCCTGGCGCCGGCAAAGGCACCGGCCAGGGCACAGGCGTCCCAGATTTTTCAGGCCTAACCGATAAGGGAGCGATCGCCGGAACCTATTATGACGCAAACAATATCAGCCACGGCTTCCTGCTTGCCAGTGGCAGATTTACCGGCCCTATCGACCCGACAGGCAGCCTTAGTACTTTCGCCGTCGGCCTCAGCCTCAACAACACTTTCGCGGGAATCTACGTCGATTCGAGCGCAGTCTTCCACACCTTCCTGTTCGCCGGCGGTAGGTATACGGTTGTGAATGCCCCGAACTCCGTCGAGACTGCGGCCATTACCATCGATCCCGCGGGAGTGCTCGATGGTTTCTATTATGATTCGAGCTTAGTGATGCACGGTTATGTGCGAAGTTCCGCGGGCAAGTTCACTGAGTTCAGTATCCCCGGCGGGGGTACCGGCCCCGGCCAGGGCACTTTGGCCAGTTCCAGCAACTCAAATGGATGGATCACCGGCAACATTGTGGATTCGAAGGGGGTAAACCACGGTTTCGTGCGCGAGTAAGGATAATCGATTCCGGTCAACGCTCGGTAGTTCAAGACTGGCCCCGTTCAGGCGACGCCTGGACCGGGCGCGTTCTTCTTATAACTGTCGTAAAATCTCGTGGCTGTTGAAAAACTCACACTCTAGAAGTTCGTGACCCCCCTCTCTTTCCTCGTAGAAAAGCATTCGAATTGGGGTTCTCCATGGCGTTCAAATGGGGGCTTTGAGTGTAATCGCCGCGGTTACACTCGCTGACCGAGGTTCTGAGTGTAATGGCCTGTGGCTGTTGAAAAAGTAGGACAGGAGGGTGATTCTTTCCCGCGTTCCTTGCGGTGCGGCTTCGGTGCGACGAACTCAACTATGTGGTTGTGGGCAGGATCGATCCCGGTCCTTGACTGAGCAAGCGTACCAGTCGCTTGATGTTCTCGGCCGCCGCTGCCAAGAAAAACTGCTCCTAAACAACTTCAATCTCCGCAGGCGCAAGCGGCGCAGACCGATCTGATTCTTGAGTTCCGCGAACAAGGCTTCCACCTTCTTTCTTTGCTGCTGTGCATGGACGAACTCGGGCGTGGTCGCCAACTATCTTCGCCAGCTCTGCAATAATTCTCAGGAAGAACGCCCCCCTTCCAGGTAGATCCTTTGCCAGCAAACCCAACCGTCTAAGAAATAATGAAGGGCACGTCTACGACATCGTTTCGTCGTCGTCCCCGGTACCCCGGTTACTTTCGTTATATGGTTTTGGACCTCTCGGGTTCAATCGCATGCAGGTCACGCTATCATCAACCTGAATTTAGGTATCCGCTCATTCTTCCAAGAGCGAAGGAAAAACTACCGCTATCATGAGCGGCGGTGGGCTGGAACCGATACCCTGGGACGCGTCGTCGCGGAGGAACTGGAGCGGCGGATTAGTGCGCACTCCGTAGCCGAATCTCGACTGGCCGAACACCGCAAGGGTCAAGGCCGCGTCCTATGGTATTTCTGTAGGACTAGCAGAGGCAGGCAAATGTACCCTGTGCCGCAAGCAGACGGTTCAGATCCGAATGCCGCGTTGCAATTGATCAGTCAGCGCGCACAAGTGCTCACCCGCGGCACAGGCGCGGCCATCGCGCTAGGCCACAAGGAGTCGATGATCTGTCTGGCCAGTGTAGGAGCTAACGCACCTACGCTCGGCTCCCGCCTGGACGTCAGCACTGGTTTTTCTGGAGAGTGTGTCCGTACCGCCAAAGCCCAGCGCTGCGACAATTCGGACAGTGATTCCCGCGTTGATGCTGAGATCTGCCGCCGACTTGGTGTGCGCTCTATTCTGGCGGCACCGATCATGTTCGCTGGCGAAGTAGTGGGTTTGTTGGAAACTTTCTCCTCCCAGCGCTTCGCTTTCCACGATGGCGATCTCGTCGTCCTCGAGAACCTGGCGGAAACAATACTCGAAATCCGGTCTTCGTTTAAAGCCAAGCCGACGCCGAATCTTCTATTCGAACTTGAACCGGCATACCGAGTTTTCTTTCGCAACCTGATCGATACTCTGCGCCCACCGCAGCTCCCCCCGCTAAAGATGACTGCGCTGCCGTCACGGTTTTGGCCGGATGTTTTCGTGCCCGCGCAATTGCCCTGGCGACGTTTTGCTGAATCGATGCTGCTGCACGTGATCATGGTCGTAGCCCTGGCCGGTCTTCTTGAATTCGGTTTTTCGGAGCCGCAACTGCGCCAGAGCCAATTAACATTCAATAAGTCAGATCTTATTTACTACCTACGTTCTGATTATCTTCCCTCGTCTAAACGGGACGCCGGGCCATCGCCATCGCGGCGGACACAACCGCCCGCATTGATCAAGCAGCCGGTCATCTCCGTATCGCGGGAATCGGGTGGACGCACGCCGGCAGTGATCACCCCACCCAACATCAACCTGAAACAGGAACTGCGACTGGCGAGCATTATGCCCTTGAATTCGGTCCTGCCGGCGGTTCCAATTACGACGACGGTGGGAAGTCAACGGAATATACCTGCTGTGGGTGGCCCGTCGGTCGTCGCGCCCCCACCGGATATCTCGCAGGTCTCGCCTTCACAACACCTCACGCCGGCGACATCAGTTGTCATTGAGCCTCCTCCGTCCGTGGATCAGTCAATTCGCCAGATCGCTAGTATCAGCATTGGCCAATTGCAGGTCGTTGGGCCGGCGCCCGAGATGCCCCTCCGTCAGCAGGTCACATTTCCTGCGCAGCGGACGTTAATCGCATCAACCTCGGTTGTGCCGCCACCGCCGTCCCTTGGAGGTCTCGGAAATACCGCCGATCGCACCAGCTCGCTACCGGATCAGATGCCAGTTGTGCCGCCCGCTCCGTCGCTGCAAAGCGCAAGCATGCACGGTGCAGGTAGCTACCCGGGCGGCAGGTCGGACGGCATGGCTGTTCCGGTTGTGCCTCCTCCACCATCCATTAAGGGTCTCGGTCCTGTTGGGAGTCAGGGCGGAAATTCACTGCTCGCTGCAGGCATGCCAATTGCACCCCTTCCTGCTGCGATGCATCCTGCCAGTTACGGCTCTAGAGGCAGGGGGTCGACTACGCTGACCAGGGAACTCCCAGGTGGGCTGCTACCGGGAGAGATAATCCCCGACCACGAGCGAACTCTTGCCGACACAAAGGAGCCTCCCGACACCAGAGAGCTCAGTCTGAATTCTATGGTTCCAGCGTTGGTCCTCCCAATGTCTTCGTACTTTTCGAACTATGAGGTATTCATAGCAGAACAGCGGCTCACGCGGCATCAGTCACGCCTCATAAAGCTGGTTTATGAATTTCTTCCGTACCAGCCGAGGCTTTCGGACTATGGTCGGAATTCCCCGGGCATTGAAAACCTTCGCGCCACCAGAGATCGGAGTTGTGATCAGGCTCTAATGCAAGTAGCGTCTTCGGCGAGTACCGTACCCTGGTCGCAGTCCGCCCGGCTTCAGCTTAGTGCAAAATCCTTAACGCAGCGACAGAGTACGTTGGAATGTTACCGGACAACTGCAGACGACTACCGCAGGGCGCGTGCTCGTCAGCACCGACAGAAGGTTGCTACCAGCACTCCCGGTTCAAATGTTCTTCCTGATTAGGTCTGTGCGCAGTAACATCCCGGCAAGACCACTCACCCCTCCAACTCACTTAAGGGTGGACGAGCGAGGCGATCGAGTTCAGGCCACAATGTTAGGCACAGTAAACTGGGTGATTCCTCAATCTTGGGACAACCTGGCAAATGCCCCTGCCCCCTATCCAGGCAGCTAAATCACTCGGGTTGCAGGCCTTGTTTTCGATAGTAAGCCGCACCAAAAGAGATACCCTCATTCTTCTGGGGAATCGGCCTATCATTCCTATAACAATAAACAATCAGCAGGAGGCGCTGGATGGCAGCGAATCAGGTAGTGCTTTACTTCGACAAGCAGGAGGATGCTCTGCTTTTCACTCTGGCTGCCAGTTCGGTTATGTCAGCGGAAGGGCCGGTCCACAGCAGCAAAGCGGTCGCCAAGGTTGCGGAGGAGATTTCCAAAGCCAGTCGAATCACGACTGAGGGTGTTCTGAACGCCGCGTGAAGGATGGCACAATGAAGAAGTTTCGAAAAGCTGCGCTGCAAGTAGGGGCCTCCGCGCTGCTGGCTTTCATGGCATGGAATGCGTATCTTGCTGTCAACCATTTAAAACAGATGCAGAAAATTGCGGCGCTTACACTGGAAACCTCCATAATCCAGGCGGACATCTCCGGTGTTCTGAAAGACTTGACCGATATGGAAACAGGTCAGCGCGGATATCTGCTAACCGAGAACCCTTCCTACTTGCAGCCCTACACCGACGCGAAGGGCAGGATCGGAACCGATTTTGCCGGCCTTCGTGCAGGCCTAGCTAATAGGACAGAGCGCGAACGATCCCTGGAGTCGCAGCTGGAGTCTTTGGCCAACTCAAAGCAAGCTGAGATGGAGCGCTCCATTAGTTTGCGCCAACAGGGGTATCGCCACCGCGCATTCAAACTGGTGGATACAAACGAGGGTATGGAGTACATGGATAGAGCTCGGGGGCTTCTGTCGTCGCTGTCCGTGGCGGAGACCAACACCTCCGCGAGATTCGACAGAGAGCGGAACGCGAGCCTGAGCAAAGCTTTGGCAGAAACCATTGTTGCCAATTCATGTCTACTGGTACTGACAGCATGTCTGTTTGGGCTCATCCGCTACCACGCGCAAGTGCTTGAACAGGAAACTGCCCAGAGCAGACAGGAGCTAGCCGTGAGGGATTTGCAGCTGGAAAGACTAATGTCTGCTCTTTCCAACCAAGCCCGCTCCAAGACCTCTGCCATCGAGGTGAACGCCCGCCTGCTGCTGCAGAACTACGGAGGATTTCTACCACGACAGGGCCACGAATATGCTGAGCAGATACAGGAAGCATCGGCACAAATGGAGCGACTCCGACAAGATTTAGTTGGCAGCCCAAGCTCCAACAGTGACGAAAAGGCAGCTTAGCAACTCATTGGTCAGGTCACTGGCTCCGCCTTAGGCGCCTCACTCCCATTTTCACCAGTAATTCTCAATAAGCGTAATGGCGTGGTTACGTAAATTATCCGAATCCAGCTCGCTATCAAGCCAGTTTTTGTTCCAGGGCGGATAAAGTTCCGGTTTGCCCGTCATTCGGCAGGACGCGCATCCTAATTTCTTGCTGTACAGTATTTCCGGCACACGTGTGGTCTCGAAGTAGCTCGGACTCCGCAAATAGGAGGATTGAATGGCGCAAGTATGGTTAGTCACAGGTAGCTCTCGCGGTCTGGGTCGCACAATTGTCGAAGCGGGCCTTTTGGCGGGCAATAAGGTGTTGGCGACAGCTCGCGACATTGAGTCACTGCGTGAGCTATCGGAGCGCTACGGTGACCAGGTGAAGCTCTTCGAACTGGACGTGACCGACGAGTCGTCGGCTGCCGGTGCGGTGAAGACGGCGATCGATGCGTTTGGCTCGCTGGACGTTGTTATCAACAATGCAGGATATGGCAATCTCTCGTCCGTCGAAGATACGCCGATGTCGGATTTCCGCGCGCAGATTGAAACCAATCTCTTCGGGACAATCATCGTGACGAAGGCAGCTCTCCCGTACTTTCGCGAAAGGAAGGCGGGCCATTTCGTTCAGTTTTCCTCGATGGGCGGAAGGATCGGACCCCCAGGGCGCGGGCCTTATTCGGCGGCGAAATGGGGCGTAGAAGGTTTCTCCGAAGTTTTGTCGCGCGAAGTGGCACCGCTAGGCATCAAGGTCACGATCATCGAGCCGGGTGGCTTCCGCACGGACTTCGCCGGCAGTTCCACCAAGCTGAGCGAAGGGCATCCCGAATACGACTCGACTGTTGGAGCAACGGCCAGGTTTCAGCGCGCCTATAACGGTAAGCAGCCCGGAGACCCGAAGAAGGCGGCTCAAGCGATCGTTCGGCTGACGCAGGAACAGAAACCTCCGTTGCGACTGTTGCTCGGCAGCGATGCGTATAACGGGGCGGAGAAGAACGACCTTGCACGATTAGAAGAAGCGAGAGCCTGGAAGGAACTCAGCCTGTCCACCGATTTCTAGTCGGAGCCTGGCACGAACGTCTACCGGAGTTCGACTACGATGCAAATGGATGCGAAGTACAAAGCAGTGAAGCAGAGTCGCTGCATGACGAGGGTCATAACTGCTCTCAGGTCCCCGATTAACAAGACTGTTTCGAGCCGATGTGATCCGAAGCCCGGATCCTTAACGGGGGACGCGGTTCAGTTCTCGGTTGGTCGGCTAACCGGAAGTTATCCGAGCCAGTTCCCGGTAGGGAATCGTGTCAATTGACGTAACATAGCCATAGCACTCATTGCCTGGGTTCTGACTTGTCGGTGCCCAATGAAGCGCCACTCGGTTTTAACATCTCGTTTTAGCCAATAGGGAGTATTTGTTCCATCCTTATAGCTTGAGAGCGACTTTTCCGTCTGTCAGCGTCTCTTCGGCAGGCCACAAATCCTTGGGAAAGCTAGCCAACCATGCTTTTCGGTGCTGCGGGCTGAGCCGTACGGCTGTTCATTCTCAGGAAAGCACATGCAGTCCGCCGAGAAGATGGACCGGCCTTTGAGAGCCTCCTCAGCCTGTTCAATGCGCTTCAGCAGAGTTCGGATTCGCCTCTCTCACTCTCGCCATCTCTGTGCCTCAGTCCAGGTCCCGCGTTTCTCAGGCGACCCTCGTGTAGCCCTGTACGCTTCCGAACACCGCAATCCCGCAAGCGGACACGCCTTAAAAAAATGCCCCTAACCACTTTTCGTTTAGACCATCTACATCAGGATCTTACGCGCTCACTTCCAGGCACCGGGCGTGCAAGGAGAGCGTAGACTGGAGCGCCCTGTTCTCAGCCTCGCGAAAGCCTGCTAACTCTCAAGGGGAAGCTTCCGTCTAAAGAAGCATTCTGTGGAGGCACATGAAGTTCCTCGATCATCCCGTCATCCCACTGCTCGGACGCCTGCTCATCGTTTATATCTTTGCCACCAGTGGACTTGGAAAAGTATTGAGCTGGCAGGGCAATATCGAATACATGAGTACGCGCCACCTCCCCATGATCCCGGTGCTGCTGGCCATCGCCGCCGTCATTGAAATAGCCGGCTCCATCAGCTTGATTACCGGATTCCAGGCCCGCCCGGCCGCGTTCATCATGTTTCTGTACACGATCGCCTTAACCGTGATCTACCACAATTATTGGGCAGTGTCAGAGAGCATGGCGGGAATGATGGAAACCCATTTCCGCAAGAACATCGCCATCGCGGGCGGCCTGTTGATGCTGGCTTACTGCGGACCAGGACCCTGGGCCTTGGGCCAGCAGAAAGAGAATCGATGACCAAACAACTCGATCTGATCTTCATAGTTTTTTCTACCAACGTGAGGCGCGACCTCCCCGAGGAAGACTGATGGAAACTCTGCTGCACGATCTTCGCTACGGCATTCGTATGCTGCGCAAAAGTCCGGGCTTTAGCGCAGTAGTCATTATTACGCTGGCACTCGGCATCGGCGCTAACACGGCATTGTTTTCGGTGGTGGACGCGATCCTGCTCCGGCCGCTTCCGTTCAGACAGCCGGACCAGTTGGTGGCGGTGAAGGATGACTTGCCCGGCGTTAATCTGCTGGATGCAGGAATGTCGCAGCCGGAGCTCGATGATTTCCAGCGGCGCTCGGGCGTGTTCGATCAAATCTCGGCAATCAACCCCATCAACGCGAATATTACGGGACGGGAAAAACCGCTGCGCGTCGAAACCAATGCGGTGAGCACGAACTACTTCACGCTGCTGGACGCCCGGCCGGAACTGGGCAGGGTTTGGAATGACGGCGATTCCCGCGAAGGATTTTCTGAAGGCGCGGTCATCAGCGACAGTCTGTGGCACACCATGTTTGGAGCGGATCCGAATGCGTTGGGTCAGGCGATCCGGCTCGATACCGATCTGTACACCATCATCGGAGTTATGCCGCCGGACTTTCGTCATCCCGGACGCACCCTCGGCCACGATGTGGAAGTGTGGGTCGCGGCAGGATATGCCGCCGCGCCATTTCCGAAACCTCCGGTGCGCACGCAAAGAGTCATTAACGGCGCGATGGCGCGTTTGAAGCCGGGATTGTCCGTGGCGCAAGCCCAGGCGAAGCTCGACGCATTCGTGGCAAACCTGCGCCAGCAATATCCCGCCGACTACCCGGCAACCGCACGGTGGAGGCCGCGCCTTATCCCGCTGCAAGACGAACTCGTCGGCAACGTGAGCTCGATGCTGGTTCTGCTGCTGGCAGCAGTCGGGGTCGTGCTGATGATTGCCTGCGTCAACATCGCCAGCCTGCTGCTGGCGCGGTCTTCGTCACGTCACCGCGAAATCGCTGTCCGCCAGGCTTTGGGTGCGAGTAGCTGGAGGCTAGTCCGGCAGACCTTGACCGAGAGCGTCGTCCTCTCGCTCAGCGGCGGAGCGTTGGCCGTGCCACTGAGCTTTTTGCTCAAGAATATTCTGCTCACGCTGGTGCCATCGACCCTTCCCCGGCTCACCGAAGTGGCCCTGAATGGGAGGGCGCTCTTTTTTGCGTTAGCGATCTCGATCATTACCGGATTGTTGTTCGGCCTGGCGCCGGCGGTGCAAATGTCTGACAAGCGATTGATGGACAAATTGGGTCAGGGAGCGCGTGGCGTGGGTGTCGGCTCGGGTCAACACCGTTTTCTGAGTGCGCTCGTGGCCTGTGAGTTTGCGCTCTCGCTGGTGCTGATGGTCGGCGCCGGCCTTTTGCTGCGCAGCTTCTGGAAAGTGCTGGAAGTTCAACCTGGCTTCAACTCCGAGCACCTGGTAACTGCTCAGATGTGGTTGCCGGTGCCCAACGATCCCAAGAACAATCCCTATCCGACCCAGGAGAAACTCAATGTCTTCCTGAGTGAAGTTCTGCGACGAGTAGGCGCCTTGCCGGGAGTGAACGAGGTCGCCATCGGCGGAGGGAATTCACCGTTTGCCGGGCGACGTAATTCGGCCGGCTTCGACATCGAGGGCCGGGTTGCCGGGACGGGAGAAGCGCCAACCGCTGAGTTCGGGGCGGCGACCCCGGATTTCTTTCACGTTCTCGGCACCCCGCTCATCCAGGGCAGGTTTTTTACCGACGCGGACAACGAGAAGGGCGAACCGGTCGCGCTCATTGATCAGACCGCGGCGGAGCGCTTCTGGCCCCACGATGACCCGATTGGAAAACAGATCCGTTTGCAATTTGGACCCAATCAGCCTTTGCGGAGGATTGTCGGCGTGGTCGGTCGAAGCCGAACCGATGGCCTCGACGCTCCCTACATGCCGCACCTGTTTCTTCCCGAAAAGCAGATCGCTACGAATACGATGACCGTCTATGTCCGTACGGCAGCCAGTCCCGAAGCCCTGGAAGAACCCGTACGCCGGGAAATTCAGGCAGTCGATCCGGATTTGCCGGTCTTCGGTGTGCGCTCGCTCCGCAGCATCGTTTCCGATTCGCTGGCTGCACGCCGGTTTGCCATGCAGATTCTTGCATTCTTCGCAGCCACCGCAATGCTGCTCGCTGCAATTGGGATCTATGGAGTCATGGCCTACTTCGTCAGCCAGCGGGTGCGGGAAATCGGAGTGCGTATGGCACTCGGCGCTCAGCGCAGTGACGTGATGAAGCTTATCGTGTGGAAGGGAATGTCTCTGGCTCTGGTTGGAGTGATGGCGGGTCTGGTCGCTGCTCTCGCACTGGCAAGACTGATTTCCGGCTTGCTGTTCGGAATCACCGCCACAGATCCCCTTACCATCGCGGCTTTCACCACGTTGCTGGCCCTGGTCGCATTTCTGGCAAACTATATCCCGGCCAGCCGCGCCGCCAAGGTCGATCCCATGGTCGCCCTCCGCTACGAGTGAAACCGGCTGAAGGGCGGGTGGCCCGGACCTTAGTCGATAGGAATTAGGTTTTGGGTGCCCCGCTCTTTGCGCTTTTTGCAAGGGGCGGGTGGGTAGGTCGTCACGGCGCTGGTTTTCTTACACGCATCGTCATAATGTCACAGTCATTGACTCGAACTAACCCGCCTCCCCATATTTGTAGTAGCGAAAACTGCTCCACCGCCATTGCTTCGGCTCCTGCACCAAACCCCGCTTCACCGGGTGGCTGGCCCACCTTTACGTTTTTTGTAAAGGTGGGGACGGTGAGGTCGGCGGTGACAGCTTCTCTTTGCCGGCACGAGTAAGATGGCTTTGTGTCCAACCAGCCCCGGCTCTTTCGGGGAAGAGGGCGCCGGTCGAATTAATCAGTGGCGTGAGGCTAAGATCAAAATCCTCACGCGAGCCGCACGAGTAACCACCTTTGCCAAAACCCCGCAAAGGTGGGCCAGCCACCACGAACCGGCGTTGTTACCGCACTTCTTCGAGAATCTTCAAAAACAGATCGCGCCGCCGCCCGGTGCCGAGCCAGCGCTTCCTTTTATAACAACTGCAAGTGATATAGTGCAGGTCGCCAGCCCCGTAGAATCGCTTCAGACCTTTCGGCATCCTGCCATACTAGGAGAAATTGCACGCCGAAGATGTGATCGTTGACCAATCCCGCCCCTTGCAAAAAGCGCAAGGAGCGGGGCACCCCCAATTCCGGGATTCACGCTTTCGCTCGATGTATACTCTCTGCCTGATAAGCTCGGGGGCACCCGGCTGACTCCAGACAGGCACCCAACGAGTGGTAGGTTGCGATTGGCTCGACAATCCAATTTCGGGAGCGGATGAAGCGGTCAAGGAGCGTCACATGGTCACTACAGCGTCACCAGAAATCTCCCGTCGTCAATTTCTCGTCGCAGGAGGCCTCGCGGCTACAACGGCCTGGTTCGCTCCAACCGCCTTGTTTGCTCAGTCCGATGACGTGCTCGTTCCAGGAGCGTTCAAGGCAGCGGCAACAGCAGCAGTCACCGTTCAAGCGCTCAGGC
>Ga0210410_10003347_pt1 | contig 14229 bp, 12 predicted proteins | sample IncBWC4MmetaG_FD_161058 | JGI IMG/M metagenome (GOLD analysis project Ga0210410, IMG submission 161058) | Forest soil microbial communities from Barre Woods Harvard Forest LTER site, Petersham, Massachusetts, United States - Inc-BW-C-4-M | ecosystem: Environmental > Terrestrial > Soil >... | reverse complement strand
TGGGGTCCGGCCGAATTTCTCGGCCTCGAAACGCCCGCTACCACGTGGCGTTGCGAGTTTCGCCAATCCCTCCTGGGCCCGAGCGCGCGCCTGCACTGCGCCGCCACCGGGCTGCGGGCGCACGCCGACCGACTGAGCGAGCGCCAGGCGCTCGCGCCCGCGAGCACCGCGAGCTGGCCGGCGGCGGCCGACGGCCGTCGCTTCGACGAGCTGCTCGAAGGCGAGGGCCAGACCGGGGACCTGTGGTACCTCGACGGCTTCGACGCCGGCTGGTACGCGCTCGAAGCCGGCAGCGGGACGCTCGCCACGATGCGCTGGAGCGCCGAGGACTTCCCCTACCTCTGGCTGTGGCAGGAGTGCCATTCGCTGGAGGGCTACCCCTGGTACGGCGAGCACCACGTCGTCGGCGTCGAGCCGTGGACCTCGCAGCCCGCGTCGGGCCTGCTGGCGGCGATCGAGAACGGCACCGCCCAGCTGCTGGCCGCCGGTGCGCGGCGCACCACGACGCTCAGCGTCGGCGTCTCCCACCGTGGATCGGCGGGCGGGGACCCCACCGGGGTGGGCCTCGACGGTCATGTCCAATTCCGCAAGGAGCAACAGTGACGGGAAGATTCGAAGGCCGCGTGGCCGTGGTCACCGGCGCGGGGTCCGGCATCGGCGCCGCCACGGCCAAGCTGCTGGCGCGCGAGGGGGCCGCCGTGACGGTGGCCGACATCGACCTCGACGCGGCCGCCGCAGTCGTGGCCGAGCTGGCCGGCGAGGGTGCGCGCGCTCAGGCGCTCGCCACCGACGTCGGCAGCTCGGCGGACGTCGAGCAGATGCTCGACGCGACCGTCGACGCGTTCGGCGGACTCGACATCCTCGTCAACAACGCCGGCATCCTGCGGCTCGGGCAGCTCGTCGAGGTGAGCGACGAGGCGTGGGAGGAGACGATCCGCACGAACCTCTCGAGCGTCTTCTACTGCTCGCGCGGCGCCGCGCGGCGGATGATCGGGCAGGGCCGCGGCGGGCGCATCGTCAGCATCTCCTCGATCCACGCCGTGCTGTCGAACCCCAACGCGGGGCCGTACACGGCGGCGAAGGGCGGCATCGAGGCGCTCTCGCGCACGCTCGCCTCGGAGGTCGCCGAGCACGGGATCACCGTCAACTGCGTGCGGCCGGGCGCCACCTGGACGAGCCTCAGCCGGCCCTACTACACGCCGCCGGTGCTCGCGGCGCTCGACCAGCGCGTGCCGCTGAAGCAGATCGCGCAGCCGGAGTGGATCGCCGACGCCGTCGCCCACTTCGCCAGCGACGCCGCGCGCTACTGCACCGGCACGACCCTCGACGTGGATGGCGGCTACGTCATGCACGGCGGCCTCGCCGACCTCACCTACGCGTGATGAGCGACGAGATGCTGACCGACGAGCACGCAGCCCTCCCCGACGCGCCCCCTGAAGCGCGCGCGCCCGCCCGCCCGCGCAGCCTGTGGCGCCGCGTCGCCGGCCTCAACGAGCTGGGCGTGATCGTCGCGCTCGCGACGATGGTCGTCTTCATCGGCGCCTTCCACCCTGACTTCTTCGCCGCCGAGTCGTTCGTCAACATCAGCCGCCAGGCCGCCTTCTTCGGGATCATGGCGCTGGGGATGGTCTTCCTGCTCGCGATGGGCGAGATCGACCTCTCGGTCGGCGGGATCTACGGCGTCACGATCATCGGCGCCGCGATCCTGATCCGCGACGGCTGGAATCCGTGGCTGGGCGCCGGCGCCGGAGTCCTGATCGGCGTGGCGCTCGGAGCCGTCAACGGCCTGCTCGCGAACGGCCTGAAGATCTCGACGATCGTCGTCACGCTCGGCTCGCTGTCGATGTTCCGCGGGCTCGCGCTCGTGTTCTCCGACGGGCAGCCGATCGTCGGGCTGCCGCGCGATCAGGCGTTCTTCCGCATCTTCGGCGGGGACCTGCTCGGGGTCCCGGCGATCGTCTGGAGCTTCGCGGTGCTGACGGTGCTGCTGACGGTGCTGTTCCGCTACACGCGCTTCGGCTTCCTCGTGCGCTCGATCGGCTCCAACGAGCAGGCGGCGCGGCTGAGCGGCATCCCGATCGCGCGCGTGCGGCTGCTCGGGTTGATGCTGGTGGGCGGGCTGTGCGGCATCTCCGGGATGCTGACGCTCGCGTTCTTCCAGTCGGCCGACCCGAGCAACGGGATCGGCTACGAGCTGCTGGTGATCGCGGCCGCGATCATCGGCGGCACGAGCCTCGCCGGCGGCAGCGGCACCGTCTTCGGCGCGCTGCTGGGCGCCTTCGTGATCGCGACGATCACGAGCGGCCTCGTGCAGTTCGGCGTCACCGCCAACTGGACGAGCTTCGTGACCGGCGCGGTGATCATCGGCGCGGTCGCGCTGGACGCGCTGATCCGCAGGCGCCGCAGCGACGGCGCGCAACGAACGTAGCGGCGGACGCAGGCGTGGTCCGCTGAAACCGGGTCGCTGAGACCCACCGGAGGAGGAGCAGCATGTTCGAACTCAAGACCCGGCGCGGGAGCGTGATGCGCGCCCTGATGGCGCTGGCACTCGTGCTCGTCGCGGCGCTCGTCACCGCATGCGGAGGGAGCGACAAGCCGGCCGCGTCCAAGCCGGCGAGCGGCGGGACGCAGACGACCGCCGGCCACGGCTCGGGCTGCGACGCCAACGGCGCCAAGCTGGCGCTGGTGGTGCACATCCGCATCCCGTTCACGCAGCAGATCGCCGACGGCGGCACGTCGGCGGCCCACGACTGCAACGCCGGCTACACGGTTGCCGGTCCGCCGAGCGCGGCCGACCCGCCGGCCGCGATCCAGGCCTTCCAGACGGTCGTGCAGACCGGCGCGAAGGGCGTCGCCGTGATCCCCTTCCCGACGACGGACCTGTGGCGGCGTCCGATCGAGGACGCGCTCCAGCAGGGCGTCAAGATCGACCTCAGCCAGGTCAGCGGCGACCTCGGCGTGCCCGTCGTGACGGGCAACGACAAGGAGATGGGCCGCAAGATGGCCCAGACGGCGATCGACGCGATCGGTGCCGGCGCCACCGGCACGGTCGTCGTCGCGACGTGCGCCGCGGGCGTCCCGGTCCTCGACGACCGCGTCGCGGGCATCAAGGAGACGTTCGCGCAGAAGGCCCCGGGCCTGAAGGTCGTCGGTCCGCTCGACTCGGGCCAGCCCGCGCCGCAGAACTACTCGAACTGGTCGGCGATCGTGCAGAAGAACCCCGACGCGAAGGCCTTCCTCGGCCCGTGCGCGTTCGACGCCTACAACCTGGCGAAGATCAAGCGCCAGACCAAGAAGGACTTCGCGATCGTCGGCGTCGACCTCGAGCCGGAGTCGCTCAGGGGGATCGAGGACGGGACGATCCTCGCGATCCTCAACGGCAATCCGTACCTGCAGGGGTACATCCCGATCCGCCTGCTGGCAGAGAGCATCGCGAAGGGCACGAAGCTGTCGGCCGGCTGGATCGATCCGGGTCTGGAGGTCGTCAAGAAGGGCGCGGCCGCCGAGTGGCTGACGCGGCTGAAGTCCCCGGCCGCGGTCGCCGCGTACTACAAGCCGCAGGTCGACAAGCTGTTCGCGAACGTCGACAGCGCGATCCAGCCGCTGGGGAACCAGGCCAAGTAGATGGCAGCGGACCTGAACGGAGCTGCTGCGCCGACGCCCGTCTGCGAGGTCGTCGGCGTCAGCAAGGGCTACGGAGGCGTGCAGGCGCTCGCCGGGGTGGATCTCGCGATCCACCCCGGCCAGGTCCACGCGATCGTGGGCGAGAACGGCGCCGGCAAGTCGACGCTGATGAAGATCCTCGCCGGCGCCGAGCGGCCGGACGGCGGCGAGCTGCGCGTGCGCGGGCGGCGCACGTCGCTCGCGAACGTCGAGCAGGCCGGCCGCGAGGGGATCGCGATCGTCTTCCAGGAGCTGAGCCTGTTCCCGGACCTCGACGTGCTCGCAAACCTCTTCGGCGTCCATCAGCCGTCGCGCCTCGGCTTCGTCGCACGGGGCGAGATGCGCCGCCGCGCCCAGCCGCTGCTCGACCGCATCGGCCTGCGCGTCGACGTCGACCGGACGGTCGCGGGCCTCAACCTCGGCGAGCGCCAGCTCGTCGAGATCACGCGCGCACTGCTGGCGCAGTCGCAGGTGCTGATTCTCGACGAGCCGAACTCGGCGCTGAACGCGAGCGAGAGCGAGCGCCTGTTCGAGGTCGTGCGCGACCTGCGCGGGCGCGGCGTCGCCGTGATCTTCATCTCGCACCGGCTCGAAGAGGTCTTCCGCATCGCGGACGTCGTCTCGGTGATGCGCAACGGACGCGTCGTGGAGACGGTGCCGTGTGCGGAGACGACGATCAAGCAGGTCGTCACGGCGATGATCGGCCGTGAGCCGTCCCCGGCCGCGGCGCGAGTGCATCGGCGGGTGCGCGAGGGACACCCGCTGCGGTTGGAGCAGGTGTCCGTCAAGGGCAGCGTCGAGGCGGTCGACCTGACGATCGCCCCCGGCGAGATCGTCGGCCTCGCCGGGCTCGACGGCGCCGGCTTCGTGACCGTGCTCGACGTGATCTTCGGCCGTCGCGCGCCGGACTCCGGCACCGTCACGCTGCCCAGCGGCAAGCCCGGACCGAGGAACGTCGCCGCCGCCGTGCGCGCCGGTGTGGCGCGGGTGCCGGCCGACCGCGTCAACGAGAGCGTCTCGCTGGAGCAGAGCATCGCCGAGAACGTCTCGCACGTGACCGCCGGCGCGCTCGGCCGCCACGGCTTCCTGCTGCGCCGCCGCCGCCTGGCCGAGCGCGTCGTGCGCCAACGCGACGCGCTGCAGATCCGCATGGCCTCGCCGTGGTCGCCGGTCAAGCAGCTCTCGGGCGGCAACCAGCAGAAGGTCGCCGTCGCGAAGTGGCTGGAGGCCGACCCCGGGGTGATCCTGCTCGACGACCCGACGCGCGGCGTGGACGTGGGCGCCAAGGAGGAGATCTACGAGATCGTCCGCCGGTTCGCGCAGGAGGGGCGGGTCGTGCTGATGTCGTCGAGCGAGCTGCCCGAGTACGCCCAGCTGTGCGATCGGGTGCTCGTCTTCTACCGCGGCCGCATCTGCGGCGAGCTGAGCAGCGAGCAGATCACGGACCACACATTGCTCGAAGCGATCAACACGGGAGAGGTGAGCTGAAGATGGACGGAGACGGAAACGTGTCGATCCAGGTGCTGCGCGACGTCGCCGTGCCGTTGCGCGACGGCACGGTCACGCGCGCCGAGGTCTGGCTGCCCGAGGGCGGCGGTCCCCACCCGGCGATCCTGACGCGGACGATCGTGCCGGTCGACGGCCCGCCGACGCTCCAGCCGCTGATGGACCAGCGCCTGGCGACGAGCCGCGGCTACGCCGTCGTCCTGCAGGAGGTGCGCGGCCGCGGCTCGTCGGAGGGCGACTTCGAGCCGTTTGTCAACGAGGCCGCCGACGGCGCCGACAGCATCGCCTGGATCGCCGAGCAGGACTGGTGCGACGGCCGCGTGGTGATGACGGGCGCGAGCGTCCTGGGCGCCGCCCAGTGGCTCGCCGCCTCCGCCAGCCCGCCCGCGCTGCGCGCGATCGCGCCGACGATCTCCTCCGACGAGCTCGCCGAGGGCTGGTCGCTGACCGGCGGCGTGCCGGAGCACGGCTTCCTCTCGACCTGGAGCGCCGTTACGCTCGCGCCGCTCGGCGAGCGCTGGCTCGACGCGACCGAGCGCGCGCTCGACGACCTCGCAGGCCTGGAGCGCATCGCGCCCTGGATCTCCGACTGGTACGGGCCCGCCGACTCCGACTACTGGGCAGCTCTGTCGGTTTCGTCGCGCCGCGACCAGGTCGAGGTCCCGGTCTTCGCCGCCGGCGGCTGGTACGACATCTTCCTGGCCGGCACGCTCGCCAGCTTCGCCCGCTCGCGCGATCCGCGCGACCGCCTGGTGATCGGCCCGTGGGGCCACGATCCGTTCCTCTCCTGGCTGATCGGGGACGTCAACGCCGGCATCGACGGCGCCGGCCTGGGGCGGCTGTTCCCCTGGTCGCTCGACTTCTACGACGCGGTGATCGCCGGCCGCGAGCCCGACGCGCCGCGCGTGCGCGCCTACGTGATGAACGCGCGCCGCTGGCTCGCGCTCGACGCGTGGCCGCCGCCTGCCGCGAGCAGCTCGACGGTCGCGCTGGCAACGGCCAGCTTCGACGTCGATCCCGGCGACCCGGTGCCGAGCCGCGGCGGACGCGGCTTCACGCCCGGCCTGCCCGACGCCGGCTGGGGGGTGCGCGACCAGCGCCCGACGGCGGCGCGCGCCGACGTCGTCGAGGCCGCCAGCACGACGCTGGAGCAGGCGACGCTGCTCGCGGGCCCCGTCACGGCGCATCTGCGCACGTCCGCCGACGGCGACGGCGCCTGCCTGTGGACCGCGACGCTGTGCCACGAGCAGGCCGACGGCGCGCTGCACAACCTCTGCGACGGCGTCGCGACCGCGGCGGCCGATGGGGGCGAGGTCGAGCTGTCGCTCGGCCACGTCTGCGTCGCGCTGCCCGCGGGCGCGCGGCTCGTGCTGCTCGTCGCCGGCAGCTCCTTCCCGCGCTGGCCGCGACCGCAGCGCGCTCGGACGCAGTCGCTGCGCGAGGGCGGGCGGCTGGAGCTGACGGTCGCGCCGTACGAGCTGCTCGACTCGGCCGCGCCGACGAAGGGGTAGGCGGGCTCGAGACCGGCGTTCCGGGGTCGCGCCGGGCACGCTGGCCGCGCGGCGCGAGGGGGCGCCGCGCGGCCGCCGTCGTCACACGAGCGGCAGGCCCTCGACGCCGAGGTCGATGCGCGTGATGTGGAAGCCGCCGAGGTTGGCGGCGAACAGGTCGGTGCCGCGCCAGGCGACGTTCGCCGGCTGGCAGAGGACATGCGAGCAGGGGTCGTCCATCAGCAACTCGATGCGACCGTCGGTGTCGGCGCGGGCGATCCGCGAGGGCGAGAAGTACGACAGGTAGAGCCGTCCCTCGGCGTCGAAGGCGAGCCCGTCGACGACGCCGTCCAGGTCTTCGACGAACGGCTCCGCGCCCGCGGGTGCACCGTCGGCGCCGATGCGGATGACGGTCACGCGGTAGGCGTAGCTCTCGACCACGTAGAGCGCGTCGCCGCTCGCGTCGAGCGCCATGCCGTTGGCGAAGTGCAGCGGCTCGTCCCACCACAGCTCGCCCTCGCCGCTGTCGAGGTCGAAGCGCCAGACGCCCATGCCGGGCTCGTCCTTCGTGTGGCTGTCCGACACGTAGAGGCAGTTGCGGGCGTGGTCGACGACGGGGAAGTTGGGCAGCTCCATCGCGCGCTCGCCGCGCGGTCGCGCGAACGGCTCCAGCACGCCGGTCGCGGGGTCGAGCTGCAGCACGGCGGGCGTCTTGATGTCGCAGACGTAGAGCAGGCCGCGGCGGTCGAACGCCATGCCGAGGATCAGGCCGCCGGTGGAGGCGATCAGCTCGAGCTGCGAGCCGTCTGCCGCGATGCGGTAGATCTCGCCGGCGGTGCCGCCGCACCAGACGGCGCCGTCGCGGTCGATCGCGATCCCCTCGGGGTGGTTGAGCTGGGGCTCGTGGACGGCGCCGCTGAAGAAGGCGGTCGCGCGGTCGAGCGGCAAAGGGGCGTCCATCTGAGCGTCCTTTCCGAAGATTGCATGCGAAATATGCCAGACAAGCAGGATATGCCGCAATTTTGGCGTGTTTGACACCAGATCGCATTCAAAATGCTTGACATCTCCGATGTCGCTGATCCATACTCGGGACATGGGTGAACGCGGAGGAGTTGCGCTCGTGACGGGCGCTGGACGTGGCATCGGGCAGGCGATCGCGCTGCGTCTCGCACGCGACGGCTTCGACGTCGCGATCAACGACGTGGCCGTCGAAAGCGCCGAGACGGTCGTGCGCGAGGTCGAGGCGCTCGGGCGCCGCGCCGTCGCCGTGCCCGCCGACGTGAGCGACCGCGACGCCGTCTTCGCGATGGTCGCGGCGACCGTGGACGCGCTCGGCGGGCTGGACGTGATGGTCGCCAACGCCGGGATCGTCCGCGTCAAGCCGCTGGTCGAGACGACGCCGGACGACCTCCAGGCGATGTTCGCCGTAAACCTGTTCGGCGTCTTCTACTGCGTGCAGGCCGCCGCCGAGCACTTCGTCGCGCGCGGCGGGGGCGGCAAGATCGCGATCGCCTCCAGCGCCGCCGGCCACGAGGGCTTCGAGTTCCACGCCGCCTACAGCGGCACCAAGTTCGCCGTCAACGGCCTGACGCAGGCCGCGGCGAAGGAGCTCGCGCCGCACGGGATCACCGTCAACGCCTACTGCCCGGGGATCGTCGACACGCCGATGTGGGGCTACATCGACGGCGAGCTGGGGCAGCGGCACGGCAAGCAGAAGGGCGAGACGATGGCCGAGTACGCCAAGAGCATCCGGCTCGGCCGCGTCCAGACCCCGGAGGACGTCGCGGGCCTCGTCGCCTACTTCGCCTCCCCCGACTCCGACTACATGACGGGTCAGTCGCTGATCATCGACGGCGGCATCGTCTTCCGCTAACAGACCGACACGAGGTGATGGAGAGATGGCACAGGCGGTAGAGGAGCTTCGCGCACTCAGCGCGGGCGCCGGCGAGTTCTTGAGCGGCTCGCCGATCGGCCACTACATCGGCGGCGGCTGGCAGCTCTCGGGCGACGGGCGCGTCGGCGACGTGCTCGATCCCTCCGACGGCAGCGTGCTCGCGACCGTCGCGTTCGGCGGCGAGGCCGAGATCGACGCCGCCTGCAAGGCCGCGGCCGACGCCTTCCCCGCCTGGTCCGGGATGCCGGCGAACGAGCGCAGCGTGCTGCTGCACCGCCTCGCCGACAAGCTGGAGGCCGAGGCCGAGACGCTCGCGCAACTGGAGGCGCTCGACGTCGGCAAGGCGATCGTCAACGTCGAGTCCTTCGACGTGCCGTTCGGGATCGAGGGGATCCGCTACTTCGCCAACCTCGCCGCGCAACTGCGGACGGACGTCGCGCTGCCGCTCGCCCACATGGACGCGCGCACCCACCTCACGCCCTACGGCGTCTGCGGCTTCGTCTTCCCTTGGAACTTCCCCTTCGACCTGCTGGTCTGGGGCGTCGCCCCGGCGCTCGCGGCCGGCAACACGGTCGTCGTCAAGCCCTCCGAGGTGACGCCGCTCTCGACGCTCTACATCTGCAAGCTGATGGAGCAGATCGCCTTCCCGGCCGGCGTCTTCAACGTCGTCACCGGCCTCGGCGCCGACGCCGGCGCGGCGATCCCCAGGCATCCGCTCGTCAAGCGCATGTCGTTCACCGGCTCGCCCGAGGTCGGCCGGCTGATCGGCGCCGCCAGCGGCGCGCGGCCGATCCCCTGCAAGCTGGAGCTCGGCGGCAAGGGCGCCGCCGTCGTCTTCGACGACGTCGACGTGGCCGCGACCGCGACCGCGCTCGCCGGCGCGATCACGTTCAACACCGGCCAGGTCTGCTGCACCGCGACCCGCTGGCTGCTGCACGAGGACATCTACGACGCGTTCGTCGCCGAGGTCACCGAGCGGCTCAGCGCCGTCAAGGTCGGCCCGTCGCTGGGCGCCGAGACGGAGATGGGCCCGCTCGTCAGCCAGGCGCAGGTCGATCGCGTGCTGGCCTACCGCGCCAAGGGCGAGGCGGAGGGCGCGACTGTGCTGCTCGACGGCGGGCTCGCGAACGTCGAGGGCCACGAGGCCGGCTTCTTCGTTACGCCGTACCTGCTCGCGGGCGACGACCAGAACGTCTGCTTCCGCGAGGAGATCTTCGGCCCGGCCGCGTACGTCACGAAGTTCCGCGACGAGGACGCAGCCATCGCCTCCGTCAACAGCCTCGACTACGGTCTGGCGAACAGCGTCTGGACCGAGGACCTGGAGCGGGCGAACCGTGTCGCGGAGCAGATGGTGGCGGGGAACAGTTGGGTCAACGCGCACAACGTGTTCGCGTACGGCCTGCCCTACGGCGGCGTCAACCTCAGCGGCATGGGCGGCGGCGTCAACGGCCCGGACACGTTCACCGACTACCTGCGCCACCAGACGATCGCGCGCCCGCTGGGCTGAAAGGTGGCCGCGATGACGTCCTCCGACCCCCTGTCGAGACGGCTCGCGGCCTTCGCCACGAACCTGACCTTCGAGCAGATCCCCGGCCACGTCGTCGAGGCGGCAAAGCTGCACCTGCTCGACCTCGTGGGCACCGCGCTCGCCGCCTACGGGAGCGGCGCGGGAACGTACGCAGCGCGCGCCTCGCTCGAGCTGGGCGGCTCGGGCGAGGCGTCCGTCATCGGGCAGGCCGACGGAAGCCCCGCCGCGGTCGCGGCGCTGGCGAACGGGACACTCGCGCACGCGATCGAGTTCGACGACACGCACACCGCGTCGATCTGCCATATCTCGGCGGTCGTCGTCCCGGCGGCGCTCGCCGTCGCGGAGGCGGGCGAGCGGCCGGGTCACGAGCTGCTCGCGGCGATCGTCGCGGGCAACGAGGTCGTCGCCCGCATCGGCGCCGACGCGGCGCCCGCCTACATGCGGACCGGCTTCCATCCGACGTCCGTCTGCGGCGTCTTCGGCGCGACGGTCGCCGCCGCACGGCTGCGCCGCCTCACCGAAAACCAGACGACGCATGCGCTCGGCATCGCCGGCAGCCTCGCCGGCGGCCTGTTCGAGTATCTCGGCGACGGCGCCGCGACGAAGTCGGTGCACGGCGGCTGGGCCGCGCACGGCGGCGTCAGCGCTGCGGCGCTCGCTGCCGCCGGCGGCGACGGACCCGCCGGCGTGCTGGAGGGTCGCTTCGGGCTGTACGCCACGCACTTCCGCCTCGAGCAGCGCGACAGGCTCGGCGAGGACTGGGAGCTCGGCACGCGCTGGGAGACGCCGGAGATCTCGTTCAAGCCCTACCCGGCGTGCCATTTCATCGCCGGCGCGCTGGACGCAGCCCGCACGCTGCTGGCTGCAGGCCTCGACGTCGCCGCCGTCGAGGAGGTCGTCGTCGCGGTGCCGCAGGCGGCGGTCCCGCTCGTGCTCGAGCCGCGCGCGAGCAAGCTGCGCCCGCGAACGCCGTTCGAGGCGAAGTTCAGCCTGCCGTACTCGCTCGCGTCGATGCTCCTGCACGGCTCGCTCGACGTCGCGACCTACCGGCCCGAGCGGCTGCTGGAGGAGCGCGTGCTGGCGCTCGCCGGGCGCATCCAGCACGAGGTCGAGGACTTTCCCCACTACCCGGACGTGCTGCCGGCGCGCGTCACGGTCTGCCTGCGCGACGGCGGCCGCGTGAGCGAGCTGTCCCCGGCCGGTGCGGTCGCGCCGCCGTTCACGAGCGAGGACGTTCGCCGGAAGTTCCGTGAGAACGCCGCGCTCGCGCTGGGCGAGGCGGATCGTGCCGAGCTCGAGGCGCGGCTGCTGGCGATCGACGAGGCGCACGACCTGCGAATGGCGCTCGGCCCACTGCGGCGCGCGCGCTGAGACGAGGAGGAGTCATGAGCATCCAACAGCTGACGGTGCATCCGCAGGCGGCTGCGCTGATCGCCGAGATCGGGGAGCGCCTGAGCCTCTTCGGCGGCTCCGAGGCCAAGCCGATCACGGCGATGTCGCCGGTCGAGGCGCGCGAGCAGATGGCGCTCCTGCGCGGAACGCTGGGCGAGGGCCCGCCGGTCCCCGAGGTGCGGGACCTGACGATCCCCACGGCGGACGCCGACCTGCCCGCGCGGCTGTACCGCGTCGCCGCCACGCGGCCGGCGGGGCTGTGGGTCTGGTTCCACGGCGGCGGCTGCGTGGTCGGCGAGCTCGAGGAGCAGGACGCCGTCTGCCGCCTGATGGCGCAGCTGAGCGGCTGCGACGTGCTCAACGCCTCCTACCGCCTCGCTCCGGAACACCCCTTCCCGGCCGCGGCTCTGGACGCGTACCGCGTCGTCGCGTGGGCTGCCGAGGAGCTCGCCGAGGACCTGCCGCTGATCGTCGGCGGCGAGAGCGCCGGCGGCTGTCTCGCGGCTGTCGCTGCACTGCAGGCGAAGGTCGCCGGCACGCCGCAGATCGCCGCGCAGGTGCTCGTGCACCCGATGCTCGGGGCGGACTTCGACACCGACTCCTACCTGCGCTATGGCGGCGGCGAGTACCTGCTCGGCCGCGAGCTGATGACGTGGTTCTGGGACCACTACGCGCCGCAGGAGTGGATGCGCTCCGATCCGCTCGCCGTGCCGCTGCAGGCCGAGGACCTGAGCGGGCTGCCGCCCGCGACCGTGGTGATCGCCGAGCTCGACCCGCTGCGCGACGAGGGCGAGGCGTACGCCCAGCGGCTCGCGGAGGCCGGCGTCGACGTCGACGTGCGGATCTACGAGGGCGTCATGCACGGCTTCTGGTGCTGGGCGAACCGGCTCGACCCGGGCCGCGAAGCCGTCGCCGCCGTGTGCGCGCGTCTGCACGAGACGCTGCGCCGGAGCGCGGCGCTGCCGGCGTGAGCTGAGCGCCGCGCCGCTACTCGGGCTTCGCAGCGCGGCCCCGACGCTTGCGCGCGGGCTTCTCGTCCGCGAGCTCGAACAGCTCGCTGTGCTCGACGAGCGTCTCGCGCGTGCGCCGGATGTGCACGAGCAGGATGCTCGCCGCGTCCTCGCCGCGCCGCGACTTGATCGTCTCCAGCAGCAGACGATGCTCCAGCTGCGCGATCTGCAGCCGCTCTGGCAGGACGAGGTATGTGCGGCGGTAGTGCTCGGTCCCGTTCCACAGCGACTCGATGATCCGCAGCAGTCGCGGCGGCGCGCCGGACATCGCGGTGAGGTGGAAGCGCCGGTCGAGCTCCACCCAGCGGCCGATGTCCTCCTGCTCGGCGGCCTGCTCGATCTGCGCGACGTAGCCTGCGAGCTCGGTCAGCTGCTCGTCGCTGAGCCCCGGCACGCTGCGGGCGATCGCGAACGGCTCGAGGTGCTCGCGGATCTCGTAGATCTCACCCAGCTCGTCGAGCTCGAGGCGTGCGACGCGCGCGCCGGAATGCGGCAGCAGCGTGACGAGGCCCTCGGCCTGGAGCAGCTGGAGCGCCTCACGGACGGGGATCCGGCTCGTCCCGTACTGCTCGGCGACGCGCGCCTGCCCGATGCGCTCGCCCGGCTTCAGCGAGCCGGCGAAGATCGCCGCGCGCAGCTCGCGGGCGAGCAGGTCGGTGAGCAGCTCACGCGAGGTGTCGTCGTTGGGGGCGTCGCCAGCTTTGGTCATGCGCGACACGTCTCCTGTCGTCATCGCCGCGCCTGGATCATGCCGCATCGCACGGCGCCCCTGCAGGGATCAGATGCCCTGCCAGCTCCCGTCGTCCCAGAAGTACGACGAGCCGGCTGGCAGCTCGCCCGTCGCCACCTGTCGCATGCCCTCGCCGGAGACAGCCTCGGTGAGCGCGATCGAGCGCTCGCCGTCCTCGACGCGGATCGAGCCGTCCGGACGATCGTCGCGCCGGCGCAGCTCGTAGACGCTTGCGACGAAGCGCTCGAGTGCCGCACCCGGCTCCAGGCCCGCTTCCGCCGCCAAGCGCTCGAAGAAGGCGCTTCCGGCGGTCTCGATCGCCATCGCCCACGGCGCGGGTCCCGACGCATAGCGCCCGAGCTGTGCGGTGACGGCGGCTGTCAGGCCCAGCGAGCCGAGCAGCTCCCGCACGGCGTCGACCTCGGCCGCGTCGGCCTGCGCCTCGATCTTCACGTCCACGACGTCCTGCCCTTGCTCGTCAGCCATCGACATCCTGCCTTTGCTGTCTCGGAAAGCCGAACGGCCGGCAGGCACGTGAGCGCCTGCCGGTCGTTCCGGGTACGGCGTGCTGCCTACGCGTAGAGCTTGTTCCAGCTCGCCATGAAGGCGGAGCGGTACGTGCCGCCGCCGAACATCCAGTCGCCGGCCTTGGTGCCCTTGGGGACCTGCTGGTCGACGTTGCCGGCGTCGAAGACGACGGCCGGGTCAGGCTGCGTGACACTCAGCTTGCGGTCGAGCTGCTTGCCCGAGAGCCCCTGCAGGATCTGGCCGACCAGCGTGTAGGAGACGTAGGGGATGTCGATCCACGACGTGGCCACGAGCGGCGACTGGCCGCCGCGCAGCGCCTCGACGCCCGCGGTGTTGGCGATGTGGCCGTAGACCTGGACGTCGGTCTTGCCGGACTGCGCGACGCCGGAGGCGGCGGGAACCGCGATCGGCGGGTAGTTGCACCAGATCGCGTTGATGTCCGGGTTGGCCTGCAGGATCGTGCGGGCCGCGGCGGAGGAGTCGCTGGC
>Ga0210410_10003346_pt1 | contig 14229 bp, 13 predicted proteins | sample IncBWC4MmetaG_FD_161058 | JGI IMG/M metagenome (GOLD analysis project Ga0210410, IMG submission 161058) | Forest soil microbial communities from Barre Woods Harvard Forest LTER site, Petersham, Massachusetts, United States - Inc-BW-C-4-M | ecosystem: Environmental > Terrestrial > Soil >... | reverse complement strand
GCCGCGATGAAGCACCGGCTTGAGAAAGGCGGCGGCGGCCGACCAGCGCCGCCCGCGTCTCTGATTGACGTGAAACGCGCAGCAGCCCTCGTTATCGCCGGTGTTGAAATCGGCAACCGATTTGATGCCGGCCTGTTCGGCGGCGGCGCGGAACGCGTCGAGCAAGTCCCAGTGCACGCGCGGCGCTTCGATCCGCAGTTCGCCGTCGACGCCGTGCAATTCGCTCTCGCCGAGAAAATTGTTCTCATGCTTCTTGAAGAAGGGCAGCACGTCGTCCCAGCTCCAGCCGGCGAGTCCGAGCTGGCGCCAATGATCGTAGTCCGCGGCCTGGCCGCGCATATAGATCATCGCGTTGATCGCCGACGACCCGCCGATCGCCTTGCCGCGCGGATAGCTCAGGCTTCTGCCGTTGAGCCCCTCTTCGGCTTCGGTCTTGAAACACCAATCCGAGCGCGGATTGCCGATGGCGAATAGGTAACCAACCGGTATGTGGAACCATATCCAATTGTCGTATCCGCCGGCCTCGAGCACGAGCACGCGCCTGTCGGAATCGGCAGAAAGCCGGTTAGCCAGCAGGCAGCCGGCCGAGCCCGCTCCGACAACGATATAGTCGTACTCACCTTCGATCGGCTCCGGCTGCGCCATCCTTCGCTCCCCCCTAGAGCACGATCCCGAAAAGTGGAGACCGATTTTCGGAAAAGATCATGCTCAAATACAACGCCAGGGTAGGATGACGATTCGAAGAAAAGTCATCCTACCCTGCTCGCGGATGATAGCGGGTCGCGGCCGCTTTGCCACGGCATCGGACGGCTGCTAATCTGAACAAAGCGAAATGCGGCTTGCTGAGCGCTTGCCGCATCCGCCTGGAACGATGGTTCCCCAAGGCGACCGTGTCGATCAGTTCGCAGTTTTTCCCGGCGAACGACGAACAGCCATGCTTTTGGAGGACTATCGTGTTTGAGAGAAGACATTTCCTGACCGCTTTTGCCGTGGCCATAGCGGTAGCCGGCTTATCGCCAGCCGTGGCGCAGGAGAAATCGATCACCGTCTTCGCGGCCGCTTCGTTGAAAAATGCGCTTGACGAGGTTGATAGTCTGTTCACCAAGCAGTGCGGGATTAAAATCGTTGCCAGCTACGCGGCAAGCTCGTCGTTGATGAAGCAAATCGAACAGGGCGCGCCCGCCGACGTCTTTCTGTCGGCCGACATTGACTGGATGGACTACGGGATCAAACACAATCTCATCAAAAACGGCACACGCAAAGACCTCCTCGGCAATCGCCTGGTGCTGATTGTGCCGAAAGACTCCAAGATCGGCAGCGTGACCATCGCGCCCGGTTTCGATCTTGCCGCGCTCGCCGGCTCCGGACGCATCGCGACCGGCGACGTGCGTGCGGTCCCGGCTGGCCTCTATGCCAAAGTGGCCCTGGAGAAGCTCGGCATCTGGTCGAGCGTCGAATCAAAAATAGCGATGGCCGAAAACGTGCGCGCGGCGCTGGTCCTGGTCGCTCGCGGCGAGGCGCCGCTCGGCATCGTCTATGAGACCGACGCGAAAGTCGATCCAAGCGTCAAGATCATCGGCGTGTTTCCCGAGGACTCGCATCCCCCGATCATCTATCCGGTGGCGATGACCAAGGACGCAAAGCCCGACGCCGCGCAATATCTTGCGTTTTTGACTACACCGGAGGCGAGGGCCGTTTTCGAACGATACGGCTTTCGGGTGCTGGGAAAACCCTAAGGTCGGAAAACGCTCACGTGTTTCATCTCTCGCCCGACGAATGGACTGCGGTCGAGTTGTCGCTGCGCGTTTCGATCGTCGCGACCGTGTTCGCACTGCCATTCGGCATCGCTCTCGGCTGGCTGCTCGCGCGCAAGGACTTTTGGGGAAAGACCTTGCTCGACGGGATCATCTATTTGCCGCTCGTGCTGCCGCCGGTCGTAACCGGCTATCTCCTGCTCATTTCGTTCGGCCGCCGCGGACCAATCGGAGCCTTTCTTGCTGATAATTTCGGCTTCGTCTTTTCCTTTCGTTGGACCGGCGCGGCGCTTGCCTGCGGCGTGATGGGCTTTCCGCTCATGGTGCGTCCGATCCGGTTGGCGCTCGAGGCCATTGACCGGCGGCTCGAGGATGCGGCGGCAACGCTCGGCGCCAACCGTTTCTGGGTGTTTTTGACCGTGACGCTGCCGCTGGCGCTGCCGGGCATCATCGCCGGCGCCGTCATGGCGTTCGCCAGAGCGCTGGGCGAATTCGGCGCCACCATTACATTCGTCTCCAACATTCCCGGCGAGACGCAAACCATCTCCGCCGCCATCTACACTTTGCTGCAGATTCCCGGCGGGGAGGCGCTGGCGATACGCCTGGTGCTGATCGCGATTGCGCTCTCGCTCGGCGCGCTGATCGTTTCCGAGTGGTTCGCGCGCCGGGCCGGCATGCGGTTCCAGGGCGAGTGACTGTCCTCGCCGTCGACGCCCTCGCCGCGGAAGGCGTCGAACCCGTCAAGAATGCCGACGTCGACACCTGGGTGACCGGAACTTCGCGTTTGGCGAAGCCCTGCTACAAATGTTTGTAGATTGTGCCCGGCGCCGCGACGGCTATCTTCCGCAGTTGTGATTGCGAACCCGCTCGTTACCCCCTCCCCGCCCAAACATGCCACGGCCGTCGGCGTCGCCTGCGGTGCCGGCGCGGCCTTTTGCTGGGCCCTTGGCTTCGTTGCGGCCCGGCACGGCATCAATGTCGGCGTCTCGCCCTTCGTGCTGGCTCTGCACCGTTACTTTTGGCCGGGCCTGGCGCTCCTACCCTTCGTCGTCACCAACGACTTTCGCGACCTGGGCGGCATCGGATGGGGCCGCGGGTTCGTCTTGGCGCTGTTCGGTGGGCTTCCGCTCGCGCTGTTAAGCTATCTCGGCTACGTGTACGTCCCGCTCGGCCACGGCGCCGTCATTCAGCCCTCATGCGCGGCACTGGGCGGCATGCTGCTGGCGCGGTTGGTTTTGAAGGAGCCGTTGCCGGCACGCCGCATCGCCGGCGGGCTCGCCATGGTCGCGGGCCTCTGCATCATTGGAACCGAAGCATTGCGTACCATCGGCGCCCATGGCATCGGCGGCGATCTCCTGTTCGTAGCGGCCGGCGGATTTTTTGCCACCTTCGGCATGCTGGTGCGGCTGTGGCGGGTGACGGCGATGCGGTCGGTGGCGATCACCAGCGTGCTCTCGCTCGTCGCGGTGCCGATTCTGCTGTTCAGGTTCGACAATCTGCTGGCTGCGGGATTTGCTGAAAATCTGTTGCAGGCTGTGATCCAGGGGGCGCTGGCGGGTGCCGCAGCGACCTATCTGTTCACGCGCGCCGTCGTCTTGCTCGGCGCCTCGCGCGCCGTTTTATTTCCATCGCTGGTTCCGCCGTTCGTGCTGCTGCTCGGTTTTATCGCGCTCGGCGAGGTGCCGACCCTCTCGCAGCTCGCGGGCCTCGTCATCGTGCTTATCGGCTTCCGGCTGACGCAGTAGGGGTGAGCCATTCCGGCGGTTGCGAACGACGCTTACGCGGCTTTCCGGCTCGTCAAAAACTCACCGATGCGATCGAGCGCCCGCAAAATATTCTCGGTCGAATTGGCGTAGGATACGCGCACATAGCCCTCGCCGAGGACGCCGAAGTCGGGCCCGCCGATCAGTGCGACGCCGGCATCTTCCAAGAGCGCCGAGGCAAGCGGCTTCGCCTTCCAGCCGGTGCGCTTGATGTTCGGGAAGGCGTAGAAGGCGCCTTTCGGGGTCGCGCACGAAATATCAGGCAGGCGGTTGAGGCCTTCGACCACGACTTTGCGTCTTTTGTCGAACTCCGCGACCATTTTCGCCACTTCGTCCTGCGGGCCGGTGAGCGCGGCAAGTCCCGCAAATTGCGCCGGCGCATTGACGCAGGAATGCAGATTGACCGAGAGCTTGCGCGCGAAGTCGTAGAGCTTGCCCGGCCATACCGCATAGCCGAGCCGCCATCCGGTCATGGCGTAGGTCTTCGACCAGCCGTTGAGAAGAATGAGCCGGTCGCGGATCGACGGGTATTGCAGCAGGCAGACATGCGCTTCGCCGTCGTAGAGCATGTGGTCGTAAATCTCGTCCGACATGACGGCGACGTCGGGATAGCGCTCGAGACCCGCGACGAGCTTGTCGACTTCGGCTCTTGGCGTCACGCCGCCGGTCGGGTTGGCGGGCGAATTGAGAATCAGGAGCCGCGTCTGCGGCGTGATCAGGCTGAGCGTTTCCTCCGCCGAGAAGGCGAAGTTATTTTCTTCGCGGATCGGCACCGGTATGGGCCGCGCGCCGGTGAATTCGATCATCGATCGATAAATCGGGAAGCCCGGATCCGGATAGAGAATATCGGCGCCGGGCTCGCCGAACATCATGATCGACATGAACATCGTCGGCTTGCCGCCCGGGAAGATCATGACCGAGTCGGGCGCGACATCGACCTTGAATCTCTTATGCAGATCGGCCGCGACCGCCTCGCGCAGCGGCAGGATGCCGACCGACGGCGTGTAGCCATGATGGCCGTCGCGCAACGCCTTTACCGCCGCCTCGACAATGAAATCGGGCGTGCGAAAATCCGGCTGACCGATTCCGAGATTGATGATGTCACGGCCCTGCGCCGCAAGCTGGGTAGCACGCGCAAGAACGGCGAATGCGTTCTCTTCGCCGATCCGATCGAATGCAGCGATGGTTCTCAACATGGGCGGCACTTGAACCTAATTGCTTTGCAAAAGCAAACGTCCGCACCCATGCTGCGTTGCAATATGACGAGGCTTGCGGGACCTGCGTAAAACGGGGTTCGCGCTCGCGCCGGATAGGCTTATCTATGACGAGCGGTGAGGGCGTGCGGAGACGAGAATGACCAAGGGTACCGGTTCGCAAAAGCCGCGTCTGCGTTCGCAATTGTGGTTCGACAATCCGGACAATCCGGGCATGACCGCGCTCTATCTCGAGCGCTACCTCAATTACGGATTGACGCGCGAGGAGCTGACATCGGGCAAACCGATCATCGGGATCGCGCAGACCGGCTCGGACCTCAGTCCCTGCAACCGGCATCATCTCGAACTCGCCAAGCGCGTCCGCGAGGGCATCCGCGAGGCTGGCGGCATCGCCTTTGAGTTTCCGGTCCATCCCATCCAGGAAACCGGCAAGCGCCCGACCGCCGCGCTCGACCGCAACCTCGCCTATCTGGGCTTGGTCGAGGTGCTTTACGGCTACCCGCTCGACGGTGTGGTGCTCACCACCGGCTGCGACAAAACTACGCCCGCCTGCCTGATGGCAGCGGCGACCGTCAACATTCCGGCCATCGTGCTCTCCGGCGGCCCGATGCTGGACGGCTACGGCACGGACGGCAGGCTCATTGGCTCCGGCACGGTCGTCTGGCAGGCGCGCGAGGACATCGCCGCAGGCAAGATCGACTACAAAGACTTCATCGATATCGTCGCCGCATCGGCGCCGTCGGTCGGCCATTGCAACACCATGGGCACGGCATCGACCATGAACGCCTTGGCCGAGGCGCTCGGCATGTCGTTGCCCGGCTGCGCCGCCATTCCCGCGCCTTATCGCGAGCGCGCGCAGATGGCCTATGAAACCGGCCGGCGCGCCGTCGAGATCGTGCATGAGGATTTGAAGCCTTCCGACATTCTCACCCGCGCCGCATTCGAGAACGCGATCGTCGCTTGCTCGGCGATCGGCGGCTCGACCAATGCGCCGATCCATCTTGTCGCGATCGCGCGGCATGTCGGCGTTGCACTTTCCACAGAAGATTGGGAGACCATCGGCTACGACGTGCCGCTTCTGGTGAACATGCAGCCGGCGGGAGAATGTCTAGGTGAAGAATACTATCGCGCCGGCGGTTTGCCCGCGGTGATGAATGAGCTCCTTGCTGCTGGCCGCTTGCACGGCGGCGCGCGCACTATCAACGGCAAGACCATCGCCGAGAATGTCGGCAACGCGAAGGCGACCAACCCGCGCGTCATTCGGCCGTATGATCAACCGCTGAAGGCCCACGCGGGCTTCAAGGTGCTGCACGGCAACCTGTTCGATTCCGCGATCATGAAAACGAGCGTGATCTCCGACGAATTCCGGCAGCGTTATCTCAGCGATCCGAAAGATCCGAACGCGTTCGAGGGCCGGGCTGTGGTGTTCGACGGGCCTGAGGATTATCACCGGCGCATCGACGATCCGGCGCTTGGCATCGACGAACACACCATCTTGTTCATGCGCGGCGTCGGCGCGATCGGCTATCCGGGCTCCGCCGAAGTGGTCAACATGCAGCCGCCCGCGGCGCTGATCAAGCGCGGCGTGACGGCATTGCCTTGCGTCGGCGATGGGCGCCAATCCGGTACGTCCGGCTCGCCATCGATCCTCAACGCATCGCCGGAAGCCGCCGACGGCGGCGGGCTTGCGCTGCTGCGTTCCGGCGACCGCGTGCGCATCGATCTCAACAAAGGCACGGTCGACGTGCTCGTGTCACCAGCCGAATTGGCGGAACGCGGCGCCGCGCTGAAGCAAAATGGCGGTTACGACTATCCGGCCAGTCAGACCCCATGGCAGGAAATCCAGCGCGCTATGGTCGATCAGCTTGCCGGCGGCATGGTGCTCGTGCCGGCCGTCAAGTATCAACGGGTGGCGCAGACTTACGTGCCGCGCGACAACCACTAGGTTCAACGTTCACTAGGTTCAAAGTTCCGGGGGAAACGTCGTGAGCAATTCGCGCCCGACTACTGCCGAAAAGCGCCAAGCATTCCGCAAGCTCCACGAAGCCGGCTGCTTCGTCATTCCCAACCCGTGGAATGTCGGCACGGCGCGCTATCTGCAAGGTCTCGGCTTTAAGGCGCTGGCGACGACCAGTGCCGGGCACGCCCATTCGCTCGGATTTCCGGACGGCGGTCAGAGTGTTGATGCAGTCCTTGCGCATTACCGGGAGCTGGCAGACGCGACCGACGTCCCGCTCAATGCGGACTTCGAGAATGGCTTTGCCGACGACCCGGACGGCGTCGCCGCAAACGTCACGCGCTGCATCGCGACCGGCGTGGCCGGGCTATCGGTCGAGGATTCGCCGAAAGATGCGCGGCCGCTCTACGAGCTCGACGCAGCCGTGGCGCGCGTCAAGGCGGCGCGGGCGGCTGTCGACCGCGCCGGTGGCGGCGTGGTGTTCACCGCCCGCGCCGAGAACTTCATCCGCGGCGTCCTTGATCTCGATGACGTCATCCGCAGGCTGAAAGCCTATGCGGCCGCCGGCGCCGACTGCCTCTACGCACCCGGCGTCCGGACGCGCGAGCAGATCGAGGCGGTGGTGAAGGCGGTGGCCCCGAAGCCGGTGAATTTTCTCGCCGGCTGGGCGATGGAGTTCAAGGTGAGCGATATCGCCGCCATGGGCGTTCGCCGCATCAGCGTCGGCGGCTCGCTGGCGCGCGCGGCCATGCATGCATTCATCAAAACCGCGACCGAGATTGCCAACGATGGCAAATTCGACGGCTTCGACGGCCTCATTTCCAACGCCGAGCTGAACAAGTTCTTCAGCGAGGACCGCAAGTCGCCGGCGTGATGGACACCAAGCAACCCGTCGGGCCGCCGGTCGATTCGACGCCGGCTCGGCCGCCTGAGCCGGTCACACTGTCCGGACGTTTCGGCTCGGTGGCGCGGCTCGATCCCGCGCGCGATGCCGCGGACTTGTGGCACGCCTTCAAAGGCCACGACCACATTTGGACTTATATTTCGCGCCATGGTCCGTTCTCCGACGAGGCGACGTTTGCGGCTTGGCTCGCCGAGCGGGCGACGCTGAACGATCCTTATGCGTTCACGGTGCGCGACCCCGACGGCCGGGCGCGTGGGCTCTTGGCGCTTCTGGAAATTCGCCCGGCGATGCGCGTCATCGAAGTGGGCTTCATTGTTTACAGCCCGGCGCTACAGCGCACGGCACTCGCCACCGAAACCCAATACCTATTGGCGCGTTATGTTTTCGAAACGCTGGGTTATCGGCGCTATGAATGGAAGTGCGATGCGCTCAATGCGCCCTCGCGCCGTGCTGCTTTGCGCTTTGGCTTCGTGTTCGAAGGCATATTCCGACAGCACATGATCACCAAGGGCCGCAGTCGCGACACGGCGTACTATTCCATGCTGGATCGCGAGTGGCCTGTGCGCAAGCTCAATTTCGAGCGCTGGCTGGCGCCGGAGAATTTCGACTCGCAAGGGCGGCAGAAGCAGAGCTTAGCGACATTGAACGGACAACACGCATGAACAGGCTGGAAGGAAAGGTGGCACTGGTGACCGCGGCAGGTCAGGGAATCGGCCGCGCCATCGCCGAACGATTTGCCGCCGAGGGTGCCAAGCTGATCGCGACCGATCTCGATCCCAACAAATTGCAAGGCTTGCGCGGCAAATTGCGTAAGCTCGACGTGTTGACGCTGGACGACATCGAAGCCTTCAGCCGCGACATCGGCCGCGAATACGGCCCGCTCGACGTGCTGGTCAATTGCGCCGGCTATGTGCACCAGGGCTCGGTGCTCGACTGCTCCGACAAGGATTGGGATTTTTCGTTCAACCTGAACGTCAAATCCATGCATCACATGATCAAGACCTTCCTGCCGGGAATGCTGCAGAAGAAGGCAGGATCGATTGTGAATATTTCATCGACGGTGTCTTCGATCCGCGGCGTTCCCAACCGCTATGCCTACGGCGCGACCAAAGCGGCGGTGATCGGGCTCACCAAGGCGGTCGCCGCCGATTTCATCAAGCAAGGCATTCGCTGCAACGCCGTCTGCCCGGGGACGATCGAATCGCCGTCGCTCGGTGAGCGCATCAACACGGTGTCGCACGACAGCGGCCGTTCGATCGATCAGGTCCGCCAGGACTTTGTTGCGCGCCAGCCGATGGGACGGCTGGGGACACCCGAGGAAGTCGCATGGCTGACACTATTCTTGGCGAGCGACGAATCGAGCTACATCACAGGTCAGGCGCATCTCGTCGACGGCGGCATGGCACTCTAAGGGCTTGGCGCTGTAAGATCGTTCTGTGCCCGACGGGCTGCGGCACAGGGTGACAAATCAGCATGCACATTCTCATGACCGGCGCTGCCGGGATGATCGGGCGTAAGCTCACCGCGCGCCTGATCGCGAATAAGAAGCTCAACGGCAAACCGATCGAGCGGCTGACGCTGCTCGATGTGAGCGCGCCGGAGCGCCCGGAAAATTTTTCCGCTCATGTCACGACGCTCGCGGCCGACCTTGCCGATCCGGCGACCGCCCGTGCGTCAGTAGCGGGCCGGCCCGACGTGATCTTCCATCTGGCGGCCGTCGTCTCCGGCGAAGCCGAGCTCGACTTCGAGAAAGGCGTGCATGTCAATTTCGACGGATCGCGCGCGCTGCTCGAAGCTGTTCGCGCGTTAGGCGATGGCTATAGGCCGCGCTTCGTCTTCACGTCGTCTATCGCCGTGTTCGGCGCGCCGTTTCCGGACTCGATCCCGGACGATTTCGCGTTGACGCCGCTGACCTCATACGGCACGCAGAAAGCAATGGTCGAGCTGATGCTTGCCGACTACACGCGCCGCGGGTTTGTCGACGGCATCGGCATCCGGCTGCCGAATATCGTGGTGCGACCCGGAAAGCCGAACAAGGCGGCCTCGGGCTTTTTCTCCTCGATCATCCGCGAGCCGCTCAACGGCGAAGAGGCCACGCTGCCGGTGGACGAGGGTGTGCGCAATTGGCACGCAAGCCCGCGCGCGGCCGTGGGCTTTCTGATCCACGGCGCCGAGCTCGATGGCAAAGAGGTCGGGCCGCGCATCAATCTGACCATGCCGGGCGTTTGCTGCACCGTCGCCGAGCAGATCGCCGCGCTGCGGCGGATCGCCGGCGACAAGGTCGTCGAGCGCATCAGGAGGGCACCGGACCCGCTCGTGCAGCGGATCGTTGCCGGCTGGCCGAGCCGGTTCGACCCAGCGCGTGCGCGCGCGCTCGGCTTTGAGGTCGAAAAATCCTTTGACGAGATCATAAAGGCGCATATCGACGACGAGCTGGGCGGCCGGATCGCGTCCTGAGATCAAACAAAAACTCTTTCCGCTGCACGCGCCAGGGCTTAAAGCATCATCCGGAAAAGTGGAAACCGGTTTGCCGAAAAGATCATGCTCAAACGAAAAGCTAGAGCGGGATGCCGGTCCAACTAAAAATCATCCCGCTCTAGGTAAGTGCATGCTGTTCGATTCGGCCCTCATCCCGGCAACGCTCGCGCGCCGCTACAAGCGCTTCCTTGCCGATGTGGTGCTCGAAAACGGCGATGTGACCACCGTCCATGTGGCCAACCCGGGCGCGATGACGGGCCTCGACCGGCCGCTGTCCCGGATTTGGCTGTCCGATTCAGGCAATCCGCTGCGAAAATATCCCTGCAGTTGGGAATTGGTCGAAGTCGATCTCGGCAGCGGCCTTGAACTCGTCGGCGTGAATACCAGTCAGCCGCACGAGCTCACCGCCGAGGCCATTGCCGCCGGGCTGATCCCGGAATTGCGCGACTACGCCTCGATCCGCCAAGAAGTGAAATACGGACAGAAATCGCGGGTCGATTTTCTGCTCGAAGATCCGGCGCGGCCGACCTGCTATCTCGAGGTCAAGAATGTCCATCTGATGCGTAAGCCGCGGCTCGCCGAATTTCCCGACAGCGTGACCGAGCGCGGCACCAAGCATTTGCGCGAGCTTGCGCAAATGCGCGCCGACGGAGCGCGAGCGGCAATGTTGTATGTGATTCAGATTCCCTCGACTGATCGCTTCGCGATTGCGCGCGACGTCGACCCCGCTTATGGCGCGGCTTTCGACCAGGCGCGCAGGGCCGGCGTCGAAATGCTGGCCTGGCGCTGCAGCGTGAACCTCGCCGGTATTCAGATCACAGCGGCACTTCCAATCGTCGAAGGTTAGTCGGCGAGCGGTTGCGTCGATCATGGGGCCTTGGTTAGCAACTTCAGCGTTAAAGACGCCGCGACCAAGACGGTTCGATAGGGTTGCCACGGGCGCCAGAAATCAGGGGATGCAGCGGTATGGAGGCCCTATCGCCGGTTCCCATCGATGGGCCAAGCAACGGCCGCAAGGCCGCGGATTGCTTGCGTTAGGCGCGCGTATGCTTACATTCTGGGGTGATTTGCGGCCCCGGCCGCTCCCACCGCGGCCAACGTAACACCCATGACCTACGTCGATGCGGCGGTAACACCGCTGCGAAAAACCGGACAGATCAAGATTTACGGCCCGACGGCCTTCGCCGGGATGCGCAAGGCTGGGCGGCTGGCAGCCGAGTGTCTCGACATGCTTGCCGCCGAAGTCACCCCGGGGGCAACGACCGACCACATCGACCGGCTGGTCTACGAGTTCGGCATGGATCATCACGCGATCCCCGCGACTTTGATGTATCGGGGCTATCGCAAATCAACATGCACGTCGGTCAATCATGTCGTCTGCCACGGAATACCGACCGACAAGCCGCTGCGCGAGGGCGACGTTGTCAACGTGGACGTGACGCTCATCCTCGACGGCTGGCACGGCGATTCGAGCCGAATGTATGCGGTCGGCGAAATTCCGCGCCGCGCCGAGCGGCTGATCGAGGTCACCTATGAGGCGATGATGCGCGGCATCGCCGTGATCAGGCCGGGCGCCACGACGGGCGACATCGGCCACGCGATCCAGACCTTCGTTGAAGCGCAGCACATGAGCGTGGTGCGGGATTTCTGCGGGCATGGCCTCGGCCGGCTGTTCCATGACGAGCCCAACGTCGTGCATGTCGGCCGCCCCGGCGAAGGCATCCTGCTCAAGCCCGGAATGTTTTTTACGGTCGAACCGATGATCAATCTCGGCCGGCCGCACGTGAAGGTGTTGTCTGACGGCTGGACGGCAGTGACCCGCGACCGCTCGCTGTCGGCCCAATTCGAGCATTCGGTCGGCGTGACAGAAAACGGCGTCGAAATATTTACGTTGTCGCCGAAGGGCTTCACCAAGCCGCCCTATCCGACAGCCTGAACAGCGGTCCTGTCCCGTAGCGCTTGGTTTTCGGCCACCAGTTCAGCGATACGATTGGTCAACGACGCTACCGCCGCTGCGATGTCGGCTTCGGTGTAACGCGGCGTGATGTGCTGGGGGCAATTCCAGTCGAACGTCTCGAGGCGTAACACGAACGCCCGTTCCACCTTCGCCTTATAGCCAGGTAGCGCGAGCCGGGCTGCGAGTTCGGGGTCGGCGGCGAGATCCCGCACTTCCATGTGCGCCAGAATCTTCAGTCGCGCGCGATTCGGATAATCCACCATGATCAGAGCAACGCGATCGTCGGCCGCGACGTTGCCGAGGCTGATATATTGCAGGTTGCCGCGAAAGTCGGGGAACGCGAGCGTCTTCTCGTCGAGGACTTTGATGAACCCGGGCGGACCGCCGCGATGCTGCACATAGGGCCAGCCGCTCTCGGACACCGAAGCCAAATAGAAGCTGTCGCGCGCTTCGATGAATGCCACCTCGTTCTCCGTGAAGCGGTCGAACGTCCGATGGCCTTTGAAATGCTCCCACATCTGGCGGCTGCCGTTTGCCGCTTGGGCGGCTTGCACGCTCGGCGTCGCGACAATGTCGAGGAATTTGTAGGCCATCGCGATGTGCTCCCTTCTGGGGGCTTAAACATAGGCTCGTCCGCCGTCGGCGATAATCCGGAGAGTTGACAAGTCTTTATTGCTGTTTCAGCAATAATCCATGGACCATCTCGGCGCCATGCGGGCCTTCGTTTCCGTTGCCAAGCTCGGCAGCTTCGCCGAAGCGGCGCGGCGTCTGCAGCTTTCGCCGTCGGTCGTCACCCGATCGGTCGCGCAGCTCGAGGATCAACTCGGCCTGACATTGCTCCTGCGCACCACGCGATCGCTGCGTCTGACGGAACGCGGCGAGCTCTATCTGGAAAGCTGCGAGCAGATTCTGCAGGACGTCGACAGCGCCGAACGACAAGTGCGTGGCGAAGATGCCGAACCGCGTGGCACCCTGAAAGTCGCGGCCCCCATCGTCTTCGGCCGGCTGCACGTCTTGCCGATCGTCAACCGGGTGCTGCGCGACTATCGCGATGTGGCCGTCGAATTGACCCTATCGGACCGCAACGCCCATCTGGTGGAGGAAGGCGTCGATGTCGCCGTCCGCATCGGCGAACTGGCCGACAGCAGTCTAATCGCGGTTAAATTGGGGGTAGTAAGCCGCGTCGTGGTCGCGAGCCCTACGTATCTAAAAGAGCGGGGCGTTCCGAAATCGCCCGCCGAGCTTGCCGAGCACGCCATCATCGCGTTCGAAGGGCTCACCGCCACCGACGACTGGCGGTTTCACGGCGGCGGAAAACCGGTGCGCCTGGAGCCGCGACTGACGGTCAACAGCGTCGATGCATCGATCGCAGCGGCGGAAGCGGGTATCGGGATCACGCGCACCCTGTCCTATCAGGTCCAAGCCTCCGTCATCGCCGGCCGTCTCACGCCGATTCTGCAACAATTCGCGCCGCCACCATTGCCGGTGAGTGCGATCTATCCGGCGCGGCGAATCACGTCCGCCAACATCGCCGTCTTCATGAAAACCGCGCGGGGTTATTTCAGAGCCCATCCGCTCGTTCCGGTCGAAGAATGGCGGCGACGGACGAAAGGCTAGATACGGGAGCTCGCGCAACCGCCCAAAGCGCTGAGCCGGCCCCGCACGCCGATTGCAAAATACCGCAATTCAGTCATCCTAGAACCGACCGACGGCGGCAATAGCTTGGACAGCCTCGGATTGCCTGCGAATTCCATGCTCGAAAAGAAGCGCGAAAATCAAAGCGGTCTTGCCGAAGCGCCGCCGCATTATCATGGCCATCGCGAGCGCCTGCGCGAGCGTTTTCGCGTAGCGGGCGCCGATGCGCTGTCCGACTATGAGTTGTTGGAGGCCGTGCTATTTCGCGCGCAGCCCCGGCGCGATGTCAAGCCGCTCGCCAAGACGCTGATGGCGACGTTCGGCTCATTCGCCGAAGTGATCGCCGCGCCGGTCGCGCGCCTTGCCGAAGTCAAGGGCCTCGGCCAGGCCGGCATCACCGAAATCAAGATCGTGCAAGCGGCGGCGGGTCGGCTGTTGCGCGGCGAAGTGAAAAAACGGCCGGCACTCTCGTCCTGGTCGGCCGTGCTCGACTATTGCCGCAGCGCCCAGGCCTTCGCCGAGAGGGAACAATTCCGCATCCTTTTTCTCGACAAGCGCAACCAGCTG
>Ga0210410_10003345_pt1 | contig 14229 bp, 10 predicted proteins | sample IncBWC4MmetaG_FD_161058 | JGI IMG/M metagenome (GOLD analysis project Ga0210410, IMG submission 161058) | Forest soil microbial communities from Barre Woods Harvard Forest LTER site, Petersham, Massachusetts, United States - Inc-BW-C-4-M | ecosystem: Environmental > Terrestrial > Soil >... | reverse complement strand
CACGTCACCGCGCCGGGACAAGTTCTCGCCGTCGTACGACAGCAGTTCCTGACCGGAGCCGGCGGAATATCCGCCGCCATGCAGCCAAACCATGACGGGGCGCTTTGCGCCGTCGTTGACGGCCGGAGACCAGATATTGAGCCGCAGACAGTCCTCCGAGGGTACGCCATCGTCCCAGGAGAACATGAAGGCCTCTTCGTCGTTGGCCCACCCTGTGCGAGCGCCCTGCGGACACACATTGCCGAATTGGCGCGAGCTGCGCACGCCCGTCCACGGCTTTGGCTTCACAGGCGGCATGAAGCGATGCGCGCCCTCGGTCGTGTCCGCATAGGGAATACCCTTGAAGGTGAACATGCCGTTGTGGACATAGCCCGCCACACTGCCGTATTCCGTGGCGACCACGGCGATGTCCTTCGCGGCGAGTACCGATGCAGTGGAGCGATCAGGCCCCGCCGATGCTTTAGCCGATGCGGCCCGTTTCTCACCGGCCGACGCCGGCAGCATGCCTCCTGCCGCACACCCTCCGATTATTGCCGCCGCGCCTTTCAAAATTGCGCGCCGATCCGATTTCCCGGTTATTGCTTGGATGCGTTTCATCTCGCCAGGCGACCCCGTATGCGCTTGTTATGGCAGTTGCCGTTAGACGCTATACGCTTAGTCCCGTGCTGGAAAGCGCGATTTTTGGACGCCACCTTCCCACCGTACCGAACCACAGAAATCGCTAGGCAAAACAGTGGCTTAATCCGCAATAAAGCCTATGATGGCAGGGGGATAAGAACACAATGATGCGCATCGCGCCCTTTCTCCTATGAATCTAAACCGCCTGGACCTCAACTTGCTGGTCGCGCTAGATGTATTGCTGACCGAGCGCAGTATTACACATGCCGCCGAGCGCCTGAATCTGAGTCCCTCGGCGACCAGCGGGGCATTGGCGCGGCTTCGAACCTACTTCGACGACGAATTGCTGACGCAGATTGGCCGGCGTATGGCGCCGACCCCGCTCGGCGAAAGCCTGCAAGCCAGTGTGCGGGACTGTTTGCTGCACGTGCAGGCCACAATTGATATCCGGCCGCAATTCGACCCGCTCAATTCAAAGCGCAACTTCAGGTTGATGATGTCGGACTACGTATCCACGGTACTGATGCCCACGGCGCTATGCCGCCTGCAGCGCGAGGCCCCGGGAATCACCATCGAACTGCTTGGCAACGAGAATGAGCCCTGGGAAGCGCTGGGCCGCGGCGAAATCGATTTTTTGGTGCTGCCCAAGAACTTCATACGTGAAGGCCACCCGGCGGAAGTCCTGTTCGAGGACGAATATGTTTGCGTGTGCTGGAGCGAGAATCCCCTGATCGGCGCGCAGATCAGCTTGGAGCAGTGCCTGCAGTTGGGGCATGTGGTAGCACGCATCGGGACGCTTCGTCCGCCGACCATCGATGCTTGGTTCTTCGAGCGCTTTGGTCATGCGCGTCGCGTCGAAGTCATTGCCACCAATTTCAACAGCGTGCCGCATTTGCTGGTAGGTACCAATCGCATTTCCATCATGCACCGGCGTCTCGCGCGCGCCTACAGCACGGCGCTGCCGTTGAAGATTCTGCCCTCGCCGGTGGAAATGCCGCGCCTGGTCGAGATGATTCAGTGGCATAAATACCGCGACCGCGATCCCGGCAGAGTGTGGTTGTTCGAGTTGTTGAAGTCCGCTGTGGAAAGCCCTCCCGCATAGGACTGTAAGCGACCCTTCGGCAGCACCGAAAGCAGCCATCCATAGAAACGCCTTCCCGATCGGCCGGCACCAACCTACGCTGCTCGCATATGCTGGCCTGTCGCTCGTTTAGAGCCCCGGCCGCATCACATCAATGCAGGCGTTGGGAGGGGGAGAACATGAGCTTGAACAATCATCGCATCTTCGGTGCAGCCGGCTTAGCCGGCTTGCTCGGGACGAGCTTTTTGCTGGCCGGCACGGCGGCTGCGCAAACAGCCGTCAGCGGCGGGGAAAACGCCATCAACGAGATCGTGGTGACCGCACAGAAGCGTCCAGAGTTGCTGCAGGATGTGCCGGTCGCGGTTACCGTCGTGACCGGAACCCAGCTCGCCGATCAGCATATCTACAGCATCGCCGACCTTGCCCGCACCACGCCATCGCTGGAAATGGTGCAGGCATTTGGCGGTCCGGGCGGCGGCGGACAGATCCGCGGCATCGGCACCAATTCGTTCAGCCAGACTGCGGAAGGTGCGGTGGGCATCGTGCTGGACGGTGTTCCGCAGGGAAACGTCAATATCACCAATCTTTACGATCTGCAGCGCATTGAAGTCCTGAAAGGGCCGCAGGGCACGTTGTTCGGCCTGACCTCTTCGGCCGGCGTCATCAATATGGTAAGCGCGCCGCCCGATCCTTCGAGCTTCTATGTCACGGCGCATGTCGACTATTCGGAAGCCGGCAAGGCCGATTCGAAGTTTGGCGAAGAAACCGAGCGTGCGGTGCTCAATGCCCCGATCACCAGCAATTCTGCCATCCGACTGGCGCTGTCGTCCGATCATACGAAAGGAGTCCAGGTCAATAATTTTACCGGCGCCCAGAATGCCGCCACCGAATGGGGCGGACGGTTGCGCTACCTGCTGAATGCGACCGACGCTCTGACCATCAACTTGATCGGCGACTACGATAAGGTGGGCCAGAATTACAACGACCCGCAGTTCGTTTACGTCTCCGCGAACCCCATGCTGGCGGCGCAACTGGCTGCGCCTGGTTGCGGCATCACAGCGTCGTATGAAAATAACGCGCGCTGCGGAAACCTTGCCAATGATCTCAACTACCGAAACTACGGCGGCGCGGCGCAAGTTGATTACAGCTTGGGGTTCGCAACGCTGACCTCCATTACCGGGTACCGAAAACAGATAGACGCCCCCAACGATGACGACATCATGGGCTTGGCCGGACAATTTCTGCAGATATTCAGGGTGGGGGCAACGAGCTCCGGGCGTCAGTTCTCGCAGGAGCTTCGCATCGCTTCGAACGGCGCACAGAAGATCGACTATGTTGCCGGTCTATTCTATTCAAGTTATTCCGCGGAAACAGGCAACACGCCGGGCGGAGGGTTCTTCGTCGGAACATTCGACATCCCACCCATGCCGTTTCGGCCTCCGCCGTTCCCGTTCACTCCGTTTTTCCAATCAATCGTATCCACGGCTACGACCAACAAGTCCGACGCGGCTTTCGGTCAGGCGACGTATCACGTGACCGACCAACTCGGTGTGATCGGCGGTATCCGCTATACCCATCAGAGTCTTAGCGCATCGACATCGGCGGATACGGGTAACCAGGCGCCTCCGACGTACGGCGCACTCACGGTCGACAACTGGTCCGGACGCGTTGGCTTGCAATACAAGATCAATCCAGCGTTGACCAGTTACGCCACGGTAGTGCGGGGATACAAAGGTCCGCAAGTCACCCCCGCCGCGCAGGGAAGCCCGACCATTGTCATCGGTTCAGAAATACCGACGGCGTATGAACTTGGGATCAAGGGCAGCGCGATGGGCGGCCGCTTGGGCTGGGATGGCGACGTGTTCTATTCGCAGGTAAAGGACTATCAGGGCCAGTCGTGCAAGCTTAATCCGGCGGGTGTGTTGGTTTGTGTGGGGCAATCCGTGCCTCAGGTGACGACCAAGGGCATTGAATTGAACGCCTACGGCAAAGTGTTGACCGGCCTGAACATAACCGCTGGCTACATTTATAACGTGGCGCAATACCCCAGCGGGTGGACCGGCTACGACCCGAACAACCTCAACGGCGGTACCACCTCTCTGTCGAATCAGCAGTTGGTGGGCGTGCCGAAGAACAAAGTATCGTTTTCCGCACTGTACGCTTTCCCGATTGCAGACGGCGTGCAGGGGTTCATGAACGCGGATACGGTATTCAAATCGGCGATGCGCTTGGGCCCTTCGGGCGATCCTCGCTTCGTGTATGCGCAAAACTGGAACACCGGCGCTCGCCTGGGCGTGCGTTCTCCGAATGAAACCTGGAGCGCTGCGCTGTTCGCGCGCAACATCAGCAACGACAACGAACCGATCACGCTGTTTGGCGGCCCATCGTTCACGCCACCGGTTTTCGCCGGCGGAGTCGGCAATGGATTTGTCAACGGCATTTCCGGTTGGCAGACGGCGAATTCAAGGCGGCAGGTGGGCATCACTCTCGACGTTAAATTCTAGACTGTGGGGCGCTGAGCGCGCCTGCGGCCGACGCGGATCGGACCGATTCGCTGGCGCGCGGTTTGGAAACCAATCTCTGGGTTAACCGCTGAGGTGCCCGTAGTGCAGGTCATGAGGCCGGACTTTCGGAGGCAGCCATGATTCTATTTATCAATGCACGCATTTTTGACGGCAGCGGCGCTGCGCCCTTCGCCGGCGAGGTGTTGGTCAAGGAGAATCGCATTGCCGCCGTTGCCCGCACGGGAGGCACGCCGCTGGCGCGAGACAATGCGATGGTCGTGGATGGCGCTGGTGCCACTCTCATGCCGGGAATGACCGAGGCTCACGCGCACTTAAGCTGGCCGAGTTCAGTGGAGCGATTTGTTCCCGGAATGAGTCTGCCGCCCGAAGATCTGTTGCTCAACACCGCCCGCAACGCACGAATCCTTCTCGATCACGGCTTCACCAGCGCCTACTCCGCGGGAGCGCTGGGAAAAACCCTCGAAGTGTCGCTCAAGGCACAAATCGATTCGGGCGGTATGCCAGGCCCACGGCTGTTGCCATCGTCGATTGAGCGCGAACCTCCCAATGAGACCGCTTTCCTGGAAGGCGGTAGCGTGGCAGATCACGGCAAGGGCCCGGATGCGGTGCGCGCCTTCATCAAGGATTGTGCGGCCAAAGGTGCAAGGATCGTCAAATTCCTGCTTTCCGGCGAAAGCGCGCTGAAGCCGGGTGCGTCCATGCAGATTCTGTATACCGAGGAGGAAGTGCGCGCGGCGGGGGAGCAGGCGCGCGAATCCAAGGTCTGGTTGACCGGCCATGCGCACGCCGCGGAAGCCATAAAAATGGGCCTGCGCAATGGGTTCCGCGTGCTCTATCACTGCACCTACGCCGATGCAGAGGCGATCGATATGTTGGTCGGGCGCAGGCGTGAGATCTTCGTCGGGCCAACCTTGGGAATCGTCCAGGCCACCTTGGATGCGACGCCGCCACCTCACTTCGACATGAGCCACATGAAAGCCGATGCGGCGGTGGTGCTCGAGTGTCAGAGGAAACTCGGGCCGATCTTGAAGAAAGCAGGCGTGCGCCTCGTGCCCGGCGGCGACTACGGATTCCCCTTCAATCCCAATGGCCGCAATGCGCGGGACCTGGAACTCTTCGTCCGTTACTTGGGTTACACGCCGATTGAGGCGCTGGTTGCCGCCACCAAGCTCGGCGGCGAAATCATGGGCATGGAAAATGAATTGGGACAGATCAAGCCGGGATACCTGGCGGATCTGCTGCTGGTATCGGGCGATCCCACCCAGAACGTCGCGGTTCTTCAATCCAAGGACAATTTGCGCGCCGTCATGAAGGACGGAAAATTTCATAAGGCGCCGGTCGGCAGCGGCTGAGGCCTGGCATGACTATGCGGCAGTGGTTCAAAAAAAACTCCAATGGGGAGGGCGGCAGGGTGACAGACGAGGCCGTGCGGGAGCGCCGCATACGTGCGCACGGCGCGGTGCTTGATTTGAATTTCGCGCAATCGATGTACAAGCCGCTGCTCGAGAATCAGCGCCGCGACGGCGTGGATGTGGTTCGCGACATCGCCTACGGCAGCGATGCGCGTCACCGCCTGGATCTGTATCGCCCGTCGAATGCGCGTGCTGCGCCCAGTGCCGTGATGGTATTCGCGCCCGGCGGAGGCTTCATTCGCGGCGATAAGGGGGAGCGCGAAAATGTCGGTCAATATTTCGCTCGGCAGGGCATCGTGGTGGTCGTGGCCAATTACCGCCTGGCCCCGGCACATGTATGGCCGGCCGGAGCCGAGGATGTGATCGCCTTGTATCGCTGGGTTCGGAAACACGCCGGGAAGTATGCTCTCGATCCGGCACGCATTATTTTGGCGGGCGAATCCGCAGGTGCCGCTCATGTGGCGACGGCCACGCTCATACGCCGCTTCCATCCGGCGGAGGGATTGTCGATTGCCGGCACGGTCCTGATTTCCGGTGTCTATAATCCGGTGCTCGAAAAGCTGGCGCGTGAGCAATTCGGCGTGGCGACACCCGATCCTCGCAACGAGGCGTACTTCGGTTCCGACTTCGATTCCTATCAAAGCATGTCGACCATCGCGCTGATCGACGCCCCGCCGACCGCACCACTGTTGATCACCTATTCCGAACTCGACCTGCTGCAAATGCAAGTGCAGGCCTGCGAGCTGTTCGCGCGGCTGGTCACCGATCACGGCTTCAAACCTCAATTGCGCGTCATTCGCGGCCACAATCACATTACGCAAACGTACGCCGTGAATACCGGGGATGAATCGTTGAGCGGGCCGGTTTTGGAATTTCTGCGCGCTTGCGGCGCTTAGGAGGAAATCATGCGAGGTAGCTTTGCTCGGGCCAATCTTGGAATTATTTGTTTGACATTCGGCTCGTTGAGCCTGGCGCAGGTGCCGCCGGTGCTGGAGCAACCCGTCGCCTCCCGCCCCGTCATACCGGTTTGGCCGGGCACGATGCCGGGGACCGCGCGGCCTGCCTCGCAACACGAAAGCACGATGGTGGTCCCCTACGACCATATGCATATCGTGCGCAATGTGACCGTTCCGACCTTGACGTTGTTTCTACCGAAATCGAATCCATCCAAGACCGCAGTTATCGTCGCGCCGGGAGGTGGATTTCGCGTGCTCGCCATCGAGGCCGAAGGCTACTCGGTCGCCGAATGGTTTTCGCAACACGGAATGGCAGCGTTTGTCTTGAAGTATCGCCTCACGCAGACGCCGGCGTCCGACGAAGAGTTCATGCCGAGCAAACCGCCAGCCGGCGCGCCGGGAGCACCAGGCGCACCCGGACCTCGCGGCAACCCGATGCTGGCTCCGCTTCCCGAATATGTCGAGCAAGATGCCGTTGCGGACGGTATACAGGCGATCAGGGACGTTAGGGCTAATGCCGGCAAGTGGGGGATTGCGCCGGACCGTATCCTGATGGTGGGATTTTCCGCAGGCGGAGTCGTCACTTCGGGAGCGATGCTGGCGGAAAGTCCTGCCGAGCGGCCGAACTATGTGGGCCTCATCTACGGCGCACCATTTGGCGCTGCGCCGAAAATACCGGAAAACACTCCTCCGGCGTTTCTCGCTGTGGCACAGGATGACCCGCTTGCGGCAACGCCCGAGCTTAAATTCTACGAAGCGCTGCGCGACGCCAAAGCCAATCCGGAACTTCACGTCTATCGTGCGGGAGCCCATGGATTCGCGATGATGCCAAGAAACGGCACCAGCGATCACTGGATAGATGAGTTGTATTGGTGGCTGGAGTCCCACGGATTGACAAAACCATGAACCTTGAACGGCGTGGTCGATTGTGAAGCCGCCCTATATTTTCTTAAGGGTGGGCTTGGCATTTTGCATCGGGTTGGGCGGCGCGGTGCTCGCTCAGACCGATGCTGCGGGGCTGCGCGGAATAACCGTGGATGCGACCATCACGGTGGGCGCGCTGCGGCCGTTCAGCGGCATCCACGGGGCGCCGGCGGCTGAGTTTACCGGCCGCGGTCCGCGCGATGCGCAGCCGGCGATGGTGGATATCTCCGCGGACTATCGCGCCGCGCGCATCGACCTGATACGTACCCACGATGAGTTCGGGCCAGGAGACATCGATGCGCAGTTTGGCGCCGCTGCGAATCTGCCGGTCGCCATTCCCGCCAGCCGCAACGAGCTCACGATATTTCCAGACATGACGGCGGATCCGGAAAATCCTTCGAGCTATCATTTTGAACCTACGGATCGATTGATCGCGTCGATAAAATCAGTGGGAGCGGAGCCATTGTTTCGGGTCGGCCGGAGCATCGGCGCCGCGGCCGATCCTCCTGCTGATTTGGATAAGTACGCGGAGATCGTGCGCCACGTCGTGCTTCATTACAACAAAGGATGGGACAAGGGCTTTCGCTACAGAATCCGCTATTGGGAGATATGGAACGAACCGGATTTCCGGGTCTTCTGGACGGGTTCACCACAGCTATTCTACGCGCTGTACGACAAGGCAGCGCGCGCGATCAAGGCCGCCGACAGGGACGCACTGGTGGGCGGTCCCACGATATCCAAGCCGTTGGATGCCGGTGCATATCGGGAAGGGTTCTTGGACTATGTGAGGTCAAATCGTCTGCCGCTCGATTTCTTCTCCTGGCACCTCTATACGCTCGATTCGAACGACCCGTACAATTTTGTGACCATCGCCAGACAACTGCGCCCGATACTCGATGCGCATGGCTTCGGTTCTACGAAGACTTTCCTGGACGAATGGAACGTCGACTTGTTCGATCGCGACATGTCCGCAGCCGCTCGGGCGTCGTTTGCCGTGAGCTCGCTGATTTACATGCTGAGTGGCCCCATCGACAAGCAAGCCTACTATCGCGGCGATACTTCATTCCGGCATCCCAATGCGGAACCCGATGCGGTGGGTCACGCGCTGATCGCCTTCGGCTCGCTGAAGAGCACGCCGGTTCTGCTGCGGACGTCGGGCGGCGATGACGCGGGATTCGCGGTAGTGGCGGGGCGCTCGCCGGACCAGCGCGTGGTTCAAATATTGATCAGCAATTATCAAATTGCGCCGAAGTATCTCGGACCGCGGCCCAATGGGGATGTCATGCACATCCCTAACATCATGGACATTCGGCTCTTGCCCCGCCGCACGTTCACGTACCATGACAATGGCGGCTACGACTTGACGGTCAATCTGGCCGGGCCCGCAAAGCGCGAAGTGAAGCGGTACAGAATCACCGATGCATCGAATTTCGCACTCGTTGATCAAAGCGTGCAAACTGGCCCGGCCGTTCATCTGCAGGCGGCATTGCCGCCGCCGGGAATCGAATTCATCGTCATTACGGCGATGAACTAGTTGGCGCTTGTGAGCTAAACGGGGATCTCGAAGATCTGTTTGGGCGTGGAATGCAGGCATTCGGATGGCCCCGTGGCCTCGATCAAATACACGTCGGTGTTATGCACGAACATCCGCGCATTCAGTATTCCCGGATGACAGACGATGGCCATGTTCTCCTCGATCATCATGTCCTCATCATTCCGAATCAACGGCCGCTCAACCATGTCGTAGCCCATGCCGTGCACGCTGAGACGGCGCTCCTGGGGCAGATGGCGCTCTCTAAGGTAGGCATTGTGCTGCGCGAATATGTCCTTGGCATACGCTCCTGGTTTGAGAAGCGATAACGCGAAGCGCTGCGCATCGATCACCGCCGCATGCGCCTCAAGAAGTTCCTGGGGCGCCGCCCCAAGGACAAATATTCGCGACAGTTCCGTGTAGTAGCCGCCGGCGCCATTGTTCTCGACCAGCAGAGAATAAATATCGCCGCGCTCGAGCGTCCGACCTTGCAGGGATCGCGGCCGAAAGCTGGCGGCCTGTCCCCAGGGGGCCGAGGAGCAAAGAAATATCCCTTGTTCGCTGCCAAGCAGCTGGCCGACGTATTGCGCGAAGGCTGCGATCTCGAAGTCGCGTTGTCCGGGGCGAATGTGTTCCTTCACCCGCAGCATGACTTCATCCTGCATGGCGGCGACCTGGCGGATCATCGCGCGCTCTTCGGCGCTCTTTACCGCCTTGATGCGATCCACGAAATCCGTCGCGTCAACGAGTTCGCTGCCTCGCAGATGCTCGCTCAAGTGCCGCCCAAAACTATGATACATCGATGCGGGCGCGACAAAACCCACCCGTTTCGCGCCCAAACGCGCCAATTCGGCGGCCGCGATATCGGCATCGTAGCCGCCCGAATAGACCACGGAGGGGTAGCTCGGCGTCGTCAAGCGGCGCGCAATGCCGCTAGCTGCGGCCTCCGCAGGGCTCGATTGTCTCAGTCCGCCAAATGGGCCCTGTTCGATGAACGAAATGCCGCCCTCGAGCGGGAACACCACGCTGCTGGGGTAGCCGTTTGTTGCCGGTTGATTGGTGAACCAGCGTATGTATCCGCCGACCCAGTCGCTGGAATTCTGCACAACCAGCGCATCGATGCCTCGCTTAAGCATCACGGCGCGCACCGCCGCCCAGCGGCGCTGCAGCTCTTCGGCGGAGACAGAGTTCACTACACGGGAGGAGCTGGTTTGCATGGTATCCGTCGTCTGTTGATCGATCAGTGAGGCACGATATTCGTCATTGCTCGAGTTTCGCCGGCGAGGAACTTTCGCAGGTTGTCGCGAACGATTGGGTAAGCCTGGTCGAGGTAGATGGCGCTCATGCCGCCGATGTGCGGCGTAATGATGATTTTCTTCTCCTGCCAAAGGGGATGATCGGGTGGCAGCGGCGTTTCACGAAACACATCGAGCGCCGCGCCCGCCAGGCGCTGTTCTTGCAACGCGGCGAGCAGCGCGTGTTCGTCCAGCACGCCGCCGCGCGCCACGTTGATCAGATAGGCGCTGGGTTTCATCACGGCGATTACCGAGGCATCGATGAGCTTTTCGGTTTGCGGAGTGTAGGGCACGATCAGCACCAGAAAATCGGCCAAGGCGGCGGCGCGCTGCAAATTGTCGCGCGCAAATACCTCATCGAAACCTTCGGGCCTGCGGATGGTGCCGGAAACCCCGTAAACCGTCATGCCGAACCCCTTGCAGCGCGGCGCCAAGACTTCGGCAATGGCGCCGATGCCCACGATGACCACGGTTTTCCCCCACAGCAGCGGCTGCGGCCAGCGCTGCCATGCATGTACTGCCTGATTTCTCTGCATACGAGGAAAATCCCGCAGCAGGGCGAGCATTTGCAGAAACACCAGTTCGGACATTTGCGGTCCATGCATGCCGCGCGTCGAGGTGACCGTCACTTCCGCGCGCAGCGAAGCAAGCCGCAGGATGGCGTCTGTCCCGGTCGTCAGGGATTGAATCCAGCGCAATCGTTTCGCGCGCAACAGCATGTCCTCATCAAATTGAAAGCCATGAGCGATCAGAGCGTCGGCGTTCTCGACTTGCCGGCGCGCGAATTCCCGATCGTTCGTCGCGAGCAGATCCAGGTTCGGGAAATCCGCGAGGGCCTGTGCCTTGAATAGACTGGCATCCGTTTCGGGTTGGCCAATAAAAATGATTCGATTACTCACTGCACTGCTTCCGCCATGTCAGAGCGAGAGCGGCGCTGCCGCCGACCGCCACAAACGGCACGATAGCCAACAACACGGCCGCACTGCCGCTGCCGCCCGCCAACAAGCCGCCGGCAAACAGGGGGCCAACGACGGAACCCAAGCGGCCCACCGCGACCGCTGCGCCCACTCCGGTTCCGCGTATCGCGGTCCTATAGTAAAGAGGTGCAAGAGCAAACAGTATGAGTTGCGCGCCGACGATGAACACTCCCGCAACGGCGCACGCCAATGCTGCGACGGCGAAAATCTTGCCAACTGAAGCCACCGCGGCCAGAGCCGCCGCCATACCGATGTACGTCATCAGCACCCACCGCCTGCGCCGCTCGCCGGCGTGCAAACGGCCTAGTAAACCCGCACCCATGCTACCGCCTAGATTGAAGCAAACGGAAGTCCAACTCGCCTGAGTACGGCTGAACCCCAAGCCGCCGATCAGACTGGGCAGCCAATTGAGCATGAGCAGCAGCACCAGCTGCGTGAAAAAAAACGCCGCCCACAATAGCAGCGTCGTAGCCGCGCGATCCGAGCCGAACAATGACGCGGCCACGCTTTCGATTCGCGGCGCGCCGCCTGCCTGCCCGGTCCCAGTGATCTGCCGTGATTCCGGCAACAAATACCTCATGAGAATGGCAATGATAATTGGTGCGGCACCGCCGATTGCAAAGATCCATCGCCAATCCAAGCCCAGTCGTGCGCCCACCGATACCAGCCCCGCTAGAGCACCGCCGAACGGCATCGCCGCCATGATCAGCGTCACCACGCTGATGCGCTGACGCGCCTGCGTCGATTCCGAGGCCAGGGATATGAAATTCGGCATGGCGCCGCCCAGCCCGAGTCCGGTCAGCAGGCGCGCGGCAATCAAGGATTGCGCGCCGCCGGCCAGGGCCGTCAACAACGAGCAAAGGCCAAACAGCAGCAATGATGCGATCAGGGCGCGTTTGCGGCCGAGGGTGTCGGCGATGCGGCCGCCGATCGCCGCGCCCAGGAACAATCCAAAAGTGGCCGAGCTGAAAATGACCGCTGCTTGCCCTGTCGACAGTCCGAACTCGGCAATGACTCGCGGCGCCGCTACGCCGATGGACTGGTTGTCAAATCCCTCCATAAGCGCCGCCGCAGCGCACAGCGCGAGCGTAGCATTAATCCGCATTGCACTCCGCCGGCCATTCATACATAGGAAACATGCTCTTTGCCCTTGAGTCCGAGCATCTGGCGGGCCTCGGACGGCGTGGCAGCCTCGTGCCCCATCTCCTTGAGTATTCGCTTGATTTTGTGCACTTGCTGCGCGTTTGATTCCGCCAGCTTGCCGCGCTCGATGAACAGGCTATCCTCGAGCCCGACGCGTACATTGCCGCCCATCAATCCAGCTTGCGTCAAAAACGGCATCTGATGCCGGCCGGCCGCCAGCACCGACCACTGAAAGTTTGCCGGACCAAATAAGCGATCGGCGGTACGCTTCATAAACATCAAATTGTCGAGTTCGGCGCCGATCCCGCCCAGAATGCCGAATATCAGCTGCACGAAAATTGGCGGCTTCACCAGCCGATTCTCCAGAAAGTGCGCGAGGTTGTAGAGGTGGCCGACGTCGTAACATTCGTGCTCGAACTTCGTACCTGATTCGTTCATGGTCTCGAGAATGTACTTGATGTCGCGGAAGGTATTGCGAAAGATGAAGTCATCGCTATTGCGCACATAGCCTTCCTCCCAGGCGTATTTCCAATTCTTGATGCGGTTGGCCGCCGGAAAAATCGCGAAGTTCATCGAGCCCATGTTCAGTGAACACACTTCCGGTTTGAAACGGATGGCTGCCGCCAGCCTATCCGCGACCGTCATGCTCGGACTGCCGCCGGTCGTCAGATTGATCACGGCATCGGTCTGCCGGTGAATCTCGGGAAGAAACTGCAAATACACTTCCGGACTTCCGGTGGGCTCGCCGTCGGCGGGTTTGCGCGCATGCAGGTGAATGATCGCGGCGCCGGCATCGGCCGCCGCAATGGACTGTGCCGCGATCTGGGCTGGAGTGATCGGCAACGCGTCCGACATGGTCGGCGTATGCATGGCGCCGGTGATTGCACAGGAAATGATGACTTTGTTGCTCATGATGTGCGCGTATCCCTGATGGCCAGACAAAGAAGAAACCCCGCCGCCATGACGATGATCGGCAGCCACAGGACATGTTCAATTCCGAAGCGCTGCGCGACGTGGCCGACGATCACCGGCGCCAGGCCGCCGCCGAACAATTCGCCGACCGCAATCACCAGTCCGGAGGCGGTCGCCATCAGCGCGGTGGGGACTGCTGAGATGCACAAGGGTCCGACGGTGAGGGCAATGAGCGCGTTATTGAAGAAGTGCACCAGGAACAGGAACGCAAAGAGAATGCCGACGTTGTGCGAGGCATTGGCGAGCAGCAGCAGCGAGACGAACACCCCGATACTGGACAGCGCCATCACCGGCTTGCGGCCGATCTTATCGGACAGCCACGGCAGCAGCAGCGTTCCAGCGCTCGCGCCCAAGCCGATGGCGGACATGACGACGGCCATTTGCTCGGATCGAAGCTGCAAATGATCGACGAGGTAATTCGGCATGAAGGCGCTGGTCGAAATGAGACAAGTCAACCAGCACAGCATGAGTAACGCGGCGATTCGGACGTTGGAATACTGCAGAACGGCCTTCCAATCCGACAGGCCACGCCAGGGTTCGATTCGCACCGGCGCAGAGAATGCAGGAATCATTTTCCATACCGCGTAGGCCAGCGCCAGGCCGGGAAGCGCAAAAATCAAGAAAATCAGCCGCCATTCGATAAAGCGCAATGCGCCTGCGACGAACAACGGCGCCAAGCCAAGTCCGAATAGCGGCAGCATCATTTGCTGAATGCCGATGTTCAGGCCGTGGCGCTGCGGCGCTGAGGCATCCAGAGTCGCGGCGATGCTGACCGGGGTGTATGCGCCATCAGCA
>Ga0210410_10003344_pt1 | contig 14231 bp, 9 predicted proteins | sample IncBWC4MmetaG_FD_161058 | JGI IMG/M metagenome (GOLD analysis project Ga0210410, IMG submission 161058) | Forest soil microbial communities from Barre Woods Harvard Forest LTER site, Petersham, Massachusetts, United States - Inc-BW-C-4-M | ecosystem: Environmental > Terrestrial > Soil >... | reverse complement strand
AAAACCCAAAGAGCGTCGGGTAAATCGCCATATCAAAGATGCTGGCGGCCAGCGAAAGCCACGCTTCCTGGAAGCCCCAGAAATTCCCCAGGCCACGGCGCACCCACGCGTAATAGCCGCCTTCGTGCGGCAGTGCGCTGGAAAGTTCGCCGATCATGAAAGCCGTCGGCAAGCACCACAGGACCGGAAGAAACAGCAGCACCAGAATCCCGCGGCCGTAACCCGCGCCGGAAATGACCGCTTCGGTGCCGTAGGTTCCGCCGGACACCATAAAGAACGTGGCGGCAACCAAGGGCCAGAGCGTCAGTTTTGCGGCTCTCTTTTTGGAGATGGGAAGTGCTTGGGAAGGAATTTGGGCGGGCAGCGATATAGTGCTCAATTTTTTTCTCTCGTCCTCCTAAAGTGACTCTCGCTTTCCCATTTCTCGAAGCAAGCTCACCTTTTGAAGAATACAATCCCCTTGCGCGCATGCAAGAAAAAAATGAGGCTCGGCGATTTTTTTTTCGAGCACGCCAACTGTACTTGGGTACTAGTCGTTTCGTTCCATGCGCCCTGCCTGCACGCGTCCAAAACTTTTTCTTTGCCCGCCGGCTGATCCGGCCAGCGGCCAATGGGCTGTGGTACACTCCGCGAGGCTTTTTTCATTCCAATTTCTACCGGGGTCATCCGCATGAAGCTTCGATTTTCTGGCCTGTCCGCACTCTTTCTCCTGGCAAGTTCCATTACCTCCGCGCAGCAAGCCGCAACCCCGCGCGCGATCACGGTCGACGACCTCTTCGGTGTCAAAGAGGCGCACGAACCGCAATTCAGCCCGGACGGGCAGGTGATCGCCTTCACCGTTACCTCAAGTTCCTTGAAGGAAGACAAGGCGGAGTCGCGAATCTGGATGGTGCCGGCCTCTGGTGGCGACTCTTTTCCCCTTACCACCGAAGGCGTGGCGTCGTCTCACCCGCGCTGGTCGCCGGACGGAAAGTTTCTGGCGTTTCTCTCTACGCGCAAGGACGCCGAGGGCAACGACGAGAAGACGCAGGTCTATCTGCTCAATCGCCAGGGCGGCGAGGCGCAGCGCTTGACGGACACGATTCAGGATGTGGAGGAGTTCGACTGGGCGCCCGACGGCAAACAACTGGCTTTGATTCTTCGCGATCCCACGCCGGAAGAGGCGGCCAGAAAATCCAAGGGCGCTGACGACGGGCCAGGGAAGAAGTCCAAAGCGCAGCCTCCCTGGGTGATCGATCGGCTGCAGTTCAAAGACGACAATGTCGGCTACATCGACCGCCGCCGCACGCACCTCTACGTCTTCAACCTGGCGGCGAAGACCCAGCGTCAGGTGTCCTCGGGCGATTACGACGATTCGCAACCCGCCTGGTCGCCCGACGGCAAGTCTCTCGCTTTCTCCAGCAACCGCACCCAGCCTGATCCCGACGCCACCTATAACTCCGACATCTGGGTGGTGGCCGCCGACAATAAAGACCAGGGCGCTCATCCCGTGCGGATCACCAATTTCCCGGGGGAGAAGGGACACCCGTCCTGGTCGCCCGACGCCAAGTGGCTCGCCTACACGGCTTCCATTGACCTGAAGCTTTTCTATTACGCCACGAGACACGTCGCCGTTTCTCCCGCGGCGGGCGGCGAGGCAAAAATCCTTACGAAGTCGTTTGACCGCATGGCCAGCGCACCCCGGTTTGCCCCGGACGGCAAGTCCGTCTTTTTCCTCACAAATGACGACGGCACCCAGACGGTGGCCCAAGTCTCTCTTGCCGACGGCAAGGTCACTCGAGCCATTGGCGGGCGGCTCTCAGCGGATGGCTACTCTTTCTCCAAAGACGGCACTCTCGCCGCGACCATCTCGACGACGGACCGGCCTTACGAGGTCTTTGCCATTCCAGGCGGAAAGCTCACCCGGCTGACGCACCTGAACGACGACTGGCTCTCGCAGCATAAAGTGGTCAAGGGTGAATACGTTTCCTTCAAATCCAAGGATGGAACGGAGGTCCACGGCTACCTCTATAAGCCGGTAAATTATGTGTCCGGCAAGAAGGTTCCGACCATCCTGCGCCCGCACGGCGGTCCGGTCGAGGAGTACGAGGACGAGTTCTTCGACGTCGCCCAGCTTTTTGCGGCCAACGGGTATGCGGTGTTGCTGCCCAACCCACGCGGCTCTTCCGGTTACGGGCAGGATTTCTGCAAAGCCATTTACGCCGACTGGGGTAACAAGGACTATCAGGACGACATGGCGTTTGTGGATTTCGCCCTGGCGCAGGGATTGGCCGATCCGGACAAGTTGGGTGTTGGTGGCTGGTCGTATGGCGGAATTTCCACCGACTTCATCATCGGCCAGACCAACCGTTTCAAAGCGGCGATCACCGGCGCAGGCGCGGCGAACTTCACCAGTCTGTGGGGCCATGACGAGTACCAGCGCGAATATGTGATCGAACTTGGCTACCCGTGGGAGAACAAAGCGCTCTGGGACCGCATCTCGCCTTTTTACCGGGCGAAGGACATTTTAACGCCCACCCTCTTTGTCGGTGGCAGTGTGGATTGCAACGTTCCGGTCCTCGGCGGTGAACAGATGTATCTATCGCTCAAAGAGCTGGGCAGGGAGACGCTGCTGGTCGTCTATCCGGACGAATACCACGAGTTCAAGACGCCCTCCCATATAAAGGATCTGCATGAGCGCTACCTTGCGTGGTACGCCCACTATGTAAAAGCCGACGGCACGCCGCCGCGGCCGGCCCCCAGCAAAGAAAAACAACCCGCGGACTGAGGCCCCTTTTTTGGAGTGCGGCAGCAAAGCTGCCGCTTTTGCGGTTGAGGCGCTGCCTTCCCACCAGATTTCGGCAACGAATCGTGGTCCTCAAAAGCGGAAGCTCCTCTTCCGCATTCAACATGAAATAAACGGGCCGCGCCAATTTGCCTGATACCTGGCTTAGACTGGGATTTAGCTCTATTCTCATTCCGCTTTGGATCAGGGTGCGCTGCTATGGATACCTATTTGCTTGAACCAATCGGCTGGATTCGGTCCGAACTCAAGAACACGAAAGACGCTCCGCGTTTCTATACCGATGGAGCGCCCAACGCGCGGCTCGAACTGGTTGCGCGTGTATGGGACGCGATGGACGGGATAAACGTCGGAGACGACATCGTCATCATCACGTGGCTGCATCTTGCGAACCGCGAGACCTTGAAGGTTCGCCCGCGCGGCGATCTCACTCGTCCGATACGAGGAGTTTTCTCGACTCGTTCGCCGCATCGCCCCAATCCTTTGGGCCTGCACCGGGCCAAGGTTCTGTCGATTGATCAAAATGTCCTATCCATCGGCCCGATCGAAGCGATCGACGGAACGCCCGTGGTGGACATCAAGTGCGTCGTCAAGGAATCCCCCGACGACTAGCTGTGACTGGAGGTAGCGCCGGCTTCCAGCCGGCCTGCGCTCCTTCCCGCTCTCCAGCCGCTCCGAGTTGCCGCCAGCCGAATGTTCATTTCGGCCACTCTTCCCGCAAACAATTGTGGATTGATCTTTGCCTGTTGCCAGCGCCCGCGCTATCCTCCTTGCGTTCCTGGAGGAAATGGATGCGAATTCCGCTCAAAATCGTTGGCGTGCTCTGCCTGCTGGCCGTTGCGTTTCCTGCTTTTTCCCTTCGGGCGCAGCAATACGATCCAAAACTCTATTCCGAAATGCGCTGGCGCTGCATCGGCCCTTTTCGCGGTGGGCGCACTGTCGCTATCAGCGGCGTTCCGCAGCAGCCCAATGTCTTTTATATGGCCGCGGTGAACGGCGGCCTGTGGAAGACTACCGACTTCGGCAACACATGGTTCCCGATTTTCGATGAACAAACCTCCGGCTCCATCGGCGCGCTGGCCGTCGCTCCGTCCGATCCCAATATTCTTTACGTCGGCAGTGGCGAAGGCTTGCAGCGGCCGGACCTCGCCGTCGGCGATGGTTTTTATAAGTCCACTGACGCGGGAAAGTCATGGACCCACCTCGGACTGCGCGACGCCCAGCAGATCACGGCCATTGTTGTGGATCCGCGAAATCCCGACCGCGTTTTCGTATCTGTCCAGGGCCATCCCTACGGACCGAATACGGAACGCGGCATATTCCGCTCGCTCGATGGCGGAAAAACATTCGAAAAAGTTCTCTACAAAGACGAAAACACCGGTGGCGCCGATCTGGTGATGGATCCTGGCAACCCGCAAGTTCTTTTTGCCGCTCTCTGGGCGGCTCGCGTTGCCCCGTGGGAAATTCGCAGCGGCGAATCGTTTGTGATTCCCGGCAGCGGCCTTTACAAGTCCAATGACGGCGGCAGCACCTGGCGGCAAATCACCAAAGGCCTTCCCGGCGCCGACGACTTGCTCGGCCGCATCGGCATCGCTATCGCGCCCAGCAATCCGAAGCGCATGTATCTGACCGCCGAGGCGGAAAAGGAACCCGGCATTTACCGCTCCGACGACGCCGGCGAAAGCTGGCAGCACGTCAACGAAGATCACCGCATCGGCGGCCGCGGCCCGGGCGCGATGGGCATCGCGGTCTCGCCGGACAACGCCGACCTGATTTACGTCGCCAACACGACGACATGGAAATCCACCGACGGCGGAAAAACCTTCACGGGATTCAAAGGCGCACCGGGCGGTGACGATTACCAGCGCATCTGGATCAATCCGAACAACCCTCAGATGGTCGCGCTTTCAAGCGATCAGGGCGCAGTCATCAGCGTAAACGCCGGACAGACCTGGAGCAGTTGGTACAACCAGCCGACCGCCCAGTTCTATCACGTCACCACCGACAACCGGTTTCCCTATTGGGTCTATGGAGCGCAGCAGGAGAGTGGCAGCGCCGCGGTGATGAGCCGCAGCGACGTCGGCGAACTGACTTTCCGTGAGTGGAGCCTGCCGGGCGTCGAGGAGTACGGCTATATCGCCGTTGACCCGCGCGATTCCAACATTCTTTACGGCGGGCGCATCACGCGCACGAATCAGGCGCTCAACGAATACGCCAACGTTGCCCCCGAACCGATCCGTACCGGCCAGTATCGTTACAACCGTACCCTCCCCATTGTTTTTTCGCCGCTCGACGCGGGCACTCTCTATTTCGCCGCGAATGTTTTGTTCAAGACGACCGATGGCGGCCGCTCGTGGCAGATCATCAGCCCGGACCTGACGCGCGAGTCACCGGAAATCCCCGCGAATCTCGGCGCTTTTTCCGCGGGCGACCCCGAAAAAGGGAAGCATCGCGGCACGATTTATGCTCTCGCACCCTCCTTCAAGGAAACAGGCACGCTGTGGGCCGGCACCGACGATGGCCTGATTCGGCTCACTCGCGACGGCGGAAAGACCTGGAAGAATGTCACTCCGCCGCAGCTTACTTCCTGGAGCAAGGTTTCCATTCTGGAGGCTTCGCATTCCGATGCGGGTACCGTCTACGCCGGCGTCAATCGCTTCCGCCTCGACGACTTGAAGCCGCACATCTACCGCACGCGCGACTTCGGCGCCAGTTGGCAGGAAATTGTCGCCGGGCTTCCCGTTAATGCTCCGATCAATTCTGTCCGCGAAGATCCCGCGCGAAAAGGATTACTCTTCGCGGGCTCCGAAACCTCCGTCTACGTCTCCTTCAACGATGGCGATTCCTGGCAGCCGCTGCAGTTGAATCTGCCGCACACCTCGATGCGCGATCTGGCCATCCACGGTGACGACCTCATTGTCGCCACGCACGGCCGGTCGTTCTGGATCCTCGACGACATCACGCCGCTTCGCCAGTTGAACGACCAGATTGCAAAATCCCCGGCATTTCTGTACCAGCCGCAGGACGCCTTGCGCTGGCGCTGGGATCGCAATCCGGACACGCCGCTGCCGCCCGAAACACCGGCGGGAAAAAATCCGCCGGATGGCGCCACCATCGACTACTACCTTGCCGCCGCCGCGAATGGCCCGGTCACGCTTGAAATTCTGGACGCCACGGGCGCACCCGTGCGCCGCTACTCCAGCGCAGACCAGCCGCCGCCGATGGACAAAATTGCCGGCGAGCACCCGATCCCGATGTATTGGGTACGGCCCGCGCGCATCCTTTCGGCCGCGCAGGGCATGCACCGCTTCGTGTGGGACTTGCACGGTGAGCTGCCGAAAGCGCTCAACAAGGAATTTCCCATTTCCGCGATCGCGCACGATACGCCGCTGCTTCCCCTCGGAGCATGGGCACTGCCGGGAAGTTACACCGTCCGGTTGACCGTGGATGGCAAGCAGTTTACGCAACCACTCACGGTGAAGATGGACCCGCGCATCAAGACACCCCTTTCGGAACTGCAAGCGCAAGCGTCGCTCCAGGCCGGTGCCGTCTCCGGAATGAATCAAAGTTACGACGCCTTGAGCCAGGTGCAGTCCGTCCGCGAACAATTGAAAGAGTCTGCAAAGACGGCGAAAGGGAAGCTCGCCGAATCGCTGGTGGAGTTGGACAAGCAATGCGCCGCCCTGGCCGGGGCAACCAGCAGCACCTTCTTCGGAACTCCACCCAGCGGCAAGCAACCTGAGAATTTATCCAGCATCAATCAGCACCTCAGCCAACTGCTCGGGATCGCCGATTCCGCCGATGCCGCCCCGACTACTCAAGCGAGCAAAGTCTATTCCGAACTCACCGAACAATTAAATCTGCTCCTAAAGCGATGGAATGACCTGAAGCTGAATACCGTTCCGAAGCTCAACGGTGAACTCCAGAAGGTCGGCGGCAGCACACTCGATCCCGGGAAGGCGTTCGATCACGACCTGAGCCAAGCTGCCAACGGTGACGACGAGCCATAACCTACCAGGAACATAGACTATTGTAACTAATTGAAATAAAATGAAATAATACAAATAGTGACCATGGTCTAACTATAATCGAACTATGGTTTGACCATGGTCCCGTTTGATGCTATTCTTCTGGCAAGGAGGAGCAAAGTGCCATGGAAGAAATTGCAATTTCGAAATTCAAAGCGACCTGCCTGGCGGTACTCGAAAAGGTCAAGAAAACCGGACAGCCCGTCCTCGTCACTCGCTTCGGCCACCCGGTCGCTCAAATCATGCCCCCGGCCACCGCGAAGCGGGCTCCGAAGTTCGGCACGGCAGTCGGCTCCCTTACGATCCATGGAGATATCGTGAGCTCTATCACGGACATTTCTGACTGGGAAGCGGCGCAGGATCCCGACGAAGAAAAGTGATGCGATTCCTGCTCGATACGCACATTTGGTTGTGGATGCTGCGCGAGCCCCATAAGTTAAGCTCGTTTGTTCATCAGGCCCTGTATGAACCCAGCAACGAACGCTACCTTTCCCCGATCAGCATCTGGGAGATGACCGTACTCCTCGAAAAGAAACGGATTACCCTGGATGATGACTTCGGGGAATGGTTTGCGCGCACGACCTCCGATTTGGAATTAACGGAGGCACACTTGACCTGGCAAGTAGTGCATGAGTTGCGTTACATCCTGCCGAACCACAAGGATCCCGCGGACCGCTTTCTCGCGGCCACGGCTATTGCTTTTGATTTGATTCTGGTCACCGCGGATCAAAAATTGATCGGCGTGCCTGGTTTGAAAGTTCTCGCGAACGTCTGACGTCCGGGCGCCGGCCTTGAAAATTCTCAGTGCAGGTATTTCTGAAAAAACGCCGAAATGCGCTGGCTGGCGTCCGCGGTGGCTTCCGGACGATAACCATCTTTGTTGTTGGGATTTTGAAACGCGTGGCCCGCGCCGTCATAAATCTTGATGTCCGTGAATTTCCCGTCGGCTTTCATCGTGGCTTCAAATGCTTTGACGTCTTTCGGCGGGATGCCCTGGTCGTCCGCTCCGAAATTTCCCTGCACCGGCGCTTTGATCTTCGCAACCAGCGCAGGCTCCGAAGGCAGCCATCCGTAATTCACCACGCACGCCGCCAGTTTCGGCTGGTCCACGGCCAGCTTCAGGGACCAGCTTCCGCCCATGCACCATCCGATCGAGCCGATCTTTCCGGCATTCACATCCGGTCGCGACGACAGATAAGCGAACCCCGCTTCCAAATCGCGCATCCCGCGGTCATCCGGCAATCCGCGCATCAGTACGTGCGCTTCGTCCGCATTCGTCGCCACTTTTCCGCGGTAGAGATCCACCGCCAGCGCCACATAACCCTGCGCGGCATATTTCTGCGCCTGCTCTTTCACCCAGTCGTTCAGGCCCCACCATTCATGGATCACGAGGATCGCCGGGTGTTTGCCCGCGCCCTCCGGCAGCGCCAGATACGCGCTTACCGTATCGTCACCGCTCTTGTAGCTGACCGTCTCCGTTTTCGGCGCGCCCGCTCGCATGGCGAGCCCGAATGCCAGAATTCCCAGCGCCAGCAAAGGCAGAAAGATTTTGCGTTTCATGATTGTATCCTCCCAAGGAAACGGCCAAGCAAAAGGTCAAGTGAAAGACTCTGAAACTCTAGCCCACCCCGGAGCCCGAAACCACCGCCAGGTATTTGCCGCACTCAGCTGGCCGGCTTCTGCAGTTCACCGAGCGACGCCAGCACATCGTCGCTGTGCGTTTTCACATCCACGCTTGTCCAGACCTTGCGGACCACCCCGTTTGGATCGATCAGGTACGTATGACGCGCTGAAAGTTTTGCGACTCCCAGATTTATCACCGAGTCGTACTTCCCCGATACTTCCTTATTCCGGTCCGCCAGCAGCTTGAAGGTCAGGCTTTCTTTGGCGCAAAACTCCTGGTGCGATTTTTCGTCCTGCATGCTCACGCCAAGGATCACCGTATTCTTCGCGTCATACTTGACCAGGTCCCGCTGAAAATTGTGGGCTTCGATCGTGCACCCCGTGGTCATATCCTTCGGATAGAAATAAAGCACCACCCACTTGCCCTTGAAATCATGCAAGCTGATGGGCTTTCCCTCCTGCGAATTCAGTGTGAAGTCCGGCGCGGGCGTCCCCACGGCCGGCGATCTGTCGCCGCCGCGCAGGTTCGCACTGATGAGGGCGAGCAGAGCTGCCGCCGCCAAAATTGTTCCGATAGCAATCCACATTGGTTTTTTCCTCATGGTTGCCCCGCCTGAAAATACCAAAGTTGGCGCAATCCGCCCACTGGAAAATTCGGTGGAGGTAGGCGGCCAGTGCAGGTAGAGATGTCGGGAGACGAGTCTCGGTTGGATTTACTTTTTGCCGGCCGCTTCTCTAACAATCCGTTTGCACGTTTTAGAAGAGTTCTGAATATCGTCAAACGGACGCGGCAAGGAAATCTTATTCCAGGATACTTCTCCTCTTCACCTTTGTTCTTTTTCATAACCGCGGCTGGAAAATGCAAACGACTCAGCTTGCGGTCCCAGTACCCAATTCGATCACCGTCAGTTAGTCAGCCGATTTCCCCCCTCATCCGCTACAATGGAATCCTGAATCGCCCAGTGGCTTTTCTTATCCGGGTGATTTTCCGAACCCTCGATGGATTTCTCCGCTCCCACATGGCTCGGCGAGCCAACCGTTACGATTCTGCTCGCGCTCGTATTTGCGCTTCCCGCGATTCTTTTCCCCCGCGCTTCAGAGCGATTCCTCGGAGGCATCGAACGCCTCCTCTCCGGGTTCGCGAAGCATAAAATCCTCGCCGTCGTGGTGTTGTTTCTTTGCGTGATTGCGTTGCGCCTGGCACTGCTCGGCCGTCTGCCCGTTCCCAATCCCGGCATACATGACGAGTTCAGCTACTTGCTGATGGGCGACACGTTTGTCCACGGCCGCCTGGCGAATCCGCCGCACCCGCTCTGGAGAAGCTTCGAAACGTTTCACGTTCTGTGGTTTCCAACTTATGCGTCCAAATATCCTCCCGCGCAGGGTCTTGTGCTGGCGCTCGGCCAGTTGCTCGGCGATCCGTGGATTGGTGTGTTGCTCAGTGCCGCGGCGATGGCCGCGGCATTTGTCTGGATGCTGCAGGCGTGGATGCCCGCCAGGTGGGCGTTGCTCGCGGGTGTTCTCGCGGCGCTCAGGCTGTGTGTCGCTTCCTACTGGATCAACAGTTATTGGGGCGGCGCGGTCGCTGCGATCGGGGGAGCGCTCGTTCTCGGCGCGTTTGGGCGCATGAATCGCCGGCCGTCGCTCGCAATGGGAATTTTGCTGGGCGCCGGCGTCGCGGTTCTTCTCAACAGCCGCCCGTACGAAAGCGTTTTTTTTTGCCTTCCCATCGCCGTGGCAATGCTTTTCTGGCTTCGCCGTGAATTCGCAAAAGCAGAGTCGCGCCGCGCCGCTCTTCGCTTGGTGGTGTTACCCGCCTGCATCATTTTGCTCTGCACCGGTTGCATGATGGCCCGCTACAACTGGCGCGTTACCGGCCATCCGGCGCTGCCGCCTTACGCGTATGACGCAGAGCTTCACGATCGCGCCGCGTTGTTTGTTTGGCAAACGCCAAAGCCTGCGATTCACTACGACAACGCCGAGTTGGAAAGTTTCTACAATCAGTACGAGCGGCTCGCGTACGACCGTTCGTGGGCCACGGTCAAATCTGTTTTCCAGGACAAGTGGGAACACTGCTCGCTCGCCTTTCTGTGGCCGGCGTGCTGGCTGCTGGTGCCGGGCGTCTTGTTTCTCTACCGCGACACGCGATTCCGTGTGCTTCTTTTCTCTCTCTTGGCCACCTTGTTCGGCTATTGCCTGGTGGTCTGGCCCGGGCCGCACTACATCGCGCCCGCAGCCGCCATCCTCTTCGCGGCCATGGTCCAATCGATTCGCCACTTGCGCACCGTGCGTATATTCCGGCGTCCCATCGGAGCCGCTCTTTCCCGGGTGATCGTCCTCGCTCTTCTCTTTGATGTTTCCCAGCTTGTTGCGCAGAGGCTCGGCGACCCGCAAGGTTGGGGCGGATGGGGACTCTCCGACCGCGCGGATCTCTTGCACGATCTAGAATCCAAGCCCGGCAAGCACGTAGTCCTCGTCCGCTACGGCCCGGATCATAGCGTGCACGAAGAATGGGTTTTCAACGCCGCCGATATCGACCCTTCCAAGGTGATCTGGGCGCGCGATCTCCCCGGTGAAATCAACGACCAGCTTTTCCGTTACTATCCCGACCGCACCATCTGGCTGGCCACGCCGGACACTGGCGACGTATCCATACTCCGCCCGCCGCTCGAATCGCGCTAAACCGGGCAAACGTGTCCGCGGGCAGCTACTTCTACCTTGCGGCAACCTCTTTCCTTCGGGGTCGGGGAAAGCCATACTAGCGGCACCGGCTATGAGCGAACACTATCGCTTCCCTGATTTGCGCGTGCTTCTCGCAAAAGCCAACGAGGAAAAATCCGGCGATCAACTTGCCGGAATCGCCGCCGCCTCCGAACGGGAACGCGTCGCTGCGAAAAGCGCGCTCGCCGATCTTCCGCTGATCGACCTGCTCAACAATCCCGTGATTCCCCCCGAAGCCGACGAAGTTTCCCGCCTCATTCTCGATTCCCACAACTCCCTGGCGTTTGCGCCGCTTCGCAGCATGACGGTCGGGCAGTTCCGGGAATTTATTCTTGATCATCAAACGACCGAAGCGGATTTGAAGTCGCTGAGATGGGGCATCACCCCCGAAATGGCCGCGGCCGCCGCGAAACTGATGAGCAACAAGGATCTGGTCCTCGCCGCGGCAAAAATCCGCAACATCTCGCGCTGCCGGAATACCATTGGCGAACGCGGCGTTCTTGGCATTCGCCTCCAGCCCAACCACCCCTCCGACGACGTTGGCGGAATTCTGCTGGCCGCGTTTGACGGCCTGATGTACGGCTGCGGGGACGCGGTAATCGGCGTGAATCCCGCCACGGATTCCGTCGAGAGCGTCGCGGCGATTCTCAAAGCCCTCGATCGCCTGATTACGGCGTTTGCGATTCCAACGCAAGCTTGTTGCCTCGCGCATATCACCACCCAGTTGGCGTGCCTGGATCGCGGAGCCCCGGTGGATTTGCTCTTCCAGTCGGTCGCTGGCACCCAAGCGGCCAACACCAGTTTCGGAATCAATCTGTCAATGCTGAAGGAGGGCCACGAGCACGTTCTGGAGCACCACCGCACGCGCAACGTTCCCTGGGTTGGCGACAACGTCATGTACTTTGAAACCGGGCAGGGAAGCGCCCTCTCGGCGGAGGCGCATCACGGCGTCGATCAACTGACGCTGGAAGCGCGCGCTTATGGCGTTGCTCGCGCGTTCGATCCCTTCCTCATTAACACCGTCGTCGGCTTCATCGGCCCGGAATATCTCTACGACGAACGCCAGATCATTCGCGCCGGCCTCGAAGATCACTTCATGGGCAAATTGCTGGGACTCCCGATGGGTTGCGACGTCTGCTACACCAATCACGCCGTCGCCGACCAGAACTCCGCCGACAACCTCATGCTTCTGCTTGCCGCCGCCGGCTGCAACTACTTCATGGGTGTGCCCGGCGCGGACGACGTCATGCTCAACTATCAGTCCACCAGTTTTCACGACGCCCTGGCGGTCCGTAAAATCTTCGGCCTTCGCCCCGCCCCGGAATTCCTCGCCTGGTTGGAGTCGGCTGGCATCTACCGCAGCGGGGAACCCATAGCGCTCGACGCCGGCAAAAAGCTAAATCTCTTGCGCGGACTCGAAGATGTTTTGAAAACGCCCGCCTCCCAGTAGTTTTTGTGTGGCCGACTCTCTCGAAGCTACTCCATTCACGAACTCAAGCGCGGTTACCATCACTAATCCGCTCCGGGCGAATAATTATTGTTCAACGCTGTAGTAGTGGTTTGTGGGGCCCTTTTTCAGGCACTGTTGCTATGACATTTGTTACGAATGGTGAACCTTTAGCGTTGGGATGAAGCCTCACCAGCACTCATAGAGCCTTGCGCTGTAATAGATGCCGGAATCACGTCCGCCTTGCGGGCGCTTTCGCTACCTCGGCTGTCGTCGGCACGGTGAAGTAAAATGTTGTGCCCCTTCCGCAGTTGGCCGTCGCCCACAAATGGCCGCCATGCGATTCCACAATGGAACGGCTGATCGATAACCCCATGCCGCTGCCTTGGGGCTTGGTGGTGAAGAATGCATTAAAGATCTGCTCCGTTTTATCATCGGGCAGGCCCACGCCAGTGTCGCTGACCGAGATCAGCGCAGAACCGCTCTCTCCTATTTCGGTCTTGATCGTAAGTTCACCCCCCGTGTCCTTCATGGCCTCGATGGCGTTGAGCATGAGGTTCATGAACACCTGCTGGAGTTGCACTCGGTCTGCGGTGATTTTTGGAAGATCAGGCGCCAGTTCCGTGCGCATCGAGATCGAATACCGGTTCGCCTCGCCCCGCAGCAGCACGAGCATTTCGCACACGATTTCGTCTACATCGACCAACTCACGTTGTGGAGGCGACTTCTTGTACAGCGACCGGAGGCGATCGATGATCTCGGCCGCACGACTCCCGTCTTTTATAATTCTGCTTGTTGCTTGGAGCGCCTGATCCACATCGGGCTGGTCGCGCTTGAGCCATCGGATGCAGGAGTCCGCGTTTGTCATTGCTGCGGCGATCGGCTGTTTCAGCTCGTGGGACACGGAGGCGGCCAGTTCTCCCAATAGGCTGACCCGATTCACTTGGGCGAGGTCTGCCCGCAGTTTCTCGCGCTCTCCTTCCGCGCGCTTGCGATCTTCGATGTCGGCTGAGGTACCGTACCACTTGACGATCTTGCCTCGCGCATCGCGTAGCGGCACGGCGCGAGACAAAAACCAGCGATATTGCCCGTCCTCTGCCCTCCTATAGCGCAACTCATCTTCGAAAGGCTCGCCGGTCGCCAGAGCCGCGCGCCATTTCTCCACATTTCGCTTCAGGTCCTCTGGGTGAGCGGCCTCTTGCCAACCCGAGCCGGCCGTCCTCTCGTTGGACAAACCTGTATATTCCTGCCAATGGCGATTGACGAAGTCCACGGAGCCATCGGGCAAAGCCGTCCAGGCAAATGTCGGCATCGTTTCGATTACATCCCGAAGTTTTCTTTCCTGATGCCGCACCTGCTGGATACGGACTTGATACAGGAGCCAAAGCACTCCCAGGAAAGCTGCCACGCACAGAGTACGGAACCAGGTGGTCTGGTAGTAGGCCGGGGCAATGGAAATGTCCAGGAACGCTCCGGCCTCGTTCCACACGCCACTGTTGTTGCACGCCATTATACGGAAGCGGTACTTGCCGGGAGAAAGATTGGTATAGAACGCTTGCCGTCTTGTGCCCGCTTCCTGCCATGCCGCGTCATGGCCCTCCAACTCGTAACGGAAACGGACCTTTTGCGC
>Ga0210410_10003342_pt1 | contig 14237 bp, 9 predicted proteins | sample IncBWC4MmetaG_FD_161058 | JGI IMG/M metagenome (GOLD analysis project Ga0210410, IMG submission 161058) | Forest soil microbial communities from Barre Woods Harvard Forest LTER site, Petersham, Massachusetts, United States - Inc-BW-C-4-M | ecosystem: Environmental > Terrestrial > Soil >... | reverse complement strand
GCGGATCAAGCAAAAGCGAAATTCATCGCCCCGGAGTGAATTGAACCGTTGCGAGACCGTTGGGGGGAAGTGTGACCGAGACGCGCTCGTTTACTACGGCCAACTCCTGCGGCGGCGGTAAAGCGGAGGCCTTGATCAACTCGGCGAGCTGCGCGCGCGTGGGATATGGCGGCGATCCCATGCGGCGATATTCACTCGCCACATCGCCATGATCCGCATCGAGCCGCAGCACGTGCGCTGAGTGCACGCTCGCCGGCAGGCGCAGAACAATCGTCTTCGCCGCACCGGCCTCTGCTGGAGCGACATAGTTCCACAGGGCGACAATGAGTGATCCGTCTGGCCGCCGCGTCACGAGAACATCCTGCGACTCCGCATCCAGCCGTTCGGTACCGAGCTGATGCAGCATCTTGAACGCGTTGAAAACCGGTTTTGGAATTCCGCCGGCCGCGATCAGCCCGAATCCGCCATAGAACGGCCGCCGCACCGTTCCTTGCTCCTCGAAGACATCGGAGAACTTCCAATAGGACATCTTCTGTGTGAGTCCATCGCAGCGGCGCAGCGTGTCGGCAAGCCAGGGACCCATGAACACCGAGTCGGTGACTGCCGGTTCATTGAAATAAGTGGCGTTGTACTCGCTCCAGATGATGGGTGCGTCGGGGCGCGGCGAAGCCTTGACTTCGTCGCGAACTTTCTTGGCGGCGCGGCACACCATTTCCGTTCGGGGAATTTTCTCATGGGTGGCGAAGACATCTTCGGATTTGTCGTTCCCGTAGACATGGGTCGAGACAAAATCGAGCGGTACATGCTCATCGGCGGCGTGGCGGATGAAAGCACCGACCCAAGCCGCTTGCGCCGTGGAGGGGCCGCCGACCCGAAGCTTTGAATCCACTCTTTTCAGCGCCCGCGCGGTGTGATCGTACAAGGTCCAGTAAGTGGACTGGGCCGGCTTGCCGGCCCAAAAATCTAGATTGGGCTCGTTCCAGACTTCGAAATACCATTTCGCGACTTCGTCAATTCCATATCGCTCGATGAGGTGCGCCGCAAAAGCCGAAATCAAGGCATCCCACTTGGCGTAGTCGCGCGGCGGCGCGACGAAGGGATGGTATGCGAAACTCTGCACGACAGCGCTCGAGGCTAGCTTTCGAGGCATGAAGGACAATTCAACAAACGGCCGCACGCCGTTGTCCAGCAATCCGTCGTAAATCTGATCCACGTACGAAAAGTTGTAGATCGGGTTTCCTTTTTTGTCTTCATCGTAGATGCCGATCTCATCGTGCAAGATGGCGTGAAAGCGCACGTAGTTGAGATCCGTGGCGGCCTTGACCCGTCGAAGATCGTTCCGATAGCTTTCGCGAAGCGTGAGAATTGCGCGGCCCGAGCCGAACATCTGCTCCCAAAAATGTGGGAAGCTGTGATGCGGGGCGGAAGGGTCGATGATGACTTCTGCATCGCCCCGCGCGATGAAGGGGGCGAGACAGATGAGCACGAAGATGATGGCGGCTTTCATTGAGTGTTAACCGTAGTCTTGTGGACAGAGCAGCTTAAAAAGCGATAGCATCGCAAGCTAATTAAGCAGCAGTCTAGACCGCGAAGCGAGAGTGTAAAAGCTTCAAACGGCGCTAATGGGGGCATGTGGGATCGAAGGCGATGACCATTGCGAATTTGACGGGGCGAGCACGGGCGTCGGTCACGACTGCGCGGGCTATCCACGAATTCGCCGCAAATGTGCGCTACCGCACAGTGTGCCTACTGCGCGCGTGTATTCTGAATTCGGGGAACTGCAATCCGGCAAATACCTGCTGAACCTACGGTTATTAACACTGGTTCCTGGTCAGAGCCATTCGATTTCGACGCCAGCTTCAAGAAAAAGTAAATATTACAAACTACGATTGATTTGCGACGCAGCGGCAACGGGGGAGAATCATGAAGACGCGGCTCAGCCATAAAAAAACCTTACTCGCAGCAGCCATCGCTGCAACAATTGCCACCAGCACCGGCGTCCCGCGTATGAGCTGGGCGCAGACTGCCGAGGCCACGCTGCGCGGGCGCGCAGTCCCGAACTCCGAGGTGGTCGCCAGGAACATCGCCACCGGCGTTACTCGCCGGACCAAGACTGCGGAGGACGGCAGCTACACCCTTCCCGGCTTGCAGCCCGGTACGTACCAGGTGGATGCCGGTCCTGGTACCGAAACAACGGTGACTCTGAGCGTCGCCTCGATCGCCACGGTCGATCTCGCGCCCGGCGCGGGTGCCGCGGCCTCTCCGGGGGCAGAACTCACCGAGGTGACCGTCCAGTCCAAGCGGATTTATGAAACCCGAACTTCGCAGGTCGGCACGACGGTGTCGCTGCAGCAGATCAATACGGTGCCGCAACTCACGCGCAATTTCCTGGAATTCGCCGATACCGTCCCCGGCATGATCTTTTCCGTCAATTCGAGCGGACAGACATCCCTCACGGGCGGCGCCCAGAATTCCAGTTCCGTCAATGTGTACATCGACGGCGTCGGGCAGAAGAACTATGTGAAGGAAGGAGGCGTCAGCGGCCAGTTCTTCACCCAGGGCAATCCCTTCCCGCAGCTTGCCATCGGCGAATACAAGGTCATCACCTCGAACTACAAGGCGGAATTCGATCAAGTATCGAGCGCCGCGGTGGTTGCCGGGACCAAGTCCGGCACCAATGACTTCCACGGCGAGGTGTACGATCAATACACCAGCACGAGTTTGCGCAGCGAGAATCCCTCGGAGCGTTTCTCGGGCAAGAAGATCTCTTCAAACGACAAGGAATTCGGCGGAGCCTTCGGTGGGCCGATCATCCAGGATAAGCTGCATTTCTTCGCGACTTATGAGGGAAAGCGCTATAACACGCCGATCACCGTGACGCCCGGTGTTACCACTTTGAATGGCGTGCCCATTGCCACGTTGTTGCCGGCCAGTGTAGCTGCACAATTGGGACCCGGTGCTCTGCCGTTCCAGGAAGATGAATATTTCGGCAAACTCGATTTTGAGCCCACCGACAGCGATCGCTTCGAGACCACCATCAAGTATCGCAAGGAAAACCAAATCGAGAATATCGGCGTGGCGCAAGCGGCCTCATCCGCCATCTCGGTGATCAACAATGACACGAGATTCACCCTGCGCTGGCAGCATAGCGCCGATCACTGGTTCAATGACCTGCTGTTCACGCACCAATCCACTGCCAATGCGCCCTCGTCTCTAGCCATAGGCAATGGGGCGATATACGCTGTCCAAGCGAGCAACAATAGGCAGGTATTGGACACGGGTCCCGCAAGTCCTCTGGCCACGCAAGACAAAGGCCAACAGGGACCCGGCATTCAGGATGATTTCACCTGGAGCGACTTGCATTGGCTCGGCGATCACACCGTCAAGGCGGGCGTGAAATATCAATGGCTCAAACTGGTGGCGGCGGACGCCGAAGACATCAATCCGCAATTTTGGTACAACGTGACCCCGGCCGGCACCGTCGCACTCCCCTATCAGGCCCAGTTTACCAACCCGGTCCCTGGATTGGACCCCACGGCGAGATCCAAGGACGATCAGCTCGGCTTGTACCTGCAGGATGACTGGGTGCAGAACGAACATTTGACATGGAATTTGGGCGTGCGCTGGGACTACGAGAAGAACCTCGGCTACTTGGACTATGTGACCCCGGCCAACGTCGTGGCAGCGTTGACCGGCCCAGACCCCAGCGCTCCCACACAGACCTACGCGCAATCCTTGGCCAATGGCGGCATCAACGTCAACAACTACATCAGCAATGGCCACAACCGCAGTGCGCCCACGAATGAGTTTCAGCCGCGGCTCGGGTTTTCCGTGGACTTGAACGCGGACCAGCGACATGTGGTCTTCGGCGGGTACGGGCGTTCCTACGACCGCGATCTGTACGATTACCTGCAAGTCGAACAGACCAAACAGGCGCTGCCCTTTTACACGGTTTATTTTCCGAACCCGGGAGGAACGACGCCCCCCAATGGCTGCTTCGGCTCGCCTTGCGTGCCGTGGAATCCGGCCTACTTGACCGGCCTGTCGAACCTGCAAGCCCTGGTCGCATCTTCCAACCTTGGCGCCGAAGTGGACGCGATCAACAACAATTTGAAAGTACCCTACTCGGATCAATTCAGCATCGGCATGCGCAACACGCTGGGCGAGTGGAACACCAGCGCCGCGATTGCGCGAATCATGAGCAAGGACGGCTTCGTCTTTACGCTAGGTAACCGCAATCCCAACGGCGCGTTCTGGATGAATGGCGGACAGCCCTGGGGCCATCCCGTGCCTGGCTTTGGCAATTTCATCATCGGCAATAACGGCATCGAGACCAAGACCACCCAAGTGCTGCTATCGGCGGAAAAGCCCTTTACCGCGGAATCTCATTGGGGTTCGACGTTTGCCTACACCTACACCAGTGCCAGTCAGAATCGGGACATCACGCAGCACTACGCATTCGATGAGGCAACCATTACGCAGTATCCCTTCATCAACTCGAACGCGGCGCCGCGCCACCGCATCGTGGGCACGGGTTCCTACGGCTTACCTTGGGACTTCATCGTTGCCGCCAAGCTGACACTGGCGACTCCCGTCCCGGTCAACGACGTCGCGGGCCCCGGTTACCCCCCCTTCCTCTACCCTACAGGCAGCCCGAATACGCCGATTGCGGCGACGCCTAAGAACTTCTTTGGTTTTCGATCGCTGGACTTGCAGATCACCAAGAACTTCGAGATCAGCCACTATGGAACGGCCTACATCCGGCTCGATGGTCTCAATGTATTCAACTGGAACAACTACTCGGACACCATCAATAATTGGTTCGTCAACGGCGTCGCGCAACCAACCCCGGTCAGGTACAACACCAATGGAAATATCAACGGCGTGCCACGCACGCTCAAACTAATGGTGGGGGCCAAGTTCTGATGGCGATGGCGGCGGGCGGTATTCAGAAACCGCCGCGGCCATCGATGCCGTGATGGCCGACCGGTACATCCGGGACATCGTCATCATTGGGGGCGGCACGGCGGGCTGGATGGCTGCTTCCGCGCTGGCCAAGGTGTTGGGACCTACGTGCTCCATCCAGCTGGTGGAGTCCGAGGCCATCGGCATCATCGGCGTCGGCGAGGCCACGGTTCCCCATCTTAAGCTCTACAACCGAGTCCTTGAAATCGACGAGATCGAGTTCGTCAAGCAAACCCAGGGAACATTCAAACTCGGCATCGAGTTCGTCGACTGGGGACGCTTGGGCGATCGCTACGTTCACGGCTTCGGCGCCATAGGCCATGACTACGGCCTGCTGCCGTTTTACCAATATTGGCTGAAGATGTTCCGCGCCGGCAAAGCGGCGGACATCGGCGCGTACTCGCTGAATACCGCTGCGGCGCCGCGCGGAAAATTCATGGCGCCGCCCTCCGACGTGCCGGCGAACTCGCCGCTGGCCACGATCGCGTATGCCTATCACTTCGACGCCGGGCGCTATGCCGTGTACCTGCGCCGCTACGCCGAAGCGCGCGGCGTGAAGCGAATCGAGGGTAAGGTAGTCGAGGTAAAACTGCGCGGCGAGGATGGCTTCATTGAAAGCGTGACGTTGGAGCGCGGAGAGAAGCTCTCGGGGCAACTCTTCATCGACTGTTCCGGCTTTCGCGGACTGCTGATCGAGGAGGCGCTGCACACCGGCTATGAGGACTGGACCCACTGGCTGCCCTGCGATCGCGCGATTGCGGTGGCCTGCGAGAATGTCGGTCCACCGACCCCCTTCACGCGATCGACCGCGCGCACCGCCGGGTGGCAATGGCGAATTCCCCTACAGCACCGCTGCGGGAATGGCTATGTGTATTCGAGCGGCTACTTAAGCGATGATGAGGCGATTCGGACGCTCCTGGCCAACCTCGATGGCCGCCCGCTCGGCGAACCGCGCAAGCTGCAGTTCACGACTGGAATGCGCAGGAAGTTTTGGCACAAGAACTGCGTAGCTCTGGGATTGGCCTCGGGATTCATGGAACCTTTGGAGTCGACCAGCATCTATCTTATTCAGTCCGGAATCGCGAGGCTGCTAAACTTGATGCCGGATCGAGACTTCAGCCCGGTGCTGATCGACAGGTATAATGCGCAGGCGGCGTTTGAATTCGAACGGATTCGCGACTTTTTGATCCTCCATTACTTTGCGACCGAGCGGCGCGACACGGCTTTCTGGAGATATTGCAGCGGAATGAGCATTCCCGAACCCCTGGCGGAAACGATCCGCCTCTTCAAGGACAGCGGCCGCTTCTTCCGAAACGCCGAGGAAATGTTTGCCATCACCAGTTGGATCCAGGTGATGCTGGGCCAGCACATTGTGCCGCAGCATTATCACCCCGCAGTCGATCTGGTGCCGGAACAAGACGTCGCGGGATTGGTCGACAGTGTACAGTCGGTGATCGCAACCTGCGTGGAGGCCATGCCGATGCATGCGCAGTTCATCGCCAGGCACTGCGCAGCCGCCCCCGTGTAGCAAGCGCTCGACCGCCGGATTTGAGATCCCGTGAGCGCCTTTTGAGTGAGCACAAGAGTACCTTTATGACGATGATGCTTCATACTTCAGCCCGAGTCTTTGTGCTGGCTGCCGCCTTCATCCTGGCCGCTTGCACCGTCTTCAAGCCGGCGCCGCCCCCAAAATTGCTGGGAGCGACCGACACACCCAACCAGGCCAGCGAATTTCTCGAGGACATCGAGCATAAGACCTTCGATTTCTTCTGGGCCAATGCCAATCCGAAAAACGGCTTGGTGCCCGACCGTTATCCCACGCGCACCTTCGCCAGCGTCGCGGCGGTCGGTTTTGCGCTCACCGCCTACCCCATCGGCGTCGAGCGCGGCTATATAACGCGTGCCGAGGCGCGTGATCGGGTCTTAAAGACGCTGCGCTTCTTCCGCGACGCGCCGCAAGGTGCCGGCGTCAAAGGCTTCTCGGGGTACAAGGGCTTCTACTACCATTTCCTCGACATGGAAACCGGTGTGCGATTCAACGAGCAATCCGATCTGTCGATGATTGATACATCCCTGTTCATCGCCGGTGTCCTCTTTTGTGAGCAGTATTTCGATGGTTCGAATCCTGAGGAGCGAGAGCTGCGCAAAATCGCGGACTGGCTATATCGGCGCATCGATTGGGGCTGGGCATCGCGCGACGAGGGCGTGGTCGCCGTCGACTGGACGCCGGAACTCGGCTTTCACCAGCGCAGCTGGCGCGGCTACAACGAATCCTCCATCATGTACATCCTTGGCTTAGGCTCACCGACCGCGCCGATGCCTGCCACAGCTTGGCAGTCGTACGCCTCGACTTTCGATTTTCATTGGGTCAAGGAGGGTGAGTGGTACCTGGCGTTCGCGCCGCTGTTCGGACATCAGTTCTCACACGTGTGGATCGATTTTCGCGACATCCGAGATGCCTACATGCGCGGCAAGGGCATCGATTATTTCGACAACACGCGCCGCGCTATTTTCGCGCAGCGCAGCTATGTGATTGCCAATCCCATGAAGTGGACGGGCTACTCCTCGCGCCTGTGGGGCATCACCGCGAGCGACGGACCGGCCGATGTGAAGCTTGAGTACAACGGCGAAACTCGGATGTTCCATGCCTATGCAGCGCGCGGTGCCGGCGGCGCGCAAAACTATGACGATGGGACGCTTGCCCCCAATGCCGTGGCCGGCTCGCTGCCATTCACGCCGGAGATCGCCATACCTACTTTAAGGCTCATGAAGGAGCAGTACGGCCAGTACATCTATTCGACATTCGGGTTCGTCGACTCCTTCAACTTGAGCTTCCACTACGATGACGTGAAGCTCCGATATGGCCGCGTGGTACCCGATGTGGGCTGGGTAGACAGCGATTATCTCGGCATCGATGAAGGCCTCACGATCACCATGATCGAAAATTTCCGCAGCGGCCTCATCTGGCGCTACATGCGGCGCAATCCCTATCTACGGCGCGGTCTCGAGCGCGCCGGCTTCCAAGGCGGCTGGCTGGACGCGAAAGGATAGTCGCGGACAGTGCATTCGGGTATCAGCCAATCGGTTTTGAATAAAACCCATTGCGATCCACTTGACGGGAGTCGACAACCAGGCGCGTGTCTTCAATGCGATTTCCATTGCACCTTATGATCGCCTCGGCAGTGGCGAATCCCGGCGAAACGACCTGTTTGCTGGCCTTGCGGTCCCACCATGTAAATCGGTACACCACGGCCTCAGACACGGACTCTCCGACCGCGCATCACGCGAGCCCTGGTCAAAGCCGCGGCAGTGCAAGTCACCCGCGGAGTCTGCAGCTGCATCAAATCGAGAATCTTACTGCGCATCCTGCCCCAACGATTTATCTATCCTCAGGGTAAGATGTTCTTGCGCTCATCGATTCGTCGCAACGCTGCGATTGCAAAAGCACGGCCTCTATCGCAGGCGGCAGTGCGTTATGTCATGAATTGAGGATATTCTTGGAGTCGAGCGCGCGAGCACCCTAGGATGCGATGCATATGGGCAAAATGGTTCCAGGAACGATTCGGATCGGCATTGGCGGTTGGACCTATGCGCCCTGGCGGGGCAGTTTTTACCCTGACGAACTCGCGCAGAAACGCGAGCTCGAATACGTCAGCCGCCAACTCACCTCGATTGAGATCAACGGCACTTACTACGGTTCGCAGAAACCGGCGAGCTTCGCCAAATGGCGTGATGAAACGCCGGACGGTTTTGTCTTTTCCGTGAAAGCTCCGCGCTTTGTCATGAATCGCGAGGTTCTCGCCAGTGCAGACAGCACCATCGCACGATTCTTGGCGAGCGGCGTCATGGAGCTGAAGGACAAGCTCGGGCCAATCAATTGGCAGTTCTTGCCCACGAAGAAGTTCGATCCTGCGGACTTCAACGCGTTCCTCAAGCTTCTGCCGAGGGAAGCAGGAGGCCGCGCGCTGCGGCACGTCGTCGAGGTGCGACACGACAGCTTCCGCTGTCCCGAATTCATCGCGTTGCTGCGCGAACATGGCGTTGCAGTCGTGATTGCGGCGGATTCCACTTACCCGCAAATCGCGGATGCCACCGCGCCATTCGTCTACGCCCGTATCATGGGAACACAATCGAAGCACGAATCCGGTTATTCCGATACTGCGCTAAATCTCTGGGCCGCGCGGGCGCGCGCCTGGGCATCGGGCGCCGCGCCGGATGGACTCGACTACGTCGAGCCGCCGCGCGCGTACGACAAGTCCCGCGACGTCTACCTGTACGTGATAAGCGGCGATAAGGTGCGCAACCCCGCTGCGGCGAAGGCCCTTATCCAGCGCCTCGCCTGACACCGCTGCCGGCCTTCGTCAATCGTGAGCAGGGGCATTCGCCCCGGAAACCGGCACGAGCACCGCGTTCGAGGCCTCGCTTGCCGCAGGTGCACTGACGTACTTCACGACCAAGCGCGCACTGTAGCCTTTTTCGCCGTCCCACGAGGAAAAGCCCATGCACACCTGTTTCCACTGGTCGGACTCGGCCCGCTCTGATGCCTTGTCGGCGAATCGCGCGCGTCCAACGTCCGCCCCGGGGGCAACTTTACTTTCGGCCCAGGGCTGCGATGAGTCCTCCGGCCGAGCATACAAATCCATGACGGTCACGACGGCCAACGCGGGCACGCTCGCGCAAAGCGTGACCCGGAGCGCTTGCTTCTCATCGCAAGCCGGAGCCGCATCGGGGGCAACGGCGGCGGCGGCGCGACAAGGCCCAACCGTAGTCGTGACGGTGACGCCTTCGCCGCCACGGCGATCATCAAGCACTCGCCCGCTCGAACCATGATCGCTTAGAGATGCCCGCTCCAGTCGCTCGGCAGTTGCACTGATCTGCGCGAGCTGTTTCTGTAGCTGGCCACGCAGTGCCGCTGCCTCGATGTCCGACTGCCGCACCAAGTACTGCGAAAAGACGAAACCGCCTACCCCGGCGCCGATGAGCAAAAGAAATACTGCCATCACCGGGCCGCGGCGCGATTTCTTTGTGGCCGGTACACCCCGACGGCGCTCGGACACCTCCTTGCGCCAGACGACGTGCAATTGAATCAATGTACCGATAACGGTGCCCGCGGCGGCTACCGCCGCAGCGGCTACTTTCTCGTCGAGATTGAATATATTCATGAACACATCCGAAAGCGCTACTCAACGGCTGTCCCCTGCGGCCGCCATTCGGGAGGCCCCCAAGATTCAAGGAACTGGGGCAACGGCGGCCTGCGCGGTCAATTTATCCCTGAACTCTGCCGGCGACTGAGAGATGGCTCCGGTTTTTCGGAGACCGGCCTAAGTTGATTTCCGTGCGGGCGCTGCACGCCAAAGGGCCACGGAAAAAAGCGCGAGCATAATCATGCTGCATAGCGTCAGACACGCCAGCGGACACAGTTCTCGGAAATCAGCCGGCCTGAGTGGCTAAGATCAAACCAGAAAGATGTACGCGAGCGCCGCTCGGATGCCAAATACTGAACACATCCTGCTCGAGTCGGACCTTCGGCAGGTGCCGGAACTGCGGGACGCGCGGACGGTCCACGCGCGCATCGAGTTCCGCAGCCGCCTGCGCAGGCGCGTCCTGCAACTGGAGATCATCGACTACTACTATCTTTCCGTACGTTCGCACTCACGCACCGTGCCGCTCGAGTACGTGCTCGATCTGCGGTTCGTCGACGTACCGCGGCGGCTGCGGCACATCGCATGGCGATGGATCACCTTCTCGCTGTTATTCTTAGCCCTGGCGTCGGGGATTGCTTCGCGAATCGACGCCTCAGCGACGCCGTGGTGGCAGCACTATTGGCTTCCGCTATGTGTCACCGTCATCTTGGTGTGGGCATTCGCAACTCTGATGTCTGTATATAGGACCACCGAGACGTTAAGTCTGTTCAGTATCCACGGGGCGGCGAGATTGCTGGATTGCATCGGTGGCCTGGGGACCTTGCGTATTTTTCGGCATTTCATGGTAAAGCTCGCGGCGCACATCAGGCTCGCGGCGGGCGCGCGCCGACACACGAAGGCCGAGCACCTGCGCGACGAAATGCGCGAACATCTCCGCCTTAAGGAAATTGGGGTGCTGTCCGCAGCGGAGTACGAGAAGGCGAAGCTGCGCATCCTCGGCGAGCACTCCGCCGCGTAATCGGCTGTCGCGCGCGGGTCCACGAGCTTGCCAGTCGACTCCTGGTCGATTTTATGCGGCGGTCACAGGAGGCCGTCCAGGCGATCAAGGTCGTTGATGACGCGCCACCGGCCGCCGCCTTGTTCGACCTTGGCGCGCCAAGCTTCGAGCCGCGAGAGGTATTCGCGCGGGTCGAAATTGTCCGAGCGCAGCTTCGTTACGTTGAGTGCCACGACCTCGAAGCCTTTCAAATCGAGCGGAATGTTGCGCATATAGCCCTTGGCCAGGTCCTCTTTCATATCTGAGAAGATCAGAATCTCCTTGCGGCCCGTCTGCTTCTCGTTCAGGAACTCGATTGCCTGCAGCAGGCCGCCGGTGATATCGGTAAACGGCGCAGCCTTCGTGTCGTCGATGAATTTCTCTACCCGGCCCGCGAACGCGCGCTTCTGCAGGTTAGTTGTGCTCGGACGGTCGTCGAACGTGGCCTTGGCGACGATGTTCTTTTCCGTGAAGCTGGCCGTGTCGATCCGTGCAACTGCGAAGGAATCCAGCGGCTGCAGCCGGGAAAGAGCAAAGAGAATGATCTGCTGTGCCTTGGTCACCTGCTTGGCGTACGAACCCGATGTATCGACCAGCAGGTACACGCCCGTGTTATGGGGTACCGGGGGCGAACAGGCTGTGAGCAGCAGCGCCGCTCCAACGACAAACCGCGATTTCATAACTGTACCTCGCGCAATGACTCATCGTGGCCGGGCTTTGTCGCACGTGCGATACGCTCGATCTGCTGCGCCGTAGTGTGCCTCGCCTCGATCCATAGCGGCACGAACAGCGGAAGGTCGTAGAGTCGCTGCGCCAGCGTGCCAAGATGCCGGCAGCCGTTGCCGAACACGCGAAAGATGAGCGCCAGTGCGCGCAGCACGCCGATGCCGGTAAGACCCAACACCGTGCGCAGCGAGTGCACAAACGTCTCAAACGGAATGGCGACGAAAACCAGCGCGAATGGCAGAACGAATCCCATGCCCATCTGTGCCATCGTGGTGATCCAGTGATGCTCGTTTACCATCGCTCCGGTATTGTCACTACGCAGCAGCGCGCTGGTCGCGAGTTCATCCTGCAACAGCACTTCGCGCATGTAGGCGAGGCCTGCCTCGATACTCGCCATCAACAGCAGGATCACCAACGTGATTCCGATCATGCGCACGCGCATTTTGTCGGACAGGGCGCCGATGACGGGAAATAGCCGCGTGATGCGCAACGACTCCATGAGAAAGAGCCCCATTGATACCTCGACCATGATGATCACGAGGGCGGCGATATCCGCGGTGCGGAACAGGCCGATGAAGCTCGTGCCGCCGACCATCTCCGCCATCGGTCGCGCGATCAGCGTGAAGTTGATCGCAGCTCCGGCGGTCGCCACCGCGAGCACCAGCATCGAGACGAAAAAATGCACCAGAGACGAGGACGACAGCACCGATAGCGCGCGGTCCTCTCCGCGCACGATCGCTTCGTATTCCTGCATGTGGCGATCGATGACGAGCGCGCGCTCGATGACGCTCACGACGCTCGTGTTCACGCGGCCAAGCGTTTCCTGGATCATGCGCCAATCGGGCATCATTTTCCGCAGCAGCGCGTGCCGCTCGCCACTCGCCTTGCGATAGTCGTTCATGGCTTCGCCGTGCGCCTTGACCATCGATTTGTGAATGTCGGCGAGGATCTCTGTGCCGGTATTGCGCGAATCGATATTCGCGACCACCGCGATCGCCTTCGCCCAACCCGGCGCCTCCGGCGGCACCTCCACCGCCTTCTCCTGGTCTTCTTCGATACGAATGATCGCTTCACCCAAGCGGCGGTGCATGTCCGGATAGTTGGCCAGATCCTTGCGCACCGTATCGCCAACGCGCGCAAACTCGCGCTCCACGACGCGCTCCTTTGCTTCGCGCCCCGCAGCGAGCAGCACGTCTCGATTGCGTGCACTGAGGCGCTCCTCGGCGTGCGTGACCGAATGCGCGGCAAGACGAAAGCCGCGCGCCAACGCGCTCGTGGCCGCGTGGATCGCCTGGTGGGCGGTGTGCCTGGCCAGATACAACGCCGCTATTAGCAGCGCCAGCACGATCGCTGCGGACACGGCCGGCCAGGGCGTGAAAGTCAATAGACTAGTCATGTGCATGTGGATGCTCGGTTGAGTTTGCCCGGGGGCGAGAAGGCCGCGTATTCAAGCCAACCGGTGCGGACGCACGCGTGCGATGCAGGCAACCCCTGCGATGGACGGTACATGCAAGATGGCAACCCCGCTGTCATAGGAAATCCCTTTAGACCGGTGGCTTTGCGACCCTTACTTTCGAAAGGTGTGCCTTTACTGAAACCCGCTCAGGGTGCTGCACAGGGGTGCAACTTTCTGTGCATTGAGTCACGGTTTGAAGACATGGCGCCCCGCAGCCGCCGCGCCGGGGCTTACAGCATTTCCTCCCACGATCGGCTGAGCCTCGTGGCGCAGGTGATGATGCCGACCATGCTGTAGGTCTGGGGAAAATTACCCCACTGCTCGCCGCTGACGGGATCGACATCCTCGGACAGCAAGCCGGCGCTGTTGCGACGAAGCAGAAGTTTTTCGAATATTGTGCGCGCTTCGTCGACTCGCCCGACCGCAGCAAGCGCGTTGACGTACCAGAACGAACACATCGTAAAGGTATTGGTCGGAACGCCAAAATCATCCGCGTGGACGTAGCGAAATACCAGGTCGCCATGTACCAGTTCGCGCTCGATGGCGTTCAGCGTGGACACGAAGCGTGAATCGCTGCCCTCGACGAGGCCCAGATCCGACAGCAGCAGCGCGGTGGCATCGAGGTCTTCGCCTTCGAAAGCGCTGGTGAATGTCTGCTTGCCTGGGTTCCACGCGCGCACCAGAATTTCCGCGCGCATGGTGTCGGCACTGGCGCGCCAAAATGCAGCCCGGTCGGAGATTTTCAGTTGCACGGCGATTCGCGATAATCGGTCACAAGCTGCCCAGCACATAGCTGCCGAAAAAGTATGCACGCGTTCAATACCGCGGAATTCCCACGGACCGGCATCCGGTACGGCAAACATCTTCATGGCGCGTTCACCCAGCACCTCTGCTCGAGCGAACATCGCGG
>Ga0210410_10003341_pt1 | contig 14238 bp, 11 predicted proteins | sample IncBWC4MmetaG_FD_161058 | JGI IMG/M metagenome (GOLD analysis project Ga0210410, IMG submission 161058) | Forest soil microbial communities from Barre Woods Harvard Forest LTER site, Petersham, Massachusetts, United States - Inc-BW-C-4-M | ecosystem: Environmental > Terrestrial > Soil >... | reverse complement strand
AGTTTTAGCCCTTCCGGCTATTGCCGGACGGCTCAGAATTTCCGGAATGAAAAGGGTCAGAATTTTCGGAACCGACAGTTTGTAAACAATGTAGTGATGATTCTCATCCAGAGCCCATTTGGGAGGCTCATCTCTCTCTCTGGGGGGTGCGCAGTCTCAAGAGAGCGCCGCTCAGTTCGTGTTCATTGTAGTACGCTGTGACCAGGCTATCGATACGCGCGACGACATTGCCACAGCGGCTACGAGAATCAACATGGCTGTTGTTAGTAGCCCAGCGACCAAGTGGCTGCGCCTTGCGTTCAACTGATACTGATACTAGCTGCTGATTTGAGTTGTCATTTATCCATTTGACTACCGGGCTCACACCGGACATATTGCTTCAAGGCATCGATCTAAAGAAGCTGAAAGAGCTTGCCGACGAACTGCCTGATTAATTGACCACCGTCTCACTTCATCTCCTTCGCCAAATGCCGTTGCAGGGCTGACTCCAGAATCGCTTCCACGCGGCCCTTATACTTCGCTGACACACGCTGCTGCTCCTGGTTCACTTTCTCCTGCTGCGCATTCACCTTGCCTTGCTCTTCGTTCACCCGTTCCTGCATGGCATTCACTTTGCCCTGCTCCCGGTTGATCGAGTCTTGGTCAGGGGCCTCGCCCTTGTGAGCGCGCAACTCCGTCAGCGCCGCCTCCAGCTTCCGCAGCAGGTCCTGATCGCCTTTGGCTTGCTGCAATTGATTGATCAAGTCCTGCCGCCGGTTCGCGCCGTCCTGCATCTTGTTCACCTCATTCTGGGCGGCGTTGACCTTCTCCTGATGCTGATTCACCACGTCCTGCTGTTTATTGACTTCGTCCTGCAGACGGTTGACTTCGTCCTGGGGCGCCATCGCCTGGCGCAACTCTTCCAGCACGCCCGCATCCGTCACCACGTACTCATGCCCGCCACTCAGAAACCAGGCGAACCGGGGTCCGTATTTCTCTCGCAGTTCTGCCTGGTTCATGCCGTCGCTCGAATCCCAGGACCCGCTCATGGAATCGCCGGAAACAATCAGGTACCGTCGGATGGTCCGTTGCGAAGGGCTGCCCTGTTCCGTGGAGGCCTGGGCCGAACTGAAACCAGTCACAGCCGACGGCGCCTCGGGTGCGACCGGGGTCTGTGGGGCAACGGGCGCCTGCGGAGCAACGGGGATGCCACCGAGAGCGGCGGGCGGGACCGGAGCAGTCGGTGCAGAGGGCGCAGCCAGCGTCACCGGCAATTGCGAAGCCGCCACCACACACGCCAGCGGGACGCCGAGCACCAGAATCGCCAGCGCACTCCACCGGGTGACGCCCCGTGATAATGACGTCCCATCCAGGATGCGGCTTATGCGTGCGTCCAACCGACCATAGCGGGCCATGGCCACACCTTGTGAATCGAGGCCACGCCAATTCGCCTGTCCCGAAGCCCGCTGCACGAATTCCAGCAGCAGTTCGGCATAGGAAGCGCGGTCGCGTGTCACCGATACCGCGGCATCGTCACTAGCCTCTTCGGCCACGCGCACAAGGCGCTGATGGAGGAACCAGCTTAGAGGGCTATGCCACAGCAGCGCACGGTGCAGCGCGGAAGTAAATTGAATCGCGGGGTCTCGGCGCTGGATGTGCGAACCCTCATGCGCCAGCACGGCGTCGAACTGTGCCGCGTCCCATTCCCGCCAGTCTGCCGGGAGAAGGATCACTGACTGCACGATGCCCAGCGCCACGGGAGCCGTCACGCGCGCTGACTCGCGAATTGGAATGCCATCTTTTTCGAGCCCTGTATCCTGGCTGGTGCGCAGCAAGCGGCGGCTGAGGATGATGCCTGCGAAGAGGCGCAATACTAACAGGCCTGCGCCTAGGAGGTATACGCTCAGGGCCGCTTGAGTCCAAGGGAAGCTTCGGATTTCGCGAGCGGCCATCAGAACCGTTCGCCGCGAAGCTGGCACCACATCGCGAACCAGGAACGGCGCGTGGGGCAGAGCGGCCGCCGCCTGCGGGCGCGCGGGAACAGAAACTGCGATGGGCGTTTTCGTGACTCGCACGCTGGGCAACACCGTGGTGAGCAACGGCAGCCCGAGGGAGCCGATCAGCATCACGACCCACGCCGCCAGCCGGACCGAGGCATCCTTGACGCGCAGCACGCGGAGCAGCAATGCCCCGGCCAGAATCAGAACAGAAGAACGGAGCGCCCACTCCGCCAGAAACAAAATCGTGGTCATACCTTCTTCTCCTTGCGTGCGGCAATCTTTTCTGCCAACCGCTGCAAGTGCTTCGGCTCAAGCACCTGTTTATCCACCAGCCCCACCAGCAACTCCTCCACTGATCCCCCGCAAAATCGATCTATCACTTGCTGCACGGCCTGCACCGCCACGTTGCGCGGCGTGTCGAGGGCGCGATAGATAAAGGTGCGGCCGTCCACTTCGTGGGCTACGTAGCCCTTCTCTTCCAGGTTCCGCAAGATGGTACGGATGGTGGAATCCTTCAGAGCGCGTTGCCCGGCCAACCCTTCTCGGCATAGCTCCGCCGTGGCCTGGGGGTGAGCCCACAGGAAGTCCATGACCAACTGTTCCAGGGGAGTGAGGGGCCTGCGGCGCGTTCGTTGACTGTTAAACATTCTAGCGTTAGCAGATATAACATTCACGCCGAACTCTGTCAACGGGTCCCATCCACGCTCTTATACATTTTCGGACCCTCGAAGACTTCTTGTTCCCCAATCCAGAGGAAGCCAGCAGCATTCTTGCGAAATGCGATTGTACGGATGGTCTTGCCTCCCAAATGAAGCATCGCGTCGTAACCTGAGCGTGGTTTCCACTCTAGACTGACACGACCTCGGGTTGGGAGCGGTGAAAAGCCGCAGGAGGCCCGGTCAAAGTCGGCCGCCGCTTTCAGCAATGACTGAACCCGCCGATCGCTGACGGAAACATTTTCTGGGAATAATCCGCAACCACCGACCAGAAAGACCAAAACCAGTTCGGGCAAGAGCGAGCGTCCTGTCAATCGCGTGTGGATGGAAAGTTTATTCGACATTTTGGTGGCTGGTGCGCGGTTGATGTCCGGTAACGGCGCTAACCGGGAGTGAGAAGTGATCCCCCCGTGAGCGAAACGCCCCGTGGGACCAGGCACTGCACGCAGTGCCTGGGCGGTTGATCCTTTGCAGGTTCCACGTCTTAGTGCCCGGACTCCTGCAAACCGCGGTACTGCATCATTGGCTCGACGCTTGGGTTTTTGCCGCGCCAGGCGGCATACATCTTTGCCAAGTCCTCCGTGTTGCCGCGCGACAGCACCATCTGCCGGAAGCGGTCGCCATTGGCGCGCGTCAGACCGCGGTGCTCTTCAAACCATTGGTACGCGTCGTCATCGAGCATCTCCGACCACAGATAGGCGTAGTAGCCAGCAGAGTAACCGCTGTCCCAAATATGGCTGAAATAGCTGGAGTGGTAGCGGGGTGGCACGGCGCTAAGCAGCAGATGAGTTTTCTCCAGCGCCTGTTTCTCGAACGCCTCCGGCTGCTGCGCGGCTGCGCTGGCGGGCAGTGTGTGCCACTGCATATCGAGCTCCGCGGCGGCGACCAACTCCGTGAGCTTGTATCCCTGGTTGAAGTTCGCGGCTTTCTTGATCTTGGCCACCAGATCGGCCGGCATGGACAGGCCTGTCTTGTAATGCTTGGCATAATGCGTGAAGACAGCCGGATAGAGAGCCCAGTGCTCGTTGAATTGTGAGGGAAACTCCACGAAGTCCCGCGCAGTTGCGGTGCCCGACAGGTCCGGATATATGGTGTTCGCGAACATGCCATTCAGGGCGTGGCCAAACTCGTGGAACATGGTCGTGACATCGGTAAAACTGATGAGCGCCGGCTCTCCTGGCGCCGGCTTGGGAAGGTTGGCGACGTTGAAGACCACCGGCAGAGTGCCCAGAAGCCTTGACTGACCCACGAAGTTGCCCATCCACGCGCCACCATTTTTGTTGTCGCGCTTGAAGTAGTCGCAATAAAAAAGCGCCAGCGGCTTGCCGTCAGCCTCCGAAACTTCGAAGACACGCACATCCGGGTGGTAGACCGGGATGTCCTTTCGTACTTTGAATGTGATTCCGTAGAGTTGATTGGCCGCGTAGAACACGCCGTTTTCGAGCACATTGTTCAATTCGAAGTACGGCTTGACGTCCGCGTCATTCAAATCGTACTTCGCCTTGCGCACCTGTTCGGAATAGAAATCCCAATCCCAGGGCCGGAGAGTGAAGCCACCCTTCTGGGCGTCAATCACGTCCTGGATATCTTTTGCCTCGTTGGCCGCTTTGGCGGTGGCAGCCGGCACCAGGGCGTCCATGAACTTCAAGGCAGCCTCAGGTGTTTTCGCCATCTGGTCTCCCAGCTTCCAAGCGGCGTGGTTCGGATAGCCGAGAAGTTGTGCTCGCCGCGCACGGAGTTGTGCCAGATGCGCAATGTCATCGCGCGTGTCGTTGGCATCGCCTCGCTCGGCTCGGTCCCAGGATTTCTCAAAGAGCGCTTCGCGGGTCGCCCGGACACTGAGAGAAGCCAAATCTGGTTGCTGCGTGGTGTTCTGAAGCGGAACTACATAGCCTTCCTGCTTGCGGCTTTGCGCAGTCTGTGCGGCTGCCGAAATCTGCGCCTCGCTCATTCCGGCAAGCGCACTCCTGTCCGTAGTCACGTAGGCTCCGTCCTTCGTGGCGGCCAGCAGTTTTGTGGAAAAGGCGGTCGAGCGCGTCGAGATTTCCTCGTTCAGCCTCTTCAACTCGGTTTTGTCGACGTCCGAGAGGTTTGCGCCAGAGTGGACGAACCTATCATACGTGACATCGAGCAGCCGAAGGGATTCCCGATCGAGATTGAGCGACTCGCGCTGCTTGTAGACGGCAGCAACACGACCAAAAAGTCTTGCGTTGAGGTAGATGGCATCGTGGTGCGCCGCCAGCTTAGGGGCTTCTGCGGTGCGCACTTTCTGCAATAGGGGATTGGTATTCGCCTGGGCGACCCCCAAGAAAGCGGCCATCGCTCGGTGAAGGAGCTGCCCGGTCTTCTCCATGGCCACGAGCACATTCTCAAAGGTCGGTGCCGCCGGATTGTCCGCAATCGCCTGTATCTCCGAGAGTTCTTCGGCCATGCCCGCCTCGATAGCCGGCTGATAGTCCTCATCCTTGATTTTGTCGAAAGGAGGCGCATGGAACGGTAACGTACTCGGCGCATAAAACGGGTTCGACGGGCCGAAGTGCGCGTCGACGGCAGGTGCAGGCGTGAAAATGGTACCTAGGGCAATGGCACCGGACATACTCAAAGCAGTTACATGTTTCAGCATAGTCTTCCCCGGGCGCGATGGCGGCGGGTGCATCCGGACCGGAAGCCCACGCGCACTGATTGTAAGAGAATTCCCGTGTCTGCCACAAGGTTTCGCGTTCCTCGCAGCTTGTTCAAGCGCAACGTAAATCTTGACCATGTACTGTTTTTGCCTCGCCGTTGTGGGCGCCGTTCTCGATGTTCTGCGAGAGATCCTCTAAGGCTAACTCCGGGTAAGTCGCTACGGTACGGCTACGCGGGAGGCGGATTCTACAATGGAAGGAAGCGTTTGAAGACGGTGGTCCGATCCGAAAGCAAAGGAAGGTCCGTTGGACAGGAGGACGCAGGCGCAACTGTGGCTGTCGCTGTGCAACTCTCACGGCGAGCGCCCTCGGAGCTCTCTTCGTTTCGAAAAAAGAGTGAACTAAATTTCAGGCCCAAAACTGGTAGGCTGGCGGTTGCGAAGAATTCTTGGCGAGGCGACGTTTTTGGTTTACTTCCAGAAGATTCCCGGTATGGTAGCGCGTAGCGGCTACGGTCAGGCGCGTCATAAGCTGTATACGCTCATTAATCCGCGCCGCGCAAAGGCGATTAGAGGGCTTACACGGATTGATTTTAGAGGGTTGCTTGAGTTTGGGGTTTTACTCCAGGTCTCCCAGCCAAACTTTTTTGCGTGCGCCATTACCGAATACTCCGGCGAATGAGGTTGCCATGATCGTGATCCTCATGGGCACGACCGGCTCCGGCAAAACTACCATCGGCAGCTTGCTGGCGAAGCGCATAGGATGGGACTTTGTGGACGCCGACGATTTTCATCCCCCGTCGAACGTCGAGAAAATGAAACACGGCATACCCTTGACCGATGCGGATCGCGAGCCGTGGCTGAAAGCTCTACACGACAAAATTGTCGAATGGACTGCCGAAAAACGCAGTGTTGTGCTGGCCTGTTCGGCGCTAAAACAGAGCTATCGCGATGAGCTTCGCGCCAGCTCCGACGTGAAATTCGTGTATCTGAAGGGCAGCTATCATTTGTTTTCAGACAGAGTGCTTGCGCGAAAAGGGCACTTCGCCAAGCAAGATTTGCTGGCCAGCCAGTTCGCAACTCTCGAAGAGCCGACGGATGCCATCATCGTGGATGCCGCGCCTTCTCCAGAACAGATTGTTGCCGAAGTGCGCAGGAAACTGGGGTTTGTCTAGACACTTTTTCTACTGCGTGCGCTACAACTAGTCCAGTGTGAACGCCACATACATCAGTTTCTGATCTCGTTGAATTTGCAGCACCACCGCGGCGCCCGACGGCAAGTTCTTTAGTGCATTGCGCAAACGGTCCAGCGTGGTGATCGGCTCGCCGTTTAGCGTACGAATCACGTCGCCTGTCGTTAGCGGCACTTCTGCTGTGGTTCCCGCCGCCCGCGCAGCCACGATGATTCCGAAGGGATCGCGCAGTTCCGGCAACATTGCCGCAATTCTTTTGTCAATTTCCACTACCAGAATTCCAAGCGTCGGAACCAGACTTTTCTCAGGGTCCGCCAATGCGGTGATCCGGTCCATGTCCTTGGGCGGTTCCATGAGCGCCACATCGAAACCCAGCCGCAGGGTCCCCCGCAGCACATCCAAGTGCACTTTCTCCCCGCTCTCGCGAGACATCAGATGAAAAGCCACATACGGGACGCTTCCCGCCGCTTTGCCGTCGATAGCCAGAAGAAGGTCTCCGATACGCACCCCCGCTGCCTCCGAAGGCCCGCCCGGCAGAACGTCCGAAATCACAACGCCGAAGTTACGCGGAAGCTTCAGCCCGTCCGCCAGCGGCTGCGTTATTGTTTGAACGCTGATCCCAATCTCCGGTCGGTGCAGGTGGCCAAACTTGCGCAACTGCTGGTAAGCGATGTTCACAACGCTGCAAGGAATCGCAAACCCAAGTCCCTCGTTTCCGCCGGATTGCGACAAGATGAAGGTATCCACGCCGACGACTTCACCGTCTACATTCACCAGCGGCCCGCCGGAATTGCCCGGATTGATGGGCGCGTCCGTCTGGATATAAACCATTGTCGAGTCGGGATCGGTCTGCCGTGCAACCGCCGAAATAATCCCATGCGTCACTGTATTCCGCAGCCCTTCCGGGCTTCCGAAAGCGAACACCGACTCGCCTTGGCGAAGATTCCGGTAGCTTGCAAGCTTCAGGGCGCGAAGACCTGCGACATCCACCTTGAGCAGCGCAAGATCAATTTCGCTGGTGACGCCGATAATTCGCGCCGGAACTAGACTTGTTTTTGCGGATAACACCGCATCTGCGGAATCGTCTGAATTGGCGCTCGAGAGCACCACTTGCACGCGCTGCGCTCCCTTCACCACATGCGCGTTGGTAACAATGTATCCGCTCGAATCAATGACGAATCCCGAGCCAATCGCCCGTTGCCTGCCAATGACCACACCTGTGTTCCCGTGCTCGTTCTCCTCGACTTGACCATAGCCTGACACCAGAATCTGCACCACGCTGGGCGACACCTTCCGGATCAGTTCGCCCATCGATTGATCCATCTTGCGGAGTTCTTCCGTCGAACGCCCCTGCGTTTGGGCGCGGCCTGGTGAAAAGCAAAGGTAAAGCAACGCGGCCGTCGCAAAAAGAATTCGCCGCACCCGTCGATTCCATTCGTTCCATAACATCGCTTGGGACTCGACCATACGCTCTAGCTCCTCGAATTCTCGCTCGTTGAATGGATGCTCTGGGAGCGCCCTCAGAGTACAACGGATCCAATCATTCTGACGTTTCGCTCCTTAAGATGGGATTGGCTTCCACTACCAAGACGCCTGATGGCTTTAAATCGGACAATGGCCTTCTGGTGCGCCGGCTGCACTCCTTCGCAAACTTTGATGAACAGCTCAAGGCGCTCCTGAATCTTTAGTTTTTTGTTATCGCAATACCGGGTGATCGCGGGACCATCGCACGTACTCCACCACGAAGTACGGTTGCCCGTCAGCTGGCGATCCCGCATCGAAGACTTTCGCGACCGCCGGATGATTCATTCTGCGGTCAGAGTTTTCTTCGCGCATGTTTGCCTCGGCAAGCCGCATTCGACTCAACAGGTCGTGAACCTAGCCCGCGCGTCGGTTCACTGGATAATACGCCTGCCGCCGCCGAGTGGCTGTGAGAAAATTGCTTGCGACAAGACGAAAACTGGAGCATCTCATCTTCGGGGGACGTGCCCCTTTCTTTGAACCGTGCCCGAACGGGCACTCCCACAGCACCGGTCGCCTCTGCGATTCACAAAAGATGCGACCATGAACGATAATTCAGGCGCACCAATTGAGGGGCTCCAAACCATGGCCAGACTCCAATCCAAGGAAGACCAGAGGCTCGAGGAAGCCCGCATCCGTAGGAAGCACTGGAAACGCTGGGGACCTTATCTCTCTGAGCGCCAGTGGGGCACGGTGCGCGAAGACTACAGTCCCGGAGGCACGGCTTGGGAATCCTTCCCCCACGATCATGCCCGCTCCCGCGCCTACCGCTGGGGTGAAGACGGTATCGGCGGCATCTCCGACCGTCACCAGATGCTCTGCTTTGGCCTCGCGCTATGGAATGGCCGCGATCCCATCCTTAAAGAAAGGCTCTTTGGCCTTACCGGAAACCAGGGCAATCACGGCGAGGATGTGAAGGAGTATTACTTCTACCAGGACTCGACCCCCACCCACAGCTACATGCGCATGCTTTACAAATACCCTCACGCGGAATTTCCCTATGCCCGCCTCGTCGAGGAAAACCGCCGGCGCAGCCGCGAGGAACCCGAATTCGAGCTTCTCGACACCGGCGTTTTTGCGGAGGGCCGTTACTTCGATGTCTTTATTGAATACGCCAAGGCCGATGTGGAAGACATACTCATCAAAATCACCGCCGCAAATCGCGGTCCCGAAGCAGCCACGCTACATCTTCTCCCGTCTTTATGGTTCCGCAACACCTGGTCCTGGGGCAAGGACTTGCGCCGGCCCAGCTCACAGAGAGCCGCCAGCGTTCCCGGATGCGTGTGCGCCGAGCTGCAACACTGGCAGTACGGCAAGCGCTGGTTACTCTGCCCCGGCCAGCCTGAACTGCTCTTCACAGAGAACGAGACCAACTTCGTCCGACTCTTCAACGGTAAGAACCGCACGCCCTACGTCAAAGATGCCTTCCATGAGTACCTGATCCGCGGAAATAAATCTGCCGTAAACCCCCAGCAAGCCGGAACAAAAATGGCCGCGTATTATCCTCTCGAGCTCGGTCCCGGCCAGAGTGAAACATTCAAACTCCGTCTGACCGACATGGAGCCGCTCGCTTCCATGGAGCGATCTCTGGGTGTCGTCGGCACGATCACCTCGCCTGGACATGCCGATCCTGCCGAGGGCGTTCCGCCTGCAAATGATTTCGGCGCCGGCTTCGACAACGTTTTTGCACTCCGCCAGAAGGAGGCCGACGAATTCTACGCCTCGCGCGTCACCTCGGAAGTTTCTGGCGACGCGAAAAACGTCATGCGCCAGGCATTCGGCGGCCTGCTGTGGTCCAAGCAGTTTTATCACTATGACGTTCGTACGTGGCTCGAAGGCGATCCCGCCGGTCCTCCCCCTCCGCCGGAACGCTTGAAAGGTCGCAACAAGGAGTGGACGCACCTCTATAACGACGACGTCATCTCCATGTCGGACAAATGGGAGTATCCCTGGTATGCGGCCTGGGACCTGGGCTTCCACTGCATCGCTCTCGCGCTCGTTGATCCGGATTTCGCAAAGGAGCAGCTCATCCTTCTTCTCCGCGAATGGTACATGCATCCCAATGGGCAACTTCCCGCCTACGAATGGGCTTTTGGCGACGTGAATCCCCCGGTCCACGCCTGGGCAGCGTGGCGCGTCTACAAAATCGAGCGCCGCGTCCGCGGGGTAGCCGATCGCGGCTTCCTCGAAAAAGTCTTCCATAAGTTGCTTCTCAACTTCACCTGGTGGGTCAATCGCAAAGATCCCGATGGCATGAACATCTTCCAGGGCGGTTTTCTCGGTCTCGACAACATTGGAGTCTTCGATCGCTCTGCGCCTCTCCCCACTGGGGGCCATCTCGAACAATCCGACGGCACCAGTTGGATGGGCATGTACTGCCTTAACATGATGGCCATCGCTCTTGAACTGGCCAAGGATGATCCCGCCTACGAGGACGTCGCCAGCAAATTCTTCGAACACTTCGTCAACATCGCCCACGCCATGAACGACATGGGCACCGAAGGCATCGCCCTTTGGGACAACGAAGACGGCTTCTACTACGACGTACTCCATCTCCCGAGCGGCGATGACCATTTTCTGAAGATTCGCTCCATGGTCGGCCTGATTCCTCTGTTTGCTGTGGAAACTCTCGAACCGGAAATCGTCGACCGCCTTCCAGGCTTCAAGCGCCGCATGCAATGGTTCATTGACAATCACGCGGACGTACCCGAACACATCGAAATGACGCAACGCTCCGCGCGTGGCGTCCGCCGCCTGCTTTCGCTAGCCAACCGCAAACAACTGAAGCGCATTCTCAGCCGCATGCTCGACGAGACTGAATTCCTTTCTCCCTATGGCGTGCGCTCCCTCTCCCGCTATCACCTCGATCACCCATACGAAGTCCAGGTCAATGACCATATCAGCCGCGTTGATTACGAACCCGCCGAATCCACCAGCGGCATTTTTGGCGGCAATTCCAACTGGCGCGGCCCCATCTGGTTCCCGATGAACTATCTCCTCGTCGAATCCCTGCAGAAGTACCACCATTACTACGGCGAGGACTTCAAAGTGGAATTCCCGTCTCGATCTGGAAGCGAAGTGGATCTCTGGGAAGTGTCTGCCGAAATCTCCCGCCGCCTCGTTCATATTTTCGTCCGTGACAAAGAGGGCCGCCGCCCCGTCGCTGGCGGCACCGAACTGTTCAAGAGCGATCCTCACTGGAGGGACCTGCTACTTTTCTACGAATATTTCCATGGGGACAATGGCGCCGGTCTCGGCGCGACCCACCAGACCGGCTGGACCGGGCTCGTCGCCAAATTGATCGAGCAGAGCGGGGAATAAAGTGCCCGGAGTCATTTTTCGTCCCGCGGTCCGGGAGGACGAACAAGTCCTCCTCCGCATGATGCGCCTTCTCGCCGAGCAGGAACCGGGCGCCTATTTTTTCGATGAACCGACTGTTCGCGAAGTGCTTCGAGAGTTCCTGGCAAGCCCGGACCTCGGCCATGCTTGGGTTTTCTTCGAAGAGGAGACTCCCGTTGGCTATCTTGCTCTGACGTTCGGCTACAGCTTCGAATATCACGGGCGGGATGCTTTCATCGATGAGCTGTACATTGAGCCGCAATATCGGCGGAAGGGAATTGGCAGGCGCGCCATGCAGTTTGTGGAAGAGCGTGCCCGAGAGCTGGGAGTGAAAGCCATCCATCTCGAGGTCGATCAGAGTAACGATCCAGCTGCGGAGCTTTATCGCCCCGCGGGCTACGACGATCACTCCCGCTTCCTGATGACAAAGAGGCTCAAGCCCGGCAGGCGCTGAGGGGAAAACCGTGGCCGAGACGACCCCCAAGAAAAGGAGAGCGGTGGCACCTCAAAAAATCGAACCTCAATTCGGACTCTTCTCACCACTTCGCTTCGGGCGCGAAATCTGCGGCCATCTCCCCGCCGCCGAATCCCGCGAGTGGCTGGTCACCAACGGTATCGGTGGCTTCGCCTCCGCGACCATCGGCGGTGGCGCGACGCGCCGCTATCATGGCCTTCTCGTCGCTGCCCTTCAGCCGCCGCTCGGCCGCACTCAGCTAGTCGCGTTCCTCGATGAAACCGTTCGCTACACCGGTGCCACGTACGCGCTCGCAACCCACCGCTGGGCCAGCGGCGCCGTCGACCCGCGAGGCTTTCTCTATCTCGAAAGTTTCCGTCTCGAAGGCGCCACTCCCGTTTGGACTTACGCACTAGCCGACGCCCTGCTCGAAAAGCGCGTCTGGATGGTTCAAGGCGAAAACACCACCTTCATTCATTACACCCTCTCGCGCGCCAGCAATCCTCTCGAAATCGACCTTAAGGCCCTCGTTAACTACCGCGATTTTCATTCTCTAACTCACGCCGGCGACTGGCGCATGAAAATCTCTCCCGTCGAACACGGCGTCATGGTTCTCCCATTCGACGGCGCGACCCCGTTCTTTCTAAAAAGCGCACAAGCCTCCTGCGAACCATATCACCAATGGTATCGCGATTGTTTCCTCCCCATGGAAACTGAACGCGGCCTCGAAGATCACGAAGACCATCTCTTCGCCGCGCTGTTTCGGGCTGCGTTGAACCCCAGCGACAGTCTCACCATCGTCGCAACCACCGAAGCCATCACCCCGCTTGATGCGGTAGCCTCTCGCGCCCAGCGCGCCACTCACGAATCCTCCTTGCTGAAAGCATGGCAAACGCAAAACGAAAAATCTCCCGGCAACCCTCCCGGATGGCTCCGCCAACTCGTCCTGGCGGCCGACCAATTCGTCATCAAACGCAGCCTGCCCGAGGAACCAGACGGCCGCAGCCTCATCGCCGGCTATCACTGGTTCGGCGATTGGGGCCGCGACACCATGATCGCTTTGCCAGGTTTGGCGCTTGCCACCGGCCGGTCCGAGGTAGCGCGCCAGATCCTCCTCGCCTTCGCGCGTTACGTTGACCGTGGCATGCTCCCCAACAATTTCCCCGATGCAGGCGGCGAGCCGGAATACAACACCGTCGATGCCGCGCTCTGGTATTTCGAAGCGGTTCGCCAATATTTTGCCGCTACGCAAGACACCGCAACACTCGAGAAGCTGTATCCCGTTCTCGCCGCCATGATTGACGCCCATGTCGCAGGCACGCGCTACAACATTCACGTCGATTCCACCGACGGCCTTCTCTACGCCGGCGGCCCCGGCATTCAACTCACTTGGATGGACGCCAAGATCGGCGATTGGGTCGTTACGCCACGCACCGGCAAGCCCGTCGAAATCAACGCCCTCTGGATCAACGCCCTCGAAACGATGGGACAGTTCGCGCGCCTTCGAGGCCAATCCACAGAGAACTACGAACGCCTCTCAGCGCAGGCCAAAAGCAGCTTCCAAAAATTCTGGCACGCAGAACGAAACTGCTGCTTCGATGTGATTGACGTTCCCGGCGCCGCGAAAAACGGCGGCAAAGACGCCGCCCTACGCCCCAATCAAATTCTCGCCGTCTCCCTGCCCGTAAGTCCGCTGCCGAAGGACCAGCAGAAATCCGTTGTGGACATCTGCGCGGAGCGCCTCCTAACTTCCCACGGCCTCCGCAGCCTGGCCCCGGGCGAACCCGACTATCAAGGCCACTATGGCGGCGATCAGCGATCCCGCGACGCCGCCTATCACCAAGGAACCGTGTGGGGTTGGCTGCTAGGTCCGTTCGCGCTAGGTCACCTTCGCGTTTACAACGATCCCCCGGCAGCACTCCGCTACCTCGAGCCCCTCGGCTCGCACATCTGCGCGCTAGGTCTCGGCACCCTTGCCGAGATTTTCGATGGCGACCCGCCGCACAACCCCCGCGGCTGCATAGCCCAAGCATGGACGGTCGGCGAAATCCTCCGGGCCTGGGGCACGATCTCTAATTCATAAGCTCTCTTCTTTTTCTGGAGGGGCGCAGCGTAGCTGTGCCCCATCTCGGCAACATTTGAACAGCTTATTTCCACGGGCATCGCCCTCCCTTCCAGTTGACAGCCTTTCTGATCAGAAGAGCCTTAGGCCATAGAATTATTCAAGTACGGGGCGAGTTAGTTGCGCCTCGGAGACATTTGCGGGCGTGTCGGGATGAGAAGGATATCCGGGAGACCCCCCGCAAGGAAAAGCGCTCCGAGAAAACGGCCAAGTACAAACCGCTCCGTAGGAATAGGCAAACCGAGAGTGATGCTCTAAGCATTCGAGCATGGGAGTGAAAGAGAACTTATG
>Ga0210410_10003340_pt1 | contig 14240 bp, 14 predicted proteins | sample IncBWC4MmetaG_FD_161058 | JGI IMG/M metagenome (GOLD analysis project Ga0210410, IMG submission 161058) | Forest soil microbial communities from Barre Woods Harvard Forest LTER site, Petersham, Massachusetts, United States - Inc-BW-C-4-M | ecosystem: Environmental > Terrestrial > Soil >... | reverse complement strand
AGAGCTTCCAACGGATCAATCGTTCCCACCGCGTCGTATCCCAGTGAGCGTAGCGAATCGACCAACATCTCGACCATGGCCGGCTCGTCATCGACGACGCAGACCATGAAAGTGTTGCGCGTCGTGATTTCAGACGATACGACTGGCGCAGTAAGAGTCGAGTTCATGCCTATCTAAAGGCAAGAGACGTGCCAAAAGCGAAGTGAAGTGTTCCGTTTAGACGTCGCGGTGCGAAATTGCGGAAAACTTACGAGCTGAAAAAGCTGTAAGCCCAGTCGATGGATGTGATTAGACGAGGGGTGTACCGGAACGAGCCAGCGTGAAATCTTCTAAATCTCGGAATTATTGAGGATGGATCGAGCAAATAATCGCGGTGTGCCGTTCCGAATTGGCATGAGTTTTGGTTTTCTTGATGCCAAATCGGAACGGCGCCGATCGCTGATTTCTTCCAACCGCTTGTTAATTCAATGGACGTACAGGCGTTTGACCGAGCCACATGGCCACATCTTCCAACTCGAGCTCCTGCGTGGGGCTCAATTCCTGGAAAAATGTATCGTCAATTTCGACGTCGGGGCGCAGCCGGTGCAATTCGCGCAGTTGCTCGGCGCTGCAGCCACTCTGGCGGCAAATACTGTCCCAGGCGTTCAGAAGCTTTAGTTCTTTGATATCAGAACTCTGAGAGTTCATATAATTCCTCCTAGATTCACGATGTTTTTAGCAGCGCCGAAGTCTGCATGCGCGGCAACATCTGCATCAGGGAAACGTCGTAACACCGTTCGTGCATCTGGTAGATGACCGACGCTGCCTGGTACGCTATTGGAAACGCATTTTCCTGCATATTTATTCCCATCAAACGCACAAAAACTACGGTTCCTTTGCGAACTGGATGCTGCAGGTGGATCGTTTTTTCGTCCTCGGTCCAGTCCAAATCCGTTTTTTCGACAAAAAAATTCTCGTCCAAATCCCAGCCCGAAGTTTCTACCCGGTAGCTGGTTGCCGCCATCACTAGTGTGCTCATTGGCCATGCTCCCTGACGGCCCTAGGTGCATATACATGGCCGTTCTTGAATGCGTGTTGCCCAGCAATAACGTGCGGCTAAGCGGCGATTCTGAAATCGGGAGAGCCAACTGCTCCCGACAATTCTAAACAGTTGTGCCGATTTGAATCAGGGCCTAAGGTCCCACGTATATTGATGCCGATTTGCGGAAATGTGATGCAAGGATGTCAGACGATGTGCTGTATTCGTAAAAACGGCTGCGAATGACCTGCATTGGCCTCCGCAGCAACACCGCGGTTCGCAACTGTTTAGGCGGGGGAACTCATCGGCAAAGAGCGCGGTGAAGATAATTCTCAGGCAAGCTCTTCCAGCGTTAAGCGGTTGTATTTCTCGGCGAACTTTGGTTTCAGCGGATGGACGAGATCCATCACGCGCTTTGAATCTTCGTCAGAGGGCGCGTACACGACCAGAAATCCGCAACCCTGATTGGCGAATTCCGTATATCGTTTTACCTTTTCCTCCTCCTGGCCCAACTGGAAGATCTTGTTATCGGATTTGCGGCTGCCCTCAATTTGAGATAGCACTTCGTCACTGCGATACACGATGATTTCATCCACTCCGACTCCACCGCTGATGAGCGCTTGCCGCGCTTTTCTGGCGTCCGCGGCGCTATCGAACACAACCATGACGTGCCCGGTGGGGCTGAAAACGCCGAACGAAGTTGGAAGGTACGGTTTCGTCATTTTCTCCATTTGATTTCTCCAGGGGAACAGCGATCGTTATTTCCGAGCACGGTGAAATCACCTCTGATTCAGGCATACCAAGCGTACCGGGAAATAGAAAGTGTCTGAATCCACGATTATGTGTAGAGGGTAACGGGAACATGCTGTAGGAATATGACCGGTAGAAGATGTTTCTCTTAATCCGAGAAAGGATGAGATTTCTGGGGATGGAATTCCGGCGCTAAACGCCGAAATATAAAAGATGCACAGCAAATGTGAAAATTGGCCAAAAGATATAACCGAACCCGTACCACGCGGCTACCAATCCCAACAATGCAAATTGTCCGTTGCGAGACCAACTGATGAAACGCACTGCCGTTCGCGGGCTCATGAATACCGTGATTCCAGTGCTGCCATCCATCGGCGGAACCGGCAGAAGGTTAAATGTACCCAGCAAAAGGTTGAGGACGAAAAGTATACTAAGGAAAGTGGTTGCGAGATTGGTTGTGCCGTTCGCTAATTCGGCAATATGGGAGAATGTGACTGACTCCGGCGGGTGCAGCCAATGCACCGCCATTCCGACGCGAATTGCAACCGCGGCCAGCAGCATCAGAATAAAATTTGTCGCCGGACCCGCGAGCGCCATCCACGCGGCCCGGCGCGGATAACGCTGTTGCCATTCCGGATCGTATGGCGCGCTGGCCCACCCGATCATCCAGCCACCCCAGGCGTAGGAAATCAATGGGACCACGACCAATCCGAATGGCGAGCGGCGAATGTGCGGAATTGGATTGAGTGAAACCTGGCCGCCGTGGAACGCGGTTAAATCTCCGCCCCACTTAGCTACCAGCGCGTGCGCGCCTTCGTGGCACACGGTGGAAAACAGGAACGCCAGATACCAGACAATTCCCAACGTGATGATTTCGGGACTGAAGTTCATTCGAGATTCACAGTCATGCGCAGATGAGCGTAACGTTTTCCGGTTCGCGGAGCAAATTGATAACTTAATCAGCGAATGGAAAAAATTTGGCTCCGGGGCTTGGACTCGAACCAAGATTCCAGGCTCCAAAGGCCCGTGTGCTGCCAATTGCACCACCCCGGAGCGGGGAACTGAAGTGCGGCCCGAGAAGTGTAGCAAACTCGCGGCGCTCGTGCAGCTTTACACTGGTGCGGAGGTGTGAACGTCCAAAAGATTTTGTTATGCTGCGTGCCGGAACATAGTTCGAGGGTCGTGACCTGATGTCCGCGAAAGTGGATCTCTACAACAGTTCCTATGGCTATCCCGACGCGGATGCGTATCGCGAAATCCGCACCGACACCTATGGCCAGGATTTCGGACAGACCAGTTGGATGACCTGTGAAGAATTTCGCGAGATTCCGCAGATGCTGGCGCTTTCTTCTGCGTCCCGCGTGCTTGAGATCGGCAGCGGCGCCGGTGGTTGCGCACTGCACCTTGCGGGAGCGTTCAAGTGCCGCGTGGTCGGGCTGGATGTGAATGCCGAGGGCGTGCGGCAGGCGAACAGGCGCGCGAAGGAACAACACCTGGCGGCGTTGGTGAAGTTCGAGCAGGCGGACGCCAGTCAACGGCTGTCGTTTGGCGACAATCAGTTTGACGCCGCGTATTCCAACGACGCAGTATGCCATCTTGCGAATCGCGCTGGAGTGCTGGCGGAGCTGCGTCGAGTGCTGAAGCCCGGCGGAAGATTGCTGTTTAGCGACGCGCTGGTGATCACTGGGCTTGTGACGAACGACGAACTTGCGACGCGCAGCTCCATCGGCTATTACGCGTTTGCCGCATCCGGCGAAAACGAAAGATTAATTGCGGAAGCTGGAATGGAGTTGCTTGGCAGGACAGATACTACGGAGAACGCCGCTGCGATTTCAAAGCGCTGGCATGACGCGCGAGCGGCGCGAAGATCCGTGCTGATTCCGATTGAGGGCGAGCAAAATCTCGCGGGTCTGCAGAAATTCCTGAAGTGCGTCCACACTCTTTCCAGCGAAAAACGACTTTCGCGATTTCTATATCTGGCGCGAAAATAATTTGGAAGCGCCGCAACAGTGTGGCTGATGCGGTTTCTGCCTCGCGCGCACTTCTGTTACATTGGATGTTCTGAAACGGAGAGGTGTCCGAGCGGTTTAAGGAGCACGCTTGGAAAGCGTGTGTAGGGGAAACTCTACCGTGGGTTCGAATCCCACCCTCTCCGCCATTGAATTTTCCCTCTGAGTTCACGCTGGCGCGCAAATTTCCGGAGCACTGACCACACCCGAGAGGAATTATGCACGTCGCGGGAGTACTGCAGGGCGAACGCGGGACAATATGAATCGTGTCGTCATCCTCGGTCGTGGTGCCGCAGGCAAATCGACTTTTGCAAAGCGCCTGGGCGAGATTACCGGCCTTCCAGTGGTAGAGCTTGACAAGATGTTCTGGCGGCCAGACCTTGTCGCAACACCCCGCGAGGAGTGGGTGGCATTGCAAGAGAAGCTTGTCGCAGAGGACCGATGGATATTGGATGGCGATCTTGGTCCCTTCGACGCTATCGAAGTTCGGATTCGAGCAGCGGACACAATTATTCTATTGGACTTCTCACTGGCTCGGTGTGCTTGGCGGACGGTGAGGCGATCGCGTGAACGTCTCGACTTTTGGCGCTGGCTGATAACGTATCGCCATCGCAGTCTTCCGACGCTTCGGGAAACCATCGCCAAGAGCGCGCCGAACGCGGACCTCCGGATTTTGCGCAACCCCGCAGAACTCACCCGTTTTGCAGCGCAGGTCGACCGCAGTCAGCGCACTAACTTTGCTTGACACTCCGAATAAACTTCCGTATTCTCATTTTGTAAAACTCAAGCCGCAAGGTCCTGAGTTTTCATGCAGAGTAGCCGAGGGAACAGGCCCTACGACGCTACGGCAACCGGTGGAGCAACAAGCTCTTCATCCGGTGCCAATTCCTGCCCCGAGTCGCGGGGGGACATGGGAATTTAGGCGTCGTTTCCTAATACTCTCACCCCAGACTTGAAAGACTGACAGCGCGTTGCGTTGGTGCATTTCTGCATCCGCGAAGCGGCGCTGGAAGTCCTTCACCCGCAAACTAAAGGCTCGGGCGTCCATGAGGGCTTCGATGACCGAACTATTTCAATTGCGATGCCGCGAATGCGGTCGCTTGTGGGGAAATATTCCACGCTCCTATTGCGAAGAATGCCTGGCGCCGCTGGAAATTACCTATGACTACGCCGCTCTGCGCGGGCGAGTGACACGCGAGAGCATCACGGCGCGGCCCGGGAATTTGTGGCGCTATCGCGACTTGCTGCCGCTGCCTGAAAATTTTCAATCCGATTTGCCGACTGGATTTACGCCGCTGGTGCAGGCGCGTCGATTGGGTGCGCGGCTGGGCGGCGCTGATCTGTATGTGAAAAATGACGCGGTTTGTTTCCCATCGCTTTCATTTAAGGATCGCGTGGTTGCGGTCGCTTTGGCCGCTGCCAAGCGATTTGAATTTAAGGTAGTCAGTTGTTCCTCCACCGGAAATCTTGCGAATGCGGTGGCGGCGCAGTCAGCGCGCGAGGGATTGCAGGCCTGCATTTTTGTTCCGGCAGATTTGGAAGCGGCGAAAATTCTGAACACGCAGGTTTATGGCGCGCGGCTGATTCGCATTGCGGGGAATTATGACCAGGTGAACCGGTTGTGCTCGCAAATCGCGGACGCCTATCCGTGGGGATTTGTGAATGTGAATCTGCGGCCGTATTACGCGGAAGGATCGAAGACAGTTGGATTTGAGATTGCAGAGCAGCTTGGTTGGCGCTTGCCGGAAAACGTGGTGGTGCCAATGGCCGGCGGTGCGCTGATTGGGAAAATTATCAAGGCGTTCCGCGAATTGACGGAGTTGGGACTGGTGGAAGGGAAGCCGGTGAAATTTTTTGGCGCGCAGGCAACAGGATGTTCGCCGATTTCGGACGCGGTGAAAAATGGGAAGGAACAATTCGACCCACAAAAGCCGAACACCATTGCACGTTCGCTGGCGATTGGAAATCCCGCGGACGGGAATTACGCGAGCGCGGCGATTTTGAAATCGGGCGGCTGGGCGGAGGACGTGAGCGATCCGGAAATTGTGGCGGCGATCGAGTTGCTCGCGGAAACGGAAGGAATTTTTGGAGAGACCGCGGGCGGAGTGACACTGGGTGTCACGCAAAAACTGACTGAGCAGGGACGCATCGCGCCGGGCGAGACGACGGTAATTTGCAATACCGGTAACGGGCTGAAAACTACGGACGCGCTTGTTGGACGATTTGAACTGAGCGAGCCCATCTTGCCCAAGCTTGCGGATTTTGAACGCGCGATGTCGGGAGCGTTTACCGAAGCCAATGCTAGCGAAGCGGGCAAGCCCGCTGTGGCGGGGAGGTGAACATGTCCGCCATCGTTCAAACTACTGCGGACTGGGTCACTGCTTCCGCGCCGGCGAGTTCCGCGAACCTCGGCTGTGCGTTTGATTGCGCAGCGCTAGCGTTGAATTTGCGCCTGCGTGCGCGTGCGATTCTTCGCGGCAATTCAGAATTCATTGTGAAATATAACGGGCCGAATCCGGAGCGCGTGCCGTGCGATGCGACGAATCTAGTTGTGGAAGGGATTGTGAAATTCGCGGCGGCGCGCGGAACAAATATTTCAGGCGCTGAAGTCGAGATCGAAAGTGAGATTCCTGTTGGCGTGGGGCTTGGATCGAGCGCGGCGGCAATTGTCTGTGGTTTGTTCTTGGGCGCGGCATTGCTGTGCGTCGATCCAGACCTGGAAGAAATTCTCACATTGGCGGCGAAGATCGAAGGGCATCCGGATAACGCTGCGGCTGCGTGCCATGGCGGACTGGTTTTTGCCGCGCAGGATTCGGAGAGCGGACGCGTACTATTCGCGCGAACTACGCTCCCGCCTGAACTGAGTTTGCTGGCCGTGATTCCGTCCGCCGCCACGTCTACGCGTGAGGCGCGCGCAGTGCTGCCGCGTGAATATTCGCGTGCGGACGCGGTGCACAACGTGCAGCGTGCAAGCCTGCTGGCTGCAATTTGTTTTTCCGGCGCGACAGGGCTCGAACAGGAATTGTTTCGCGATCGTTTACACCAGCCGTATCGCGCGCCGAATGTGCCGGGGCTTACGGAATGTTTGAGCGTGAAGCATCCCGACTTGCTGGGCGTGTGCATGAGCGGCTCGGGATCGGCGGCGCTGGCGTTTGTTCGCGGAAACGAAATCGAAATTGGCGAGCTTCTCGCGAAGCCATTTGCGGACATTGGCACGGCGCCAAAAGTAATTGCTTTACGGCCGGAATCGCGCGGAGCACAGATCGAATCGTCGCAGGCAAAGCGAGAAACAGCGAGAGAAACTGGGTTTGCGGCCGGCGCCGCGGCAGGATCGGAGGCGCGCGCATGCAAGTCCTGAAATTTGGAGGCAGTTCACTGGCGGATGCTTGTTCAATTCAGCAAGTAGCGCGGATCGTCCGCGATCACTCGCGTGACGAAGAAATTGTCGTCGTTTGTTCGGCGTGCGCGGGAATCACTAACCGGCTAGTTCGCATAACCGAGTTGGTGCGCGCGGGGCGTTCGGTACAAGCGCTCAACGAGACGTGGAGGATTCGTTCACAACATCGTGCGATGCTGGCGTCGATCAACGTTGGCATTACAAATCAATACACGGATAAACAGGGATTGGAAAGTCCGCGCGTGTGGGTCGAACTTGAGGATTTGGGCGAGTCACTACGCGCGCTGGTTGCCGGTACGTCAGCAAAACGGGCCGACGCCGCGTGGACCGCACGCGTACTTTCTTATGGGGAACGCGCAAGCGCGCGAATCGTTGCCGCCGCTTTGCAGCAGGCGGAAGTTCGCGCTCAGGCTGTGGACGCCACGGAGTGCGTGGAGACAGACGACGATTTCCTGAATGCTGTGCCACGGTGGAATGAAACGCGTCAGCGAACACGCGAAACTTTGCTGCCGTTGTTGGCGGACGGAATCGTTCCAGTGGTAACCGGATTTATCGGCGCTACTTCCGCAGGCGAAATCACCACGCTGGGCCGCAACAGTTCGGATTTTTCCGCGGCAATTGTTGGCGCCGCGCTGGACGCCGACGAAGTGTGTCTATGGACCGATGTGGACGGTGTTTACGATCGCGATCCCCGCGGAGTGCATGATTCTGGCGGCGATTTTACGTTACTGGAGCATTTAAGTTACGATGAAGCATTGGAAATGGCGGAGCGCGGCGCCAAAGTTGTGCATCCCAGAACAATTCATCCGCTGCGGGAGAAAAATATTATTTTGCGAATTCGGAATACATTTCGACCGGAACATTCCGGCACGCGTATCGGCCAGCCTGTGGTTAAAGCTGGTCAGCCGACTATGCAGGATGCTGACTTCGTTCGCGAAGGGGCGCGATGAAAACTTTTCGCGTAGGTGTGCTGGGCGCAACCGGAACGGTGGGTCAGCAGTTCATCCACCGTTTGCGCGCGCATCCCTGGTTTCGCGTGACGGCGCTCGCCGCTTCGGAGCGCTCTGCCGGGAAGCGCTATTCTGAAATTGTGCGCTGGCGAATTGCGCAACCGGTTCCGCCGGAAGTTGGCGCGCTCACGGTGCAGCCTCTAGAAGCGAATCTGGATTGCGATTTTTGTTTTTCGGCGATGGACTCGTCCGTTGCGGGGCCGGCCGAACTGGAATTTGCGCGCACTGGATATCCGGTAATCAGCAACAGCAGCAATCATCGCATGGATGCTGATGTGCCGCTGCTGGTTCCCGAAGTGAATCCGGAACATTGCGCGTTGGTAGTCAGCCAGCGGAAGAATCACGGCTACACTTCGGGATTCATCGCCACAAACCCAAATTGTTCGGCCGCTGGGCTCGTCGTCGCGCTGAAGCCCATTCACGACGCATTTGGAATTGAAGCGCTGAACGTTGTCACCATGCAGGCGCTTTCCGGCGCGGGATATCCCGGCGTGGCTTCGCTGGATTCTACCGACAACGTGATTCCTTATATCGGTGGGGAAGAGGAAAAACTGGAATCGGAGCCGCGCAAAATATTGGGACGCTTTGCTGATGGCGCAATTGTTCCGGCGGACATGCGCATCAGCGCGCAATGCCACCGTGTGCCGGTGATTGACGGCCACATGGAGGCCGTCTCCCTGAAACTTCGCAAGAAAGTTTCGCCGGCGGAAATTATCGCGGCTCTTCGAGACTTTCGCGGTGAACCGCAACGTTTGAAGCTGCCTTCAGCGCCGGAGCATCCAATAGAGGTGCGCGAAGAACCGGATCGTCCGCAGACGCGTCTGGATCGAGACGCGGGCGGGGGCATGGCCGTGGTTGTCGGTCGCGTGCGTCCCTGCCATGTGCTGGATATTCGCCTGGTGCTGCTGTCGCACAATCTTGGGCGTGGCGCGGCCGGTGCGGCAATCTTGAACGCGGAACTCCTCGCCGAAGGTGGATACATCAAGCCGCGCAAAGTTTGACCAAGGTAAGTAGATACTTACAATTTCTCCTCTCACGCAACTTTTCCACAAACAACGTGTTCAATGTAGTGAGCATCTAATAGTTAGATTCGGCAAGAACATGCCCAGCCGAATCTCAAGGAGGGCACAAATGTCACGCATCTTCAAAGTTTCGGCCATCGCCCTGTTGGCGCTTCTAATGTTGGCGCCAATGGCTTCGGCGCAGCGCGGAGGGCATTTTGGAGGCCATGGCGGCTTCCGCGGTGGATTCGGTTTTTATGGCCCAGGATTTTACGGATTCGGTTACGGTCCGTATTGGGGCGGGTACTGGGGAGGCCCGTATGGGTATTACGAAGGCTACGGCCCCGCCGGCGGTGAAGTAAAAATTGAGACACCCGCGAAGGACGCATTAGTTTACGTGGACGGCGGCTATGCAGGTTTGTCAGGCAAGCTGCGTCATTTCAATCTTGCTCCGGGAGCGCACGACATTGAATTGCGCGATCCCAGCGGCAAGCCGTTCCTGCAAGAACACGTTAATGTGATTCGCGGCAAGACCATCGACATCGGGCACAAATAAGTCCGGCGCGATTCACAAGTTGTTGCTGTAAGGAAAATAAGTTCCTCCTGAATGCGGCGTGCGCGGTAAGAATCGTGTGCGCCGCATTTTTTTCGCCGCCCTTGCATCTTCAGTTGAAATGCTACAATCCTGCCTGCAACGATTACCTCTGGATTGAATCAAAGGAAACATGGAAAACTGGCGCGGGAAATGGGCACTCATCACCGGAGCGAGCGCGGGAATCGGCCGTGCGTTCGCGTTTGAGCTGGCAACTGGCGGCACGAATCTGATCCTGACCGCGCGGCGCGGCGACCGGCTTGCGGAACTTGCCAACGAACTCCACGCAAAATACAAAATTCAAGTGGAAGTGTATGCGGCGGATCTCGCGCAGCCTGCCGCGCCGGCGAAATTATATGAATTTACTTCGCGCAACGGCCTCGACGTCGAATTGTTGATTAACAACGCCGGTTTCGGCGTGTACGGAGAATTTACGAAAGCCGACATTGCGCGCGAGCTCGAAATGGTGCAGGTAAATATCGCCGCGGTCGTGCATTTGACCCATTTGTACCTTCCGCCGATGATCACTCGCCGCCACGGAGATATCCTGATCCTCGCTTCCACTGCGGCATTTCAAGGTGTGCCGTACCTCAACACCTACTCCGCAACCAAAGCGTTCGACCTGCACTTTGCCGAAGCGCTTGCCGAAGAAGTTAAGAAATACGGAATTCGCGTCTGCGCGCTGTGTCCCGGCTCCACAACCAGCGAATTCTCCGAAGTTGCCGGTCAGCCCGCGAGCGTCCTGCGCCGAAAAGAATCCGCGGAAAAAGTAGCGCACGTGGGACTGAAGGCTTTGGCGAGCGGAAAGAGCTATGTTATTTCCGGCGGGGAAAATTTTCTGGGCGCGCACGCGCAGCGATTGCTTCCGCGCCGAACGGTTACACGCGTGGTAGAGAAAGCATTTCGTCCTAAGTCTGCTGGGCAGGCCAAATAAAATTAATTTTGAAAAAATTGGCGTTCACTACATCAGCGCGCGATCCAGCAACTGGACCACGTGCATCACTTCCTGCCCGGTGCCATGAATCTCCGCGCCCGCCCGCAATTGCAAAATGCATCCCGGATTCGCAGTGACGATCGCCTGCGCTCGCGTGGCGCGAATATTTTCCATTTTCGACGTCAGAATTTCCAGCGCGGCGCGCGTCTCCGTCACATTGTAAACGCCCGCCGAACCGCAGCACTGATCTCCCAGCGCCATCTCCACCAGCTCAACGCCGGGAACTGCGCGTATTAATTTCCGCGGCGCAGAAGATATTTTCTGCCCGTGCAGCAGGTGGCATGAATCCTGATATGTCACGCGCAACGGCAGATTTTTCAGCGGTGCAACCAATCCCAACTCAGCCAGGAATTCCGTAACGTCGCGCACCTTCGCGCGAAATTGATTTGATTGCGAATGCTCGGCAGTTCCTGCGGGAAATAACTGCTCGTATTCTTTCAAAGTTGAGCCGCATCCCGCCGCATTGGTCACAATCGCGTCGAAAGGTTCCGTCATAAAGGCTTTGATATTCGCGCGCGCCAGATCCGCCGCCACATCGCGCACACCGGCGTGAACGCACAGTGCTCCGCAACAAAGTTGCGCGGCGGGAACGACGACTTCGCAGCCATTTGCCTGCAGCACTCGAACTGTCGCGTCATTTAATTTCGTGAACGAAACCTGCGCCACGCATCCAGCAAAGAATGCCACGCGTGCCCGGCGACTCCCAGTCGCCGGGAAAGTTTTGCCCAGCCGCTCGAAAAAGAACTCGCGATCGATGACGGGCATCAGCCGTTCGCGATCCGCCAATCCGGAAAGCTTCAAAACGCCCGAGCCACGCGCCAGCCATTGCAGCCCCGACCGCTGATAAATCCGCGCCACGCGTCCCAGTGCCGCGATCCGCCGCGGAAATGGCAGCACTTTCCGGTAAAAAAAACTCCGCGCCACTCGCGAAAAAAATGGCCTGCGATAATCCTCTTCAATTTGTCCGCGCGCGTGCTCAATCAATTTTCCATATTCAACGCCCGAAGGACAGACCGTTTCGCATGCGCGGCAATCCAGGCAGCGATCCATGTGCGTGACGAATGTTTCGCTAACTGCAAGTTTTCCTTCGTCCACCAGCATCATCTGGCGGATGCGTCCGCGGGGGGAATCCGCTTCGCGCCCCCACAGCCGGTACGTGGGGCAATGATTCAGGCACAGCCCGCAATGCACGCATCGCGCGTAGTCGTCGTATCCTAAATTTGACGAGAACTGCAGCGGCTCAGCTTTCACCGGCGTAGTTCCCGCATCGTTCGAGTTAGTCGGCGCGCTCATAAAAAGTTAAACTTATCTGATATTCATAAAGCTTGCTGTAATCTACCATGTCCCGGGCACGATGAATTTTTCGCGAAGGTTGGAGATTCGGTATCAGATGACGAACAGGGTCGTAATCGCATCACTACTCGTTCTGATATTACAAGTGTGCCCGCTCGCGGCCCGCGCGCAGTCTGCGCCGCCAACGCAGCCCGCACAACTTCAATCAAACACCGCTGACGCCGACGCTGACGCCGATTCCACGCCGGTAACGCTCTTCCCGCATTCCGACTCCAGCCGATTTTGGATTTCAGGCCAGGCAAATATTATTTTTCAAGCGCATCCCTCATTTCCCGCGGCGTATAGCGGGCCAAATAGCCTGCGTTCGCAATATGAGAAAGCAACGTCGCAGGTCTACACGCTTTTCACCGGCCTGCGAGTCTGGCGCTACACCGAAATATTCGCGGACGCGGAAAGCGCCGGCGGGCGCGGAATCAGCGATGCACTCGGCCTCGCGGGATTCACAAATCTCGATGTGGTTCGCAATCCGGCTCTCGGCGCCACGCCTTATCTCGCGCGTCTGATGGTGCGCCAAATTATTCCGCTCAGCAGCGAAACCATTTCTGCGGAGCGCGGCCCTTTCTCACTTGCCACGTCGCTTCCTGCGCGGCGAATCGAAATCCGCGTCGGCAAATTTAGTCTCGTGGATTTTCTAGATGCGAACAGCGCCGGCAGCGATAGCCACCTGCAATTCATGAATTGGACGGTGGACAATAACGGAGCCTACGACTACGCCGCAAATACGCGCGGCTACACCGATGGCGCCATCGTTGAATACGATGACCACAATTGGTCGCTGCGCTTCGCCGAAGCGATGATGTCGAAAGTCGCAAACGGCATCAACCTTGACGCCGATCTTTTGCGCGCGCATTCCGAAAGTTATGAAGCGGAATGGCGGCGCAACTTTTTGCCGCATCGCGCCGGCATAGTTCGCGTTTTGGGCTACATGAATCACGCCAACATGGGCAGCTATCGCCAGGCCATCAACAATTTTCTGGCCGGTGAAACTGCGCGGCCGGACATAATTTCCACCCGGCGCCAGGGCCGCGTGAAGTACGGCTTCGGCCTCAATTTCGAACAGGATTTGGCCGAGCAGTTCGGTATTTTCGGCCGGCTCGGTTGGAATGACGGCCGCAACGAATCCTTCGAGTACACCGAAGTTGACCGCACGCTTGAATTTGGTTTCTACCTGAAAGGAAAAGCCTGGCATCGCGCGAACGATCGCGCCGGCGTGGTCACCGCCATCAACGCGCTCACCAACGACCACGCGCGTTATCTCGCGCTTGGCGGACTGGGATTTCTGCTTGGCGATGGCGCGCTCACTTATGGTCCCGAGGAAATCGTCGAGGCGTATTACACCGTGCATTTGTGGCGCGGATTCTTTGCTTCAGTCGATCTGCAGCACATAAATAATCCTGGCTACAATCAGGCGCGCGGGCCGGTGATTGTTCCGGGCGTGCGTTTGCATGTTGATTTCTAAACACGCGCGAAGTAGCCGCGACAAGACGCCTGCCGCCGAGTTAGCCTATTAAATTCCCCCAGCGAATCTTCCCGGACTCAGAACATTCCCCGGATCAAATACTTTTTTCACGCGGCGCATCAACTCAAAATCCGGCCGCGGCGCGCCCCAAACATTCACCGCGCGTTTTAATTCAGTTGGCGCAAATTCAATTCGCGCTTTGGCTTCCAATTCCTCCATCGCCTGGAACACGGCCCCGGCAATCTTCGCCAATTTTCCGAAGGCCACTCCATCCGTCGCCGAAGGCAAAATCGCAAGATAAATTAATCCATGCGGCCGTAGCACGATCGCGGTACGCATCGCAAACTCGGAGGCCAACACACCCAGTCGCTGAACAATCGCCGGCATGGTCGAAGGTAACGCCGCAATTCGGAAAATTGTCGCTGCGGAATCCGCCGCTTGCATCAGCGCTGGAAACTCGCGGACGCGCCCAAGCAGCGCCGCCGCAACTTTCATGGATTGTTGCGTGTCACCAAGCGCGACAAGTCCAGTTGCTTTCGCGTACGTCGCCATACCAGGCAATTCTCGGCGATGACGTTCCACCACGCGCGCATTCCCTGCGGCGGAGACCACCACGCACCACCGTTTCTCGGGGAGCCCAATTTCCAAGTCCGCTTT
>Ga0210410_10003339_pt1 | contig 14243 bp, 14 predicted proteins | sample IncBWC4MmetaG_FD_161058 | JGI IMG/M metagenome (GOLD analysis project Ga0210410, IMG submission 161058) | Forest soil microbial communities from Barre Woods Harvard Forest LTER site, Petersham, Massachusetts, United States - Inc-BW-C-4-M | ecosystem: Environmental > Terrestrial > Soil >... | reverse complement strand
CCGGACACTGCCTACCTTTTCGCTTGTCGATCACTTGATCTGCGCGCAATCGCGCTTTGCAAGATCGACAATCGACCATCGGATCACTGAAGGTATCCTCGTGACCGCTCGCTTTCCACACTGCGCGGTTCATTAGAATGGAACCATCCATGCCGACGACGTCGTCGCGCTCGTGCACCATCGCGCGCCACCAATAATCCTTCAGGTTGCGCTTCAACTCGACGCCGACCGGGCCGTAATCCCAAAGACCGTTCAGTCCGCCGTAAATTTCGCTCGATTGGAAAATAAATCCGCGCCGCTTGCACAAGCTGACGATCTTTTCCATCCTCTGGGAATCAGACGGCGCGCTCATTATTTCGGCCACAGATTAACGCAGATTACGCAGATCAAAAGCCGTTGTAGAGGCGCTTGTGCCAAGCGCCTATTTATTTAGTTTGGTGTGCTTGAGAACAAGCACCGCTACAATTCTCTCTTACTGCTTCTCGACCGTGATTTCGGTTTTGACCGAGCTAGCAATGAAACAATTCTCGTGCGCCGCGTGATGCATCTTATCGAGTTCTTCCGCGGTCGGTTTCTTTTCGCCCGAGAACGTGATCTTCGGTTTTAGCGTCACCTTTGTGATCGCCAATTTGCCTTCGGCATTCTTCTCCATGTGGCCTACAGCTTCGTCGACATATTCGTCCATCACGAATTTTTGCTTACACGCGATCGCCAAGAACGTGAGCATATGACAGGCGGACAGCGACGCGACGAATGCTTCCTCCGGATCGACATTTTTCGGATCGCCCAAATAAGCGGGCGCGGCCGAGGCCGTCATTTCATGGCCGCCATCAAATTTCCAGGTGTGATTGCGGGGATACTTCTGGTAATCGAACGGCGCGTCGCCGCGCTTCCAGGTGAGAGTCATTTTGTGTTCGGACATACCTTTAAATAAAACGCCATGGGGCATCCGGCAAGCGCTGCTCGCACTTGTAATTTCTAATTTCTCCTTTCTAATTTCTCCTCTCTAAGACGCGCGATTAGCTCAGTGGTAGAGCACTTGCTTCACACGCAAGGGGTCGCTGGTTCGATACCAGCATCGCGCAGTCCTTGCCCGCCGGTCGAATTTTGCGGCGGTCATAGAGCGCCGCTACAGAAGATTTAATTGCTGCTGCGGCCGTCGGAACGAGGCGGTCGAAAGTTTCGCCCGTTCGCCGAGACCGGCGCGGCGACAGCTCACTTCGAACATCGACTCAATCTGCTCGGCAAAAATGCCTTCGCCGATCAGGCGTTTGCGCCAGCGCGAATCGTACAGCTTTTCCCCGCCTCGAGTCGCGCGAAGTCGCTCCAGCACTTTCGCTTTTCGGTCCGGGAAATGCTCGTCGAGCCAGTGCTCGAACAATGGCGCCACCGCCCAGGGCAATCGGAGCAAAACGTGACCCGCAAATTGCGCGCCCGCTTTCGCGCAGGCCGCGACGATCGCCGGAATTTCGTGATCGTTAATTCCCGGAATCACCGGCGCAACCATGACGCCGACCGGAATGTTTGCGGCGCGCAATTGCGCGACTGCGTCCAACCGCGCCGACGGCGTGGAAGTGCGGGGCTCCATGATCCGCTGAAGATCGACATCCAACGTTGTCACCGAAAGATTCACGACCGCGCACTGATGTCGCGCCAATTCCGACAAAATGTCGATGTCACGCGTGACCAATCTGTTCTTCGTCAGGATGCCAACTGGATTGCGAAATTTCGCGACCACTTCAAGACAAGCACGAGTGATCCGCAGTTTGCGCTCGACCGGTTGATAGCAATCGGTCACCCCGCTCATCATCAGTAGTTGCGGTTTCCATTTCGGTGAAGAAAGCTCGGCTTCGAGCAACCGCGGCGCGTCCGGCTTGACCATGATGCGCGATTCGAAATCGAGTCCGGCGGAGAATCCGAGGTACTCGTGGGTCGGTCGGGCGAAACAATAGATGCAGCCGTGCTCGCAACCGCGATACGGATTGATGCTCGTTTCGAAGCCGACATCCGGACTTTGATTTCGGGCGATGATCGTTTTCGTGGCGTCCCGAAAATATTGCGTCGCGCGCCGCGGCTTCTCCTTTTCTTCAGGATCGTCATCGACAACATCGACATCGGTAAGATCGACATGCATCTTTTCAAAACGATTGGCCGGGCTCCAGGAAGCCCCGCGCCCGTGGATCGGCTCGCGACTTTGCGGCGTTTCGGCCACAACCGGCACCAATTTCTTGCGCTTCTCCACATCAGATGTTCGCATGAACATATCCAGTGTCGAGGGATTTTCGCCCCCAATAGAAGTTGTAGGGCAGGCGCATCGCCTGCCGAATTCAAGTTGGCAAGCGGAGCGCTTGCCCAACAAAACCTTCCACTGGCGTGGAGTGACGCCCTAAACCTGCTATAATCCCGCCGACGATTTCTTGATCACTCGTCACTTATCACTTGTCATTATTTTAGGAGGGGTGGCAGAGCGGTTGAATGCGCCGGTCTTGAAAACCGGAAGGCCGAAAGGCCTCGTGAGTTCGAATCTCACCCCCTCCGGTCCGAGCCGGACTGGCATTTCTCTCTTCCGCTTGCTCTTAATCTGACTCTGGGTCGCATGAGCAAATGAAGATACTCGGTTCGATTGGCGGGAGGCGACAGCGCAAGCAAAGATTCTTCGGCTCATGGAGAGCCACGGCGGCATCAGCGCGGAACGGTTGATCGAACTTTCTTATTTGAAATGATTCGGAATTTGCCGGTTTTTTCATCAAAACTGGCGGTGAATCCGTAGTTGGCGTCCTTGCCATCACCGCGAAAGACATCGTTTTGTTCGAGCAACAGCACACCCGGTTTTACCCACCGAACTGGATTGACGTATTCGTTCCTAACGTCACCTTTGGCATCGACCCGCAACTCCCGCGTATCAAGTTGGATAAAAAGATCGTCTGAACTGTGATAAACGTAGGTGTCGCTAACGCGGGGACCGCTGTATAAAGAAAACGCCAGCCATTTCGAATCCTGCGACCAGATCAAAGCGGCGGCGCTGCCGCTGTAGTTTTGAGGAAGGTTCATTACGGCCTTTTTCGATGGCAGAGAAACGAGTTTGACTGCGGTGATCAGACTGGAATCGATATTGTTCGGATCTTCTGGCTCGCTGCTACACGAAATGCGCATGGCGAATTTTCCGTCCGGCGAGATGTCACGAATTTTCTCGAACTTCGCCGGTGGAGACTCGGCTTCAGGTGGGATATAATTCTTCAGTTCTTCAATTCGGTCTTCCGTTTTTCGTTTCAAATAACGGAATGCCAATACGTCGTCGGCCGCCCGCGGATCCGGAATGGCCACATCGTGGTCCGCCAGGGTGGATACGTGCGACTCGCTTGTGCTTTCTTCGGTGGCAGCAGAATGGTTGCGAGACTTAACCCAAGCGCGCTGCGCATTCTTGAATTCCTCCTGCCCATTTGCTGGCAGACTCGACAACAGTTTTTGATATAGCTCGTTCATCGCCGCGTCCGATTTTCGGAATTCCGCCTCGGTTTCCTTAAGTTCCTGTTCCAATGTGCGCTGCGAAGCTTGATTCTGAGCGCGAGTGAACTGACTACTAGCAAACAAAATCAGCAACGCACCCATCACGACCCAAGCCGTCCTGGAAGACGGTCTTCTCTTCATATCGCGCGTAAGCAGAACATATCAGGCTGCGCACTGTCCAATACGAAAGCGTGCGGGCCTGAACCTGCTAACAAGCGCTCCGGATTAGACCGGATTTCGATTTGGCGCGAAACAGTCTCTGGTACGCGCGCGAACACCCGGTGACGAAATAAGCAGACTAATCTTGCAATTCGGCGGCGGGTCGTGTCTCCGTCGTCTTTCGAAGGAAGAAATGGGTCACCAGAATAGCTGACAAAATTCCGAGGACGGCTGCGCAGACGACGTCAGACAAATAATGCGCGCCCAGGTACAATCGTGAAAGGCCGATGAATAACGGAATTGAGAGGCAGGCCAAACCGATTCGTCTCCTGGCCAACAGGAGCACGCCAAAAAAACCGGTCGAAGCATCGACGTGGCCTGACGGAAAAGAGTGATATTTCGAACTCCAGTTCGGTCCATTCCACATTTGTTCAGACTTCACCGACGGCCGGGCCCGACCGGTCGTGAGTTTGATCGCTCGCCCCGCCAATCCGGCGATCGCGAGCGCGATCAACATTGCCAGAAAAATTCTCGTCCATTTCTTGTTTCTACGCCACCAAGCGACACCGGCGAGAATGAGTCCAAGTAGGAAGTGTTCCGGCCAATCGCCGAACCGGCTCACGTTTTGCATAAAACTGCGTATCGCAGCGTCTTGATGAGTCGCCATGAAATTCGCGACTGACACATCGAAATAAAAGGCCACCGCGATGATGATTGCGGCAATCAGAATCCCGATCAGCCAGTAAAAAACGACGGCGCGCTTCACAAATAACAATTCTTGCTCTTGCTCCTAATCGACCTAGAGCGAGCATGAGCAGGATAAACTCAAGCATGGCGAAATACGCGATTTTATTTTTCGGATGCGTCCTTTTTCATGTGATCGGGACGTGGAGTATTCCGCTGATCGACCGCGACGAACCGCGCTTTGCCGAAGCGTCGCGGGAAATGGTCGAGCGCGGCGATTACATCGTTCCGCATTTCAACAATCAACTGCGTCTCGACAAACCTCCCCTCGCCTATTGGGCGCAGGTCGCGAGCTATAGAATTTTCGGGGAAAACGATTTCGCCGCGCGCTTTCCGTCAACCGTCGCAGCCGCGCTGGTGGCATTGTCGATCTTAGCGTGGGGAACAAGAACCGGAGGAGAACGAGTCGGTTGGTGGGCGGCAATTATCTTCACCCTTTCGCTGCAAACATTTATCCACGCCAAAGCCGCTGTGGCCGATATGTGGCTGGTTTTGTTTATGACAGCGGCGCATTGGGCTGGATATGAATTGCTTTTCGGAAAACGCCCAACGCGCAACGCTCAACGCCCAACGCTTAATTCAGACACGCTGGGTTGGTGGCTATGTTTTTATGTCGCACTGGCGCTGGGATTCTTAGCAAAGGGACCGATTGCCTGGACACCGCTATTGACCATCGTGGCGGTGAAACGTTTCCTGCGCGATGTCGAAGTTGCGAAGTATTTCAAATTCGGGAGTGGAATTCTACTGATGCTCGCCATCGTCGCGCTCTGGGCCGTTCCTGCTCTCATGCAAACGAATGGCGAATTTTTCAGGGTTGGAATTGGTCGCCACGTCCTCGGTCGATCGTTCGGCGCGATGGAAGGTCACGGCGCAAACTCGTTAGGCGTTTATCTTCTCCTTTTGCCGTTCTATTTCGTTACCGTCTTCGCCAGCTTTTTTCCGTGGTCGATCAAATTGCCGACACTCACAAAAAAGCTATGGGGGGAGCGCGGCAAGGTCGACATCTACCTGTTAAGCGGCACCGGAATTATTTTTGTCGTCTTCAGTTTAATCAAAACAAAATTGCCTCACTATACGCTTCCGGCGTTTCCGCTCCTCGCGCTTGTGGCTTCGCGACACATCAACAGCGAGCGTTTCCTACGAGCTGCCGCGGTTGTCGTAATTTGCCTTTATCTCGCGCTCGGTTTCTTCGCTGCGCCTTTTGTCGCTCGATTCTTCCCCGCCGCCCAGCTTTACCAAAAATGCCGCAACGATTTGCGTCCCGAAATGGAGTTCGGCGCGGTGGATTTTCAGGAGCCAAGTTTGGTTTGGTATTTTCGTTCGCGGGTGAAGGGTTGGATGACGCCGTTGAAGCAAACAAACGCGGCGGAGTTCATGGGAAAGGATGGAGCGCGTTTTATTATTCTGCCAACGAGCCTGGCAGCAGCAACATTTCCGGAGCGTCCTGCGACATGGAAAAGCTTTTCGACGCGAGGTTTCAATGTCGCCAAAGGCAAAGATGTCGATCTTACGCTTGTGTTGAAGCCGGATTAACTCATTTGACGATTTAACGATTTAACGGTTTAACGATTTGAAATGATCACGTTTCTCGACGGCAAACTCGTGAGCGCGCTGCCGACGCAGGCGACGGTCGACGTGAACGGCGTCGGCTACGAAATTTTCATTCCGCTTTCTAGTTACGACAAACTTCCCGCCGTCGGCCAACCGATCCGGATTCTCACCCATCTGGCCGTGCGCGAAGACGCGCATGTGCTTTACGGATTCATGAGCGCGGCCGAACGAGATCTGTTTCGATTGCTGGTGAACAACGTCAGCGGGATCGGTCCGAAACTGGCCCTTGCTGTCTTAAGCGGGATGAGCGTGACGAATTTCAAAACTGCGGTCGTGAATTCCGATACCGCGGCCATTTCGAAGATCAGCGGCCTCGGAAAGAAGACTGCCGAACGGATCGTTCTGGAATTGAAAGACAAGCTCGGCGTGGCCGCTGCCTGGGAAGCTGCGGCCGCCGCTCACGCGCCGACTCCAGAGCAAGAGCAGGCAAACGAAGCGGTCCTCGCGTTGATCGCGCTCGGGTACAAACAGGTCGACGCCCACAAAGCCGTGCGCGATTTACAGTCACAAGGCCAGGCGAAATCGGCGGAAGAACTGGTGAAGCTTGCGTTGAAAAAGATGGCGGCGGGTAGGTAGCAGAAAACGCCGAACGCTGAACGCCCAACATCGAATGTCGAATTCAAACTCCGCATTGGGCGTTGGACGTTGGGCGTTGGACGTTCGACGTTAAGCAGGAAACATGGTCGCCGTCGCAGAAAACAGATTGGAAGCAATCCGCAGCGCGCTCCCTAAAGAGAGTCTATTTGCGGAAAAGGATTGGCTTCTTTCGCCCGACGCGTTCCCGATTGAGCAAAAATTTCTAACCGATCTCGAACAGCTCGGGCATCGATTGCTTGTTTTCCAGCGCGCGTGCAACCAGCTTTATCAACTCAGCGTCAACGGAAAACAGCCCGGGTGGATCGCGCGCTATCTGGACGCCGGTAAGCCGAAGGAATTGATCGAGTTTTCGCGGAGAAAAGAAATCCGCGACGATCTACCACGAGTCATTCGGCCGGATCTGATTCTTATCGATAACGGTTATATCATCGTCGAAATCGATTCGGTCCCGGGCGGCATCGGCTTAACCGCGTGGCTTAACCAAACCTATTCCGCATTCGACAAAGAAATCGTCGGCGCCGCTGACGGAATGTTGGATGGATTTCTAAGCGTGTTGCCGAATGGCGGCGACATCCTCATTTCTCAAGAAGCCGCGACTTATCGCCCGGAGATGGAGTGGATCGCCGCACGCTTGAAAGATCGCCAACCTAATTTGGACTGGCGCGTGGTCGCAGCAGAAAACTACGAGCCACAAGATGGCCGCGAGGTTTACCGATTTTTTGAGCTCTTCGATCTGCCAAACATTCCGAAGATCGACAATCTGTTACGCGCGAACGCCGAAGGTCGCGCCACCATCACGCCACCGATCAAACCGTTCCTGGAAGAGAAAATGTGGTTCGCGCTTTTTTGGTTGAAACCGCTGCACGAATTCTGGCGGCGCGAGCTCGGCGAGAAATATTTCCTGAAGCTCCAAGAAGTAATTCCCTACTCGTGGATGCTCGATCCGACTCCATTGCCCCAGCACGCGGTCATTCCGCGCCTCGAAATCCATGATTGGCGCGAAGCGGCCAAGTTCAGTCAAAAAGATCGAGATCTTCTCTTGAAAGTGAGCGGGTTCTCGCCACTCGGTTGGGGCAGTCGCGGAGTTTCACTCGGGTCCGATCTCGCTCACGCCGAATGGGAAAAGAGGATCGACAATGCGCTCGCTACTTTTGACTCGTCGCCGACGATCATGCAGCGCTTCCACAAAGGTCGCTTGTTCGAACATCGCTACTGGGACCCGGACTCTGGCGAATTGAAAGCGATGAAAGGCCGCGTTCGTCTCTGCCCGTACTACTTCGTGGAAAACGATCGGGTGAAATTGCGCGGCGCTCTCGCCACCATCGTTCCGGCCGACAAAAAATTTGTGCACGGCATGCGCGACGCGATCCTGGCGCCGTCGCGCAGTGAATCCTAACTAGTCCACAGTAATTACGACTTTTCCGCGAGCATGTCCTTCTTCGAGATACCGGATCGCGTCAGGGACTTCGCTCAACGACTTGTACGTTCGGTCGATAACCGGCTTGATCTTGCCCGACTGCATCATGTCGGCAAGGAGTGTCAGGTCCTTGGTGCTCGGGTCCGCCATCATCATGCCCATCTTCTGACTTACGAACTTTGAGAAGAGCGCGGCCTTTAGTGCTTTACCAAGAACTCCGACCAAACCTTGTTCGTTCACTCCTCCGCCGCCGATCATGACGTAGATGCCGGTGGGAGTTAAGACACGTCGGCACTCCGACAATGAGTGGTTCGCCACATTATCTAGAATCACGTCATAGTGTTGGTCGCCTTTGGTGAAGTCTTCTTTGGTATAATCGATGACGTGATCCGCGCCGAGCGATTGGACAAGTTCGACATTGCGCATGCTGCACACGCCGGTCACCTCTGCGCCAAAATTCTTGGCAAGCTGCACCGCGAATGTGCCAACGCCGCCCGAGGCGCCGTTGATCAAAACTTTTTGGCCGGGTTGAACTTTTCCTTTATCACGAAGACCCTGCAGCGCCGTGATGCCCGCGATGTTGATGGAAGCCGCCTGCTCAAAAGTAAGGCCAGCCGGCTTTAGCGCCACCGATCCCTCTGCCCGACGGCACACGTATTGGGCAAATGCTCCTTCTCTTCCGCCAAACACATCATCGCCCGGTTTGTACTGAGTGACGTTCTTGCCGACCGATTCAACCGTCCCGGCAAAATCAACGCCAAGGCGTATATCCTTTGGTTTACGCAGCCCGACGCCCATCCCGCGCATGAAATAGGGCGTGCCCTCAACGAAATGCCAGTCATACGGGTTAACCGACACCGCGTGAACCTTCACCAGAATCTGATCGTCACCCGGGATTGGCTTTTCAATGTCTTCGAGCTTGAGATTCGCAAGCCCATAATCGCAATGAACGATTGCTTTCATCGGATTGGCCGGAGCGGCCGCACTCTTGCGATCACAGTCGTTGGTCGATCGCCAATACGCGACAAAAACAAAAAGGAATGCGAGCACCAACAGGATAAGGACGACGCGAAAAATCCACTTCAGGAATCGTTTCATAAGCCGGATGAATGTTTGGAGGTTAGCGAGAAACAGCGATCATCTGCGAAAAGATTCAGCAACACCAGCCTGCGTTTGTTTCAATCGCTTGGGAGCTCATTCAACAGTGATCACGACTTTTCCGCGAGCGTGGCCTTGTTCCAGGTAACGAAGAGCATCAGCGGTTTCACTCAATTTGTAAGTCTTATCGATGACCGGTGTCATCTTTCCGGATTGCATGAGATCGGCCAGGACCATCATGTCCTTTCTATTGAATTCCGCGATGTAGGAGATGAACTTCTGGCTAACAAACCGTGACCGTAGATAGGCATTGAGTTCGCCGGCCAAACGCGTCCCCATGCCATCGTGCCATCCCGCTCCTCCAACGCCGGCCATGACACAGATGCCATTTGGATTCAAAATGCGCCGCCGTTCCGAGAACGAATGGTTTCCAATGAGGTCGAAGATTAAGTCGTAATGCTGATCGCCTTTCGTGAAATCTTCCTTCGCGTAATCAATGACGTGATCTGCGCCAATTGATCGGACAAGATCGACATTGCGTGTGCTGCACACGCCAGTGACCTCAGTCCCAAACGATTTCGCTATCTGCACCGCGAAAGTGCCAACGCCGCCCGAAGCGCCGTTGATCAAAACTTTTTGGCCGGCCTGAATCTTTCCCTTGTCGCGAAGCCCCTGCAATGCGGTGATCGCCGCCACCGGGACAGCAGCCGCTTGGTCGAAAGTCATGTTCGCCGGTTTCAGCACGACTGCTCGGTCCGCCAATACGCAGACGTACTCAGCGATGGCGCCGTTCTTCCCGCCAAACACTTCGTCGCCAGGTTTGAAGTTGGTGACGTTTTTACCAACTGCTTCGACGGTCCCGGAGTAGTCGACACCTAGTCGAGTATCCTTTGGTTTGCGCAAGCCAAACAGCGGACGAAGGAGGAGAGGGCCTCGAATAGTGAGATCGAGTGGATTCACCGAATTCGCGCGAACCTTCACCAACACCTGGTTGTCATTCGGAACCGGTTTTTCGATTTCTTCAACCTTGAGAACCTCGGGGCCGCCGTACTCGCAATGGGTAATGGCTTTCATCGAATTACTCGGAGTAGGCCTATGATCGCAATCGTTAGTCGACATCCAGTAGGCAATAAACGTCACCACTAGCAAACCGGCGAAAATGACGGCTACACTCCACTTGAAAAAACGCTTTATCTTCATCGGTCTAACGAGCCTGCTCGCCCTGTGTCATAGTGATTACTACTTTTCCTCGCGCGTGGCCTTCTTCGAAATACCGCATCGCCTCCGCGGTCTCGCTCAACTTGTAAGTCCGGTCGATGACGGGTGTCACCTTCCCCGTCTGCATGAGGTCGCTCAACAACTTCAGATCCTCTTTGTTAGTTGTCGTACCATACCCGACGAACTTCTGACGCACGAACCGCGATAACAGTTTCGTTTTAAGAATCCCAACAATACGCTCCCATGCTTCCGGGTGTAGTCCCGCTCCTCCGATTCCGGCAATGACGCAGACGCCATTAGGAGTTAAGACCCGGCGACGATCGGAAAAGGAGTGGTTGTTAACGTTATCAAAAATGACGTCGTAACGCTGGTCACCTTTGGTGAAATCCTCCTTGGTGTAGTCAATGACGTGATCTGCGCCGAGGGATCGGACAAGGTCCATTTTTCCCGTACTGCATACGCCCGTTACTTCTGCGCCGAACGACTTCGCTATCTGGACAGCGAAAGTGCCCACGCCTCCCGTTGCGCCGTTGATCAGGACCTTTTGTCCCGGCCGAATGTTACCTTGGCGAAGACCTTGCAAGGCGGTGAATCCGGCCCAAGCCACCGCGCCCGCTTGTTCAAACGTCACGTTAGCCGGCTTAATAACCAATCCTCGCTCGCGAGCACACGCATACTCCGCAAGAGTAGGACGACCCACACCAAAGACTTCGTCGCCCGCTTTGAACAGCGTCACGTTTTTGCCAACCACTTCAACCGTGCCGGCCATATCGTTGCCCAGCCCTGTTTTCTCTGGTTTGCGCAGCCCCGACATCAGGCGAAGCGGCCACGGACCTCGCATCAGGCCCGGATCAATAAAATTGAGGGAAGCCGCGCGAACTCTGATCAAGACTTGATCGTCATTCGGAACAGGCTTTTCAACGTCTTCAAACTTGAGAACGTCGGGTGAACCATACTCGCAAAAACGAATGGCTTTTATCGGATTGACCAAAGCAGTCTTGCGATCGCAATCGTTAGTCGATCTCCAATAGGCAACGAACCCGGCCAGGAACGCCAATATTAACGCGAACAAGATCGCGCGTACGCTCCACTTTAGAATGCGCTTTAGCTTCATCGGCCTAACGAGTCAGGCAGCCTCGGCCGGAAGCGCTTTGACATTGGCGCCTCTGATCAAGAAGTAGAGCATGATTGCCATTTCGGCGAAGAATGCCGGCTGCAACCAACCAAAAGCGGCGCCGTAGTAATCGGGGAAGAACTGCGCGGTGATGCTAAGCGCGACCCAAGCGAAGCATGCGATGATCAACCAAATGCCCAAGATGCGCGGCAGGAATCCGGACTTGAAGACGAGCAGCCCAAAAGGAAAGAGCCATACGCCCCAGAAGATCTCATTGATGAATTCTCCCTGGTTATGCAAACGCAGGGACAGGAAGCCGAGCGCGTCGCGCTGTACTTTATCGACAACGTCGAGAAACTCGCCGCCGCGAAACAGAATCAGCGCAGCGATATTGTTCAAAGTGTTGAGAAATCCAACCGCGGCGGAGACCAGAACAAACGCCACCATTAACATCGCCCATGTCTTGTTCACGTTGCTGAGCAACCGATACAGCGCGATGCCGAGGCAGATGAAAATGACGTGCCCGATAAGATCTCCGAAGATCGACAAACGAAACATCGTTTCGTGCGCCAGGATGTTATCGGCCGTGGCTGCGGCGTTTCCGTGAACGATCAATTTGCCCGGAACATAAATCATGGCGAATGGCGCCACGAGAACTAGCGACAGATACACGACGCCAGCGATCCGCGCTGCTTTGACAGTTGGATGCATAAATTTCAGTTTCTCAGGGTTTCAGCTTTTCAGTTTCTCGTGGGAATCACAGCGGTCCGCGATAACGGCGCAGCCGAATGGCGGCAGCAATGAAAACGACTGCGAATGCCAGTCCAATCCAAAGATCCGGCGTGCTCAGATATCTCCCCGGAGTGAGGGAGTCAATCGCCATGCCGTGATGTGCTTGAAAATCAAAAGCCTCCGGGGCAAATCCCATCAAACGGTTTCCGAGCATCGCCGCGAAATGCGACGTGTTGAAGGTGATCTTCTCGAAGAAGGCGATTCCAAGCAACGGCAAGACCGCCCAAAGAAATGTCGCTCGTCGCACCCAGCCTGAAACCAGTAACGCCCAGCCGTAAATCGGCGCGTGCCAAAGCGCGATCACGATTAAGCCGTAAAGGAGGATGGCTGACTGCTGAATTAAATTGAAATTCGCAAAGGTTGTTCCGCCAAGGCCGCTCGGCAGAAGCACCGCCGTGCTGATCACCAGCATGATAAATTGCGTAACAACGGTGATTGCAAAAGTAACCAGCGGCAGAACGACGAGCGGAATCGTAGCCTTTGAAAGCACGGTGGTACGATCCGAAACCGGCAGCGATTTCCAAAAGAGAATGCTGCGTTCGCGACGTTCGCCGTGCAATGCGTCCAGGCAATAAAAAACTCCGATGATAAACGCGGTGAAGATGAACATCATCGCCGCGATGTCGTAGGGCAGTTCAATGGCGGATTGCCGGTGCGCCGGATCTAGCAACAAGGCGTTCTGCCTGCGACCCGGCAGATGAAACGAGCCGACGAGGGAGCCGAACAAAATGATCGCGGCAACGATCGCCGGCGCGATGTAAATCGAATGGTTCTCCCACAATTCGCGCAGCACCGACCAGTAGAATGGTCGCGTCGCGACAGCGCTGGAGCTCGGAGCCGGGAGCTCGGAGTTGGCCGGTGATTCTCCTGGTGAAATGGATGTACTATTCATTTATTTCCCCTCTCCTCCGTCTCTGGTCTCCTTGCTCCTCGCTCGTTGCTCATGACTGCGACGAACAAATCGGCGATGTTCGGCGTCCGCACATCGCCCAGCGCGGCGAGTTGGCCACGATCGACATGATCGAATAGCATCACGCTGCGGCCGAATACTTGTCGTTCGTTTAGCGGCTTGAGCGACCGCGCTCCGGCGACATGGTCCGGGTCCACCATCACTTCCACATAACGCGACTCGAATTCTTCCATACTGCATTCGAGCACGATCCGACCGTGGTTGATGAACATGAGATCAGTCAGGACGTCTTGGACTTCTTCCACCTGGTGCGTCGTCACCACGATGGTGCGGGTGCCATCGAAGTAATCGTTTAAGAGAGAATCGTAGAATTGTTTGCGGTAGAGGATGTCGAGCCCAAGGGTCGGCTCGTCCAACACCAGCAATTTCGCGTCGATCGCCATGACCACCGCAAGGTGCAGTTGGGCGACCATGCCTTTCGATAATTGCCGTACTTTGCTCGTGCGTTTGATCGTGGTCTTCGCCAGAAAACCTTCCGCCTTCGCGCGATCGAATTTCGGATGCACACCGGCGACGTAATCGAGTAACTGCGTGACGCGAATCCAACGCGGCAACACCGCGACGTCGGCAATGAACGAGACATCACGCATCAGTTCTTCGCGCGCGCTCCAGGGATCGCGGCCGAGGACAGTTAATTGTCCTTCGTAAGAGGTGAGACCGAGAATCGCGTTGAGCGCGGTGGTTTTGCCGGCGCCATTGGGGCCGATCAGTCCAAGAATGCGCCCTTCTTCGATGCGAAGATCGACATTGTCCAACGCGATGGTTGTGCCAAAAACTTTCCGAAGACTGCGTGCTTCAATACAAGCCATGGTTGGGGTCTCACGGTTGATGGTTGAGGGTTGAGGGCTGATTGTTGAAGGATGGGCGTTCATGATTTTCGGCTTCCCCGATCTGACCGCTGACCTCTGACCGCTGACCTCTGACTCTTCGTGGCGGCTTCCAATAATTCTTCAGTCGTTAGGCCGAGTCGCCGATCGGCGACTCGGCCTAACGACTGAAGAATTATTGGAAGCCGC
>Ga0210410_10003338_pt1 | contig 14249 bp, 12 predicted proteins | sample IncBWC4MmetaG_FD_161058 | JGI IMG/M metagenome (GOLD analysis project Ga0210410, IMG submission 161058) | Forest soil microbial communities from Barre Woods Harvard Forest LTER site, Petersham, Massachusetts, United States - Inc-BW-C-4-M | ecosystem: Environmental > Terrestrial > Soil >... | reverse complement strand
AGCCGGATTCTCAAACAATACGCCTTTCACTCAGACAATTCTGGTAAAGTCGATTGTGCAATTGCCTGCTGATCCCAACACGCAGAGCGCGGCCTCTTCACGAGCGAGATTCCATATCCAACTGACTTCGGCCTGAGCGATAGACGACAGTCATCACGAAACAGGAGGAAGACGATGGAACGGAAAGCTTTGGAACGTCGAACCGTCCTGAAGGGAGGCGCCGCGGCGTTCGGCATGATCGGCAGCGCCGCATCGGCCGCAACCATTGCCGCCGCGACGCCGGCTGCGGGCGAAGCCGCGCAATCGCCGCTGCCCGAACAGCTCCTCACCGCCGTCGAACGTTTTCGCGCGACCATTCCCGCCAATTTCGATCCCGACTATGTCGAGCACGCGGTCATACCGTTTTTCCTGACGAGCCTTTACGAAGGCGAGCGGCCGATGCTGCCGATGATCGACGTCAATTTCAGCAAGGAAAATGCGCTGCCGTACGATCTGTGGGGCCTCATCTATCACGACTGGAGGCCGACCCCTGAAGAGGGCGTGACGGTTTTCCTGCAGGGCCTCGAGAAACGGGGCGACAACAATCTGCGCAAGCGCATCTACTTTTCCGGCGTAACGCCCGATCTCTACAAGCCGATGTACGGCGCCAAGGTCGCTGCCTTTTTCGACAAGATCCTGGATCAGCAATTCGCCAACAAGCCATTCATGCGGCATTACCTCGATTACTATTTCGATCTCTACTGGGATCTTCACCTCGGCGTCACCGGCGACGACATTCCCTTCGAGGTGCGCGAGATCGGCGAAGCGTTCAACACGGTCCTCGCCTACCGCAATCCGCTGCTGCCCATCACCCATGACAGCTACATGAAGGTGCGGGAGCTGCTCGACCTCTTGAAATCATGGATCGACGAGCGCATCGGCGACATCCAATCCGGCAAAATAAAAAACCCGGAAAAGACCATGGCGTGGTACTGGCTGAAGAATGCCGGAGACGGCAGCCACTTCAGCAAGAAAGACGTCGTCTTCGAGTGCTTCCACAATTTCGTCGCGCTCAGCCAATGGGGCAACACGATCTTCGGGATCATGTCGCGCCTGGCCGAAGATGGCGGCGATCCGGGCGTGCGGGCGTCCTTTCAGAAGACCATGAGCGGAAATTTCGATGCGGCGGGCGGCGCGCCTTTCACGCCGCTGGAGCTGTTCGTCATGGAATTGTTCCGCGTGATTTCGCCGAACGGCGGCAGCATCTCCGTCATCCGTGACGCAAGAGCAAGCGCGTACGGCGCGTCTCCGCAGCGGAAGTTTGGCCTGCCCTTGGAGCGGCACAGCTATGTCAGCACGCCGCACACCAGCACGAGTCTCGATCCGGTCCACTGGAAGGATCCGAATACGTTCGATCCGCAACGCTATCTGCGCGTCCCGACCAGCGCGCAGATCAACGATGACAAATGCCGGCAGATCGGTTTGGCGCGCTGTCCGTTCGACATCACCAATTTCGAGGTGAAGGATGGGCGCAAGGCCAACATCACCAACAGCGGCTTCGGCACGGTATTTGCGGTCGTCGATGGCGCCGGCCATCCGGTTTGCGACTATGCCGGCTTTGCTCCGTTCGGCTTTGGCTATCGCCGCTGCCCGGGTGAGCAATTGACGATCCAGGTCTTCGAGGATTTCCTGCGCAAGATCTGGCGCGACAAGATCGTGTTTCGCAAGCTGAATCTGGCAAACCCCGGTCGAGTGCCGATTGGGCCGAATGCCGTGATCCAGGACGATATCGGCTTCGCGCGATCGGCTTAGACTCGACACGGGGCGCTCCGATGCAAGAACCCGCCGACCCGCTGCCGATCGATCTGGCGCTGCAAGGCGGGGGCTCGCACGGCGCCTTTACCTGGGGCGTGCTCGACCGCTTGCTCGAAGAAGAGCGGCTGCGCATCGTCGCCATTTCCGGCACGTCGGCGGGGGCGATGAATGCAGCGGTCTTGGCCGATGGCTGGGCCGAAGGCGGGGCGGCCGGCGCACGCGCGGCGCTCCGCGCCTACTGGCAGGAAGTGTCGCGCGCGGCTGCGCTGAGCCCGCTGCAGCGTTCGCCGCTCGATCGCATGATGGGGCGGTGGACGCTCGATACATCGCCCGCCTACATCGCCATGGACCTGATGTCGCGGCTTCTCTCGCCCTACGATCTCAATCCGCTCGCTTACAATCCACTGCGCAAAATTCTCGTTCAATGCATCGACTTTGAACGGCTCGCCCGCTCGCCGATCAAGCTGTTCGTCACCGCCACCAGCGTGCGCACTGGCCGCGGGCGGATTTTCCGCAACGCCGACATCACAGCCGATGTGCTGCTCGCCTCGGCTTGCCTGCCGACGATGTTTCGCGCCATCGAGATCGGCGGCGAGCCGTATTGGGACGGTGGATATGCCGGCAATCCGACCATCACGCCGCTCATTCGCGAAAGCGATGCGCACGACACCATCCTCGTCCAGATCAACCCGCGCGAACGGCCGGACACGCCGCGCTCCGCCTCGGAGATTCTCAATCGGCTGAACGAAATCTCCTTCAACTCGCCGCTGATGAAAGAGCTCCGCATGATCGCGCTGCTGCGCCAGGTGGCCGATCCGGGCAGCGGTGAAGGCGCGCGCTGGGCGAACATGCGCGTGCACCGGGTCGGCACCGATATGCTGGCGCGGTTCGGCGCCTCCTCGAAGCTCAATGCCGAATGGGAATTCATCACCATGCTGTTCGGCGAGGGCCGCCGCGCCGCCAACGATTTTCTGAAAGAAAACGGCGAGCATCTCGGCAAGCGCTCCACCGCCGATCTCGACGTGCTGCTGAGCGAGTGTTGAGATCGGATTCTTCGGGCACTGTGTCATGCACGAAACATACGAAGGCCCTGAAGACGACAAAGGCGGCGAGCAGCTTCGCAGTTGCAGCGTCGCTTCTTGATAACCTAGAATTTCGTGCACAAACCTCAGGGAGGGCAATCATGGGCCGTTTTCTGATAGCGATGTTTATTGGGGCAACAATCGCCGCGGCGGTTTCAACGTCGGCATCGGCATGGCACTGCCTGGCCAGCAGTCCCAACGGAGCAGCGGGCACCGCCTTCGGCATCATACTGGAAAGAGCCCAGTCAATCTCAATGCGCCGGTGCATACATCGCGGCGGTGGGGCTGGCTGCCATATCGCATGGTGTCGGCCGTACTAGAGCATGATCCGGAAAAAGCCTGCCCTCGGACTTGATCCGAGGGTGGACACCGGTTTCCCGAAAAGATCATGCTCAAACTAAATGCGAGAGCGGGATGACGATTCGAAGAAAAGCCATCCCGCTCTAGGGTAGGCCCTTCTTCACGGACAGATCATGCTCTGCGCATTCGTTCCGGTGCGCTCAATCCGGCATGGGTTCCTGCTTTGAAGCAGCACTTGATTGGAGCCATGCGCCGCCTTCGGGCCTTTCACGGCGCACTTGTTCCACGGCGATTTCCGCGCACGCTTCTGCGCGTCGCTCAGGGCCATCTCGTTCGCCTTGCAATTGTCGCCATATGGCCTGGCTCGACGTCCTGTGGTTATGGATTCCGGGTTCGCGGCTTGCAGCCGCGCCCGGAATGACGGCAGAGATTGATATCGATCGATTGAGTCTTTGAGATGGGACTGCTCGGCATCCTTGTCGGCCTGCTGCTTCTGGTCTGGCTCGCGTTCCGCGGCTGGAGCGTGCTGGTGCTGGCGCCGGCGGCGGCGCTCGTTGCCGCCGCCTTTGGCCGCGAACCGCTGCTCGCCAACTGGACGCAGACCTTCATGGGCAGCGCCGCGACATTTCTGGCGCAGTTCTTTCCGCTGTTTCTGCTCGGCGCGGTGTTCGGCAAGCTGATGGAGGATAGCGGCTCGGTCACCGCCGTGGCGCGTTTCATGACCGAGAAACTCGGCAAAAGCCGCGCGATGCTCGCGGTCGTGCTCGCCGGCGCCGCCGTCACCTATGGCGGCGTCAGTTTGTTCGTGGCGTTCTTCGTTCTGGCCCCGATGGCGCAGACGCTGTTCCGCGCGGCGGGAATCCCCGGCCGGCTGATGCCGGCGGCGATCGTGCTCGGCACCTCGACCTTCACCATGTCGGCGCTCCCTGGCACGCCCTCGATCCAGAACGCGATCCCGATGCCATTCTTCGGCACCACACCTTTTGCCGCGCCCGGCCTCGGCATCCTGGCCGCGCTCATCATGCTGGGCTTCGGATTGTGGTGGCTCAATCGCGCCGAGCAAGCGGCGCGCCGCCGCGGCGAAGGCTTCGGTGCTGAGACTTCGGTGCAGCCCGACGTGGCCGCCGACGATGAACACGTGCGCGAACGTGCCACCACGGCGCGCGAGTTCGACCCGGCAGAGATTCATCACGCCCATCACAGCGACACGACGCCCTCCGCCTTCATTGCCGCTCTGCCACTCGGCGTGGTCGTGGCAGTCAATCTCACAATGTCGTTTCTCGTTCTGCCGCGTCTCGACTTCTCGTTCCTGGCCGAGGAGCGCTTCGGCGGCACGTCGATTTCGGCGGTGGCGGGCGTGTGGTCCGTGGTCGTCGCGCTTGCAGCCGCCATCGTCGTGGTCGTTCTTTGCAACCGCGGCCGTTTGCCCGCGTTGCGCCAATCCGTGGATGCAGGCGCGAACGCGTCCGCGCTGCCGGCACTCAGCGTCGCGAGCCTTGTCGGTTTCGGCGCCGTTGTTGCGGCCTTGCCGGCCTTCGCCGTGGTGCGCGATTGGGTGGTGGGCATCGAAGGCGGCCCGCTGGTGTCGCTTGCAGTCGCAACCAATGTGCTGGCGGCGCTCACCGGCTCGGCTTCGGGCGGATTGACCATCGCGCTCGACGCGCTCGGCGCGACCTACATGAAGATCGCGGCAGAAACCGGCCTTAACCCGGCGCTGATGCATCGCGTCGCCGTCATCGGTTCGGGCACGCTTGATCTCCTGCCGCACAACGGCGCGGTGGTGAGCCTGCTCGCGATCTGCGGCTTCTCGCACCGCGAAGGCTATTTCGATATCGTCATGGCCGGCATCGTCAGCGCCGTTCTGGCACTCGTTGCGGTCATCGCGCTCGGCAGCGTGTTCGGATCGTTTTAGTGCAGGCTCCGATCGAATTGAATCGGCTGCCCTACTTCCGCTCGTCCCTGCGAAGGCGGGGACCCAGTCATTGCTCCCACCCAGGATTCCCGCATGCGCCATGCGCGCGAATGAACGAAAATTTGGATCCGTGCTATTGGATGATGCTGTAGGAAGCCCCATGGCCGACAATCTGACCGCCGACGAGATACGCGCGCTCCTGCAACTCGAGCCCAACGCCACCTGCGGCTTCGTGCGCCAAACCTATCTGAGCGCGCTATCGATCGCGCCGAACGGCCTGCCGGCGCCGTTTGCCGACGGCCGGCCGCTGGGCTCCGCGCTCTATTTCATGGTGACGCCCACCGCACCGGTGCGGCTGCATCGCATCCGCAACGACCAGCTCTATCATTATTATCTCGGCGATCCGATCGAGTTGTTCATGCTGCACTCAGACGGCAACGCCGAACGCATCGTGGTCGGACCGGACCTGCGCGCCGGACAGCGCGTGCAGCAATTCATCCCCGGCAACACGTTTCACACGGCGCGCATCATCGGGCGGCGACGCTGGTTTCTCGGCGCCAGCACCGAATGGCCGGGCGTCGTCCCGGCCGACGTCGAAATCGGCAATCTCGACGCGCTCGCCGGCAGATATCCGACGGTTGCCGCGGAGCTGCGCGCCATCGCGGCGTCGGTCATTTCGTAGGTGTATTGGCCGTCATGTTGAAGATCACATCCAACTAGAGCGGCGGGTCGTCCTCGTCTTCGCGCTTCAGCGTGATCGCCGCCTCTTCCAGATCGAGCTCGCGCTCGATGCGCCGGCGGGCTTCGTCGGTGATCTGCCCCTCCTGCAGGAGCCGGTAGATGTATTCGCGCTCGGCTTTGATCAGCTCGGCGCGCAGCGCCAGCGCCGCGGCGACCGCCTCCTTGCTATCGGTATCCTTCGGCACTTGCCGGGCGCGATTGTCCTGGCGCGAGCGCAGCAGCGCAAGGACGCTCGGCTCGGTGTCGCCGTCGGCGGCAAGCCGCTCGAGCTCGCTCTGCGCCACGTTGAGGGTTTCGAGCCTTGCCTTGAGCTCGGCGCCGCGTTCGCGCCGGCGCTCGTCTTCGGCATCGCGCGGCAAGGCGAGCCAGTGCACGATCGGCGACAGCACGATGCCCTGCCCGATCAGCGTGACCACGATCACCCCGAAGGTGACGAACAGAATAAGGTCGCGGTCCGGAAATGCCGAAGCGGCTTCCGTGGTCAGCGGAACAGCGAGCGCCGCCGCCAGCGAGACGACGCCGCGCACGCCGGTAAAGGCGAGCAGGAAAGTCCACTGCCACGGCGGCGACGGATCGCGCCTCGCCAGTGCCGGGCTGAACCAGCGCGGCAGATAGATCGCCGGAAAGACCCACACAAAGCGTGCGATCACGATCACGGCGACGACAAGTGGCACGGCGATCGCAAGCTGATGCAGCAGTACCGGATCGGTGCGCTCGATCAGAATGCGCAGCTGCATGCCGGTGACGAGAAAGACCAAGCCCTCGAGCAGATAGACCAAAAGATCCCAGAAGAAGATGCCCTGCAGCCGGGTCGCCGCCGGAATGAGCAGCGGACCATTCCAGCTCACGTAAAGTCCGGCCGCAACGGTGGCGAGCACGCCCGAGCCGCCGAGATGCGCCGGCAGCAAGAACGCCACATAGGGCGTCATCAACGACAGCGTGATCTCGACCCGCGGATCCTGCGCCCAGCGGCGCAGCCGCAGGCTGACCCAACCGATGCCGACGCCGTAGGCGATTTCGCCGACCACGATGAGCGCGAAGTCGCCGGCCGCCGTGCCGGCCGAAAACACGCCGGTGCCGACCGCGGCGACGGCGAAGCGGTAAAGAATGAGCGCGGTGGCGTCATTGGCCAGCCCCTCGCCCTCGAGCACGACGATCAGCCGGCGCGGCAATCCGAGCCGTCGCACAATCGCGAGCGGCGCCACCACGTCGGTCGGCGCGACGATAGCGCCGAGCACGAAGCCGACTGCCCACGGCATGCCGAGCAGATAATGCGATACCGCCGCCACCGCCCAGGCGGTGAAGAGAATGCAGCCGAAGGCGAGCAGGATGATGGGGCGCAGATTGAAACGGAATTCGCGCCAGCTCATGGCGACGCCGGCCGAATAAATGAGCGGCGGCAGAATGCCCAGCAGCACCAGTTCCGGCGCCAGTGCAATGCGAGGCAGGCCGGGAATAAGGGCCAGCAAGATGCCGGCGACAACCAGGAGGATCGACGACGCGGTATTGAGGCGCCGCGCCACCACGGCGACGACCACGAGCACCGCAAACAGGAGGAGAAACGTCTGGATGGTCGCCGTCATGGGGTCGGCCCTTAGCCCGCAGGATGGGTTGAGCGCCAGCGAAACCCATCAGCCGTGGACAATAAACATTCGATGGGTTTCGTTTCACTCAACCCATCCTGCCGGTGAACAAAAGCCTACAAAAAACTCTGCGGATCGATGTCGATGTCGAGCTTGAGCGAGCCTTTCGGCTTCGGTCCCTCTGCCAGCCATTCGCGCACATAGGCCGAGAGATCGTAGGCGCGCGGCGCCTTGATCAAAAGCCGCAAGCGGTGGCGGCCGCGGATGAGCGAAAGCGGCGCCTCGGCCGGCCCGAGAATGCGCACGGCCTCGTCGAGCGGCGCGGCGCGTGCCAGCGCGCGCGCAAAGCTTTGCGTGTCGTGCTTGTCCTCGCCGGAGACGACGATGCTCGCGAGCCGCCCGAACGGCGGATAAAAGCTGCGCTCGCGCGCCTCGATCTCGGCATCGTAGAACGCCTCGCGGTCCTGCGCGATCAGGGCGCGCATCACCGGATGTTCCGGCTGATGCGTTTGCAGATAGCCGTAGCCGGTGCCGGCATCGCGGCCGGCGCGGCCGACCACCTGATGCAGAAGCTGGAACGTGCGCTCGGCCGCGCGCGGATCGCCGTTGCTGAGACCGAGATCCGCATCGACCACGCCGACCAGATTGAGCTTCGGAAAGTGGTGCCCCTTGGCGACAAGTTGCGTGCCGATGACGATGTCGAAGCGGCCGGCGGCCACGTCCTCGAGCTCTTCGCGCAGCCGCTCGACCGTGGCGACGAGATCGCTGGAAAGCACGAGCAGGCGCGCCTGTGGAAACAATTCGCGCACCTCTTCTTCCAGCCGCTCGACGCCGGGCCCGATGGCGACGAAGGAATTTACGCCAGAGCATTTCGGGCACTCGGCCGGATGCGGCATGCCGAAGCCGCAGTGATGGCAGACAAGCTGCTTGCGGAAGCGGTGATCGACCAGCCACGCGTCGCAGTTCGGACAAGAGAAGCGGAAGCCGCAGGCGCGGCACAGCGTCAGCGGCGCATAGCCGCGGCGGTTGAGAAAGAACAACGCCTGCTCGCCGCGCTCGATCGCAATCTTCACCGCGCCGGCGAGCGTCGGCGCGATAAAGCGGCCGGGCGGCGGCCGTTCGCGCGTAAGATCGATCGCCTCGACCGACGGCAGGCGCTGGCCGCCGAAGCGCTCCGGCAAGGCGAGGCGCCGGTAACGTCCGCGCCGCGCATTCACTTCGGTCTCGAGCGACGGCGTCGCCGACGACAGCACCACCGGGATCTGCGCGATGTGCCCGCGCACCACCGCCATGTCGCGCGCGTGATAATGCACGCCGTCTTCCTGCTTGTAGGCCTGGTCGTGCTCCTCATCGACCACGATCAGGCCCAAATTGGCGTACGGCAGAAACAAGGCCGAGCGCGCGCCGACCACAACAGAAACGTCACCCTCGGCGACTGCCCTCCAGGTGCGCGCGCGTTTGCGCGGCGACAGTTCCGAATGCCATTCCGCCGGGCGCACGCCGAAGCGCGCGGCGAAGCGGTCGAGGAATTGCGCGGTCAGCGCAATCTCAGGCATCAGGATGAGACTTTGCCGGCCGGCGCGGATCATGTCCGCTACGGCCTCGAAATAGACTTCCGTCTTGCCCGAGCCGGTGACGCCGTCGAGCAGGGTCACCGCATAGCCGCCCTTCGCCACGGTCGCTTTCAGTTCCGCGGCCGCGACTTGTTGATCGCCGGTGAAATCGGTGGTGGTAAAATCCGGATCGGGCTTTTCCGCCACCGGCTCGGGCGGCAGCACCACGGTCTCGAGCGTGCCTTCGTCGATCAGCCCGTCGATCACGCCTGTGCTCACGCCCGCTTCGCGTGCCGCCTCGGCTTTGCCGCGCGTCGTGCCGTCGGCCAGAAGCGCAAGCAAGCGCTCGCGCGCCGCGGTTTTGCGCTGCGGCGGCGGACCAACAAGACGAACCCCGACCCGCTCGCGCTCAGGGCCGAGATTCTCGCCCATGCGCAGACACATGCGCAGCACCATGCCGCGCGAGCTCACCGTGTAGTTCGCGACCCAGTCGACGAAGCTGCGCAGTTCGTCCTTGAGCGGCGGCAGATCGAGCTTTTCCTCGACATCCTTGAGCCGGTTGTCGAGCCGCGGATTGGGTTTGGGATTGTCCGCCCACACCACCGCCGTCGCGTCGCGCGCCCCGAGCGGCACCGACACGATGTCGCCCGGTGCGAGCGACAGCGTCTCCGGCACCCGGTACGAATAGGCCCGGTCGAGCGCGACCGGCACCAAGACATCGACGACGCGTTTGGCCATAAGAAAGGTTGTCCCGATTCCCCGCAGTTTAGGAAGGGGAAAGGGCTTATCTTTATCCTCACCCGCGTAGCACAGCGAAGCGGGGGAGGGGGACCATGCGAAGCATGGTGGAGGGGGCGCTCGGCAAGGAAGCCAGACGTGCGGCAACGAGATGATTTTGGCGGCCGAGGCCCCCACCACCGCCCTTCGGGCGGTCCCCCTCCCCCGCTGCGCGGGGGAGGAGAAATAATATCCCCCAAACTCGCCGCCGAAATCGAGCGCTGGCTCACCCATCTGGGCGCCGAGCGGCGCTATTCGCCCAAGACGCTGGAAGCCTATCGGCGCGACGTCGAGCAGTTCCTCAATTTCCTTACCGGGCACCTGGGCGGCCGGCCTTCGTTAAAGGATCTAACCGCCCTGACGCCCGCCGACGTGCGCGCGTTTCTGGCCAAGCGCCGCGCCGAAGGCATCGGCAGCCGCTCGCTGATGCGCTCGCTCGCCGGCCTGCGCGGCTTCGCGCGCTATCTCGAGCGCAATGGCAAAGGCCGCGTCGCTGCGCTTTCCGCCGTGCGCGCGCCCAAGATCGGCAAGACGCTGCCGCGGCCGCTGCCGGTGACGGCCGCGCGCCGCATCGCCGATTCCGACTTGCACGGCGACGAGAATGCGGCGCCTTGGATACATGCGCGCGACGCCGCGGTGCTGGCGCTTCTCTACGGCAGCGGCCTTCGCATCTCGGAAGCGTTGGGTTTGACGCGCGCCGATGCCGGCAGCGGCACGCGCGACGCCATCACCGTGACAGGCAAAGGCCGCAAGCAACGCATGGTGCCGGTGCTGCCGCAGGTGCAGAGCTTGATCGCCGAATATGTGGCGCTCTGCCCCTACGATCTGCCGGCCGACGGCGTGCTCTTTGTCGGCGCCAAAGGCGGTCCGCTGTCGCCGCGCATCGTGCAGCTGGCGATGGCGCGGCTGCGCGGCGCACTCGCCCTGCCCGAGACCGCGACGCCGCATGCGCTGCGGCACTCCTTCGCCACGCACCTCCTGGCGCGCGGCGGCGACCTGCGCGCCATCCAGGAATTGCTCGGCCATGCCTCGCTCGCAACGACCCAGATTTACACGGAAGTCGATGCCGAGCGCCTGATCGAGGCCTATCGCGCCGCCCATCCGCGCGCTTAGCGGAGATTTATGCTATCGGCTGGTTTCCGCTCATTCCCGCGTAAGCGGGAATCCAGCGCTGGGTCCCCGCCTGCGCGGGGACGAGCGGAATGTGATTGCGGCGGTGGCAAACGAGGGGGCAAAAAAATCATGCCGGAAGCACACGAATCGTTGGAAACTGCCGAGCACGCCGAGCACGCGGCGCACTCGAACAGGAAAGTCGCGCTGGTGATCGCCATCCTCGCGCTGTTTCTGTCCCTTTCCGAGATGCTGGGAAAAAGCGCGCAGACCGAAGCGATCGGCGCCAATGTCGAGGCCTCGAATCTTTGGTCCTTCTTTCAGGCCAAGACCGTGCGCCAAACCATGGTGCGCACCGCCACCGAACAGCTAAAACTTACTGCCGAAGCCGCTTCCGATCCGGCAACCAGAGCCGCGATGGAGAAACAGATCGAGGCTTGGCAAAAAACCGCCGCGCGCTACGATTCCGAGCCGGAAACGCACGAAGGCCGCAAGGAACTGGCCGATCGCGCCAAGGAGGCGGAGGAAAGCCGCAATACTTTCCTGGCGAAGTATCATGCTTATGAGATCGCGTCCGCGGCGTTTCAGATCGGCATCGTGCTGGCGTCGGCCGCGGTCATTACCGAGATCATCGCGCTCGCCTGGCTGTCGGGGCTCCTTGGCGCCGGGGGGCTTGCGGTGATGGCGCTCGGCCTATTCGCGCCGCATGTGCTGCATTCGCTCTAGCGCAAGGTTCTGATGATCGCTCCCGGCAAGGCTGAGAAAAGGGCGGCACGCGCGGCGCGGCTGTCGGCCGCCCTGCGGGAGAACCTCAAGCGCCGCAAGGCACAGGCCCGCGGCCGCGCTAAAAGCGACGATCTCAAGGAACCCTCGTCCTCCGAAAACGCCGCCGCGGAGGCTGGAACTCCTGACTTTCGCCGCAATCGGGGCCGCGACTAGAGCATGATCCCGAAAAGTGGAGGCCGGTTTTCGGAAAAGATCATGCTCGAACAGGTAGCCGGCGTCCGGTGCTACCCGGATACTGACATTCGCGTGGGTCGGCCATCCGCATGGGCCGACCGCTCGGGTCCGGCTATTTGGCCTAGGCCGTCAGCTAGCGAATTTCAGTATCATCGAAGGAAACTGGCAACGTGTCGTTGCTAGTGTTTTTGGAATTTGACGTGCTCCGATGTGAGGTTCCTGGGCAAGCCTAAGGCTTGCTTGTAGGAAGCCCCGATTGACGCACGCGCACTTGACCCCAGATTGGGGCCACAGGGGGCATCATGGATCGTATTCGCATTCTCGGTGGGCGGCGGCTGAACGGCACGATCCCGATCTCGGGAGCGAAGAACGCCACGCTTCCCCTGATGATCGCGAGCCTCCTGACCGACGAGACCTTGACGCTCGACAATGTGCCCCGGCTCGCCGATGTCGCGCTGTTGCAGCGGATCCTCGGCAATCACGGCGTCGACGTCACGGTCGGCGGCAAGCGCGCCGGCGAAACCGCCGATCACGGCCAGACCTTGCAGATTTCCGCCGCCAACATTGTCGACACCACCGCGCCCTATGAGCTCGTTTCCAAGATGCGCGCAAGCTTCTGGGTGGTGGCGCCGCTGGTCGCGCGCATGGGCCAAGCGCGCGTGTCGCTGCCCGGCGGTTGCGCCATCGGCACGCGTCCGGTCGATCTTTTGATTATGGCGTTGGAACAGCTCGGCACGAAAATCGACATCGATGCGGGCTACGTCGTCGCACACGCGCCGCGCGGGCTCAAAGGCGGCGAGATCGTCTTTCCCAAAGTCACGGTCGGCGGCACGCACAGCGCGCTGATGGCGGCATCGCTCGCCGATGGCTCAACGCTGATCGAGAATGCGGCGCGTGAGCCGGAGATCGTCGACCTCGCCAACTGCCTCAACAAGATGGGCGCGCGCATAACCGGCGCCGGCACCGAACGGATCGAGATTGTAGGCGTGAGCAAGCTGCACGGCGCTCGTCACAGTGTGCTGCCCGACCGGATCGAGACCGGCACCTATGCGATGGCGGTCGCCATGGCGGGCGGCGACATTCTGTTGCAGAACGCGCGGCCGGAATTGCTGCAAGCCGCGCTCGACGTGGTGGAAGCGACCGGCGTCACGGTCACGCCGACCGATCAGGGCATCCGCATCGCGCGCAACGGCGGACATCTGGAGCCTGTGGAAGTGACCACCGCGCCCTTCCCGGCCTTCCCCACCGATCTGCAGGCGCAGTTGATGGCGCTGATGACGCGCGCGCGCGGCACTTCGCAGATCGTCGAGACCGTGTTCGAGAACCGCTTCATGCATGTGCAGGAACTGGTGCGGCTTGGCGCGCGCATCAGTCTCGAGGGCGAGCGCGCCACCATCGAAGGCGTCGACCGGCTCAAGGGCGCGCCGGTGATGGCAACCGACCTGCGCGCGTCGGTCTCGCTCGTGATCGCAGCACTTGCCGCCGAAGGCGAGACCATCGTCAACCGCGTCTATCACCTCGACCGCGGCTTCGAGCGGCTTGAGGACAAGCTCACCCGCTGCGGCGCCGCCATCGAGCGGATCTCGGCCTAGCAAGATTTCGCGTCATTGCCGGGCTCAAGGGGCGTTGCGCCGTCTTGGTGCCGGATGCCCGGCAATCCATGCTGACTGCCGCGACATCAAAGCCATCCTGCAGCTTCGCCAGCCGCCGGCGCGAACCGCCCCATGTGTTCGCGGGACGGGCATCTTGTTTGGCGTAGACGTTGGGTACTGGTCCCACCCGAATAAGGCGGCCCATTTTCGGGCTTGCAGCCTTGAGCGATCCAGCCATATTCGGCCTCATGGCAAAAGAACGTGTCACTTTCAAAATAAAGCGGATCGCCGAGGGCGATTGGCAGATCGAGGCGCATTATCCGGGTGTAGAGATTCGCTACATCAAGGGCCTAAAGAGCAAAGCCGAAGTCGATGAATGGCTTCAGGGAACGCGGCGCATCGATTGGCTTAGATCGCAGGGCTACGCAAAATGAAGCACCCAAAGCGCCCGCGCTAAACTAATCTCGTCCTCCTTTAAGAGACGACGTATTGACATTTGTCTCTGTTTCAGATACATGTCTGAGCATCTCGCTCATCGAGGGACGCATTCCGGATGCGATCTGCAGTGTGGAGCGAGTGCGGTGCTTCCGCGCGGGCTCGCAACCCGCGCCGGAGCGGCTTTGGGCATCATTCCCTTCGGTACTACGGCCGAGGCGTGAGGTGCTGTCACTGGACTGGGACAGGATGAGGCGGGTAACGCCCGCCTGATTCCGAGTCCCAGGAAGCATGGCCTGGAGACTGAGCAGGGATGGGAATCCCTGCGAGAGCCGCGGTCGAAGCGCCGGAAGGCGGGCGCGCCCCGCAAGCAGATGAGTGCGCAGACTGCGTACACTTGTCTGCGTGGC
>Ga0210410_10003336_pt1 | contig 14257 bp, 10 predicted proteins | sample IncBWC4MmetaG_FD_161058 | JGI IMG/M metagenome (GOLD analysis project Ga0210410, IMG submission 161058) | Forest soil microbial communities from Barre Woods Harvard Forest LTER site, Petersham, Massachusetts, United States - Inc-BW-C-4-M | ecosystem: Environmental > Terrestrial > Soil >... | reverse complement strand
ACGATGGCAAGCCGGCGCATGGCGTATTCGAAGAGGAGCTGGAATGAACAAGGTCGAGCGGCCCCCGACGCCCGATAGTCCGACAGAAGCGCCGCAATTGCCGGCCGACACCGAACCGCACAAGGCGGCGCCAGCGGCGAAGTCGCGTGCCGGACGGCGGATCCTGGGCATCGTCGTATTGCTTTTGCTGGCCGGCGCCTTGGGCATCGGCGTCTGGCGGCACCACAGCCTGAACGCGCAGGTGATGGCGACGGCCGAGCAGCGCCGCGACTTTGTCCCGAGCGTGCGCACAGCGGCGGTGCGCGCGAGCGGCAGCACCATGTCGGTGAGCTGGCCCGGCACCACGGAGGCTTTCGCGCAAGCCAATATTTATGCGCGCGCCAGCGGCTACATCTCCAAGCGTAACGTCGACATCGGCAGCCAGGTCAAAGCCGGGGATCTGCTCATAGAGATCACCGCGCCCGAACTCGATCACCAGATCGCGCAGGCGGAGGGCACGCTCGCGCAAATGCAGGCTTCGCTGCAGCAGGCGAAAGCCCAACGCGACCTCGCCCAGGTCACCTGGGACCGCGACAACCCGCTCGTACAGAAGGGCTGGGTCACTCCGCAACAGGGCGATACCGACCGTCTTACTCTGCAATCGAGAACGGCGGCGGTCGCGGTCGCGCAAGCCAATATCGAGGCACAGAACGCGCAACTGCGCGTGCTCAATCAGCAGAAAGCGTACCAAAGCGTGGTGGCGCCCTTCAATGGCGTGATCACGCAACGCAATATCGATATCGGCGCGCTCGTGCAGGCGGACGCAACCAGCGGCACGTTCCTGTTCACCCTGATGCAGAGCGACGTGCTCCGCATCCAGCTTTACGTCCCGCAGGATGAAGCCTTTGGCGTCGCGCCCGGAGTTGAAGCGATCGTCCGCGTGCCGGAAATGCCCGGCCGCGACTTTCCCGGAAAGGTGACGCGCATCGCCGACGCGTTGCAGCCCGGCACCCGCACCCTCCTGACCGAGATCGACGTGCCCAATCCCGACCGCGTGCTGCAGCCAGGGGTCTATTGCACCGTCGAGCTGAAAATCCCGCGCAAAAGCCCGTCGCTGATCGTGCCGTCGGAGGCCATCGTGTTCAACCGCGAGGGGCTCAATGTGGTGGTGGTCGAGGACGGCGTCGCGCACATCCGCCACGTCAACGCGGTGCGCGACTTCGGCACCACCGTCGAGGTGAATTCCGGCGTGAAGGAAGGCGATCAGGTCATCCTCAATCCGCCGGTTGATCTGACCGACGGCCGCAAGGTTCAGATCCGGCCCGCCCCGCCCGCGCAGCTCTCCTAACGCATCAGCTCGGAAAGGCGAGCTGGCAGGCGCTCGCCTCGATCGGGCCCGCCGCCTGCTCGCCCTGCACTGCGGCCTGCACTGTGAATACGTCGAACGGATCGGCGCGCGGCGGATGGACTTCGCCGACCAAAATCGTGCTCATCAGCTCGTGGTCGCGGTCGCGGAAGAAGACGCGGTTGGGATCGAGCGCGATATCGGCGGGCAGCGTGTAGTCCTGCAGAGCGCGGGCGAGCACGACCGCGTCGAGCGACTTCTCCTGGTTCGCGACCTGCGCCAGCACCCGGACCGCCGCATAGCCGAACCAGTTGCGGGCGCTCGCCGCCTTGCCGGTGCGGCTGCGCATAGCGTCGTCGAAGACTTTGACCGCGGCAAGCTTCGGCTGGTCCCACCACCATTCCATGGTCCACCAGCCGAGACGCGCGGCATCGGGGACCTTGAGGATGCTTTCGAGCTCGAACAGCGCGCCGCCGACTGCCATGTCGTCGTTCAGTCCGAAGCGCACGATCTGCCGCAGGCTGCTTGTTTGATCGTCGCCCCCCATCAGATCGATGAGGACCTGCGGCCGGAAGCTGCCGGCGTCATTGAGCGCGCGCGAATAATCGACGGTGCCGAGTGGCAGAATGCTTGCCGTCCAGGTGCCGCCATGAGCGCGCAGCTTGCGCTCGAACGCCGCCTGCAAGGCGTGACCATAAACATAGTCGGGCGTGAGAAAGTACCATTTGCTGCCGAACTTCTGGATCAGCGTATCGGCGATCGCATTGGCCTCCATGCTCGTCGTCTTGCAGATCCGGAACACGTTCCAGCTGCAGCGGCCGCCGGTGATCTCGTCGATGTGACCGCCGGTCACGATGTGAAGCTTGCGCTTTTCCGCGGTCACCTGCGTCATCGCAAGCGCCACCGCCGAGTTGACGTTGCCGGTGATGAAAACGACCTGATCGCGGTCGATAAGCTCGCGGGTCTTGTGCACGCCGGCCGCAATGTCGTTGGCGGAATCGGCGACCAGCAGTTCGACTTGGCGGCCAAGGATGCCGCCGCTTTGGTTGACCCGTTCGACGGCGAAGCGGGCGCCGGCGACCTCGGACTCCGCGAGCGTCGCATAAACTCCGGTGAGCGGCTCCACCATCCCGATCTTTACCGGCATCTCGGCCCGGGCGCGGATCGGAAACGGCGCGGCCATGGCGCCGGCAGTCCACGCCAGCCCCGCTTTGAGCAAGGTGCGGCGCGGGATTGAAGACCGCGCGCCGGTCGGCGTTATTCTCCCCATTGTCGGCTCCCGCCACAGACGTGGCCCGAACGTATTGGGCGTCCGATTTGACGAAGAACTGGCCGGCGAGGTCAAGGGTTCCTTAGGCCGCAGTCGGAAAGTCGCTCCGGCGCCTCAGTCCGACCCGATCGCCCGACCCGACCGCCCGACCCGACACGCCGGCCGGGTCGCCCGGGGCGCAGCTCCCGAATAGCGCCCCAGGCCGAGCCCGAACGGGCAACGCGGGTGAGCTACTCCGCACGGTCCGATGATAGGTTTCACAGCCTTCTTGGACAAGGCTGGAAAATCAGCCTCGAAAATCATCCAGATACATCCGGCATCGCCAATAGCGAACGTTGACCGGTTTTCCGCCTCCGTAATACGGTTGCGCAACGAGAGCAGGTGCGCATGAACGACGTGGCGGCCGGCGCCCACACCATTCGCAAGCGCTTCGGGGCGACCACGGCGCTCGACGGCGTCGATTTCGAGGTCCTGGCCGGCGAAATCCATGCGCTGGTCGGCGAAAACGGCGCCGGCAAATCGACCCTGGTGCGCATCCTCGGCGGCGCCGTCCGGCCCGACGAAGGCCGGGTGACGATCGACGGACGCGAGTGCCGCTTGACGAGCCCGCACGACGCGATTGTCAACGGCGTCACCACCATCCCACAGGAGCTGCATCTGGTGCCGTCGCTGTCGATCGCGGAGAATCTGGCGCTCGGCGATGCGCCGCTGCGGCGGCTGTTCGGCCTGCCCGCCTTCATCGATCGTGCGCGCATGCGCGACGAGGCGCGCGCGCAGCTCGGCACTTTCGACTTTGCGCCCGATCCCGATCTGCCGGTACGGCAGCTCGGCTTTGCCGAGCAGCAGATCGTCGCCATCGCCAAGGCGCTGCGGCGGCGCTGCCGCGTGCTCATTCTCGACGAGCCGACGGCTGCGCTGGAGAACCGCGAGATCACGCGACTGTTCGGCGTGCTGCGCCGCCTGAAGGAGCAAGGTACCGGCATTGTTTATGTGTCGCACCGGCTGGAAGAGATCGTGGCGCTCGCCGACCGCTGCACGGTCCTGCGCGACGGCCGCGTCGCTGCCGTCGTGCGCCGCGGCGCGTTTAGTTCCGCCGATCTCGTGGCGGCGATGACCGGTCGCGCCGCCGCGCAACAGACCATCGCCGCGACAACGCCCGGCGAGGTGTTGCTGGAAGATGTCGGCCCGCGCCCGGATGCCATCGTGCTGCGCGCCGGCGAGGTCTTGGGCCTTGCCGGCCTGCTCGGCAGCGGTACAACCCAGGTGCTGCGGCGCTTTTTCGGCCTGGCGCCGGCTGCCGGCGCGGCCTTGGTCAAAGGGCGCGCGCGGCGTTTACACAGCCCCATGGCCGCGATCGAGTCCGGCATTGGGCTTGTACCGCCGTCGCGTCGGCTCGGTCTGGTGATGAACCAGACCGTCGCCGATAATATCCTGCTGCCGAGCCTCGGCCGGCACGGCAGAGGTTTGCGCGGCCGCCGCGCCGGCCGGCGCCTCGTCGCCGAACTGATGAAGCTTCTCGACATCCGCCCGCGCCGGCCGGAGTTGAAAGTCTCGGCACTCTCCGGCGGCAATCAGCAGAAAGTCATTCTCGCCAAATGGCTCGCGCGGCGGGTGGATGTTCTGTTGCTCGATGAGCCGACGCAAGGGATCGACATTGCCGCCAAGGCACAGATCCACGCGCTCCTTCGCGATTTTGCGGCGCGTGGCGGCGGCGTGCTGCTGTCGTCGAGCGATCTTTCGGAGCTCGCGAATTTGTGCCACGCGGTGCTGGCGCTCCGGAACGGCCGCATCGTCGCGCGCATCGACCGCGGCGAACGACTCGATGAGGAACGCGTGCACACCGCGATTGCGACATGAAAGCCGAGAAGACCGCACACCGGGTGAACTGGACGGGCCAGGCACCGCTGATCACGCTTATTGTTTTGTGCGTCGCGACCGCCCTCCTGACCAGCCGCTTCCTGTCACCGCTCAATCTCACGAACATTCTGGTGCAATCTTCGATCATGGCGGTGATTGCCATGGGCATGACGTTCGTCATTGTCGGCGGCGGTTTCGATCTCTCGGTCGGCTCGACGGTGGCGCTGTCGGGCTGCATCGCCGGAATGGCGATGTTGAAATTCGGTATTTTTGCCGGCGTGGTTGCCGGCATTGCCGCCGGCGCGGTCGTCGGTTTCGCCAACGGACTCGTGGTGGCGATGCTGCGGGTCAACCCGTTCATCGCCACGCTCGGCAGCATGGTGCTGGTGCGCGGCGTCGTTTACATCATCACCGGCGGCGCGCCGGTGAGCGGCGAGGACGGCCTGCCGAGCGCCTTCATTGCCTTTGGCAGTGCGCGCGTGTTCGGCATCCATTATCTCGTCTGGGTGCCGGCGCTGCTGCTCGGCGCGCTGTCGGCGCTCCTCTATCTGACGCCGTACGGGCGGCGCGTCTACGCCACCGGCGGCAACAAAGAAGCGGCCTATCTCTCCGGCGTTAACGTACAGCGCGTCATCGCTTCCACCTACATCTGGTGCGGTGCGCTTGCCGGCGTCGCTGGCGTCATGCTGGCGGCACGGCTGCAATCGGGCCAGCCGACCGCGGGCGAATTCTACGAATTGACCGCCATCGCCGCCGTGGTCCTGGGCGGCGCTTCTTTGCAAGGCGGCGAAGGCACGCTCTACAAAAGCGTGATCGGCGTGTTCATCATGATCGTTCTGGGAAACGGCCTTAACCTTCTTAACGTTGATTCATACTGGCAGCGGGTCGCGGTCGGTGCCGTCATTGTTGCGGCTGCCGCGGCAGATCGGTTACGCTCGCGCAACTGACCGGGAGACAGCCAAGGAGATTTGTGATGTTGAAGTTCCGCACATTGGCGTTGGTGGGGGCGATGTTGCTGCCCGCATCGCTGCTGCTGGCCTCTGCTCCGGTCCGCGCCGAGGACAAGATCACCATCGGCGTGTCCTTGCCGCAGGATGACAATCCGTTTTACATCGGCATGCTCAAGGGCATCCGCGCGCGCGCCGGCGAGCTTGGCTGGGATGTCGCAACCGTCTCCTCCAACGAAGATAAGCTGAAACAGATCAACGGCGTGCAGGATCTGGTCGCCAAGGGCGTCAAAGGCATTTTGATCTCGCCGATCGACGCGGTCGGCGTGAATGCCGCCTACGACGCGGCGGCGGCGGCGAAAATTCCGATCGTGTCGCTGGCCCGCGGTTCGACCTCGCCGAACCAGACCATCCATGTGGCGATGGACGAAGTGCAGGTCGGGCGCGACATCGCCGAATGGACGGCGAACAAACTCGGCGGCAAAGGCAAGGTGGCGATGCTGCTCGGCCCGAGCGGCGCACCGACCTTCCGCAATCTCGCCCAAGGCTATAACGAGGTGATGGCGAAATATCCGGACATCCAGATCGTGTTCAAGAGCGACGGCCCGCTGACCCGCGAGCGCGGCTTGAAGAACACCGAGGATGCGCTGGTCGCCAATCCAGACCTGAAAGCGATCTACGCGGCCAACGACGATCTCGCGCTCGGCGCCATGCAGGCGGTGCTGGCGGCGAACCGCAACGGCCAGACCATCGTCACCGGCATGAACGGCGTACCGCCGGCGCTGCGGGCGGTGAAGGAAGGCAATATCGCCATGACCGTCGAGCTCAACCCGGTGCTCTGGGGCCGGCTCGGCGTCGATGTACTGGCGACCTTCCTCAAGGGCGACAAGGTCGAGCCTCGTGTGTTCATCAAGCATGTCGTCATCGACAGCTCGAATGTCGACGAGGTGCTGGCGAAAATGGCGCCGCCCAAAAGCTGAACAAAGAGCCGAAGGCGAGCTTCAGCGCCGCGGCACGGCAATACGACGGAGGCCCGCTGTGGCCAAAACTGCTGAGATGGGGAAACAGGCGCCGGGCGGCACCGACGACAATTCCTTTGTCGCCCAGCTTGAAGCGGCGAACCTGCACCCGCTCTGGGATCGCTTCAAAAAGATCACGCCAGTGCGCCCGCAGCCGCGCGACGCGCCGCTGATCTGGCGCTGGAAGGATATCGAGCCTTATGCCGCGCGCGCAGTCGGCGAAGTCGCCATCGACGACGTGGAACGCCGCGCGCTCATTCTGGTCAATCCGGCCTTTGCCGGCGAGACGGTGACGACTTCGAACCTGATCGCGGCCTTCACCGTGCTCGATCCTGGCGACCGCGCGCGCCCGCACCGGCACACCTTCGCGGCGATCCGCTTCGCCACCCGAGCTAACGGCGCGACCACGATCGTCAACGGCCGCCGCTGCGACATGCGCGATGGCGATCTCATTCTCACCCCGCCGATGTGCTGGCACGGCCACGTCAACGAAAGCGGCCACCGCATCATCTGGTTCGACGCAGCCAATATCCCGCTGATCCGCACGCTCGACGCCAATTTCTTCGAGCCGGGGGATCCCGGCAGCAACGCATTCTGGCAGGTCGACGAAGGTGAGGAGCGGCTATGGGCGGAGCCGGGGCTTGCCGGCGCCGACCTGCCCCGCGAGGCGGCGCATTCGCCGAAATATCGCTATGCAGGCGAAGCGACCCGGCGGCTTCTTTCCGCCCTGCCCGCCGGCCCCGACGGCGCGCGCACCGTCCGCTACACCAATCCACAGACCGGCGGCGCGGTAATGCCGGCGCTCGACTGTTATGCGATGCGGCTTCTTCGCAAAGCGCCGACGCGGCCGCGGCGCTCCACATCCAACGCAATCTGCCTGGTCGCGTCCGGCTCCGGCCGCTCGCAGATCGGCGAACACAGTTTCGAATGGTCGCAGCACGACGTGTTCAGCATCCCGCATTGGACCTGGGCGAGCCACGAAGCGCTCGACGGCGACGCCGATCTTTTTATCGTCTCCGACAAATCGGCTTACGAGCGGCTCGACCTGTTGCGCGAGGAACTGCAATAGACGCCGCGGTCAAGGCCAACGACGGCATCGGCGCATCGGTCCGGCGCGTCGAAGATGCGCGGCTTCTGCGCGGCGCCGGGCGCTTTGTCGCCGACATCGTCATTCCCGGCGAACTGCACGGCGCGATCGTTCGCTCGCCGCACGCGCATGCGACTATTCGCAAGATCGACACTGCGCGCGCAGCGGCGGCGCCGGGTGTGGTCGCCGTTTTCAGCGGCACCGACATGGCCGCCGACCATGTCGGTCCGATGCTTGCGCTGTGGGCGATCCGCGGCGCCGATGGCAAACCGATGGCGGAGCCGCCGCGGTGGGCGCTTGCGCGCGAGCGCGTGCGCCATGTCGGGGAACCAGTCGCGATCGTCATTGGCGAGACGCGCGAGCAGGCGCTCGATGCCTCAGAGCTTCTCGACATCGACTACGCGCCCTTATCGGCTGTGATCGATGCCCGCGTCGCCGAGGCAGCTGACGCGCCGCAATTGCACGAGGCGGCGCCCGGCAATATCTGTTTTCTCTGGGCGCGGGGCAACGAAGCCGCCGTCCGCGAGGCGATGCAGAAGGCCGCGCATGTGACGCGGCTCGACCTCGTCAACAATCGCCTGATCGGCGGCGCGATCGAGCCGCGAGCCGTGCTCGCCGTGGCGGACGCAGCGAGCGACAAGCTCACGCTCTACAGCGCGACACAGGTGCCGCATCACATCCGCCGCTATGTCGCGGAGCAGCTCGGCATGGCCGAAGGCAGCATCCGCCTGATCGCGCCCGATGTCGGTGGCGGCTTCGGCTACAAGGGCAAGCATTATCCCGAGGAGACGATCGTCGCCTGGGCGGCGCGGCGCTTGCACCGGCCGGTCAAATGGATCGCGAGCCGGAGCGAAAGCTTCATCTCCGACAATCAGGGCCGCGATCATCTCACCCACGCCGAGCTTGCGCTCGACCGCGATGGACATTTCCTGGCGCTGCGCGTCGAGACGCTGGCCAATCTCGGCGCTTATGTCTCGACCTTCGGCGCGGCCATCCCCAGCGCGATCTATAGTGCGCTCCTTGCCGGCGTTTATCAGACGCCCGCGATTTTCGTGCAGGTGACCGGCGTATTCACCAATACGCTACCGACCGATGCTTATCGCGGCGACGGCCGGCCTGAAGCCTGCTATGTGCTCGAACGCCTCGCCGATCGCGCCGCGGCCGAGCTTGCGATCGACCGCGCCGAGATCCGGCGGCGCAATCTCGTTCCGGCGTCGGCCATGCCCTACAAGACGCCGATCGGGCCGACCTACGACTGCGGCGATTTTCCTAAGGTCTTTGCCCGCGCGCTGGACATGGCCGACTATCGGGGCTTCGCGCAACGCCGGAGGCACGCGGGGCGCGCGGGCCGGCTCCGCGGCATCGGCATGGCCTGCTATGTGGAATCTTCGGGCGTCGCGTCCTCGCGCTTCGCCGGCATGCTCGGTGCGCGCACCGGATTTTTCGAGGCGGCGTTGATCCGGGTGCAGCCGGACGGCGGCGTCCAGGCGCTGCTCGGCACGCACAATCACGGTCAGGGCCACGCCACCACGCTGGCGCAAATTCTCCGCACACGGCTCGGCGTTCCGCTTGGCAAAATCGAGATCGTGGAAGGCGACACCGATCTTGTGCCTTACGGCACCGGCACGTTCGGCTCGCGCTCGATCGCGGTCGGCGGCTCGGCGCTTGATCGCGCTGCCGGCAAGATCATCGCCAAAGGCAAGCTGATTGCCGCGCATTTGCTGGAGGCTTCCGCCGGCGACGTCGATTTCACCGAGGGCGTTTTCAGCATCGCCGGCACCGACCGGCGCCTCACCTTCGCGGAGGTCGCGCATGCCGCCAATGTGCCGCACAACTTTCCGCTCGAAACGCTCGAGCCCGGCCTGCAGGAAACGGCGGTCTACGATCCGCCCGCGTTTGCTTTCAGCAACGGCGCCCATGTCTGCGAGATCGAGATCGATCCCGACACCGGCGCGACGCGGCTCGTCGGCTATTGGGGCGTTGACGATGTCGGCACGGTGATCAATCCGATGATCGTCGACGGGCAAGTCCACGGCGGCGTCGCGCAGGGCCTCGGTCAGGCCCTATGCGAGCTTTGCCGCTACGACGCCGACGGCCAGCTTTTGTCGGGATCTTTCATGGACTATGCGCTGCCGCGCGCAGCCGATCTGCCGCTCATCGAATCCGAGCTCGATGAAAGCCAGCCCTGCACGCACAATCCTCTCGGCGCCAAAGGCTGCGGCGAAGCCGGCGCGATCGCCGCGCCTGCGGCGATCGTCAGCGCGGTTCTTGACGCGCTGTCCCCGCTCGGCGTGACGGACATCGACATGCCGCTGACGCCGGAAGCGGTCTGGCGCGCAATTGCGTCGGCGAGGCCGACCGGCGCCTCGCGTTGAGCAACGAACAGACCGCCGCCCTCACCTGCCGGTCTTGATCCGCGTCCACAGCCGATTGATCAGGCGCTGCGTTTTCTGATCGTGCGCCGTAATGGTGTAGAGCTTGGCCATGACGGCGGCGTCCGGATAGATCGTCGGGTCGTCGAGGATCGATTTGTCGACGAATTTCTGACTCGCCAGATTGCCGTTCGCGTAGGAAATGAAGTTCGTATTCTTCGCCGCCACCTCGGGCTTGAGCAGATAATTGATCAGCGCGTGCGCCTCGTCCGGATCGGGCGCGTCCTTCGGTATGGCGAAAACGTCGAACCACAATTGCGCGCCCTCTTTCGGGATCGAATAGCCGACGGCGACGCTCCCCTTCGCTTCGGCGGCGCGCTTTTGCGCCTGCTTGATGTCGCCGGAAAACCCGAGCACCAAACAGATTTCGCCGGTCGCCAGCGCGTTGAGATATTCGGAGGAATGAAACTTGCGGACATAGGGGCGGATCTTGGTCAACAGATCCGCCGCCTTTTGCAGATCGGCGGGATCGCTTGAATTCGGATCGAGCTTCAGATGGTGCAAGGCCGCCGACATGATGTCGTCGGAGGAATCGAGCAGATGGATGCCGCAATCCTTGAACTTCGCGATGCGGGCCGGATCAAACACGTCATCCCAGCTATCGAGCAACGCCACGGCGGGGACATCGCCGCCGAAGATCTGGCGCGCGGCTTTCACGTTGTAGCCGATGCCGGTCGTCCCCCACATGTAATTGACGGCGTATTGATTGCCGGGATCGTAGCGCGCCAAGCGATCTGAGATTTCCGGCCAGGCATTGACCAGATTCGGCAGCTTCGCCTTGTCGAGCTTGAGAAAGATGCCGGCCTCGATCTGGCGCGCGAGAAAATAGGCGGTCGGCACCACGACGTCGTAGCCGGATTTTCCGGCGAGCAGCTTGGCCTCCAGCGTGTCGTTGGAATCGAAGGTGTCGTAGCGCACCTTGATGCCGGTCTCCTTGGTGAAATCGTCGAGCACTGTCGGCGCGATATAGTCCGACCAATTGTAGAAGTTGACGACGCGTTCCTTCGCCGGCGCGGCCGCGACACTCGCGAACAATGCAAGGGCAATGGCGAACCCGAGCCCGCTCGTCCCCGCGACCCGCCTACGCTCGCTTCGCGCGCTACGGCGCGGTTTCGTGGCGCCGGAGCGCGGAGCACGAAGGCGGAAGGCGGGGACCCGGCGCTGGATTCCCGCTTGCGCGGGAATGAGCGGAGAATTCCTCGCGATCATCGCAAAGGACCGAATCTACGTCTCCGTCGGCTGCCCGGCCGCCTTCCAGGCCAGGATGCCGCCGGCGAGATGCGCGTCATAGTCGAAGCCCTGCTCCTGCGCGGCAAGCGAGGCGGTGACCGAGCGGCGGCCGGAGCGGCAGGCGAACACCACTTCGGCGCCGGGCGGCGCCGGGATCGTGGCGGGATCGAACGACGAGAGCGGGACCAGAACCGCTCCGGGGAAACGCTCGACCGCCGTCTCGTTCGGTTCGCGCACATCGACCAGCACCACGCGGCCTTCCTTCAATCCGCGCGCGACGTCCCCGACCGTCAGATCGCGCACTTTGTCCGACATTGGCTGTCCTCCTCGTGAACGGCCCGCCGGCCGTAGATTTTCGTCAGCGGCGCGCGGAATCAAGCAGCTTTTTGCGACGCGGGCCCTGAGCATTGCTGAATCCGCCGATCGCTTTTCCAACGCCTCAGATGGTGACCTGGGTGCCGACCTCGACCACGCGGTCGGTCGGTATCTGGAAATAGTCGGTGGCATCGTTGGCAGAGCGCGCCAGCGTGATGAACAAACGGTCCTGCCAGCGCGGCATGCCCGATCGCGGCGCCGGCCGCAAGGCGCGGCGCGACAAGAAAAACGAGGTCGACATGATGTCGAATTGCAGCCCGAGCTTGCGCGCCACGCCGAGCGCCTTTGGGATGTTCGGCGTTTCCATATAGCCGAAGCGCAGCAGCACGCGCAGGAAGGTCGAGCCAACCGGCTCGATGTGCACGCGCTTTGACTGCTCGACGCGCGGCGTGTGGGTGGTCTCGACGGAGAGGATGATGTTCTTCTCGTGCAGCACGCGATAGTGCTTGAGACTGTGCAGCAGCGCGGTCGGCGCGCTTTTCGGATCGCTGGTGAGAAACACCGCCGTTCCGGGCACGCGCTGCGGTGGCTTGCGCTCGAGCATGCGCACCAGATCGTCGAGCGGGGTCTCGAGCCGGCGGGTCTTGTCGAACAGAAGCCGCGAGCCGCGCCGCCACGTATACATCACGAGCATGATGACGACGCCGAGCGCGAGCGGCACCCAGCCGCCTTCGATGACCTTGAGCATGTTGGCCGACAGAAAGGTCAGGTCGATCACCAGGAACGGCAAGATCAAGGCCGCCGCCGCCAGGACCGACCATCGCCATATGCGCCAGATGACGACAAAGGCCATCATGCCGGTCACCACCATAGTGCCGGTGACGGCAATGCCGTAGGCCGAGGCGAGCGCGCTCGATGAGCGGAACAAAGCCACCAACAGCAGCACGCCGACAAGCAACAAGCCATTGACCCGCGGCATGTAGATCTGGCCGGCCTGTTGCGCCGAGGTGTGGCGGATTTCGAAGCGCGGCAGCAAACCTAACTGAATTGCCTGACTGGTCAGCGAATACGCGCCGGTGATCACGGCCTGGCTGGCAATCACGGTGGCGATTGCGGCCAGGATCACCATGGGGAGGCGCGCCCAGTCGGGATAGAGCAGAAAGAACGGATTGGTGACCGCCTCGGGATGTGCATAGACTAGCGCGCCCTGCCCCAGATAATTGATCGCGAGCGCGGGCAAAACTAGAGCGAACCACGCGAGCTGGATCGGCGAACGGCCGAAATGACCGAGATCGGCATAGAGCGCCTCCGCGCCGGTCACGGCTAGGAACACCGCGCCGAGCGTCACGAGGCCGATGAGTCCGTGATGTGCGAGAAAGTGCAGGCCGTAAAACGGGTTGAGCGCCCATAGCACGCCCGGGTCGGCCGCCACGCGCACGAGCCCTGGAACGGCGATGGCGATGAACCAAAGCATCATGATCGGGCCGAACAGCGCAGCGACTCGCGCGGTGCCGTGCGACTGAAAGGCAAACAGCAAGACCAGAATGACCACGGTCAAGGGCACGACGAATTCGTGGAAAGCCGGTTGGGCGACGTCGATGCCTTCGATCGCAGACAGCACCGAGAGCGCCGGCGTGATGACCGCATCGCCATAGAAGAGCGCAGCGCTGATGATGCCAAGGAGCGCGACAGTCGCGGCCGCCTTGCCGACCCGGCCGACCGCACGCGACGCCAGCGCCATCAGCGTGAGCGTGCCACCCTCGCCGTTATTGTCGGCCCGCAATAGCAGCAGCACGTATTTCAGGGTGACGACAATGATCAGCGCCCACAGGATCAGCGAGACAACGCCCAGCGTGGCCGTGCGCGTGAGTTCCCCGTGCTCGGGGCCCGAGGCGGCTACAACGGCCTCGCGCAAAGCGTAAAGCGGGCTCGTGCCGATATCGCCGTAGACGACGCCGATACTGCCGAGCGTAAGCGCCCACAGCCCGGTGCTGGAGCGAGCGTCGGCGTGGCCGCTAACCGGCACATCGCTCCCAACCGGAGCGGTTACGCTGTCCGTCATGGAACGTGAAACAGGACCTTGCCCTGCTCCTGGTATCGCATCGAGGAGCGATGCAGGGTCGCGCGTATACACCCTCGACGCCCAGGAGTCATGACCCGCAAGACACTCATCGTCGATGAGCGAGAAACATCGGCGCTAGGACTTGGATTAAAGACCCCAGGTCGAAAACACGCTTAGGTTGCGTCCGCAGCCAAAACATGCCGGAGGGTATCGGTGCGGTATCCCCTTAAGCGACGTACCGAACCTACGGCTGCAGCCCAGGGGGAACCGGCGGCGCCTCGTGCATCAGCGTGATGGTCACCCGGCGATTGGCCGCAATGTAAGGATCCTCGGGAAAGAGCGGATCGGTATCCGCCCTGCCGGCCACCTCGTAGATGTTGCCCGGCGGAAAGCCTTCTTCCTCGAGGATTTGCCGGACCGCATTGGCCCGGTCGGCGGACAAATTCCAAGGACCATAGTCCGCCTTGGGCGGCACTTTCGATGCCGAGGTGTGGCCGGTGATCGAGACCCGATAGGGCGTGGCCTTGAGCGGTCCGGCGAGCTTCTCGATGATGCGGCGGGTGCGCTCGTACGGCTCCTTGGAGCCCTCCGGAAACATCGAGCGGCCCTCCTGATCGACGAGATCGATATTGAGCCCCTCCTTGGTCTCCTCGACCATGATGTGCTTGGACGCTTCGGCAAGCTCGGGCATGTCCTGCAGCGCCTGGCGGAGCG